>Ga0187893_10009299_pt1 | contig 15141 bp, 8 predicted proteins | sample MA1701074metaG_FD_139574 | JGI IMG/M metagenome (GOLD analysis project Ga0187893, IMG submission 139574) | White microbial mat communities from a basaltic lava cave in the Kipuka Kanohina Cave System on the Island of Hawaii, USA - MA170107-4 metaG ... | reverse complement strand
CCTTCGAATAAGGTCTTCCCATCCATGCCAGCCTCCTTTCCGGCCAGTATATTGAATCACAATCCCGATCCCATGGGAATCACCAAACCGAACCGATTCCTCCTAAAACCATAACGCTCTAACTTCCAGTGGACTAACCTGTTTTAATGGTGCGGGTAGAGGGACTTGAACCCCCACGGCCGTAAGGCCAGTAGATTTTGAGTCTACCGCGTCTACCAATTCCACCATACCCGCAGCTGGAAATAACGGTTCTGAATGAGTACAGCCCGGGGAGGATTAATTCAAGAATTTCTCTTGACTTATTACCATAATACGTGTATTTTTGGGGGCGTAAAGAGGGACAATTATATGGTACGCAAGATACTTAAAGGACTCTTTGTAGCCGCTGCCATAGCGGCCACACCGGTTGCGGTGATTCCGCCTGTTGCCGGGTTTTATCAGGCGCACGGTCAGAACGATTACAATTACAGGGATTCCCGTTTTTGGCGGTATGTCGGAGACAATACTGAATATAATTATTTCATGGCGGAACGCATGATCAGGAACGTGAACAAGTTTTTCAGCGGCTTCCTTTGGGAAGGCGCCCACCCCCGCATGGATGCTCCCCGGTCGCCAAACTGCCAACCTAACTAAATCAAAAGCGCAATGCCGGAACTGCGGCGCCAGATGCCAGTCATATCAATATAAAAAAATCGCCGGCTTTTTAGGGCCGGCGAGTTGAACAGGGAGGTATTTACCTATGGGTTTGAGTATCGCAGAGGAATGTTATTAATTAGTTAATGCCGATGGGCAAAAATTGCGTCGGAAAGCGCGCAAATTAGAGGGACAGCTTCCTTTTTAACCTGTTGACGGAATTGCGGGAATCGGCGATCCTTACGTTATGGCCCGTCTCGCCCGCATCGTCGCACCCAACATTCCCCATTTCATTACCCAGCGCGGAAACCGCGGGCAGGATGTGTTTTTCCAGGAAGGCGACGCGCTGGCCTATATCGGGTTTCTCGGAGAGCAGTGCAAGCGGTTCGGGGTGGAGGTGTGGGCTTACTGCCTGATGCCGAACCGGGCGCATTTGCTGGCCGTGCCGCAAACGGAGGACAGCCTCGGACGCGCGTTCGGCGAGGCGCACCGGCGCTACACAAACATGGTCAATGCGCGGATGGGGTGGAGCGGGCATCTGTGGCAGAGCCGGTTTTCATCGTTCCCGCTGGATGAGCCGTTTATTCTGCCCGCCGCGCATTTCATTGAAATGTCGCCGGTGATGGCGGGGTTCTGCAAGGAGCCGGAAGCTTTCCGCTGGAGCAGCGCGAAGGCGCATATAAAGGGACAGGATGACGCGCTGTGCGCGGTCGCGCCGCTGCGCAAACGCGGGCATAACCGCTTCATGGTGTCCCCCGCCGACAGGGACATCGCCGCGCATATCGGCACCGGCAGGCCGCTCGGGAACCGGATTTTCATCGAGAGGCTGGAGAAGGAAACCGGGCGGGCGCTGAAAAAGAAAAAGCCGGGGCGGAAGCGGAAGACGCTGGTTTTGGCCTGAAGGTTTTTTAGTCTTTTTTAAAACGCAAAGGCGGAAGGCGCGAAGTTTTCACCACGAAAACACGAAAGCACGAAAAAGACGCGCCGAAGGCGCAGCAGTATTTTGACCGTGGTCAAAAGCTTTATTGCCTGCGGCGCTACACTGTATTTCGTGTTTTCGTGGTGAAAAAGTACTTTTTGCAGAGAGTGGCCGCCCCCCCCCCCCAGCCCCGGGGGAGGACAGGTTGTTATTTCGTCACATTGTAAAGCTGCATGACTTCGGCGGCGGAGAGGACGCGGTCGTAGACACGCAGGTCGTCGACGAGGCCGTCCCAGTGGCGGGCGGCGGCGCCGTTCCCTACCCTGCCGAACTGGCGGACGGAAGGCGTGTTGCCGAGAAAGACGTTGTCGTACATGGGGTCCATGCCGATGAGCGCGCCGTTGACGTAGAGTTTCAGGTAGTCGGAAGTATCCCATGTTATGACAATATGCGCCCATTCGCCGGCCACGGCGTTCGGCCCCTGACCATCCACGAAAGACTGCCGCATCGCCGCCGCGTTGCCGCCGTCTTCGTAGAGCGCGTGCCATTTGCCGCCAAATATGCCCGTATGGATTTCAAGAACGTTGCTCGACGCGCCGAAACCGTCGCAGTTGGAGCCGGTGCAGCTTGATTCATACATGGCGACCATGTCGCGTATCTGCGCGGGCTTGAGCCAGTGGGCGATGGCGCCTTTGGATTTGGGAATGTCGAGACTGTGCGTGGTGTAATCGTCCGCGCCGTCGTAATCGAGCGCGAGACCCTTGCGGCCGGCGACCGCGTTGTTCGCGGCGCTGAGGCCGCCGGCCATCGCGCCGGTGTTGGAGCCCGCGCTGTCGGTGGCGGAGGTGCCCGCGTTTTCATCATGTTTCCAGCGCAGCAGCAGGCCGGTGGAGGACACATCGGCGCCCTTGCCGATATTCACCCAGTCCTGCGAGTTGCAGTATTGCATGACGCCGTCATTGGAGCTGAAGCGCAGCGTTCCCGCCGTGCCCGCGGGGCTTGCGCAGCCCGCGCCGCCGGTGCCGCCGATCCTGCTCATGGCGACCCAGTCGCGGCCGTTGCAGTATTGCAGTACTTTATGGTCGGTGTTGTAGATCATCGAACCGCCAACGCCGTTGGGACTGGAACAGGAGCCGCGGGCCAGTATCTGGATTTCACCGGCGGAGAGAGCCCGGTTGTAGATGCGGACATCGTCGATGATCCCGTCAAAATACGCCCCGTTATTGGGCCGCCGGCCGATGTTGGCATTAATAGCGGGATTGAATTGAGAGGGCGGCACGGCGCCATTGAGATTGTCGCTGTCGAGAACGCCGTCGACATAAGTGTCAAGAGTCAGCGCGGCGGCATTGTAGACGCACGCAATATGGTGCCATGCGCCCGGATTGATTTTTTCACCTGTGCTTCTGGTGGTCATGGTCGAGCCGTCCGGCGCCACGATGCATTCGACCTGGCCGGTCGGCCCCGCGACTTCGGTCCCGTCAATGCGCAGGACGTATCCGCGGCTTCCCACGTTGCCTGCTTTGCTGACGATATCGTGGTCCGCCGCGGGAAAACTGTCCCCCCTGATCCATACGGAAATCGTCATGCTTCCCGTTAACCGGAGCGCGGCGGGATTTCCGAGGGTGATGTAATCGTCCGTTCCGTCGAACTCCAGCCTGTTGCCGAATTTTCCGGGACCCCAGTTGGCGCTCTCATCCGCCGGAAAGCCCGTCAGGGTTCCGGTAACCGAGCCGGCGCTGTCGGCGGCGGTATTCGTGTTGCCGCTCTCATCCAGCTTCCACCAGCCAACGAGGCCGGAATTGAGGTCGGCGGCGGAGGTGTAGCCGATCTGCGTGGAGGAATATTCAAGAGCGCCGTTCATGGTGAAGCCGCCGCCCGTTCCCTTGTTCGTGGGCCAGCCCGCGAGATCGCCGGAGAGGAAGATGTCAGGCGTCGCGCCGGTCGGCAGGGAGCCGTCCTCGCCGAGATACATCGGCATGCCGGTGGGGCTGCGGAATTTTTCGCGCAGCGCCGCGCTGGAGAAGTCGATATATGTGCCGAAGTCGATCCACGTGTCGGCAAGGTCGCCGTAGAAGTCCTGGCTCTCACCATCGCCGATCATATGCTCGGACTGAGTGAAATCCATCGCGTCATTGACGAAAGTATTGCCAGAGCCCATCTTCTGGGCGCCGTCGATGTAGAAATGGCTGCGGTTCGCGCCGTCTTCGAGATCGACGCTGAAAAGCGCGTGATGCCATTTATTGTCGGCGATGAGCGAGTTTTGGGAATTTATATACAGCACCATCGCTCCGGCAGCGTTCGTCGCAAAAACGTCCACATCCGCCCCGTTTCCAATGCCGCGGTGACGCACCCGGAACCCGGAGCCATTGCCGGAGGAATATAATATTACGCCGTTGGTCGTCAGATCTTCGGTCCTCAGCCAGAAGCTGCCCGTTACTTTCTTGCCGTCGGTCAGGCCGGTCAGATCGCCGCCGCGCGTCAGCCATGAAGCGCTATTGAAATAAATCGCCGACGGCAGATAAGAGCCAAGCCCCATCGTCACCCAGTTGTGGCCGTCGCAATATTGCATGATGGCGCGGTCGGCGTTGTAGCGGATTTCGCCGGGGGCGCCGGTGGGGGTGTCGCAGAATTTGGCGCTGCGGACATAGAGGGCCTTGATGTCGTTGGCGGTCCATACACGGTTGTAAATGCGGGCATCGTCGACTGCGCCGTCAAAATAGACCCCGTTATTCGTATTTTTACCCAATTCCAGGGGCCAGCTTGTGTTGCCTCTTGCAATGGTGAAATTTGTTTTCTGGGTATTGAACTGCCCGTCTATATATATCACGGCGGTCGTGGAATTGTTGTACGTCACGGCGACATGCGTCCATTTTCCCGGCTTCAACGGATTGTTTGCCGTGTCCAACCACTCGTTTGCGTTTGAGGAATTTTTTATAAGAAATTGCACGTTCCCGGCGGTATCCGCAAGAATAAGCCTGTAGTTCCCGTACTGGCCGGGCGTACTGGAAAGCTTATTGATAATCGGCGCGTACGCGGCCAGAGAGTCGGGCTTTACCCAAGCGGAAAGAGTGAAAGGCGAACCTATAAGATCGTGAACGTCGCCCATTGTCACCTGATCGTCCGCACCATCGAAGTTCAGCGCACTGTTATCGACCCCCGCGACAGAATTGTTCGCGCCGCTGAGGCCGCCCGTCATCGTCCCATCGTTCGTGCTTACGGCGTCGTCCGCCGTCGTGCCGGTCGTTTCATCCAGTTTCCAGTGACCGACGAGGCCGGTGGTATAGTCGCCGTCGGCGGCGCGGGCGGGAGGGGTCAGCAGACAGCAGACGGTGGACAGTATAAGCGCCGTTATGGCGAGAGCGCGCATGACGGATGCACTCCCCCCCCCACCCCCCCGTAAACGGGGGGGATATTCTTTGGTATTCCCCCCCGCTTGCGGGGGGGTTAGGGGGGGAGTGGCGCAACCGCCCGTCTCTGTCCGTTTCAAGCGATATATGCTTCCTGTTCATCATCTCTTGCCCAGTTTAACCCAGTTGGTGCCATTGCAATACTGCACGGCGTTTACGTTCGTGTTGTAGATCATCGTTCCTTCCGCGCCGTCAGGCGAGGCGCAGTCCCGCGCGGCGAAGCCTGCGTTGCCGGCGGTGTAAATTTTTAATATTTCAGCGGCCGTCAGAGCCCGGTTGTAAACGCGGGTGTCGTCGAGCATGCCGTCGAATTCAGCGTTGGTTCCAGCGGTCGGCTTACCCAAAAGCAAAGGCACGCCGGCAAGACTGGCGGACGTCGTGGCGGGGATGGTCAGGTTATAACTCAAAGTGCGCAGGGTCCCGTTGATATAAAGCTTCAGCCTTGTGGCGTTGGTTGAGCCGCTGCCGTCGAACACGACGGCATAATGATACCAGTTTCCCGCCGCGACAATGGTCGAGAAGCCCGGCAGATAGCCGTAGCTGTTCGAGCCGTTGCCGACTTCAGCGTAAAAGCGGTCATCCGACCATGTCGATAACAGGATGTCGTTATTAACGTCGGGATTTTTCGAGAGGATGCGGCTGTCCGTTGCATAGCTGACATCCTTCGCCCAGCCCATGATGGTGAAAGCGCTTGCGTTGTTGAGCTGCGTGAGGTCTCCGAAATTGATAAAGCTTGCCGCCGTGCCGTCCAATGTCACCGCGCCGCCGATTTTTCCGCCGGTGGAGCTAAAGGTTACGATACCGGTGCTCGCATAGCCGATATAGCCGCCGGCGACATCGTCCGCGATCGTCCCGCCGTCTTCGTTGAGAGGCCAGTGGGCGATAAGGCCGTCGTCGCGGACGCCGTCATTGTAAAGCGCGGTGATTTCAGCGTCCGAGAGGATGCGGTTGTAAATCCGCGCGTCGTCGAGATTGCCGTTGAAAGTTCTTGTCCCGCCTGTTTCGTTGCCGATCAGGAAGTCCTGGGCGTTGTCATCGTCGGGGGAGCCGGCGCCGTTGCCGCTGGCGCCGTTGCTGTAGACGCCGTCGATGTAGATTTTCGCGCCGGCGGCATTGCAGGTTCCGTCCCATGTCATGAGGACATGCGTCCATTTGTTGTTCGGGACCGTGGCGTTCGCGGAGTCCCTGTCCATGATGGTGGCGCCGCCGCAACCGACGGACAGCCTTATGACGTTGCTTGTAAACATAAACAGTTCCCAGCCGTCATCGCCTGCCGTGGTGCTCGCCTTGTCAAACAGCCTGCCGCGGGAGCCTTCGCCGAGGCTGGCCGGGTTGATCCAGATGGAAGCAGTCATGCCGCCGCGCAGATTGTCGAGCGAGGCCGGGGAGCCTAAATCGACGGCATCGTCGACGCCGTCAAAGCTAAACGCCGAAGCCAGCATACCGGCGGAGGACGTTACGGCGGCGCTGCCGCTCCATGTGCCGGGGATATTGCCGAGCGTATCGGCGGCGGAAGTTCCGGTCGTTTCATCGAACTTCCAGCGGGCGATGAGGCCTTTGGAAAGCGGATCGGGCGCGAGTTCGACCCAGTGGCCGCCGTCGCAGTACATGGGGGCGTGGGCGTTGAGATTGTATTCGATCTGGCCCGTCACGCCGTTCGGGTTTTCGCAGTATCTCGCGCTGTTCATGTACAGAGCCTTGACGTCGTTCGCGATCAGGGCGCGGTTGTAGATGCGGACATCGTCGATGGAGCCGTTGAAAGGATCGGCGCTGCCTTCGCCGCCGATGGTCATGTCTTCGCCGCCGGTATTCTGCAGGCAGCTTGTCACGGAAGGCGCGGAATCGGTTTGGAGTACGCCATCGACATACATGTATTTTCCGGCAGGGCCGCAGGTGACAGCGACATGCACCCATTTATTGAGCGGAGTGCCCACATTCGAATATCTGGTATCTTCAACAGTGCCATTATTCGTTTCAAACGCGATCTTGTTCGAAGTGCCGCCGCCGGTCTGCCTGATGTAAATAAGAATATCGCCGAGATTGTCGCCATTGTCGTCGCGCGCCACCAATGTGCGCAAATTTGTTGAATAGGAATACACTTTGTACCATAGCGAAACAGTGCCGGTGGCAACGTTCAGAGCGGCATTGTTGTTCACCTGGACCCTGTCATCCACCCCGTCGAAATCGAATGCGCCGCCGCGCACGCCCGCGACGGCATCGTTCGCGGCGTTCATGCCGCCCTGCAGCGTGCCGTCGTTCGTGCTCACGGCATCATCGGCGGCCGTGCCCGTTGTTTCATCCAGCTTCCAATGACCAATGAGGCCTGAGGTTAAGTCGCCCTTGTCGGCGACAATGCCTATGCAGCAGCCGCCGATTTCCGCCGCGCTCAGGACGCGGTTGTAAATGCGCACGTCGTCGATGCGGCCGTCGAAGTTGCTGGAGCCGTCCGGGGTGTCGCCCATGCGCAAGGTTGCCGCGGAGTCATCCACGCGGTTCGTGCCGCCGTCGGTCGTAACAGAGTATGCCGTTTCCGTGCCGTTAATATAGACGCGGGCGTTCGTCGCTGTCGCCGATCCCGTCCAAGTCAAAACGACATGGCTCCACAGGCCAGTCTTAATTGTATTGTCCGCAGTCCTGCGGACAAGATCCGTTGTATTGTAATCCACGCTGAATTCAAGACTGGAGTTTGATGTCAAACGGAATGTCCAGCCGGCGGTGGGCGCCGCGGCCCCGCCCTGGGCGTTGTTCACGATCGTGCCGCGGGTGTTCTTCCCGAGGCTATCGGGCCTGATCCAGGCCGATACGGTGAACTGGGCGATGTTGTCCAATGCCGTTGTGTTCCCGGCGTTGATATGATCGTTGGCGCCATCGAAATCCAGAGAGCCGGCGATCATGCCCGCGACCCAGCTCGCGCTCGGGTTGCCGGGGAAGTTGGTCAGGGTTCCGGTGTTTGTTCCGATGCTGTCCGCCGCCGTGCTGACGTTGCCGCTTTCATTCAGTTTCCACCAGCCGATCAGGCCGTTTTCGGTCAGGCCCATCGACGGCGGGGCCATGCGCACCCAGTTCGTGTCGTCGCAATATTGCGGGACGCTGTGGACGGAGTTGTAGAGCATCATGCCCGCGGGGCCGGCGGGGGAGGCGCAGGCGGCGTGAGCCGCCGGTGGACGGCAGACGGTGGACAGCAGACAGATCAGTAGCAGAAGGGCGAGTGCGCGCAGGGCGGAGAGTCTCCCCCCCACCCCCCCGTAAACGGGGGGGATATTCTTTGGTGTTTCCCCGTAAACGGGGGGGGGATTCTTTGGCGCCCCCCCGCTTGCGGGGAGGTAAAGCGCGGATATCCCCCCCGCCCGCGGGGGGGTTAGGGGGGGAGACTCTCCGCCGCCCGTACCTATCCGTTTTATGTTTGCCTTCTTCTCTCATTTTCATCCACTAAAAACCGTTCACTAATAACTCGGCGTTATCTTGAACACCACCACGGCCGCCGAGGCGTCGCCGCTTGTCGTCCAGCTTGCGGTGCTTTCCTTTGTCCCGGCTGCCGCCGTAAGAGCGTAGCCGGACCATGAGGTGATCGAGGAGCTGGTCGCGCCCGCGCCATCGCCGACGCCGTTCGTCCATGCGACCGCGCTGCCGGGGTTGCCGCGGTAGACCATGCCGGTGATAACGAGGGAGTTGTTCGTCGCCGTCACGCCCGTCGTGCCGGAACTGATCGAGGTGACGTTGGCCGTGCCGCCCTGCGTTTACGCCGTAACGTCGAAAGACAATGTCCCGCCGGTGACGGCGAATTCCTGCACGATCAGGCGGCTTGCGCCGGTGCCGACGTCCGAACATATGGCGGTGGGCTCAGAAGCGCCGGCGACCTTGCTCCAGATCGCGAGGCCGCGGCGGTTGTTGGTGTCGCCGCTTGAAACATCATAATAAACATGCTGCGTCCAGCCCGCGCCGCTGCCGCCGGCGCAGCCGTTTCCGGAGCCGCCGGAGCTGATGACATTATTGCCGGCGTCCGTGCGGTGGGCGCCGATGGCCACCAGCAGGTTGCCCTGTTTCGGCGTGCTGGCAAAGGTGGCGACCGCGCCGTCGACCGTATCGCCGGACACGGCGGACTGCACCCTTTCCACGGAGATCATCGGGCTGGAGGGCAGCGCGCCTATTGTCCCGTGGCCGCTGACGCCGATCCACTGGCGGCCGTCGCAATATTGCATGATGTTGTTGTCGGTGTTGTAGACCATCTGGCCTTCGACGCCGGCGGGCGACGAGCAATAGGTCAGGCTTGTCTGGCCGGCGTTGGTCAGGTCGTAGAGCGCCTTGACGTCCGTGGCAGAAAGGACGCGGTCATAGACGCGGACGTCGTCGATCTGACCGTCCAGAAGGCGGGCCACGCTAGCGTCGCCGGTCGCGCCTATTCTGAAAATCGTGGGCGGGTGGCCGGCCCAGACTTCGGTGGTGAAGGTCTGGGTATTTCTCAGGACGCCATCCACATAAATATTTATATAGTTGGGGATGTCCCAGGTCGCGACGATATGGCGCCAGACGCCCCCGGCCGAGGCCACGCCGCTGTCGACGACGTAATAGGGAGAGGGGGAGGCCGAACCGTTGCCGTCCTGGTACTGGAAGGAATAGTTGGTGTTCCCCGAGATGCCCGTATGGATTTCCAGGGTATTTGAAGTGTCGCCGAAACCGCCATGGACGCCCGAAGTCGTGCCGTTGGACATGTAGACGCCAACAGAACTTCCGTTGTCGTCCGGCCGCCACCAGTGGGCGATGGTGCCTTTGGCTGTCGGCCAGGGCCCGGTGAGAGTGATGTAATCGTCCGCGGCGTCGAAGGTGGCGGAGCCGCCGATCTTGCCGCCGGCATTGCTTAGCGCCGTGCCGCCGACGGTTGCGCCGTTGTCGCTGCCTTTCGCGTCGGTCACGGTCGTCCCGCCGTTATCGTCCATCTTCCAGTATCCGATCAGGCCCGCGTCGATGTTGCCCTTTTCGTTGCCGCCCGCGGCCTTGTAGATGTCCTGTATCTCCGCCAGCGACAGGACGCGGCTATAGACGCGCACGTCGTCGATCAAGCCCTGAAAAGCGCCGTTGGCGGCGTTGACCGGCCATTCGCCTATCGCCAGATTGCCTGCGGCGTCGGCGGAAAACGCGCCGGAGCCCAGAGTCGGGCCCGACACATAAGAAGTCTCGGCGCCGTTTTTATAAATTTTTATGCCCGCCGTCGTATCGAACGTCACCGCCACATGCTGCCAGACGCCCGGCACGGCCGTATCCGCCGCCGTGATGGCGGACGCGTTCGTCGTGGCGCGGTTGACCGACATTTCAATGCAATAATCCGTGCTGCCGCCGGTGCAAGACGCGGTGCCGTGCAACAGAAAGCGCTTCTGGCTTGACGCGCCGCTGCCGGTGCCCTTGCAGACGATGCAGCCCAAGTCTCCCTGCCCGGTCCCCCGAAGGGTTGATCCATGCCGAATAGGTGAAGGCGGAAAGATCGTCGAGACTCGCATCGCTGCCGGCGAGGACGACGTCGTCGGAGCCGTCGAAAGAAAGCGCGGCGCCGAGATTGCCGCCCGAGGGTTGCCAGACGGGGCCGTTCGTCAATGTGCCGGTGCTGACCCCGGCGCTGTCGGCGGTGGAGGTTCCCGTGGCCTCGTCCAGTTTCCACCAGGCGGCGAGGCCGGTTTTGCTTGCGGCGATCGGGTTCATGGTTTCCCACGCGGCGCCGTTGCAGAATTGCATGGCGTTCTGGTTGTGATTGTACATCGTCTGCCCCGCCGTGCCGGGGGGATTGACGCAGACTTTTGCCGTGTCCGCGTAAAGATCTGCAATGTCGGCGGCGGACAGGGCGCGATCATAGATGCGGGCATCGTCGATCTTGCCGTCCCACCATAATGTGTTGTTGGGGCGGCGGCCGATATTGACGTTGTTGGCGGGGTTGTATTGCGAGGCGGGAATGCCGGTCGTTCTCGTATTTTTGAGGTCGCCGTTCACGTATATTTTAAGCGAGACGCCCGGCGTATAGACGCCGGCAAGGTGGAGCCATTGTCCCGCGGGCAATGCTGCGTTGTTAGCGACGCCAATCAACGTGCTGCTGTTCGAGGCTACCATAAAATTCGCTTTATTTTGCCCCCCCGTGCCAATGTTTTCGATAGTCAGTTCGTATCCGCGCGTGCCCGTGCTCTTGGTGATAATCCGGCTCGGATTGTCGAAATCGTCGATATAGATCCAGGCCGCGAGGGTCATCGCGCCGGTGATCTGGAGAGCCGCCGGGTTGCCGAGATTGATGTAATCGTTCGCGCCGTCGAATTCGAGCGCGCCGCCGCGGGGACTCGATACCCAGTTCGCGGTCGGGTCCGCGGGGAAGCTGGTCAGCGTACCGTCCAATCCGCTGCCGGAGCTGTCGGCCGCCGTGCTTGTGTTGCCGGTTTCGTCGAGTTTCCACCAGCCGACGAGGTTCGAGGCATAATCGCCTTGCCCCGGCGGGTCGGCGGGGGCGTCGGTCAGCGCGCCGTTGACGGTGAAGCCGCCGCCCGTGCCCTTGTTCGTGTGCCATGAGCCGAGAGCGCCGGAGAGGAATATCTCGGGCGCGGTTCCGGTCGGGTATTCGCCGTTCGGGCCGGGATTGACCGGCGCGCCGCCGTTGATGAATTTCCGGCGGTTGGCTTCGATGGAAAGGTCGATATAGGTTCCGAAATCCATCCATATGTCGGCGAAATCCGCGTTTGTGCGGCCAGAACCGTCATCTTCCTGGCCCAAATAATAAGCAGTGTTTGTGAAATCGATCAAATCATTCGTATAAGTTGTGACCCCGGCCAGATCCGCCACGCCATCTATATAGAGGTGGCGCTTGGCTGTATCCGACAGATCGAAACTCCATAGCGCATGGTGCCAGTTTGTATCGTTTATGGCCGAACCATTGAATCTTACGATTTCCGCCGAGGCCGAATTCCGGGCGCGGAGATTGAATTGCTTCGCCGCCGCGCCGTTCCAGTAAACGGTTATATCTCCCGCGTCATTGGAATCGAACATTTCAAAATTCGCGGCGGGCAGAGTATTGAACTTGAACCACATGCTGCCGGTCCATCTTCTTGAATCCGCCAGACCGGAAAGCGAGCCGCTCAGCCAGTCGTTCGTCCCGTCGAAGGTCACCGCGTTCGGGAAGTAGCTGGAGGGGCCCATTTTGATCCAGCTCGTATTATTGCAGTATTGCAGCATGTTGTAGTCGGTGTTGAAAACGACCATGCCCGCGGGGCCTGTGGGGGAGGCGCAGGCGGCTTGCGCCGGAGTGGCGGTGAATAGTGTGTAGTTTATAGTGAATAGAAAGGCAAATGCCGTCAGGGCGAGTGAGCGCAGGGCGGAGACGCTCCCCCCCCCCACCCCCCCGTAAACGGGGGGGTGAATCTTTGGCGTCCCCCCCCGCTTGCGGGGGGGGTTAGGGGGGGAGTGGCGCAGCCACCCGTCCCTGTCCGTTCTATGTTTTCCTTCTTCCTTCATTCCTTCTTCTTCCGTCATCCCGGCGAAAGCCGGGATCTTCTTCCGTTGTTCCACGAGATCCCGGCTTTCGCCGGGATGACGCCCGCGGCGTCATTTCCCTACCCCCACCCAGTAGCCGCCGTTACAGAACTGCATGACCTTGGAGTTGACATTGTACATCATCTCGCCCTCGACGCCGTTGGGGTTCGCGCAAACGTCGGGATAGACCTTGCCCGCGTTGGTGGCGTTGTAGAGCGCCGTGACTTCCGCCGCCGACAAAGCGCGGTTGTAGACGCGGACATCATCGATGATCCCCGGAAAGCCTTCAGCGCCGGAGTTGTTTTCCCCGATGCGCAGGGTTCCGGACGCCGCCGTGCCGGTGCCGCCGCCCGTCACGGTTTTATCGAGCGTCCCGTTCAGATAGAGCGTGGCCGTATTGGCCGCGGCGTCATACGCCCCCACTACGTGATACCAGGTATCGGCGGAGATGGTTGCGTTAAAATTCGCGCTCATCGTCCCCGTATTGGACCATCGGAAATGAAACAGGTTTCCCCCGCTGCCCTTCCACAAGCCATACCAGTTGGATGTGCTACGGCCATGCTCGATGATCGTTTTCCATCCGGCGGGAATGGAAGCCGGGATGTAGACCCATGCCGCGAGGGTCATCGACGTTTTCTGAAAGGCAGGTGAGGCGGCGACGCCGATGTCATCGTCCACACCGTCAAATTGAAATGCCTTGCCGACCTTTCCGGCGGCATTGAGTGTCACACCGCCGTTGGCGGCTCCGGTATTGCCTCCGGCCCAATCATTGACGGTTGTTCCGTTGTCCTCATCCAGCTTCCAGTGCGCGACGAGGCCGCGCAGCAGCGAGGAAGACGGGTCGAGGGGGGAGGTTGCGGCGGACGCCAGGCCACCGCCGTTGAGCGTGAAGCCGCCGCCCGCGCCGTCGTTCGTGTGCCATGTCGAGGTCGCGCCTGAAAGGAATACCTCCGGCGCGGTCCCGGTCGGAGCGCTGCCGTCGGGGCCGAGCCAGACGGGCCGCCCGGAGGCGATGAATTTTTCGCGGTTGGCGGCGACCGAGAAATCAATCCAGGTTCCGGTATCGAACCAGGCATCGGCGATATCCCCTTTCCAGTAAATGGCCGGCGTGCTGTTCGCCCCGAAATACACGTTGGTCGTGGTGAAATCTATGTCCTTGTTTTGGGCGGAATTATTGCTCAGCGCGTCGACCCCGTCCACATAGAGGCGGCTGTTCGACGCGCTGGCCGTGTCCATCGCGAACAGGACATGGTGCCACTGGTCGTCCCTGATCGAGCCTGATGTCTCGAAACTTCCGGCTTCCGTCGCATCGGCGGCCTGGGTGACTATCTTTATTTTTCCATTGCTTTCCATGCGGATACTCATTGCACCGTTTGGCGATGTCCCCAGAATCTGGATCGGGCCGGCGGGCAGGCCTTGCGTCCTGATCCAGAATCCGCCCGACCATGTCTTGCCGTCGACGACGCCCGTGAGCCCCGCGCCGCGCGTCAGGTAATCGTTCACGCCGTCGAAGGTCACGGCATTCGGGCGGTATCTGCCGTCCATCGAGAGCCACTCGCCGGCGGCGCAGAACATCATGCTGTGCGTGTCGGCGTTGTAGTGCATCTGGCCCGCCGCGCCGTCGGGGTTCGAGCAGTAACGCGGGCTGTTCATGTAAAGCGCCTTGATGTCGTTCGCGGTCAGGGCGCGGTTATAAATGCGGGCGTCGTCGATAAGGCCGGTGAAGTACTGGGAAGGGCTGTAGGACAGCCTGCCGATGTTAAGGGGCGCGGTGAATACGTTCACAAGGGCGGGGTCGGTGCCGTTCGCCACCTCGGCGCCATCGACGTAAAGAATATTATACCGCGTCGAGCTTTTGAATGTCACGGCGACATGCGCCCACCGGTTCATGGGGACCGCGCCGGAGGCTGAGTATATGGCCTGGTCGTTGTTGCCGACTTCATGTTCGATGCCGAGAGCCCCCGCGGAATTGACGGCGAACGTGTATTCCTTGTTGGACGTGCTTGATTCCTTGGCGACGATCCGGTTCGTCCCGGCGCTGCCGCGCCAGTAGACCCATGCGGCAATCGTATGGTCGCTTGCCCCCACGTCGAGGACGCCGCTTCCGGGATCGCCGACATTTATATAATCGTCCGTGCCGTCGAAATCGAACGCGCCGTTGCGGACGCCGGTAACGGCGTCATTGACGGGATTGAGGCCATTCAGGAGGGAGCCGTTGTTGCCGTTGCCGGAGGAATCGGCGGCGCTGGTAAATGTTACTTCATCCAGCTTCCAGTGGCCGACGAGGTTCGATGTGTAATCGCCGGCGCTGGAGAAAACGGGGTTTGTTGCGGATTCCGCCAGCGCGCCGTTTTCGGTGAAGCCGCCGGCGGTGCCCTTGTTCGTGTGCCAGGCGGTCTCGGGGCCGGAGAGGAAGATATCGGGGGCGGAGCCGGTCGGGCGGCTGCCGTCGTTGCCGAGGAATTGCGGTTTGAGATCGGGCGAGATGAATTTCGCGCGGTTGGCGGGCTGAGAGATGTCGATGTAGGTTCCGGTGTCTATCCACACATCCGCGAGGCTGCCGTTAGAGCATTATGATTTTAAGTTCGATCATATCCCGCATTTTTGAAGTAGTTTGTGCATTCATGCGGCGTAAAGGAGTCAAGAAGTTGTCCGATGGCCGCTGATACGGCGGCGGCTGTTCGT
>Ga0187893_10009298_pt1 | contig 15142 bp, 28 predicted proteins | sample MA1701074metaG_FD_139574 | JGI IMG/M metagenome (GOLD analysis project Ga0187893, IMG submission 139574) | White microbial mat communities from a basaltic lava cave in the Kipuka Kanohina Cave System on the Island of Hawaii, USA - MA170107-4 metaG ... | reverse complement strand
TCTACGATCGACTTCAACGTGGTTGGCCTGTCAAGAAGGCGCTCAACGCGCCGGTTCGGAGCTACTGATGATTCGTCTTGGGATAGGACTGCCATGTTACGGTAGCAAGCTCGACGTCGGCCATGCATCAATGTGGCTCGGCTTCGGCGCGGCGCTACTGCAAGCAAACGACAAGATCATGCTCACGTCGTTCATCGAATACCAAATCAACGGCATCGACCTTTGTCGCAACACGATTGTCCACGACGCGCTGACCGTCGGCTGCGACTGGGTGTTCATGATCGACGCCGATACGTTCCACAGCTCGACGGGCACAGGCGGGCTCGCGGACGCGATCGGCGATGCCGGCGTCGACCTCGTGCAGATGATCCGCGACGCCGATCGCGGGCAGTATCCGCACTGGACCGGCGACAAGCACGAGCTGCGTCCGATCCCGTTGCCGCCGAACACGACGGGAGTCGCGCTGATCGGCGCTCCCGTGCGCGGACGTGGCGTCGGTGACTCGGGCGTCTGCGTCCAGGCGCTCAAGAGCGCGCTGAACCCGGACGAGCCTGGCTACGACCACTGGTGCACAGGCGAGCCCATGCCGCTCGATGAGCTGCGCGGCAAGGTGCAACCGGTCGGTCGCATCGGCGGCGCGTGCATCGCCGTCAACCTCGGCTGGATGCGCCGATTCTGGCCGAAAGGGCCGTGGTTCGAGATGGTCCACGACTACGCCGAACGTCCGAAGAACGCGCGCGGTGAGGACTATTCCATCTGCGACGGAATCTGGAAGCGCGGCGGCGCTGTCGTTTGCGACGGGCGATTTGTCCCGTCCCACGTCGACAGGCGACGCCTAGTGGGGGAATAGGTCCCGATCGCTGATGCGATCCAACTTGTCAAGTTGGTCTTGACTTGTCTAAAAGCAAGGGCCATGCTTAGCGGGAGCAGAGGACCCTATATGATTTCCATGCCCACCGGAAACGGCTAATGCCGACTTCCAATCGCATCCAAAGCATCATCCAGAAGCACGTCGAGGCAGCCGGCCGCGAGATCGCAGCCGTGCTGGCTCAAGAGCTGACGCAGCCGCTGGTCGAGCGCTTTGGAATCTCCACAGAGGCTGCCGACGCGCACGTTGACAGCGCTCCGATAGAACCGTCTGGCCCGCTCGTCTACGACGCGCGGACCCGGAAGTGGGTCTGCACCAAGTGCCACACGTTCTCAGACGTGCGGCGCCGCGCAGTCACCGCTCACATGCGGTTCTGCCCCGGAGCGCCCAAGCTGGCGCCGAAGCAAGTCCCGCGGCGCAAGCCGAAGAAGAAAACCAAGAAGTCATGACGTCTCTGGAAAACGCTGTAGCTCGTAGCTCCGATCTCCGTCCCCGTACCAAAGAACTCTATCTCCAGCACGTCCGTGCGTTCCTCGCATTCTGCGGCGACCGTACGACATTCTCCGACGACGATGTCCTCGCGTGGCGCAAAGACATGCGCCGCCGCAAGAACAGCCCGCAGAGCGTGAACGTCGCGCTCAACGCACTCCGCTACGCCGCCGAGAACGCGAAGCTAGCAAAGCTCGCCGAGCACGCGCGCAAACGCCGGCTGCGCATCCCCGAGACACCGACGAAGAACGGCGTCAGTAAGAAGACCGACCGCGCGCTCGACTGGGACGAAGGTCGCAAGCTGGTCGACGCTTGCAGCGGTTCGCGCGGTCGCGACCTGCGCGACAACGCGCTGATCACGCTCGGCTTGCGCACCGGCATGCTGCGCTTCAGCATGTGTCAGCTCACGTTCGACAACGTGAGTCCGCTGCAGCTGACGTTCATCAAAAAGGGCGGCGAGAAGCACGTCATCCAGCTCGACGACGTCACCCGAGATGCGCTCGAAGCGTGGGTCGGTTGGCTGCGTGCGCATCACGTCGACAACGGACGCGTGTTTCGCTCGCTCGGCCGTCAGCGCGTCGATCCGAACAACGATGCGAGCATCGGCGACCAGCTGACGCCGGACGGCCTCTACCGCGCGCTACGCGAGCGTGCGCGCCAGGCTGGCCTGAAAGACCTGCACCCGCACGTGTTCCGTAAGACGTTCCTGGCGTGGGCCAAGGAGATCGGTGCGCACCCGGGTCAGGTGGCGGCCGTCACCGGTCACAAGTCGGACGCGGCGGGCGACGATGGTGTCACGACGCCGCCGGCCAACATGCTGCTACCAGCGTGGATGGAAAAGCGCCTCAAGTGACGGTCTGGCTGACGACCTACTACGACGCGATCATGATCTGCGTCGCGCGGTACCGCGAGATGGCGAAGGACATGCCCGAGCTGCTCGCGTTCCTTGACGAGTTCACGCGATCGGTGCCGCTCGTGAAGCTGTCACGCTGGCTCGGTTACGTACAAGGCATCCTGATCGCAGCTGGGAGCACGACAGTCGCTGCCGAGCGCGACACCACGCGTTCGCTGTTCAGGCCGCTCGACTTCGCAAAGCCCAGCACGCAGCCAGCAACGCTGGAGATCGGGACGTTGCTCGAACATCTGGCGAAGATGAACGAGCTAGCACCGCTGCCGTGGCAAGCCGACATCGACGAGCTTGGCACCCCGCACGCGGTGTGGACCGGCAAGTTCTACACCGCAGCCGCGGACGCACGCTCGACGTGGACGAGCTACGACACACCCGACACGCGACTGGTACCGATCGCGCAGTTCATCGAGGCGGCCGTGAACGCTGTCCCGATGTTGCTCAGTACGCTGCGACTGCCACGTGCAGCGACGAACGAGAGTTCTCTCGCCGTCGAGGCACGCAAGCTGCTCGACGAGTGGGATCGCGGCGAGCTGAACCGCGGCGAGTTCGAGACCATGATGCGCGAGCTGATCAAGGGCGCGTGATGCCGCGAAAGAAACCGCCGAAGACACTACCGAAGTGGATCAAGTCGTGGTGCTGCCAAGCAGTGGCACTGCGTTTTGGTTCTGAACTGCGCTGCAAGTGCTGCGGCAACATGCTGTTCGACGACTACCACCAACAGCGCCTGATCATCGACGGCGAAGCCTACGACGAGACCGAGACGGTCCCTGACCCACGAGGATGACCATGCTCCACATCGAACACGACGAAGACGGTGGCTGCTTTCGACTGATCGACAACGGCATCGGCATGTGCACGAGCAAGTCGCGCACTGTGCTCATACGCATCCGTGACGCGCTCAATGCCGTGCGCGAGACAGGTCTCGTCGGGGCTACCGTCGAGCACCGCGTCGACACAATCCCGAATCGCATCGACGGTTTTCCGCGCGGCGTCGTGCTCGCGCTCTGCAGCGGTCCGCCGCAGCTCGTCGTCCGCCTCGCGGACGACACGCTCGATACCTGGCTCGCGAACAGCTGCCGCATCATCACGCCCCCGCTGCCGCCGTGCGAGACACCAGGCAACGAACCGCCGATCGGCGTGCGCACCGCGATTACACTGCTCGAACGTTGGCTGCTCGAAGCGCGCGGCACCGACGGCATCGAGAGCGACACGCGCGCGTATCTCGCAGCACGCGCCGCCGCTGAACCGACCCCGTAGGAGCAGGACATGAACCTCAACGACTTCCTGACGCGCATCGTCGACGACGGCATCAAGGCCTGCCGCGAGTCGTACAAGAATGACACACAGAAACGTGACGGCGCGGTGGCCGGCTTCAACGCGTGTCGCGGTCGGACCGTGTTCGAGCTGCGTCAGCAGTTAGACCTCGCACGCAAAGCGGCCGACGCGGCACGTGCCGTCGACAAGAAGAACTACTGGTACTTGCGTTGCTTCGAGGCTGAGGTCGAGTGGGTCTGCAACGTCGTGTCATCGGCGCTGCAGAACCAAGGCGAAGACCCGATCGTGATCCCCACCGCGCGGGGCTACATGAAAGCTGCCGAGATCCTAGGCGTCAGCGCTAACATGCAGCCCAAACCGTTCGTGGAGAACTAGTCATGGAAGTACTGCTCGCTGCGTTCGTGGGTGCGTTGGTGGCCGGTCTCATGATGCGGTCGAACTACCGCGGGCAGATCCAAGACCTACGTGGCGCCGTCGCGTTCGAGCGCAAGATGCGCCGCCACGAGGAGATGCGCGCCGAGACGCTGAGCGACGCGCTGTTCGGTCGCGTGCAGACACGCACGCTCGGCGACGAGAACGCAATGAACTGATGACGACCAACATCAACATCGTCGACGCACTCAAGGCAGTGATCGCTACCGGCAACTGGGACATGGCCGGCGAGCTTGCCGACGAGCATCAGTACGTCGACTGCCTGCGCTGTTTCAGTGCGCCTCGCCGTGTCCTGTTCGATGATGGGACGCCGAACATCTACATGTGCCTGTTCTGTGCTGGTTGCTGGTACACGCACGCCAAGCACCAAGGCTACACACGCGGGCGTCGTGCACTTGCTGAGTGCGAGATCTGCAACGTACTCGGCGTGCATCGCTCAATGGAACAAGTCCTCGCGCTGCAGGCACTGCGTGCCGCCGAGCGACGTTTCATGACCGCATTCGGTTGGACGAAGAACGGCGACATGTGGGATCCGCCAAAGGATCAGCACTTCAAGTACCAGAGCGGCTACACGCACAACCACGCAGTGAACGCGCTCAAGCAGCGCCAGGGTGAGGCCAGTCAGCGGCGGCAGCCGCGCGATCCACGTTGGAGTCGTCCAAATGACGACGACTGATGTGCCGTCGCTGATCGAGCTGCGTTACGGCGACAACTGGGTTCGCGAGGCGTGCCTGCTTGCGCACCCGGTACGTCCCTATGCCTTCTACGGCTGTCATAAAGTGCGCAACCACGACGGCGATTGTGATCACGAATCACGCCGCACGTTATGTCGTCACCGTGGTGGCATGTACCCGTGCCACGGCGTAAACGGCGAGCATTGCAACTGTCCTCAACGAGATCAGGACGCAGGTGACGAAGGATGACATCGGTGACACCACTGCTGCGTCTGTCGACGTTCGAGGTCTGCGTGCTCACGCAGCTCGAACGCGACTGCAAGTACGGCCTGCAGATCGTCGCAGGCTCGAACGGCCTCTTGCAACGCCGCATGATCTACGTGCTGCTCCATCGGATGGTCGGCAAGAAGTTGATTGAACGCGATGCGACGTTCGAGGCGCCCACGGGTCAGAGCGGCCCGACGCGCCAGCTGTATCGCATCACGAAGCGCGGCCGACACGCCTTGGTGGTGTTCCGCGCATGGACAAAAGCGGCATGAGCGAAGAGTTCCACATCCTCGACGAGATTGGTCCACCGGAACCGCAGGGTCGCTGTGAGCGCTGCAAGCTCTGTTACGGCAAACCGAAGAAGGAGAACGAGTCGCTACTGCGCTGCCCCGAGTGCGACTTTCCGTTCGGCGAGACCGTCGACGGGATGCACGTGATCGCGCTGACGCTGCAGGATCCGAAGCGCCACACGCGCGTCAACATCTACTCACAGGCGGCCTGCTACATCTGGTTGCAGATCGTGCGCGACGGTGTTGATCTCAGCGTCGAGCCTGACCTCGGCGCCGCTGCATTCGGTACGGTGCCCGAGTGGTACGCGTTCGAGATGGATAACACCGACTGGGCGTCAGTGATCTCACCCGAGTGGAAGTCGTGTGCCGAGACCTCGAACTTCACGGGCACGTGGAACGACTGGGCGTTGCAGGAAGGGTTCTGCCCCGGTCAGCGCTTCCTCGTCGAATTCAAGCAACCGCGCTGGTACAAATGCTCGTACGAGTACGACGAGTACGACGTCGAGTACTACTGGGACATCGTGCTGCGCGAGTCGCGCACGCCGAAGCAGGCAATCCGAGCATGGGAGCAGTGGCGCAAGGTCTGCGAAGAAGATCGCATCGCGATCCGCAAGCAGCGCGACGCTCGCGAGCACAAACGCAAGCACGACGTTGCGGCGCTGTTCATCTCGTACGACGTGTTCTGGTCGAGCTACTACGGTGATGGGTACCCGCCCGACGGCTACATCGTGCGCCTGATGACCAAGCACGGCGGCAGCATCGCCGAGGGCCGGAGCCCGAACTACGACGAGCGCTACAAGCGCGACGACGAACGCATCGAGCCGACACGCGAGCGGGCATGGGACGACCTGATCGCGAACGTCCAGAAGCATCTGCCGCACCTCGACGTCGAGGCGATTCGCAAGCTGTCGTTGAATCGCTGGTAGCAGTCTGTTAGCGTGACCGGCTATGTCGGGGGACGTGATCGCTGCTGCGATCGACTGTGAAACGCTGGAGCTGCTCGCCATCGAGTTGCAGCTCAACAGCGCCGAGTCCGTGTATAGTCGAGAGCATGTTGGCAGCGGTCGAACGCGAAGCAGACAAGAACAAGCCCGAGCGGTTGTGCGTGGTGCGGTGGACCGGCCGCGTGCGTTTGCACGTGGAAGTGCTCACCGTCTGCGGTGACAACATCGACGCAGCAGACGGCGTCGTGCAGGTGCCGGACACCGTCCTGACAGGCCGCGCAATCCCGAGCATCAGCGACTTCGGCGGCAAGGGTCGCAAGCCGATCACGATCTGCGAAGACTGCAAGCGCGCGTTCGGCTAGCCTGGATCCGTTGCGGATGGTCGACAGCGCACGCCTGTAGGGCAGTAAGCTGCTGCTGTCGATCAACCGCGACGCTTGAGCGCGTAGCGAAGCGCTTGCTTGCCGATCGACATCCCGATCGCCCGCGGGTCCTGCGCAGCGCGTTTGGTGGCGTGTAACGCAAGCAACGTGACGCCGACGAAACCCGCGACGCCGGCAGCACCCCACGCGACTTTGGTACCCACCGATGACGGCGCAGCAAGCGGCGTCCCGAGCATGGTGATCCTGGCGGCGATCACGGGCACGAGGGCCTGTGCACCTGCAGCCGTGAAATGGACGCCGTCGGTCGACCGCTCGGCCTTCGGCACGAGTGGCTGCAGGTCGAGTACGCGGTCGGTGCCGAACACGTTCTGCATCGTCGCGAGCATAGCCGGCGCACCGGCCGAGTACTTACCGTTGCGATACGACGGCGGTCCGAGCGCGACAACATCGACACCTGCGTACATGAACGCGTCACGGATCTGGCGCATAGCAATCGTGGTGCGCGCGAGCGCGTCGGCAGAGACGCCGCGATCGATGTCGTTCGTGCCGAGGAAGACGATTGTCTTCGTCGGACGAAACGCGGCGATGTCGCTCGCAACCTGCGCGAGACCGTTCTCGCCGTTGATGAAGCTGATCGCTGAGCGGCCGATGCGCGCGTTGACGCGAACCGCCTGTGCACCTTGCGCGAGCAACAGCTTGCCGAGCAGGCCACCAGGCGAGGTGGCTGCGGTACCCGGCAAGAGATCGACGATCGTCGGCTTCGTCGTCGTGTACGGCGACAGCGCGGACAAGCTGTCGCCGAGGATCAGAATGCGCTCTCCGCGGATGTTCATCGCCGGCTCCGACGCCGGCCAAGCGTCGTTGCGTTCGCCGCGAGATTCTTGGCCACGACGAGCGCAAGCCAGCTCGCGCCGGCAACGCCGGCCACACCCGCGGCGATCTTGAGGCCGCGGTAGCTGGTGCTGCCGGGAGCTGCGCCGTTCGTCGGGCACAGCGGCATCGATGCCGGCCACGCCGGTCGGATCGGAGTCGAACCCTGGAGCGGCAGCGCGCCGATCCCGCGCAGGATCAACGCCTGACCTTCCGGTGATGACGGTGCAACGTTGTCGCGCTTGCTGACCAGCCACGTGTGCCACGGGTCGACGCCGGGCAACGGACCGACCCAGTAGTAGCGGCTCGCGTTCGCCGCGCTGCGCACGAACGATGCGATGCGCTCGGGCGTGAGTGGCTTGGGCTTGAGCGAGTCGGGGCCCCACTGCGTTTCTGCACCGCGCGCGAAGTTCTGACTGCGACCCGACATCACGAGGTCGGCGATCAGCAGTGACGTGACCGTGGGATCGCGGCTCGTCGACGCCCAACGCTTGAACGGTCCGCATCCAGGAGCGAGACCGCGCGCGACACAACCTGCGTCACTGTCGTGGATAGGACCGTAGAAACCGTAGTTCGGATGGCCGGCGCCCTGGTTGTAGAGTAGGACGTTGAGCACCGACTTGCCGCGCCGCTTGGCCTGGTTGACAGCGGCCTCGCCGACGGCAACGCGCTCTTCGATCGTGCCACTGCCGACTTCGGATTCCATGTAACGCGCGAGCGTGTACGCTTCGAGCGAGAGCGCGCCGCTGAACAATCCCGGTGCGAGCGCGCGGAGCTGTGCTTCGGCCTTCGCACGCATCGTCTCAGGCGCGCACGCGACATTGCCTTGCGCGTTGACGGCGCAGCCCGAGAACACGGTGATCTGCGCACCCTGCACGAGCGGCGCGAGTTTGGCGTGCCACGACGGGAAGCACGTCGTCGGCGTGTCCTGCGTTGTCACAGGCTAGCTCCGGTTGCGGCGGCGGTAGGTGCGACCACGGCCGAGGCCGTTCGGCTTGGGCTTCGCGAAGCCTGGCGCCTTTGCGAACGCGACAACCGGCGCAACGACCGGGAACAGCGCGCCCATGAAGCCCCACCACAGACCCCAACCGAGGCTGCCGTGGTTGCGTTTGACGCCGTGGTAGACGCACGCCGCGAACGAGGCGGTGCTTAGCACACCCCAGATGATCCGGACCGGCATGGGCGGCGGCTTGAGCCACGCCTTGAGCCCGGCCTCGCGTTCCATGTCCGCAAGCGCTTGCTGTACGCGCTGCGCATTGGCGCCGATCGCAATGGCGCGCGTCGCAACTTCCTGTCGCTCTTGCACCGTCGGGATGATTTCGAGAATCGCTTGGATGTCGTACGCGAACGTTGCGCCCGCAATGCGCTGCGCGAGTTGTGTCTTCTCATCCTCGGTCAGTGCACCGAGCCCGCCGAACACCGCGCCGTCGCCGAGCCCGTCACTGAAACGCACGTTGCCGTCGGCCGGCAGATTCCAAGGCACGTTCTGGACGGCACCACCGCCGCCGCGAACGTAGAAAGTCTCGTGCGGCTTGACGGTCGAGATCGTGTGTTCGGCGAGTACCGGCATGTCGTCGAGTCTACCTCAAACATTGCCTTGATCGCGCGAGCGATCGCGTTGTAGCGTCCGCGTTGATGCCCCGAGGGAAGGCCGTCGATTACGTTCGCCCATTGACGCCGTATGAACGCTCCGACGAGGAGTATCGACAACTCGCTGCCAATACGAAGCTCCGCACGCTCCGCGACATGACGGAGCCGGAGATTCGAGATCTCGAACGGCAGTATGGATGCAAGGTGATTCGCCCCGCGGGGGCGCGCCCGAGGCGCCGCCGGCCGGTGCCGGTCGTAGCAGCTTAGGGTCGATCCCGGGCCGGTCTGGGGCTCGAAATCACAAAATCCGCTCGATCTAGGGGTTTTTAGGCCTAAAAATCGCCTACTTAGGACCCTACAGAATAACTCCCTACTTGTTTGAATAGCTTGCAGGCCGGGGCGTCTGTAGAGCAGACTGGTTGTTGCCAAGTCGCTCTCGACAAGCGGAGACACCCCATGCAGCTCACCTCTGGCCCCCAAGCTCTCAAGTTCATGCTCGCCGGCAATGCGCGGCTCACGCTGCGCTCGGTGAAGACCGGCACGCGGTTCACGTTCCGCGTCCGTGCAAAGGACGTCCGCAAGGACGAGGCCGCGACGCCGCCCTGGTTTGTGTCGCTGCTGAACGGCCGCGAGAACGACTCGGACTACACGTTCCTCGGTACGATCTTCGAGGACCGCACGTACCGCCACAGCCGCAAGTCGAACGTGCTGCCGGACGCGCCGAGCGCGAAGGGTTTCGCCTGGGCCTGGTCGTTCATCGTCAAGAGCGAGCTGCCGCCGGGCTGCGAAGTCTGGCACGAGGGCCGCTGCGGTCGCTGCGGCCGGGCGCTCACGGTCCCCGAGTCGATCGAGCTGGGCCTCGGACCCGAGTGCGCGGATGGGGGCTACTAACATGACCACCGAGATCAAGCTCCCGCCGGTTTCGCTGCTCGACAAGCAGCCCAAGATCCCGCACGTCGCGCGCACCGTCGCGCAGGCTGCGATCCCGAACGAGCACGGCACGCCGATCGTGTTCATCGTGTCACAGAGCCGCAACGGCCGGTCGTGGTGGATCCGCGCGGTGCTCGACGGCATGCGCATGAGCAACACCGTCCACACGACGGTGCAGGCGAAGGCCGAGGCGTGGATCGCAGCAGTGAAGTCCGGCAAGGTCAGCGTCGCGCGCCCGATCTCGATCACGTGCGACATGACCGTGCGGTGCCGCTCGGTCGTCACGCACATCGACAACAAGGGCTACGTGTACTGCACGGGCCACGGCAAGCACCGCGCGCTGTCGGTTCCGTGCCGCGCGCTGCGCCCTGGCGAGTTCACCAAGATCATCCACGGCGAAACCATCAAGTACTAGGAGCCGCCATGTTCTACGTCGAGAAACAAGACTCCCAGCCGCGCGTGTACGAGCTGACGGACAAGGCGCCCGAGCCGACGGGGCCGTTCCGCCGCTACATCACGAAGTTCGAGCAGACGCCCGCGTTCATCGTGCACAGCAAGATGCACGGTACGCACGAGAAGGCGCAGCCGTACGTCGTGCGTGGCGTGTCCAAGCGTGGCACGTTGCTCGTGCAGGCGACGGTCGAGACCAAGTACGAGCCGATCGGCCGTTGGCTCGAAGTCGAGTGCGGCGACACGTCCGAGGGCTACCGGTTCAAGCGCTACCTGCTCAAGCCGATCACGACGCTGATCAAGATCGCGTCCGACGTCGCGAAGGCGAACGCGCGCGCGGACAAGCAGCGCGTGCATCAGGCAGATCGCGACGAGAAGTGCGGTGCGTGTCCGGTGTGCTTCGGCGACTACGTGGTGACGGCGAGCGGTGCAGCGCGCCTCAAGCTGAGCGGCGCGGCGCAGTACAAGATGGTCCACCACGGCTATGAGCGGCCAGGTGTCGGCTACATCGTTGGCGACTGCCACGGTGTCGGCTTCGAGCCGTTCGAGGTCTCGTGCGAGGGCACGAAGTCCTGGCTCAAGCTGCTCAAGCAAACGCTCGTACGCACCAAGGAGCTGCTCGCGGGCGTCGATACGCTCGAACAGGTCTCGGTCGTCACCGGCACGAAGTATTCGGGCTACGGCCGCCGTCGCGTGTCGCTGCCCGAGTACAAGACGATCCAGCGCGGCGAGCCCGGCTTCGACCGCGAGATCGAGAGCCTGCGCGGCAAGTACGAGCGTCAGGTCGATTCGCTCAAGCGCGACATCGCGACGTACACCAAGCACGTCACCGACTGGAAGCCGCAGACGTTCCCGCGCGTGGTGAAGCGATGAGCTGGACGCAGCAACAGGCGAAGTCGTTCGCGAAGCGCATCGCGGAATCGAAGCAAGGCCGCGCCGTATGGTGGGCGTGGCCGACAGAGGTCCGCGAGGCGATCGTGGCCGAGTTCGTGTTGATGATCGTCTTTGGTCAGGACGCAGAGACCGTCGAGATCAAGGACGTGATCGAGCTGCGCAAGATGATCTGCATCGAGTTGGACGTTCGTCACCGCATGCCCATCGAAAGGAAGTCATGAAGTGGACCAAAGTTCGCGCAGGTGTCTACCGCAGCGGCAAGTACGAGCTGCGTCAGGCGTACTCGCGCGCGACGAAGGATGGCTGGATGATCTGCACCGATGACGATTCGTGGCACGACTCGTCGCGGTCATTCGCAGGTGCAAAGAAGCGCGCCGAGATGCACGCGGCTGACCAGATCAAGCAGGCCGTGAAGGTCGCCAAGAACGAGGCGAAGATCGTGAAGGTCGATCTGCTCAATGCGTCACCATCACAGTTCTGCGAGACGCTACGCCTCGCGGCGTCGATCGGCGTCACGGACGCGATGGCGAACATCACGGCGCGGAGCGCCCATGACCTAGCGGCGATGCTCTGTGAACGTGAGAAGTACCGCTACGAGCACGTGAACATGCTGCACGAGGCGTACGAGTCGGGGCAGATGTTCATGGAGCTGCACGGACAGCCGACGAACATGACGTGGAGCGAATCGTGAGCCGCGTCGACATCAAGGCGATCCTGCGTTGCCCGGTGCTGCGCCGCGAGCTGTTCGTCACGACGATCATCGCGACGCAGGCACGCGAAGGCATCACGACAACGCGCGAGCAGGCCGAGCACGCCTACGACGTCGTGCAGAGGGAGAAGCAACGTGGCCGACGCTGAGCCCAAGAAGATCCATCAGTGTAAGAGTTGCCCGTGGCGCGTCGACTGCGTGCCCGAGGAAGACATCCCCGGCGGCTACTGCGCGAACATGCACGCCGAGCTGAAGGGCACGATCAAGAGCGGCATGGAGTCGATGCCGATGCCGGGCGGCACGATCCGCGCGATGGCGTGTCACCACTCGAAGATCGGCGAGGAGTTCCTCTGTGCCGGCTGGCTGGAGAACCAGCTCGGGCCCGGCAACAACATCGCGGCGCGCCTCGCGGTGATGACCGGGAAGTGGCCGGTGCCGGTCACCGACGGCGATCAGCACGAGCGGTTCGAGGACACCCTACCTAAGCCAGAGCGTCGGCGCGCGAAGCGCCCGGCAGCGAAGAAGCCGCCGAAGCGGAAGCGCTAGCACTCGGGCGGGACGGCAGCGGTGATCGAGCCGGCGACGACGCCGAGCGCGGTCACCCCGATCGCGGTCATGAAGCCGTGCGAGACCGGGTCCCAGGTGTTGCCTTCGGCGCTCTGCAGCTTGCGTGCGCCGACAGCCGCGCCGACCAGGACGCCGAGCACACCGCCTGCCAGGCCGCCCAGGAGCGCGCCACCGATGCCGCGCGCGATGCGAGGGCTCCGGCTGCACTCCATGCCGAGCTGCCGGCGGGATCTGCGTCGGCTCAGCATTCGGGCTTCGCCGCGCCGATGGCCAGACCGCCGACCGCGCCGACGATCGTGATCCCGGTGCCGATCAGGGCCCAGTGCTTGAAGCGCTGGACACTCTCGATGGGCGCGGTGATGTCGGCGTTGAACGTCGAGACGGCGACAGCGAGACCGCCGCCGACCATGCCGCCGAGGACACCGCCGATCAGGGCGCCGAGACCGCCACGAACGACGCGGGGCGTGTTCGAGCAGCTTGCGCCACCCAGACCTCGACGGCGGTAGCGGCTGTTGTGGCGCCGCGCGATTGCGCGGGCCGAAGTGCGACGAGAAAGCGCCATGTGCTCGACGATAGCACAGGGGTGATCCCAGGAGCGATCGACTAGCTTGCGTTCGCCGTCGGGAGCCCGAGCCCCTGGCGCATGGCGTCGCGGGCAGCGGCCGACAGGTTCGGTTGCCGATCGTCGTTCTTCGCGATGCCTTCGAGCTTGCGGCCGTGGGCTTCAAGGGCCGTGTGCAGCGTGTCGTCGACGACGACGTGCATGTGACGAACGCGATCGCTGCCGCGACTGGCGGGACGCTTCGAGGGCTTGGCGGGGCGCTTGGGCTTACTCACGCGTGACATCATACTCGCGCTTTGCGCGTGATGCTAGCGCGCGAGCAGGACCGCGCCGATCGCGAAGGCGGCGGCGAGGCCGACAGTCGCTCCGGCGATCGCGAACTGTTTCGGCGTCGCATGCTGCGTCGGCTTTGTCGCGACGGCGATCGGCGTGACCGCGACCGGCTTGGCCTGCCCCGACTGGAGCAGCTCGATCATGTATTCGAGCGTCTCGCGGATCTTGGCTGCCTTGCCGAGCGTGCCCGCAGCAATGGACGGCGTGATCTGACGCGCGTTTGCGATCCGTGCAGCGAGGTCGGCGTTCGGCTGCTGGAGCACCGTGTTGCCACCGGCCGCAGCGATCGCCTGACGTAGTCGATCGAACGTGCCACCGTGGATAATCCACAGCAGGTTCGTCACGTCGACGCCCGCACCGCTGGCCGTCTCGCCGTCGATGACGACGTCGTAGTCGCCGTAGTACCCGGACGGTGCGAGCGCGAGAACCTCTTGAATCACTGCGATCGCCGTCTTAGGCGACATCTGGACAGTGAACAGCGGCTTCGCATCGCCGAACCCCGCCGGCACGCCCGGCTGCATGTACATGTTCGGGTCGTACATCGAGTGGTAGCGCATCGTCTGCGCGTCGGGATAGCGCCGCCCGATCACGCCCTGGTAGATGCGGCTCGCGTCCCAGTTCATCGGCCGTACCGGCGGACCGTAGGCGTACTGATCGGGGAAGCCGTAGCGGTAGCCGTGGTTGTTGCCGAACTTCTGGACTAGCTCGTTGGCACTCTCGCCGAGTTCCGCGACGAGCATATTACCAACCCCGCGGGCGCAGTTTGCCGCGACGCCCGAACGCGGGCGACGGCGTGTACATGAAGCCCGGCTTCTTTTTGCCGGCGGCGAGCGCGCCGATCGTCGTCGCACCGAGCATTGCAGCGGCGCCGATGACGATCGGAGCGACCTTCGTCTTTTGCACGACCTTCGGAACGACGAACGGAATCGTCGCGACGTCGAGCTGCGTCTGCACGGGCGTGTTGCCGCGCTCCTGGAACGCGGTGAGCAAACTCTGGAAGTTGTCGGCGACGTCGTTGAGATAGTCGGCGATCTCCGTCGAGTACTCGGCGTAGATGTCGTTGCGCGTCGGCGAGACGAACGCGAGCGAGATGCCCGGGTTCGGGAACTTCTTGAGCATGCCGGCGAGGGTCATCGCCATCACGCCGTACTTGGTCGTGGTGTCACCCACGATGCCGTCGTAGCCGCCACCGCCACCGCTCGCGATCGGCGAGCGTAGATTGGCCGGCACCGTGAACGTCTGCGCGCTCGTCGAGCCGTCGCCCGTGGGCATCTGGCCCTGCATCTGACGACCCGCGAGGTTGTTCGTCGGGATCTGGTCGATAATGCGATCGATCGCGCGCTGCATGTTGCGGATGGGTGCCTTGGCGGCATCACCCGTGCGATTCAACGTGCACTGCGGCCGAAACGCGCGGTCCTTGTTGCAGTACACGATGTTCGAGGCGCCGACACCACCGACGAAACTGGTCGGCGACGCGGAGCCGTTCGCGAACGCGGTGAAGTCGCTGACGGGTCCGGCGAGCCCGTAGCCGCGACCGAGCCCGCGCGATGCGGCGCGACTCTGGGCCACCTGGATGAGTGCAAGCAGGGACGGCGCCTGCGACTGCCCGAATCCGTTGAAGTAGGAGCTGACGAGCATGGTTGGTTGGCCTCTCGCCAGAGCCTACCACAACCCCGATCGCGCGCGGGATCGCCCTTTCTAGCTT
>Ga0187893_10009297_pt1 | contig 15145 bp, 12 predicted proteins | sample MA1701074metaG_FD_139574 | JGI IMG/M metagenome (GOLD analysis project Ga0187893, IMG submission 139574) | White microbial mat communities from a basaltic lava cave in the Kipuka Kanohina Cave System on the Island of Hawaii, USA - MA170107-4 metaG ... | reverse complement strand
GGTATCGAGCCGCGCCAAGACATCTGCCGCTGAAAGATGCCCCGGCGCGAGATCCAGGGACTCCGGGGACTCGTGCTCCGCATTCACCGCGATCCCGTATTCTTGGCTGCTGCGCGCCGAGACCAGGCTCGACCCCAGGCGGCCTGCGGTGATCAAGGGCACTGCCGGCGGCTTGATGAACCCCGCTGAGGTAAACCCAGGCGCCACCCCCTGTTCATAGTTCTCCACGATTTGCACCCTAGGGTCTAGCGCCTTCAAGCCATCGGCTAGCTTGATCAACGGCGATTGGCGCGTGCGCTGGCTCTTGAGGCCGAATCCGCCCCAAGCCGTGATCGCCAGCAACTCCGCAACCGCCGTGGGCGCGAGGTACGCACGGTAGTTGCCTGGTCTTATCTTGCGTGGAGGGCGCTGCAAGAGCGCGAGATCCTGACGCGCTGCCTGCATCTTGCGCTGCATCGCCTCGGGATCCCATTGCACGCCGGCGTAGCGGGATTTCACCGCCTTGTCCCGGTGAGCATAGCAGCTCCAGTCAAACACGAAGCTCGGGCGCTCAAACCAGTTGCGCTGGCCGAGAGAGTTGGCAAAGCCACGGTAGATCAGGCTGCTTGCGAAAAATCCAACCAGGTCCAAACCTTTCGCCGCCTCGGTGATGGCGGTTATCGCCGCGGGGGCGTCCAGCGTGGCTTCGGAGGCGGTCCTTTCGCTGCTGCTCACCTCGGTTGCATAAAGCAGATAGGGATCCTCTTCCAGAATATCGCGTTGCGCGCGCAATTCGCTTAGCAGTTCCAAGAGGCGTTCGCGATCGGTCTTAAGCTCACCGCAAAGCATGCACTGAGCGCTGGCGTGCCGTCGGCCCATGATGGCTTGCAAGGAAAACTCGAGCTGGCGCACATGGCCCGCTTGGCGCACGCGGTTTTGGTTGAGGCGCACGTAGTTCGAATCCTCGCTGCGCAAGCCGCATAACAGAACTTCTCCCGCAATAGAGCGCGCTATCGCCTCTTGCGACAAGCTGAAAAAATGTTCGCGCAGGGTCATCCGGTGCCCCCAAACACATCCACATTCGCAAACACGCAGGCGGGCGAGGCATGCCCCACATGGATGGCCTGGTTCGGTTCGCCCTTGCCGCAGGTGGGCGTGCCCATGCATTTTACCGTGCTCGCATCTCCCACCGCGCTCAAACTGCGCCAGAAGCTGGCGGATATCCCGCGGTAATTGGGGTTTCGCAGCACGCTCTTAAGCTCGCCATCTTCGATTAACCGGGCGTATTCGCAACCGAATTGGAATTTGTTGCGGCTGTCGTCTATGGACCAGGAGCGGTTGGTATCCATGAGCACCCCGCGCTCGATTCTCCCGACTAGCTCGGCTAGGGAGCTGTCCCCGGGCTCCAGATTGAGATTGGCCATGCGGTCGATCGCCGGTCGATTCCATTGGCAAGCGCGGGCGTTGGCGACCCCGGCCATCCCCGCGCGCCTTTGCGAGGTGGCGCCCCCCAAAGGCCGCAACAAGATCCCCTGCTTGATCACGAGCTCGCGCTCTGCCGGGGTGCCTTCATCGTCGAATCCATAACTCGCTAGCTGGCGCCGGTTACTCGGATCGAAGCTCACATTCAGCAGCTCGGAGCCGTATTGATAATGGCCGAACATGTCCAGGGTGACAAAGCTCGTTCCCGCGTAATTGCGCTCATCCCCGAGGATGCGGTCAAGCTCCAGGGGATGCCCGATGCTCTCGTGGATCTGCAGCATCATCTGCTCCGGCAACAACAGCACATCGAACGTCCCCGAAGGGCAATTGGGCGCATCCAGCAGTTCCAGGGCTTGTTCGCCGACCCGCTCGGCTTGGTCACAAAACCCAATCTCATCGAGATACTCTAATCCCCCCTGCACTCCGTTGTCGTATCCGAAGCTGCGCCGCTGGGTCTCCACGGCGCGGTTGGCGACCGCCTCGAGGCCTGGGATCAGAAACTCAAACTGCTGCTCGATCTCGCACTCGGGCGTGACCAGGATGGCCTGCGTGGCGCGGAAATACAAAGAAGCCTGCCAATCGACGATCGCGTCATTGCGTTTAAGGCGGGGGGCCGCCTCACGCAGCAAGCCTAGCTTGGCTGTCAAAGGCATGCTGTCCCAAGTGCGGCTCACGGGCGAACGGTAGCTTCCCGAGCGCTGTGGCCGCTCCAGCTCATCCGGTGGCAGCAGGCTAAGGCTCGCAGTAGCCTGCGCCCAGTCCACCGCACGCCTTAAGGCCTCGACAAGGCCAGCCTGGCTCAGATCGCTGGTAGCCGCATAACCCATTCCTGCCCCCTTCATCACGGTGATATGCGCGCCTGAATTCCATTGGTTCTGTATCGGTTCCAGGGTGCCCTGGCGCACGGCCAGGCGCTGCGCGCGTTCTTCCACCAGGCGCAAAGACCAGTGATCCATGCCACCCACGACGCGCTTAAATCGTGTAACAACCGTATCCACAGTAGCCTTTACTCCGCGATTACTCTGTTACGTCTCTATCGCGTCAGAAAGGGTACACCGCTTCGCCCTTTTACGCATCGTTTTTGCGGCGATGGACCCTCCATCCTTGCTTTGCTATCGACATTCCCACGGACGGAATTTTTCGACGTGCCCTTAATTTCTTACCTTCTATTAAGAGTGCACATTACAAGATCTGACCCCATCGATCCGGTTGTAATCCGGAGGGCGGTTTGGTAGGAAGTAGCGCGCGGGGACGTTCCGGTCTTCTTCCGTGACCGAAGGCCGGGACGCCCGTCTTGCCGCTCGCGAGCTTGTTTGTTATCATTACAGCACTTGTACTTAGATGATGGCATTGATATATGATCCGTACACAGATTCAGTTGACCGATGAGCAATATAAACGCCTTAAAGAGATCGGCCACCGGCGCCATAAGTCTTTAGCCGAATTGATTCGGGGGGCCGTGGATAGGCTGCTTACGTCCGAACAGCCCGATCGGATCGCCCTTTACCGTCAAGCTGGGGCGGTCGTCGGCAAACATGCCGCCGAGGCGGAAAACATCGCGGTGGAGCATGACCGTTATTTGGACGACGGCTACTCCGCATGATGGTTTTTGCCGATACCTCCGCGTTGTTCGCTCTCTTGGCGCGAAATGACCGCATGCACCCTGCCGCTCGGGCAACCTTCGAGCATCTGGCCAAGCACGATGCGAGGCTTGTCACCTCTTCCTATGTCCTCGTCGAAACCATTGCCTTGCTGCAACGTCGCATCGGTCTTACCGCCGTCGGGGATTTCCACGCGAAGATCGTACCGCTGCTGGAGATTATTTGGGTGGATAACGGTTGGCACAGTCGAGCGATATACCGGCTGCTCATGAGCGGGGCGAGGGATCTTAGCCTGGTCGATTGCCTGAGTTTCGAAATCATCGAGGCGAAAGCGCTTCCTCATGCCTTCGCCTTCGATAAGCACTTTCAAGCGGAGGGTATCCCCACCGTTGCGCCCGACGTACCCGCCGGTCCGTCGCACGCATAGGGTCAGACCTGGGGGCTACCCCCCCTCGAAGTGGACCGCCATGCCTCGCAGCGCCCTCTGCGCTCTTTACTTAAGAAGCGTGGTTTCCATCGGTACCGCCGCCGCTACCCTCGAACCCAAGATCTAAAAGCCGACTTCCTGATAGATCGCTTGGACCGCCTTTACCCGTGTGCCTGCATTAGGGCCGAGTCTCCCCTTTTGCTCAATAGTCAGCCTGCCCATAAAAGGTCCAAAGGCCGCGCCGCTGAGAGCGGGCAACTTTTTCCAGCGCGTGGTATTCAAACGGCGCTTCTGGGTTCGCTAGCGCTAAGCCCCGTTCGATTAAATAGGCGCCCAAATCGATACGGTCATTCCAGCAGACGGCGCGCAGGCTGCCATCGGAGTATTTTCCTCGCGCGCGGCAATGCACGAAGCCTGAGAGCTTGAAGTTCAGGGCCCGCGCCGCCCTCTGCTCTTCGCAGCTCAAGGGCTGCACGCTGTTACCGCAAGAGCGATTCAGCGCAGGGATATAGACGCCAAAAAGCCGAATGCGCCGTCCGCTCAAACTTAAGGTCGCGTCGTCTCGCACGATGGCAACGCCTCTGATGTCGGCGGCATCAACAGACGTCGGAGTAAGCACGACCGCTGCGGATACAAAAAGGGCGAACATCCTGCGGTTGTTCATAACGAGTACGCTGGATTCGGTGAGTCTAACGAGTGTAGCATGCCGACGCTCCTGGATCGGTGTGGTACCGTTTCCTCATGTATTTCAATATACACTCCGGTTCCTGCGCTCCGGCGAAATGCGACCTCCCTTCGCTCGCAACGATTTTTTCACAAGCTCACAGAGTGGATGTAGTAAAGCTTTAGCGCCGCCAGGTGAAAAAAGTAGATTTCTAAGGAATACCGGGAGCAGGCAAGCAGCGGGTTCTTAAACCAAACCGGCAAAGGAACATCGCGCAGCCTGAAAAAACAAAAAGCCGCCCAGAGACAAAACGCCGTCGAGAGGAGCAGCGCTTGGTTCTCCTTAAAGGAGAGATAATGCCCGAATTGCACCATCACATTCGCGGCCAGCAGCAAAGCCGCTATGCGCCGTCGCCCACCCGCGAGCAGGCGACCGCTGAGCGCGTAGCTTAGCCCTAGCAGCCCGTACTCAACGCTATTGCGAAACAGCTCATTGCCGAGCAACAGGACGGCCGCCAGCAGGGCTAGGCTGAGATCGCTCCAGGTAAGGGGATCCCATCGCTTGAGCCATAGCTTCACCAGCAATATGACCAGCAGGATGTTGATATAGAGGCCGCCTTCCCGCATCAAACCGTTGAGGACGGTCAGCGCCAGCCCGTAGAGCAGGAGAGCGGAGTTGCTTTCGTTCCAGAACGTCGCACTTCCTGCCTGCTGCTTGCCACCCGGGCGAGACACAAAACCGGCGACAAAGAAAAACATTGGCGCCGCGAGGCGCCCCAGCGTACGCCATACCTCTTCATTGTCACCCAGGTAGTAGGCCGCATGGTCGGCTACCATGGCCACGATGGCGACGAACTTCGTCGCGTCCAGGGTAGTGAACTGGTGCCGGTATTTGTAGATCCTCGACAGCATGCTCCGCTAAATGGCTATTCCTCATTGTGATTAACTGTTCCAGAGCAACGTGATCGCTGATTCCGGTGGAGTGAAACGACGGTGTTGGTTTAACGATCGGTCAGTCTACTACTTTCCCCTCCCTTCTGACCGCAACCCTTTGTCGTTGTCCCGTTGTCCCCACGGTCGCCTTTTTTTCCGATGGCCAAACCCGAAAGCCACCCGTTTTTGGCCATGGCGGGTGAGCGATTTCCGCTAGGGACGGCAAATTCGCTATGATCGGCGAAAATTCCACGGATGGGATTTTTTGAAGTGCCTAATTTCAACACATCGTGCTACCCAACAAGGCCGGACGACAATGAACGAATTTGACCATTGCGTATTGGGGGAGACCGCGGAGTCATTCCGCATTGAGAGCAGCGAGGAGCTGCGCAGGGCGTCGTTGCGCATGGTTGAGCAGTGCAGGCGGCAACTGGACCTGGTTAGCCGGCACCTCGACCCCGCCGTTTACGATAGCGCTGAATTCCAGGATGCGCTTAAGCGCCTGGCGCTACGCGGCCGCCGTTCGCAGATCCGCATCGTGATCCTGGATCCGCAGCCGCTGGTCAGCGAGGGCCATAGGGTCCTGGACTTAGCCCAGCACCTGAGCAGCTTCGTTCAGTTGCGGACACCGGCCGAAGAGCACCGCCATTTCAATGAGGCGTTTCTAATCGCAGATTCCATGGGGGTGATCTATCGCAAGCTCTCGGACCGCTTTGATGGCACGGTAAATTTCAATGACAGATCGGCGGCCCTAGAGTTACGGCGGCGCTTCGAGGAGATCTGGGACAAGGCCCAGCCCGATCCCAACTTTCGCCGTCTCGTGATGTGACGGAGATCAAGCGCTACCGCGGCGGGGCGGCTGTTTCCGCTTTTCGCCTCGAGCGGGTACGGGAAACCTTGTCAAAGGCCTTGCCCGATGTTTCGCAGGTGTTCGCCGAGTGGGTGCACTTCGCACGGTTGAGTGGCCCGCTGACCGGGCCGCAAGAGGCGCGCCTTACGAGCTTGCTCGGTTACGGGGGTGCGGCGCTCGAAGCGCCACCAGAGGCCCAGTTGCTGCTGGTTGTTCCGCGCCTTGGCACCGTGTCGGCTTGGTCCAGCAAGGCGACCGATATCGCCCACAACTGTGGCTTGACCAAGGTGTTGCGCCTGGAGCGGGCCACAGCCTGGTATATCACCCTGGCGGCGGGACGATCGCAGGATGCCGAGCTCGTTTGGGAAACCCTCGGAGCCTTTCTGCACGATCCCATGACCCAAACCCTGCTGCCCGATGGGGGGGAGGCCGAACGGCTTTTCCAGAGCGCCGTGCCTCGCCCTTTGACCACCGTGCCGTTTAGCACTAGCGGGCGTCAAGCGCTGGTCACAGCGAACAGCGAGCTGGGTCTCGCGCTCTCTGATGAGGAGATCGATTACCTCTCAGAGCACTTCTCTGCCCTGGGAAGGGATCCGACGGATGTGGAATTGATGATGTTCGCGCAGGTGAACTCCGAGCATTGCCGCCACAAGATCTTCCACGCGCAGTGGAGGGTGGATGGACAAATCCAAGACCGTTCGCTGTTCGCGATGATCAAGCATACCCAGGGGCAACATGCAGGGGGGGTGCTCTCGGCTTACGTGGACAACGCCGCCGTGACCAGCGGGTATGCGGCCAGTCGCTTCTTCCCGTCGCCCGAGGATGGGCGATATCGATACCTATCCGAGCACGTGCACATCCTGGCCAAGGTAGAAACCCACAACCACCCCACGGCGATCTCTCCCCACCCGGGTGCGGCGACCGGGGTCGGGGGGGAGATCCGCGATGAAGCGGCGACGGGCCGAGGGGCCAAGCCCAAGGCGGGGCTGACCGGTTTTTCGGTGTCTAATTTGCGCATCCCGGGATGGGAGCAGCCGTGGGAGCAGGACTATGGCAGGCCCCGTTGGCAGGCTTCGGCGTTGCAGATCATGCTGGAAGGACCGATCGGCGCCGCTTCCTTCAACAATGAGTTTGGCCGTCCCGCATTGTGCGGATATTTCCGCTGCTATGAACAGACCTTAGAGGGAGCGCTACAGATCCGCGGCTACCACAAGCCGATCATGCTCGCCGGCGGGATGGGGAACATACGCCCAGGGCACATCGCTAAGCTTTCCCTTAGCCCTCAAGCCAAGGTCGTGGTTTTGGGCGGTCCCGCGCTGTTGATCGGCTTGGGTGGAGGCGCCGCCTCCTCCATGGCCGCTGGAAGCAGCGATGAAACGCTGGACTTCGCCTCGGTACAACGGGATAACGCCGAGATGCAGCGGCGTTGTCAAGAGGTCATCGATTGCTGTTGGAGCCTGGGAGAGGAAAACCCAATCTTATCGATCCACGACGTGGGAGCCGGTGGTCTGTCGAACGCGGTGCCGGAGCTGCTCGCCGCGAGCGGCCGGGGCGGCTCATTCGCGCTCAAGGAGATCCCCTCTGACGATCCCGGACTGTCGCCGCTCGAGCTGTGGTGCAACGAGGCACAGGAGCGTTATGTGCTCGCCATCGCTGCCCAAGGCTTTGGGCTTCTTGAGCGCATCTGCCAGCGCGAGCGTTGTCCGTGCGCCGTCATCGGAGAGGCTACGGCGGAAGCCTGGCTACGATTGAGCGACGGCCCGGGGGGGCCAAAGCCTATTGAGATCCCCATGCGCATGTTGTTCGCGGACCCGCCAAGGCGCCATATCGCGGTGGATTCCGGGGCTAAATGTATTCCGATCTTGCATCTTCCGGAGATAACTATCGTGCAAGCCGCCGAGCGAGTGCTTCGGCTTCCTACCGTTGCCGATAAGCGCTTTCTGATAACGATCGCTGATCGCAGCGTCTCGGGACTGGTGGTTCGCGATCAGATGGTGGGTCCCTGGCAGCTTGCAGTCGCCGACTGTGGGGTCACGGCCAGCTCTTTTCGAGGCTTTACCGGGGAGGCGATGGCCGTGGGTGAGCGCACCCCCGTTGCCCTGCTCGACGCCCAGGCCGCGGGGCGGCTCGCAGTCGGTGAGGCGATCACCAACATCGCTGCGGCACGGATCCTTAAGCTCAGCGACGTGATCCTCTCCGCGAACTGGATGGCCGCCAGTGGTCATGGGGAGGAGGACCGACAGCTATTTGACACCGTGCGGGCGGTGGCGATGGAACTGTGCCCCGCCCTGGGCCTGTCTATACCCGTCGGCAAGGACTCGCTATCCATGAAAACGGCGTGGCAGGAAGGGGGTAGGGAGAAATCCGTGGTCGCACCCCTTTCCCTGATCGTCTCTGCGTTTGCGCCGGTGGCCGATGTGCGCCTATCACTCACGCCACAACTCAGGACCGATGCGGGGGAGACCGATCTAATTCTGATCGATCTGGGGCGGGGCAAGAACCGGCTGGGCGGATCTTGCCTCACCCAGGTTTACAACCGAGTGGGTGGTGTGCCTCCCGATCTCGATCAGCCGGAAGACCTGAAAAGCCTCTTTCGCTGCATCCAGTTGCTGAACGAGATGGGCTTGCTTTTGGCCTACCATGACCGCTCGGACGGTGGTTTGTTCGTGACTCTGTGCGAAATGGCTCTAGCGGGACGCGCGGGTATAGCGGCCGACTTGAGCGCTTTGGGCGAGGATCCCCTCGCGATACTGTTCAGCGAAGAGCTCGGCGCAGTCATCCAAGTGCGACAAGAAGATACCCCGAGCGTACTAAAGCTGTTCCGGTCCAGCGGTTTGGAGGCCCACACGCCTGTCTTCGGCCGCCTGCAGCCCGATATGCAGATCGATCTCACGTTCCAGAATAGGGAGGTATACGCCCAAGACCTGATGCCGATCCAAGCGCTGTGGTCCGAGTGCTGCTATCAGATGCAGGCGCTGCGAGACCATCCCGGATGCGCGCGGCAGGAGTATGAGGGACTTCAGGATCAACACGATCCGGGTCTAAACCTGGCGCTGAGCTTCGCGCAGCCAGCCGTTCCTTTTGTCGGCCGGGGTGCGAAGCCCAAGCTGGCCGTTTTGCGCGAACAAGGGGTCAACGGGCAGGTAGAAATCGCGGCGGCATTTGAGCGCGCCGGTTTTGACTGCATCGATGTGCACATGAGCGATTTGATCGAGGGTCGCTTCACCCTGAGCGGTTTTCAAGGGCTGGCCTGTGGTGGCGGCTTTTCCTATGGCGATGTTCTGGGCGCGGGAGGCGGCTGGGCAAAATCCATCCTTTTTAACGCCCGTGCCCTGGAGGAATTCTCCCGCTTTTTTCTGAGGCCCGATACATTTACCCTGGGTGTGTGCAACGGTTGCCAGATGCTCGCCCAGCTTAAAGCCATGATCCCAGGCGCCGAGGGTTGGCCGGGTTTCACCCGCAACCAATCGGAGCAGTTTGAGTCCCGGCTGGTGATGGTGGAGGTGCTGGACTCCCCTTCCATCCTTCTGCAAGGAATGGGGGGGTCTCGTCTTCCGGTCGTGGTGGCTCACGGAGAAGGTCGGATCGCGAGCACGCGCAGCGAGCAGGGCGATGACCTTTTGCAAGCAAAGCTCGCGACCCTGCGCTTCGTCGACAATTACGGAAAACCGACCGAGCGCTACCCGGCGAATCCGAACGGTTCCGGCGCAGGGATCACCGGCCTCACCACGCCGGACGGGCGCGTGACCCTCCTCATGCCCCACCCGGAGCGCCTGTTCCTCAGCAAGCAATACTCCTGGCTGCCCCCGGATTGGCGGCATGAAGAAGGGCCCTGGATGCGTTTGTTTCATAACGCCAGGCATTGGGTTGCGCGCGCTTGAGTCGCTGAAGGGCCCAGGCGGGTGAGGCCACCACGACGGTGGCGATTTTGCTCGATGATCCGGGTGAGGGCTCGTTGACCGAGGAACACAAGCGGCGCTTGCTTGAGAAAGGGACGAAGGTGAGGGACGCGGTGCTTGGCGCGAGTCCGTAATGGCATTAGCCGACGCTTGATACGGCGGGTTTTTGCGTCTATGTTAAACGGTAGTCGAGTATTTTTGCTTTGTGGGCGATGCCTAGACTGGTTTTGGAGGTTACTGACGATGGATGCTGATAAAAGATGGCTGCGGACCACGATCCTGCTCCTCGGCGCGGTGCTTTTCACCGGGTGCGCCACAACCAATGGTTTGATTCCCTTTACCCACGATCTGCGGCATATTCACGGCTTAAAGAACGAAGACTTAATGAAGCTGCAGTATTACCTAGCCGAGCCTATCGTTTTGTACCGCAGTGATGTCTCTGGAGGATCCACCATCAGCGACGGGAAGTTGATCACTCAGGGTGACAGTACGGTCGATGAAATCGTGGTAGACGAGGGCACCCCCGGGATCGCGATCGATGCGGGTGAAGACTGGGTCGCGATCAGCTTCGAGGAAAGCGCCAGCGTGCTGCCCTTCAGCTCGGATGAGGTGCATCGCGCGGAGTGGAGCGGCTTTTACTCACTTTCTGGCAGCGATTGGAATAACGGCATCGGCACGGTGGAGTATGACGGAAAGGTCTATTCCGCGATCCGAGACAGCGGGTTTGCCTATTTGCTGATCGATAAAGAGAGCCTGTCAAGGGTGGTGAAAAACAAGCGTTCGCTGGAGGGACGCCTGCTGGGAGCGTCGCCTTAGTTCTTTTTGTTCTTTTTGTTCTTTTTGCGTGTTTGAAGCATGGGCAGCACCGCCCTGTGCCGCCGGAACCTCTGAATCCAGGGATCCCTTAGTACAGCGCTCAAAGGGTCTGCCGGCATCTTTGGGGCGCAAACTCTCGCCCTCCGCGCTGTGTCGTGCAACAATAGGCCCTCCTTCCCCTGATGTTTGTGTTTGAGTGAACGAATTTCCGTCTTACGCCGCCCTGCTCATGGGGCTGATCGAAGGCCTGACGGAATTCCTCCCCATCTCCAGCACCGGTCACTTGATCATCGCGGGCGATCTGCTGGGGCTCGATTCGGAAAAAGTAAAGACCTTTGAGATCTTCATCCAGCTCGGCGCCATCCTCGCGGTGTGCTGGCATTACCGCAGCAAACTCAAGCAAGTGACGGTGGGGATCACTCGGGGCAGCGAGGCCAGAGGCTTTGTCCTGAATTTGCTCCTGGCATTTTTGCCGGCCGCCTGCTTAGGCGTTCTATTTCATGAGGCGATCAAGACCCATTTCTTCCATCCGGCGAAGGTGGCGATCGCCCTGGTCGTGGGTGGACTGGTGATACTCTTTATCGAGCGCCGAGAACGTCTGCCCAAGATCTGCACTATCGATGAGATGCGCTGGGTGGACGCGCTTAAAATCGGTTGCGTCCAGGCCTTAGCACTGATCCCTGGCACTTCCCGCTCTGGGGCGACCATCATGGGCGGACTGCTGTTCGGTCTGTCGCGACAGGCCGCCACGGAGTTTTCATTCTTTCTCGCCATCCCCACTATGCTGGCGGCGACGCTCTACGCCTTAGCCCAGGGTTGGCAAGCGCTGGGTTCACAGGATATCGCGATCTTCGCGTTTGGCTTTCTGGCATCTTTTATCAGCGCGTTATTGGCCGTGAAGGGCCTCCTGCACTTTGTAGCCAACCATAGTTTCCGCGTATTCGGGTATTACCGGATCGCCTTCGGATTGCTCACGCTGTTATACTTTTCACACTGAGCGCGCGCCAAAAAGGCGCACGCAGTTCTCCGCTTCATCGGCCTTCAATAATGTCAGAGCTCCCGATAGTAACCCAGAAGCCCCCTGCGATAAGCAAACTGCTCCTATCGCGGTTGTTTTTCTTCGGTGTGTTCTTTCTGCTTCTGTATCAGCTTCTGGGTCTGTTGGCTCCCTTTTTTACCCCCCTTATGAGCGCCATCACGCTCACCCTGATTTTTTATCCCATCTATGTGCGCATCACAAGCCTTATCAAGAGCCGAAATATAGCGGCCTTCCTGAGCACTCTCCTCGTTTTGGTGATGATCATCGTGCCCTTACTCTTTGCCGTATGGTTCCTGGTCAAGGAGGCGGCGGAGGTGTTTCCCGCTGCTAGAGCGTGGATGGGAAATCAGGCCGTCGTGGAGGATGGGTCTTTGGGCAGCAAACTCCCGCCCTTCTTAGCCGGTGCGTGGACCGAGATCCACGAGTTTCTCGCCATCTGGCAGTTGGACCTGGAAGAAATCGTTCTTAACACCATACGCCAGCTGGGAAACGAAATCACAGGGTTCGGAGCGCGCATGGTGCGAAATGTGGTGCTCACCGCCTTCGACGTAGTGGTGTTAGTTATGGCCCTTTTTTTCTTCTTTCGCGATGGGACACGCATCGTCTGGTGGACTGTCGAGCTCATACCTTTGGAACGGGAAAACAAGGAACTGATTGTTCAAGGTCTAGGTCGAACTATATCTGCAGTCGTGCGCGGGATCTTCATCACCGCCTTGCTGCAAGGGATGCTGGCAGGGGCAGGCTTCGCTTTCGTGGGGATCGGGTTTCCCGTGCTATTGGGGTTCACGACAGCCTTCATGGCCTTGATCCCGTTTCTCGGGGCGACTTCGGTGTGGCTGCCGGTCGTGTTCTTTTTACTTCTTAAGGGAACGATTGGTATGGCCATTGTACTGGCTCTGTGGGGGGCGCTTGTGGTCAGTTTGGTGGATAATGTGTTGCGCCCGGTGTTGATCGGCGAGGTAACACAGCTTCCGACCTTGCTGCTTTTTCTCGGGATTTTGGGTGGGCTTCAGGCGTATGGATTCATCGGCTTGTTGGTAGGCCCGCTATTGATCGCGAGCGTGTTCGCCTTCATCAAAATCTATCAGCAGTACTACCACGTGGCCAAAGCGACATAAGCGTATTCAGCAAGCGAGCGGCTGGGAGACTCTCGTTACAGCAAAGGAGGACCGGAACGATGAAAGAAACATGGGCAAGTAAAGCGGGTTTATGGCTGGCGATGTCATGGGCATGGACCGGCATGGCACTGGCACAAGAAGTCACGGTCTATAAGAGCCCAACTTGCGGCTGCTGTACGAAGTGGGTAAAGCACGTGGAGGCAAGCGGGTTCACCGTCGAGGCCCGCGACGTGCCGGACGTCAACCCCTACAAGCAGAAACTGGGCTTGCCATTAGGGCTAGGCTCCTGCCACACGGCCGTGGTTGACGGCTATCTCATCGAGGGCCATGTACCGGCGGCGGATATTCGGCGGTTGCTTGCAGAGCAGCCCGAGGCCAAGGGATTGGCGGTGCCCGGCATGCCCATGGGCTCTCCCGGTATGGAGGGGCCGCGCAAAGACCTCTATGAGGTGTTGCTGATCGACAAGGACGGCCGGACGTCTGTCTATGTGCGGCATTGAACCGGCATCTCTCGGCATCGTTCGGGACGGCCAAGCGCCCTAAGCGAAATGCGAACACTTTAGCTTCAGGTCAGCGCTTGGCAAATCGCTGGATGACCCGGGTACGTGGCTTATCTGCGGGTGCTTAAACCTTGCGGCGGCTTTGGCAGATCCACGAATGACGCCGCTGTGAAGGTTAAAACAAAGGTACACCATGATAAAGCTCTACCAGTTCCCGAGCGCTTTTGGACTGCCCAACATCAGCCCCTCTTGCATGAAGCTCGAGTGTTTTCTGCGTATGGCGAAGCTCGATTACCGGGTGGTGGAATTCACCAATCCCCGTCAAGGGCCAAAGGGCAAAGGGCCGTATATCGAGGACGGCGAGGTGCGCCTGGGCGATTCGACCTTGATCATCGACTATCTGCAAGCAAAATACGGCATCGACCTGGATGAGGGATTAAGCCCCGAACAGCGCGCGATCTCGGCCGCGTTTCAAACCTTGATCGAGGAGCACTTGTACTGGGTCATGGTGTATAACCGCTGGATAGATGAGCGCAACTGGCCCAACGTGAGCAAGCTGTTCTTCGGACGGCTGCCACCGCTGCTGCGCCAAACCGTGCCGCCCATCGCCCGGCGCGTGGTGCGTCGCCAATTGCACGCCCAAGGCATGGGGCGCCATACGGCGGAGGAGATCTATGCCTTCGGGACGCGGGACCTCGCCGCCATAGCCGACTATCTCGCGAATAAGCCCTTTATCCACGGGGAGTCGCCCAGCCTGATCGATGCCTGCGCCTTCGCCACGATAGCGAACATTGCGGAGCCGCCCTTTGAGAGTCCCGTAAAAGAGGAAGCGAGGCGGCATGCGAATTTGCTGAGTTATTCCGAGCGTATGAGGAATGCCTACTTCGGTCCGAGCCGCGATCGCACAGCGGCCGTCTAGCCGGTTCTCCCCCCGAGGATTGCCGTCCGATAGCTCTCACTTGACCAGGAAGCGCACCGATTCCGTTTCTATCGGCGTGCGCGCATGTTTCAAACCCCTATAACGCCGGGCACTTCGAATTAATCAAACGCCCCATTTTCTTGATCTGACGAGGGGGTCGCGTCAGAATGGCCTGATGAGTAGCGTGCCTAAGGGAGAACGCAGCAGCCCGTCAGACCAGGCGCGTGAGTCGTGCGCGTCCTCGGGAAAAGCGCCCAGGCGTCTCCCCTCCGCCACCGATGCCACAGCCGAGGCTGCCAAGGCACGCCGTGCCCGGCTGGCGGAGGAAGGCATCAAGACGCGTCAGATTTCCGGCGAGGGACCGGAAATCGCGCCTGAGGAGTTGGCCGGCAGCATCGAGGGCTTCGTCGGTTTCGCGCGAATTCCCGTCGGCGTTGCGGGACCGGTGCGTATCAATGGCTCCGCCGCCCGCGGCGATTTCTTCATTCCGCTGGCCACCACGGAGGGTTCGCTGGTCGCTTCCTACCAGCACGCGTTCAATGCGATGAACCGTGCCGGCGGCGTATCTGTCCTGTGCACGCGCGAGCGGGTCGGCCGCGCACCCTGTTTCGAGCTCGCGAATCTCGCCGAGGCCGGAGAGTTTGCGACCTGGCTTGCCTCCCAGTTCGGCGGATTGCAGGAGATTGTGTCGGGAAGGTCTCGCTTCTGCCGGTTGGCCGAAATCCAGCACTCGATTGTCGGTAATTCCGTTTATCTGCTGCTTGAATTCACCACCGGCGATGCCGCCGGCCAGAACATGGTCACCGCCGCAGCGCAGGCGGTGTGCGCGAAGCTTCTGGAAGACATGCCGGTTAAACCGCGCCGGTGGTGGAACGAATCGACCATGTCCGGCGACAAGCGCGCGACCGCGAGCGCCTTC
>Ga0187893_10009296_pt1 | contig 15145 bp, 14 predicted proteins | sample MA1701074metaG_FD_139574 | JGI IMG/M metagenome (GOLD analysis project Ga0187893, IMG submission 139574) | White microbial mat communities from a basaltic lava cave in the Kipuka Kanohina Cave System on the Island of Hawaii, USA - MA170107-4 metaG ... | reverse complement strand
ACTTTCCGCAACCCGTGGCCGGCCGGTTGACTTTCTACTAGCCAATGCGGGCCATGGATTAGGCCGTGACTTTCTCGATCAGGAGTTCGAAAAGGTCCAACATGTCATCGAAACGAACATTACAGGGACCATCTACCTGGTTCAGAAAGTAGGCCGCGAGATGAGGGCGCGTCGACGCGGAAGAATCCTAATTACCGGTTCGATCGCGGGGATTTATGCCCGGAACCTACCATGCAGTTTACAACGGGACCAAAGCTTTTATTGATTCGTTTTCCATCGCGTTGCGCGCCGAATTACAAGAAACAGGTGTGACAGTCACGTGTCTGATGCCGGGTGCAACTGAAACCAGGTTTTTTGAGAGGGCTGACATGCTGGATACGAATCTGGGGCAAGCCACGAAAGACGATCCAGCGGAGGTTGCCAAAATCGGTTTCGAAGCGATGATGGAAGGGAAAGGAAGTGTGGTGAGCGGGTGGAAAAGTAAGCTGCAAGCTGCGCTGGCTCACCTCACTCCGTCAGAAGCAGTGGCGGAGCTGCACCGGAAGCAAGCCGAACCAGGCTCCGGCAAAAGCTGACCCGGGGAAAATCTTTACATGGTGCAGAATAAGACAGTCCAAATAGCGGGCTATGTCTAACTTTAAAACCAGAGGAAGATGAGGCAGTCAGACTTCGGTCTGAATTGAAAATCATTACTCTTCGGAGTAACGAAACCACATCTTCCTCTTTTTTGTGTACGATAATACCAATTATTCTGAGCTATCGCCCCGTGGCACGACAGGAGTCAATCCCTCTGGCTCGGGGCGGGTATTCATCCGGTCTTCACTGCGAAACGAGAGAAATTTCAGTCTAGATGAACGTATTAGCCCAACGTTCATTATTGATCGCTGAAGCGCGCGATGCCGCGGGCTGCGAATGTAAGTATTCCGGCTGAGTCCCGACAACTTAATTGTGAGATCTCTTTTCGTTGGTAATCCCCGCTTGAGCCGCTCCGACTGCAGAGGCCGTGTCGGGCTTTGCAAAGATCCTCGCCGCGCGATCGTCTCAAAGTAGGACCATGCCCCGACTCCGTCGCCCAGAGCTTTCCGACGCCACACACTGATGGCGAACGCCTTCGCCGACGAAGTTGTTGGTATTGAAGCGAAGTGAACGGGCTTGGACGATAGGAAGGTGCTTGGTAGATGGCCACCTAACCTGCGTCGAAGTTGCTGTGACAGAGAATAACCTTCCCCGCTTCTGGTTCGATTATCTTTGTCCCTGGCTGCTCGTTTTCCTTGACGATAGTAACTGGATGAGCGCTTCGGGATCGACGGGCTTGACCATGTGCGCATCGAAGCCAGCCTCTTCCGATTTGCGGCGGTCCTCCTCCGTGCCCCAACCCGTGAGCGCTACGATCAGAATAGTTTGGCCCCATGGCTCCTGGCGCATGCGATGGCAAACATCGTAGCCATTCATTCTAGGCAGACCGATGTCGAGCAGCACCACGTCTGGGCGGAATCGTTTAGCCACCTCGATCGCTTCCTGTCCGTCTTGAGCCAGCTCCGTCTCGTTGCCAATCAGTTTCAAAAGGATGGTGAGAGACTCCGCGCTATCCAAGTTGTCGTCTACGATGAGAATGCGGCGGGATGCCAGCAGGGCAGTTTCTCGCGGAGGCTGTGAAATCGTCAATTTCGACTGCTGTGTGAGGACCGGCAAACGCACCAGGAACTCACTCCCCCGGCCGCGTCCTTCGCTGTGGACGGCCACCGTCCCGTCGTGCATTTCGACCAGTCGCTTGACGATGGTTAGGCCGATCCCGAGTCCACCTTGCGAGCGCTCCAACGTTTGGTCGACCTGTGTGAACAGGTCGAAAACACGGGAAAGTTGCTCGCTCGGAATGCCCAAACCACTGTCTCTCACTCTCACGATGACATCATCCCCCTGTCTCTCAGCAGCCACCCAGACGTGGCCTTTCGGCTCGGTGTACTTGCAGGCGTTATTCAATAAATTGCTGAACACTTGAGACAGGCGCACCGGATCGGCGAATACGTGGATCGGTTCCGGTGGCAACATTACAGTAACTTCGTGCTTGAAACCCTCGACCAAGGGGAGGCAAGTTTCCAGCGCGTGATGGATCACAGAAGCCAGTTCGATACGCTCCTTGCGAAGCTCGATCTTGTTCCGCGTAATGCGGCTCACGTCAATTAAGTCATCAACCAGCCGAACCAGATTGCCCAATTGCCTCTCCATTGTGTTGCGGGCCTGTTCCATCAGGTCGCTGTTTACGCCTGAGCGCTTCATGATTTCGAGCATGTTGCGAAGCGGAGCCAGTGGGTTCCTCAGTTCGTGGGCCAGCATCGCTAGGAACTCGTCCTTCCGGTGGTCCGCCTCCTTAAGCGCCTCCAAGAGGTCTGCATTCTCGATGGCGATGACTGTCCGTTTTGCGAGATCCATAGCGACATGAAGGTCATTCGCGTCATAGGCACGGCCGGATTCGGCCGTTACGAAAGTGAGAGCGCCAAACACTTTGCCGTGCGACTCAAGTGGCACACAGATGCAGGAATGCAAGTCCAGGTTTCGCAGCATCTGCAAATGCCGGTCGTCGTGCGCTACCCCAGCAAGCAGCGTATCCGTAATCTTCGCTGCCCACTGCGGTCTGCCCGTGCGCAGGACTGCCACATGGCCAAGAACGTCGGTAACGCGGGGTGGATAGAGTCGCTGCATTTCGTTCAGGTGTTGCACTTTCGCAGGCTCGCCGTGGATGATTGCGAGGCGGTGGGCGGTCCCGTCTGGCTCCTGCAGCTCCACAGCGCACCAATCCGCAAACACAGGCACCGCCAGAGCGGCGACCCTTTGCAACGTGCTCTTGTAGTCACTCAGCTCCGCCAGCGCGGCACTGGCATCCGCCAGGAAGCGTGTCGTTTGTTCGGCGTGTTTTCGGGCGGAAATGTCGCGCGCAACCTTGGAGGCGCCTATCAGTCGCCCAGCGCCATCTCGAATCGGTGAAATAGTCAAGGAAATGTCGAGCCGTCGCTTCTCGTTGGAGATGCGCACAGTTTCGAAATGTTCGATCCTCTCGCCGCGGCGAAGACGCTCCAGCAACGATTGCTCCTCATCCCATCGATCGGGCGGGACGATCAGGGTAATGGATTGCCCGATAGCTTCAGCTGCGTTGTAACCAAATAGGCGCTGAGCTCCGGCATTCCACGACCGGATCGTACCATCCAGGGTCTTACTTATGATTGCGTCATCGGAATCGGTGACGATGGCGGCGAGCGCTGCCTTCGCTTCTGCGGCTTCCTTGCGAGCCGTGATATCCTCAGCCATCCCTACAATGAACCGCCGCCCATCCCGAAGCGTGCCGGGAGACGAGGCGCTGAACGACCATACTCGTCGCTGACCGTTGCGGGTCACCAAATCGAACTCAACACCGCGGATCGTCTCCCCGGACCCAAAAGCCCGGCGGACCGCTTCGGAAACATCATCGCCATCTGCACCATAAGCCCGTGTGAGCCAGGTCTGGATCGAGGATGCGTCCTTGAGAGTAAACCCGGTGAGTTCCGTCCATGAGAGGCTGATCTGAAGAACCTCGCCGTCCTCCGCATGCATAATAACGGGAATCGGTGCCTTCTCGATTGCCCGTCAAAACTGCTCCTCACTCTCGCGCAACGCAATTTCTGAGCGCTTCGGCTCTTCGACATCGGTGCAGGTCCCGACCCATTCGCGAAGAGTTCCATCTGCGTTGAGCAAAGGGGCTGCCTTGGCTACGAATTGACGCCACTGCTGCGTCGGAGCGTGCCACAAGCGGCCCTCCGACTGATAGAGCGTTCGACTGTGAAGGGCCGCAGCCCACAGCTCCTTAATGCGTTCACGGTCATCCGGGTGCAGCGCCTCAGCCCAACCGTAGCCCCGGTATTGTTCCGGTGTCTGGCCGGTGTACGCCTCCCAAGCCGGTTGTGGCTGGCTGAATGAGCCAGCGGCGTCAGTGGTCCACGGGACGTCAGTGATGATGGAAACGAGAGATCGGTAGCGCTCGTCACTTTGACGCGTCGCCTCTTCCGCCAGCTCATGCTCGGTGACGTCAATATTGACACCGATCAGACGCAACGGAGTCCCTGCTGGGCTTTTGATAGCCCGAAAACGGCCGACGATCCAGTGAACACTGCGATCGGGCCAGATCACACGCCACTCCTCTTCCACCGCGTCCCCGGTGCGCAGGGTTTGTTCCACTCCCGCCAGCGCGCGCGGCCGATCCTCGGGATGAACTAGCTCTTCCCACGCAGTCTGTGTCCTGGCGAAAGCGCCTGGCGCCAATCCATACATCGCTTCCAGTTCGGGGGTCCAAATGTTGACCCCGCGTTCGATATTCCAGTCGAACGCTCCCACCCGGGCGGCCTCTTGGGCCATTTGCAGTCGCTCCCGGCTGTCCCGTAACTCCTCTTCGGCCCGCCTAAGATCGGTGACGTCGTGAGTGAAACAGCGTGTGTGAATGAACTTTCCGTCTTCCCAAAGGACGTTAGAGTTGATCAGGACCTGTTTGGTCAAACCATCCTTGCAACGGAGCCAGGCTGGGTACGCATGTAAAGTCTCTCCCGCCGTGAGTCTTCGCAGGATATCTTCGATCACATTGGCATGGACGTGGAATTCGGAGATATGCCGGCCCACATATTCCTCTCTGGTATAGCCGAGCAGATCTAGTTCCGCCTGGTTGACTCGCAGAATGATGCCGTTCGCATCGACCCAGTGCAGGCCGACACTGGCGTTCTCGAAAAGATCGGCTAGCTCACGCTCACTGCGGCGGACGCTATTCTCGGCCTTGCGCCGGGCGCTGATGTCGCGGAAAACCAGCACGCATCCGGCCAGGCGCCCTTCGTCGTCGCGAATGGGCGCCGCACTGTCGTCGATCGGCAGCTCCCTACCATCCTTCGCGATGAGCACAGTATGATTTGCCAACCCGACAATAACGCCGTGCTCCAGCGCCTGAACGGCCGGGTTTTCGACGGGTTGGCGGGTCTGCTCGTTGATAATGTGAAACACCGCATCCAGGGGCTGCCCCTCCGCCTCCCTTTGCGTCCAGCCCGTTAGGGCTTCTGCCACAGCATTCAAGGAGGCGATCCGCCCTTCAGCGTCGGTGGTGATCACCGCATCCCCGATGCTGGCGAGAGTGATCCGCGCCGATTCCGGCCATCCTCGGCTTTCCGCTGGGCTTGACGAAGGGCGGCGCTGAAGCCGATGATGATGGCGCAGGAGGTGAAGTAGGCAACCTCCCCGATAGGATTTCCCAAACCGCTGAAGCCGAAGCCGCCACGAGGTTCGATGAACAGGTAGTCGCAGCCCAGGTAGCCGAGGCCGGCACTGAGGAAAGCCGGGCCGTAGCCGCCGAACCAGCCGGTGGCGGCAACAGCCGCAAATAGGGTGACCAGTGGCAAATGGTCGCCCAGCCATGGGTCAAGAAACCAGCGCAACCCGACCGTCACAGCGGATGCAATGACTGCGACCATGTAGCCAAAAAGCGAAGCTGCGGGGCGGTAACTAGCCGCCGGACTCACGGGCACATAACCCCCTAGGTTGCCTCCCACCCCTATTCCCCCGACCGGGGTAGAGCGACGGCCGTAACGATAAGACTGATCGATTAGATTTTCACGACTTCCACATTGATTCCATTCTAGCGAAACATTCTAGATCACGCAAACGCTGCTAGGGAACGAGTCCATGGAGTGCATGGTAGTCCCAGCCATTGCCGACGATACGTTTAGTGACGTTTGGAAAGCGAGATGTCGCGGAACACCTGGGTAACGGACAAGTGCTCACATTGCTCGCTGGTGTCGTGCCGGAGCTCTTTGTCCATGGTGGTGGGTGCCGTCAGGAATTTTCGACACTCTTAACGATACGATCCGCTTCAAATTGGACAAGATCTGCTTCGAAGGTTATCGGATCAGAAATTTGGTCGGCTTCGCACCACACAGTTTCACGGGTTTGAAAATGCGGCTGCGGTCTTGATTCCCCACCATTGTCGCTCGGAACGGATGTTTTACCGAGTATAGGCGTTTCATGAAGATGAGAGTGGCGGAGCGGCCGGCCCGCCTTATAACCCAGAGCGCGGCGTCCGAAGCTAAAGCGCTCCCTCTACGGTCCGGCCCTCCAGGGGATGAAACACTGTCCCAAGGCATCGATACTGTCGATGAGGCAAAACCTTAAGGAATCCTCAGGTACTTCCTGAGTGATGTCGGGGTAGGTCGTGCCATCTGCCTCTTCATCGGTCCTGGTTTGTGCAAGAAAGTCCAGAACCCATCAATGCTCGAGCCGCGACGTGCCGGACTGGAAAACCCTCTCGTACTATCCTCCATGGACACTCGCGCAACTCTTCAGACGATAAGAAGGTCCGAAGGCCTTCGAAACCTCAAGACCGCTACTTTTCAATAGCGGTGCGACGACGACTCTTCACATTGAAGTGATTTCTTCGGCGAGCTACTAACCGCCTGGCGTATAACTCGCCCGTTGACCTTGGGCTCCCAGGCGTCTTTTATATTAGAGCTGGTCGGTCGGGATGTGAGTTCCGCAAATGTCTGGATCCCCTTTTGCTTGAGAACCGGAGCTAGATCGATTCGTGTATCGGAGCAATTTTGACCTGACCAGTTCAAACTTTGGAGATAGTTTGTTTGCTGAAAGGCAGGGCACCTAACTAACTACCTTTCGATCTCTTAAAGGAGCTAGACTATGGCAACCTATACTGACCCCGTTTGCGGCATGGCAGTTGATGATCGGACGGCTCATCAAACGTCGACCTATCAGGGCACAACCTATTATTTCTGCTGTGAGGAATGCAAAAGGAAGTTCGACAAAAATCCGCAGCAATATCTCAGCAAAGCAACTACAAGATGAAATTAGTCACGCTCTTAGGGACGGGCGGCGCTGACGCTCGATGCAATTTCAAATCTTCGACATCAGCTCAGGCGAGGGTGAGGCCAAATGTCCTCTGACCCAGGCCCGAAACGAAGTTTAACCAACAGAACATCCTCCGAGCGGTCTATGAACGGGATGATAAATGCTGTTCGGCCAAGGCATGCGCCGAAGGAGTTCGCCCCTCCAGTTTCCAGGTGCGGTCTGTCGGCTGCGCTTTGCCCAGCCAATCAAACGATACTTACGTAATCTCAGTGAAGGCAACTACGATGATCAGGAAGCTTCAGCCTGTTGAGCCGAAATCTGCAACCACTGCCGGTTGGTCGATTTTCCAAACGCTGCTAGAGTCCTACGAACCACGGGATTGTGACATTCGACTATGGGACGGCTCAAGCTGGCAGGCTGAGACACCACCCAGATTCACGATTGCGCTGAATCATCCGGGAGCGTTGGAGATGATGTTCTCGGAGCCGCTCGAGCTATCGTTGGGTGAGACCTATGCCAGCGGAGACTACGAGGTTGAGGGAGACTTCGAAGCAGCTTTCCGACTTGCGGATCACCTGATTGATCATGCGCCCAATCTCAAGGATCGGTTAAGACTTGGCTTAGGCCTGGCATGGCTCCGTGCTGGACAGTCCTCTGGCAAAGCACGCCTTCTTTCCCGGCCTCTGTTTTCAGACGTTGCCGGTCATTCAAGAAAGCATTCCGAATTGCGAGACCGACTTGCTGTTACCCATCATTACAACCTGTCCAATGATTTTTTCGCACTTTGGCTAGACCCTAGAATGGTTTACTCCTGTGCCTATTTTGCTTCGCCAGAACAGGATTTGGCGGCAGCCCAGGTGAGTAAACTGGACCTCGTTTGTCGAAAACTTCAGCTGCAGCCTCGCGAGTCGTTCCTCGATATTGGCTGTGGCTGGGGCGGCCTGGTCATACATGCTGCGCAGCAGTACCACGTGCAGGCAACAGGCATCACCCTCAGCGATTCTCAGGCCGAACTGGCGCGGGAACGAATTCGCGAGTCGGGGCTTTCTGACAAGGAGTGCCGGGTGCTCGTGCTCGACTACCGGAAGCTAATGGATGCAGCCTGCTACGATAAGATAGCGAGTGTCGGCATGGTTGAACATGTGGGTAACAATCAGCTGCCACGGTATTTTACGCAGCTTTTTCGTCTATTGAGGCCGGGAGGGCTCTTGCTGAACCACGGAATCTCATGTACGCGGTACGGTGAAAAGGCTATCCAACGGGAGTTCTTTGATCGCTACGTATTCCCGGATACGGAGATGTCTCCACTGGACAGCGTCCTGAAGAACGCAGAGGAAGGGGGATTTGAAATTCGCCACGTCGAGAGTTTGCGGCAGCACTATGTTCTGACGCTGCGAGCCTGGAGAGAAAATCTGGAGATGAGGGCCGAGCAGGCGCAAGAGCTTGTGGGCGCGGAAACGTTTCGCATCTGGCGAATGTACTTGGCTGCTGCCGCTTATTCATTCGAGAGAGGCCATCACAGCATATTCCAGTCATTGCTCATCAAGCCGAGAGACTAGCCTCGGCACCAAGAAACTTCCTTCGACACGTGGAGGAGATATCGGACCTCTTCATCGGTAGTTTGCGTAGAGTCCTCGTAACATGTCCTACGCTCTGAAAGCAGTGCGGCGTGGAAGCGCAAACCACTGCGCATGCTTCCGGTGGCCACCTGCAAGGCAACGATGAAACGAGCCGCCCATTGTGGGTTCAAAGCTCTGGCAGCAGCTTGCATGATCGGACCTGTTGCAAGGCTGTTCTATCGAATTTCACCATCCCGACTGTTTACTAAGCTGGACAACCGGCGACCGGTTTTTAGGCAAAGAAGTCTTTTTGTTGCAGATCTAGGCTCGGTTGTTGCGAACGTGAGAGACTGGTGTAATCGAGGCATGAAGATCAGGCCGCCAACGTTTCCACGGCCAGTTTGATCACTCAGAATCTCTGGCGGAAGTGCTGTTACGAGTCTTGCCGCCAATTTTAGGACCAACGCCGGTCAAGATCGGCTCACGTAACAACGATTGAGGATCGCCGGACAATTCGACCCCGGCCCGGCCTTCACGTGAATTCCGAGACACCCGAGCCATTTACTGAACCCGCTTGGATCACTCATGAGACGATCAATTGTAGACAGACTTCGAACAAAGGTGCTTGAAGACTAGATCTGCACGTGTTCACCTACGCCTGACGAAGAGGAATTGCCATGAGAGAACAATCTGGACAGAGTCGTTCGATTTGGTCTGCCACAACTGAGTTGAAACGAGAGTCGCAGCTCTCGCACGATCTTTCGGCGGATGTCTGCGTCGTGGGTGCAGGCATCGCGGGCATAACAACTGCTTATCTTCTTGGGTTGGAGGGAAAAGCCGTCGTTGTTCTGGATCAGGGAGCAATCGGCAGCGGCCAGACTGCAAGAACGACTGCACATTTGACAAACGCAGTGGATGACCGGTATTTCGAAATCGAAAGGCTGCATGGAGCGGAGGGAGCACGCTTGACCGCAGAAAGCCACTCCGCTGCCATTTCCCGCATTGAGCGCATCGTAGCGGAGGAGCAGATCGATTGTGACTTGGAGCGATTGGACGGCTACTTGTTTATGCCACCAGGTGCCTTCACGGATAGGCTGGAGAGCGAATGGGAAGCAGCGCGACGAGCCGGGGTGGCAGTGGACCGTCTAGATAGAGCTCCATTACCTCTACTTCATACCGGTCCGTGCTTGCGCTTTCTTAATCAGGGGCAATTTCAGCCGCTCAAATATCTGGCGGGCTTGACTCGCGCGATCCAGATGCAGGGCGGGCGCATATTCACGGAGACTCGGGTCACCAAAGTGGAAGGCGGCGCCCATGCGCATGTGAAAACCGAAAATGGCCCTACAGTCCAGGCAGCTGCTGTGGTGGTCGCAACGAACACCCCTATAAACGATCTTGTGGCCATCCATACCAAGCAGGCTGCCTACCGAAGTTATGTCATTGCTGCAAAGATTCCGAAAGGTTCAGTAACACGAGCGCTCTATTGGGATACTGGACCTTCGAATGCCAGCCACCCTGTCCCTTATCACTACTGTCGGCTGCTGGATGACTCGGATGGAGGCGAGCTGCTTATTGTGGGAGGCGAAGACCATAAGACAGGTCAGGCCGACGACGAAGTGGAGCGATACTCACGCCTAGAGAGTTGGACACGCGAACGCTTTCCGATTAAAGAAGTTGTGTCTCGCTGGTCTGGACAGGTTTTGGAGCCAGTGGATGGCGTCGCCTTCATCGGAAGAAATCCCATGGATGCTCCCAACGTCTATGTGGCGACCGGAGATTCCGGCATGGGGATGACGCATGGGACGATTGCGGGAATACTGCTGACAGATCTCATCTTCGGACGTTCAAATCCGTGGAGTCAGTTATATGAACCTTCGCGCAAAACTTTGCGCGCGGCATGGAACTTCATGGGAGAAAACCTGAATGTCGCTGCTCAGTATGGTGACTGGGTGACGGGCAGCGATGTCTCTTCGCTTGACCAGATTCAAAAAGACACTGGTGCCGTCGTTCGGGATGGTTTAGCGAAACTGGCGGTTTACCGCGATTCGAGCGGGACACTACACCAACTGTCAGCTACCTGCCCTCACTTGGGGTGTGTCGTTGAATGGAATGCTGCGGAAAAAACGTGGGACTGTCCATGTCACGGCTCACGATTCGATTGCCTTGGGCACGTCCTCAATGGGCCTGCTACTAAGGATCTTGTCGCTGCTGCAAAGGGCCAAGTCTTGGTTTAAAGGAGCGAATTGTGCATGGCATTTCGGACTGTAACGTTCGCCCGGTATATCTCTTTTACGGAATAAGCGCGGTCGCCTGACGGGTGATTGCCACGATGCCGTTCCTCTCAGGAAACCGAGTCGATCAGGAGGATAAACTTATGGCAAAGTCGGTTACAACTTTTCTCGGTGCAGCTTTTCTGTTTGTCGGGTTGCTCGGTTTTGCGGTGCCTGGCTTTTTGGGTGCCCATCTGACTCCAGCCCACAACGTCATCCATCTGGTTTCCGGTGCCCTAGCGCTTTACTTCGGGCTGTCCGGAACCTCGGCCGCAGCTCGTCTATTCGACATTGTTTTTGGGAGTGTGTATGGCCTGCTGGGTTTTATCGGCTTTATTGCAGGGCAAGCCGGAACTTCCGCATTGCATGGCCTGGACTCACGAATACTTGAAATTATTCCCGCGGTGCTTGTGTTAGGGACAACAGATCATGTTATTCACATCGTGCTCGGCGTAGTTTTCTTGCTGTCAGGTATGCTCACTAAGCCGAGGTTGTATCCAGAGGTGACCCAGGCACACACGTCGACTCCTCGCTAGGGTACCTGCTAATTCTCACTTTGCATTTGGACCGCGTGTGCCTGCTTTTTTGAGGCAAACTGGAATCGTGCTCGCCGCCGGCGAGTAATTCAAACCCACGATGAAGTTCAACGCCTCAGAAGAACTGCTACCGTCAGAGGAACTACTTGTTTCTTTGGTTGTCTGGTTCATAGTTCACCTATGGCAAGGAGCGAGTCACCACTTGAGTAGTAATGCCTCAAAGCACATCAGGCGTTTTTTGGCTATAGAGGCTCAAACCAAAACTCTTGGCCGTTTGCAGTCGGGATTGAATCAGGATGCCTGAAACAGCGAGGATGATCACAAAGAGGATTGTCGCCGATTAATCGAAAGACAAAGCTTGGCTTATCAGGCTGGCTCCAATCAGGGAAGAGAAGATGATGACAGCCCAATCCAGCAGCATCAGTGCCAGAATGCCGCCTAGAATTCCTCCAAACAATGCGAGCGGCCATCCGAACGGGTCGCTTTGCCAGTTGTAGAGAGTCAAGACACGCATTACCAGATGACCGCCTGCTATAAAGCCCGCCACGATGACGACCGCATGCTGAACGAAGATCGCCAGGATCGCCCCCAGCAAACCTAAAGCGAGAGCAATAACCAGGACTGTAATTCGAGAATCGGCAGCAAGAAACTGCGAGGCAAACTCAATGCCTGTCAGAAACCCAACTAGTGCCACGAACAGCCAGAAAGTTTGCGCCCCAAAAGCAACAGCAAAATGCCGATCCCAATCTCTAGCACCGCGGTACTTACCGAATACCGAATGGAGTACTAGGATTCTGATGCACGATGCAAGGCGTCGGTTTTTGACGCCATGATGAAATCGTTGAGGTGTAACCCGCCAATCTTATGGGTCCACCACGTGACCGTGACCTTGCCCCATTCTGTCAAAAGGGCTGGATGATGGTCTTCGGCCTCAGCCAATTCGCCCACTTTGTTGGTCCACGATAAGGCCTGGGAGAAATCTTTGAATTTGTAAGTTCGCTCCAGGCGTTTGATGCCGTCGTGCTCGACAATTCTCCATTCTGGAATTTGAGGAGAAAACTCCGCAATTTCTTTCTCTGTGACTCTAGGCCCCCCTTGCGGCAGGCTACACACTTCTGTTCTACCAGTTCTCCCATTTCAACCTCCCAGGAACACAGTATGGATGGGAAAACCTACCGAATGCCGTTCCCAATTGACCCGGGTGCCACTCCCCATCGTGCCTTTTTCCCGGCGCGCGGATCGAGCACCGGATCCTTTCGTAGATCCGTGCAAGTCTCCTTGCTGACTCTGCGAGGTCATGTTTTCTATCAATCCTGAGCGAAGGAGCCAAGCAATTCCTGGACCGCTGTCTCTTGTCTGGCTTCATTCGCTGACTGGAGTGTGAATGGGCGGGCTTTCGTGCTTTCCCGCAACAATGAGAGCTCTAGCCGAGCAAGCGGCGCAGCAGTAACATGCAGCAGCCACCGACAATCATCGTGGCCGGCAGCGTCAGTATCCAGGAGACGACAATCTCCACAGCTAAAGCCCAACGGACCGAGTTCAAGGAACGGGTAACTCCGACGCCGATGATCGACGACGTGATCGTGTGAGTCGTGCTAACCGGAATGCCAAACCCTGACGCAAGCTCCAGGACCGTAGCTCCTGCAGTCTCGGCAGCGAATCCCTGAACGGAATCCAAAGCAGTCATTTTCATTCCCAAGGTTCGAATGATGCGCCATCCGCCATACGCGGTTCCCACGGAGGCCAGAGCGGAGCAGCTAAGAACGACCCACAATGGAATTGTTAACTCATCCCACCCAAAGTGGATAGAGAGGGCCAGCGCCAGAACTCCCATCGGCTTCTGGGCGTCATTGCGACCGTGGCTAAAAGCCATATAAGCGGCTGACAGTCTTTGTAAGTTCCTAAACATTGGTATGGCCTTCCGGCGCGCGAAACGGTGGCATAGCCAATAGACGACAACGATCATTGCCAGTCCTCCCACGAAGCCGATCAGGGGGGAAGCGACAATAGCGATGAGCACCTTGGTCAAACTTTGAACCTGAATGATCTCGAAGCCTGCAGTTGCAATTCCGGCACCTAGGATACCTCCGACCAAGCCGTGAGTTTCGCTGACAGGAATGCCCAATCGGTAGGTAAAGAGGCTCCAACTCATGGCCCCGGCCAGCCCGGCAATGACCGTAGTCAAAGACAGACCACTGGGATCTACTAGTCCTTTTCCTATCGTGACGGCGACAGCCGTTCCGGTTAGACCACCCAACAAGTTAAAGAAGCCCGCCATGCCCACTGCAGCCGACGGTGAAAGAACTCGCGTACCAACAGAAGTGGCTATGGCGTTGGCGGCATCCGTGAACCCTCCAACAAAAGCGTAGAGATAGGCTAGGAAGACAGCAAACCCAAAGAGCACTGCAGATGGCTCAGGCACAGACTTTTGTCCCTCCCCATATACAGAATCAGACCTGCCACGAGTAATCCAAGAGGATGACGGCGGGCTCGTTATCTGGCTAAGCAACCACGAGCCCACTGTTCAGCGCCTCGAAGAACCGGGAATAGCGCCAAGGCATTCTGGATAGCCGGTCGCGATCGACCACAGTGCGATGGGTAGGAGAATGCGGCAAAAGCTCAACATGCCTCAAAGCCCTTGGCACGAGGTCGTCACAAACCTGGATCCCTGCCATCAGGCTAGAGTGAGCGATTCACCGAGAATGTACCTTATTGAACAGCTTCGTCGAGCTCAGCTTCGATGTTCAGAGCGGTCCCGTGTGGTGGAGGTCATGAGCTGAGCAGTATTGCACGGCATTCAGGCGAAAAACCCGTAATCATCGCATCTAGAAAGGATACTAGAGCCATGAAATGGTCCTGGAGAGTGGGTAGGCTTGCGGGAATCGATGTCTACGTTCACTTTACTTTTCTTATCCTGATTGGCTGGCTGGCTGTGTCTCACTGGATTCGCGAACGCAGTATGTCTGCAACTTTCGAGGTTGTAGCGTTCGTTCTCGCTATTTTCGCTTGCATAGTGCTCCATGAATTTGGGCACGCGATCACCGCTCGCAGGTATGGGATCAAGACAACAGACGTCACGCTTTTACCGATTGGGGGAGTGGCCCGTTTAGAGAGAATGCCCAGCGATCCCAGGCAGGAACTTTGGGTCGCTCTCGCCGGCCCAGCAGTCAACGTCGTGATTGCGGCAGTTCTATATCTCGGACTCTATGCAACTGGCGTCCGTTCCAATTCTTTGAGTGCGACCGAGGGTTCCTTCGTCTCTCGCCTGATGATGGTGAACGTCGGACTGCTAGTGTTCAACATGCTGCCAGCTTTTCCGATGGACGGAGGGCGAGTTCTGCGAGCGGTGTTGGCAACCCACATGGGATATGCCCGTGCCACAAACATCGCGGCGGGAGTCGGCCAGGCCATGGCTTTCCTCTTTGGGTTCTTGGGTCTCTTCGGCAATCCAATTCTATTGTTCATCGCGCTTTTTGTTTGGATCGGTGCCACACAAGAGGCAAGCATGACCCAGATGAAAGCGGCGCTGGAGGGAGTTCCAATCGATCGAGCGATGGTTACGGATTTCCGGTCACTTTCTCCATCTGACCCTTTAAGCGAAGCAGTCAGACTCATCCTGGCGGGTTCTCAGCATGATTTCCCCGTGGAGAAGGAAGGCAAAGTCGTAGGAGTGTTGACGCGGGATCAACTGCTTAAGGCATTGGCTCAAGGTGGGCTGAATGGATCGGTGGGTGAAGTGATGCAAGACAATGTGCCCATTGTCGAATCCTCTGAGATGCTGGAGGATGGGTTGACGAAGCTTCAAAAGTGCGACTGTCACACTCTGCCCGTTACACGTCGAGGCCAACTTGTCGGCTTGGTAACCACGGACAACATGGCAGAGTTCATGCTGGTTCAGTCCGCCCTAAAAGGCTCCCTT
>Ga0187893_10009294_pt1 | contig 15147 bp, 12 predicted proteins | sample MA1701074metaG_FD_139574 | JGI IMG/M metagenome (GOLD analysis project Ga0187893, IMG submission 139574) | White microbial mat communities from a basaltic lava cave in the Kipuka Kanohina Cave System on the Island of Hawaii, USA - MA170107-4 metaG ... | reverse complement strand
ACGGGTTTTTCGTGCAACAGGCGATCACGCTCGGCGGCAAGCTCCGCCTGTGGCGCGATGTGTTTCAGCGGACCATCGAGCGGGCCGAAGCGACCCGCGATCTGCAGCGCCTCCGGATTCTGAGCTCGGTCAGACAGGCGTACTACTCGGTCCTCGTGATGGAGCGCCGTCTCGAGGTACAGGAGCGGCTCGCCGCGCTGGCGTCCGAGGCGGTGGGGGTGACCGCGCAGCTGTTCAACGTGGGCGCGGCCGATCGTCCCGATTACCTCGAGATCGAGGTCGAGGCGCGACGGGTGCAGCTCCAGTTGAACCGGTCCAGGAACGAGCGTTCCGCGCTTCGCGCGCGGCTCGCGGCGCTGACCGGCGTGCGCGAGGCGGCCGAGCGTCCAATCGCCGGGACCATCGACGCGGCCATCCCGGAGCTGGAGCGGGAGCAGGTCATCCGCACCCTTCTGGCGCAGAGCCCGGAGCTGCGGGCGGCACGCGCCGAGCTCGAGCGGACTCGAGCCGTCACCGCGCGCGCCGCGCGTGAGACCTCCCCGGATCTCTTCCTGCGCGGCGGCGCCGCCTACAACCGGGAGCAGGGAGAAGACACCGGACGACCCATCGGCTGGGAAGGAACGCTCGAAGCCGGCATCAGCGTGCCGCTGTTCAACCGGAACGCCGGCGGCGTTGCGGCGGCACGGGCGGACGAGACGCGGGCGCAGGCGGATGTGACGCGGCTGGAACTGGCGATCCAGTCGCGCGCCGCGTCGCAGTTCGCGGTGTATCTCACGGCCGTTCGTGCATCGGAAGTGTATCGGTCGGAGATCGTGCCGCGCGCCGAAGAAGCGTATCGCCTGTACCTGTCGCGGTACCGCGACATGGCCGCCGCCTATCCTCAAGTGCTCGTCGCCCAGCGAACCCTGTTCGAGATGTCGGACGCATATCTCGAGAGCCTGAGCGAGGCCTGGCGCGCCGCCGTGGCGTTGCAGGGATTGCTGGCGGGTGACGGACTCGAGGCGCCCGCGGCGGCGGGCGAAGGTGCTGAGACGTCTCCCGCGGGAAGGGGAGGAGACCGATGAGACTCTACAATTCGCGGCTTGCGATCGTCGTTGCCGCGGCCCTCGCACCGAACGTCGCCGGCGCCCAGCACGAAGCACACGGGACGGGCGCCTTTCAGACGTCGAGCGGCGAGCTGTCTCAATGTCTGCGTGGTCAACCGGTCATCCAGAACATCATCACCGCCGCGGCGGCGCGTCTGGAAGCAGCTCGCCTCTCAAACAACCCGACAGAAATGCGGGCGGCTGTGGATCATTCCGAGGCAGCTCTGCGTGATATTCGCACCCAACTGGCGCCGTGCTCCGCGGCCAGCGCCACGACCGATCCACATCCCGGCCACACGACGCCAGGCACTCAGCAGCCGGCCGCTGATGCCGCGCCTGCCATGCCGACGGCCGTCGCGGACCCGCATGCGGGCCATACGATGCCGTCGCCCTCTGCTTCTTCAAAGAGCCTCCCAGGGGCGAAGCCGACGCCGAGTAAGCCATCGAGCGGCCCAACCGCTGATCCCCACGCCGGACACGCGATGCCGAAGGGTTCCTCCGCCGGTAAGGGTGCGCCACCGACCAAGCGGACGGAGGACAAGCCAGATCGCCCGAAAACGGCCGACCCTCATACCGGTCATGCATCAGGCCAGCAGTCCGGCAAGCAAATGGATCCGGTCAGTGGCCTCATGGTGGATCCGGCGACCGCGCCGAAGACGACGTATCAGGGGCAGACCTACTACTTCAGCTCGGAGCAGACCCGGAAGGAGTTTTTGGACAACCCCGCGAAGTTCGCCAGGAAGCCGAAGCAGTGAGGCGCGCATGAAACCGGTGCTGAAGGCCTTCGCGCTGCTGGTGCTGGTGCTGGTCGTCATGGGTGCAATCGGTCTGTGGTACGTTACCAGCAAGGGCCTGAGTGCTCGCGAGCAGCCCGGACGCTTAGAGGAGTTCGCTGCACGGAGGGTGCGCACGCTCGCGATCGCCGGCCGCGCGAAGTCGCTGACGAACCCTGTGGCGTATTCGGGCGAGGTCATCGCTGCCGGTCGCGCGCACTTCGCCGACCACTGCGCGACGTGCCACGCCAACGACGGCGGCGGCGACACGGAGATGGGACGCGGCATGTATCCGCGGGCACCCGACATGCGCTTGCGCGCGACGCAGGATTTGTCCGACGGCGAACTGTTCTGGATCATCGAAAACGGAATCCGGTTCACCGGCATGCCGGCGTGGGGCACCGGCAACAGGGAGGGTGAGGCGAGCTGGCACCTGGTGCACTTCATCCGCCGGCTGCCGAACCTCACGCCGGAGGAGCTCGAGGAGATGGAAGCGCTCAATCCGCGGCCTCCCGCAGCACCGAACGAGGAAGAGGCGATTGAGGAGTTCCTGCGCGGCGACGAGAAGCCGTCGCCAAGACCATCACAACCGCGACACAGACATCCTTGAGGCACATATGACGAACAGACGTAGCGTACTCTCTCTCATCTTTGGGCTGGCGCTGATGCTCGGACCCGTCGTAGCGGCCCATGAAGGGCACGACCATAAGGTCATGGGGACGGTCAGCATGATTCACGAGAACCACCTGGAGGTGAAGGACAAGGACGGCAAGAGAGTTACGGTGACGCTGAACGAGAAGACGAAGATCTTGCGCGGCAGGCAGAAGGCCACAAAAGCTGAGATCAAGGAGGGCGAGCGTATCGTTGTGACCTACGTCTCCAAAGAGAAGACGTTTGTGGCGAGGGAAGTCCGCCTCGGCGCAACGCCAACGACCGGGACACACTAGAACGGAGAGATGGCATGAGAGTCACGCGATTCGTCGTAATGCTTCTGTTCGCGTCGGTGACCGTGGCTACCGCGCACGTAACGGTCTGGCCGCGCGAATCCCAGACCGGCCGGAGCGAGAAGTACCTGGTGCGGGTGCCGACCGAAGGAACGGTGGCGACGACCGAGGTCGAACTGGAGGTGCCGGCCAATGCGACGGTCGCGATGCTCGGCGCGCCCGCCGGTTGGACACACGAGGTCAAACGGGAAGGGGAGCGGATCGTTCGCGTTGTCTGGAAGATGGAGATCAAGCCGGGCGAGTTTGCGGAGTTCCCGTTCATCGCGCGGAACCCGAAAGAGGGAACGGAGATCGTCTGGAAGGTCCGGCAGCGGTACGCCGACGGTACGTCGAGCGACTGGATCGGCGCGCCGGGAGACCGCCGGCCGGCGCCGGTGACCAAGCTGACGCCGCCGACCAGCTCGCGAATCACGGGTGGGTGCTCGGATCGCTGTCCGCCATGCCCGCTGCTGTCCAGGTCGAGCTCGATCGACTACTGGGTCCCGAATAACGCGTTGAAGGGAGCGATGCTATGTGCCGCCGCTTGTTCCTGACGCTGTGCACGTTGGTCTTGGGCGCCGCCATCACGGCCGCGCAGGATGAGGCTGACAGAATCAAGACGTGGCTCCAAGGCTACGATGCCGCATTCGTCGCCAAAGATCTGAACAAGCTCGCGACCTTCTACCACCCGGACGTCACGATCTTCGAAGGCGGTGGTGTGAACCGTGGATGGATCGATTATCGCGATAATCATTTGGGCCCGGAGCTGAAGGATGTTCAAAACCTCCAGTTCTCCCACACCAATGTCGTCGTCCGGATGCTCGGGACGGATGCGGCGTACGTCAGCGCCGAGTACGTCATCAAGGGGCAAATGGGCGAGCGGGACGTTGATGCCGGCGGCCTTGCGACGCTCGTCCTCGTTCGGGACGGCGGCGCGTGGAAGATCCGGCACTCGCATACGTCGAGTCGCAGGCGGGCGGCGGCCGCCGGCGGCGCGGGACCGCCAGCATCGTAGCGGCTCGCTGCAGCAGCAGCCGATACCCGGAGCTGCTCGCCGGGCGCGCGACGATGCTCGGACCTTTGGGGTTCTACTGCGCCAGAAAGGCCACTCTCAATGAAACGCAGGAACTTCGGTATCGTGGCGCTTCTCGTGCTCGCGAGCGCCGAGCTGAGCGCGCATGATTTCTGGCTCGCGGCCTCGCCGTGGCGCCCGGATCCAGGCTCGCGGATAACTGTCACTGCGAACGTCGGCGATCGCTTTCCGGTTCCCACGAGCTTCACCGCACCCGAGCGAGTCGATCGCGTGCGCATCGTCGGGCCCGACGGCGAGGTGCCCGTCGTTCCGCAGTTCCGGCGCGACCAGAATTCGCTCGCGACGGACCTGGAGCTATCGAGGACGCCGGGGACCTATGTCATCGTGATGACTATCAAGTCACGGTTCATCGAAATCAAGGCGCCCGATTTCGCCACGTATCTCAGGCACGAGGGTCTCGAACCGATCGTGGCCGAACGAGCAAAGGCCGGCGAAACGGAGCGAGCGGGCCGCGAGCGGTATTCGCGATACGCGAAGGCGGTGGTTCGCATGGGCGACGGTCCTGCCGATCACGTCACACGCCCGCTCGGTCTCAGCGCGGAGCTCGTGCCGCTTTCCGACCCGTCGACGTTGCGAGTCGGCCAGTCGCTCACGCTGCGGCTGCTCGCTAACGCGAAGCCTGTCTCGGGCGCGGTCGTCGGCGGAATCTATGGGTCGTCGAAAGGCGCGCCGGACGATTGGCCGTTGAAGGCGCGAACGAACCAGAACGGCGAGGTCACCTTCGTTCTCGAGCATGCTGGCGAGTGGCTGTTCCGATCGGTGCACATGACGCGCGCGCCCGATCCCGGGTCACCCGCGGCCGATTGGGAGTCGTCCTGGGCGTCGCTCGCGTTCGAGATTCAAAAGATCTAGCCGGGACCCAACCACAAGCGCGCCATGACCATGACGTCCGGCCTGCGAAAGTTCGCGCTCACCGCGCATGTCACGTCCTCGGTCGGCTGGCTCGGCGCGGTCGCCGGCTTCCTCGCGCTCGCCGTAGCCGGTCTCACCAGCCAGGATGCTCAGATGGTGCGTGCCGCCTATCGTGCGATGGACCTGACCGGCTGGTTCGTCATTGTCCCGTTGAGCCTCGCGTCGCTTTTAACCGGGCTTGTCCAGGCACTGGGTACCACGTGGGGGCTGTTCCGACACTACTGGGTTCTGCTGAAGTTCCTGATAAACATCCTCGCAACCTTCCTCTTGCTGCTGCATATGCGGCCGACCACCTATCTGGCAGGCGTAGCAGCAGAGACCACATTGTCGAGTGCCGATCTCCGCGGGCTGAGGATTCAACTGGTGGCCGACGCCGGCGCCGCCCTGCTCGCGCTGCTGGTGGCCACGACGCTCTCGGTGTACAAGCCGCGGGGTATGACGCCATACGGGCGGCGTAAGCAGCAGGAGCAGGATGTGGCGTCCGACCGAGGATCGTCCAACATCACACCACGCTGGGTGTACGTGCTTGGAATCATCGTCGTCGTCCTGCTGTTTGTTGTCCGCCACCTCACCCACGGCGGCCTTCATGGGCACCTTCCAAGATAACCATCCGGACCGGTGCTAGGCGTCGAACCACTCGACCCGCCGGCGCTCCGGGCGGCGGAACAGGAAAATCCCGACGACTCCGGCTGCAAAGCCCGCGATGTGGGCCCAGAACGCCACGCCACCCATATCCTGTGCGCCCGCGGCGCCGAGCGAACCGACGCCTGAGAGAAACTGCAGCAGGAACCAGATGCCGAGGAAGAAAACCGCGGGCACTTCGATCAGCTCGATGAAGAAGAAGATCGGGACGAGGGTCAGCACCCGCGAATGCGGGAACATGACGAAGTACCCGCCCATCACGCCTGCAATCGCGCCGCTCGCGCCGAGCATCGGGATGCGCGACGCCGGGTTGATCCACACCTGCGCCAGTGCCGCGGCGGCGCCGCAGATCACGTAAAAGAGCACGAACCGGCCGTGCCCGACGCGGTCCTCGACGTTGTCGCCGAAGATCCACAGAAAGAGCATGTTCCCGAGGAAGTGCATCCAGTCGCCGTGCATGAACATCGACGTCAGCACGGCCGGGAGCGAGAACGCGACGGGCACGAGCGCGTAGCGGAAGACGAACCGCGTCAGCTCCACTTCGCCGAGCGTCTGCTGATACAGAAAGACCGCCGTGTTGATCAGAATGAATGCGACCGTGACGACGGGGGTCGTCCGTGACGGGATGACGTCGCGGATTGGGATCACGGTTCAGCGACCGGCGGTCTTTCCCACGGCAGACGCGAACAGATAATCGGCAGCGAGGTGCGTGAGGGCCCGCACGCCGGTCACGAGCGCGCGCTCATCGACGAAAAACCGCGGCGAGTGATTGGCTGCCGCCTTGCCGATCTGTTCCTTCGGTGTGACGCCCAGCGCGATGAACAGGCCGGGTGATCGGCGCTGGTAATACGTGAAGTCCTCGGCCCCCGTGATGAGCGCCGATTCGGCGACCGCGCCCGGCGCGACGCGGTCGAGCGTGGGCCGCATGCGCGCGGTCAGCGCCGGATCGTTGGCGGTGACGGGATATTGCCGATCGATCCTGACCTCCGCCGTCGCGCCGGCCGAGGCGGCGATCGACTCGGCGGTCCGCTTGACGCGCGCGTGAATGTCAGCCTGCGTCTCGTCGTTGAAGGTCCGGATGGTGCCGGTCAACCGCACGCTGTCGGGGATGATGTTGGACCGGACGCCGCCGTTGAACTGGCCGACGGTCACGATGGCCGGCAGCCTTGTGATGTCGACCTGCCGCGCAACGATGGTCTGCAGGGCCGTGACGATTTGAGCGCCGACGACGATAGGGTCGACGCCAGCCCAGGGAGCCGCGCCGTGCGTCTGCCGGCCCCGGACGATGATCTCGAGGAGATCCGAGCTCGCGAGCATCGGACCGGGCCGCGTCTGGATCTGTCCCGTCTCGATGTTTGCGAAGACGTGCAGGCCGAATACCGCCTGCACGCGCGGGTTCTCGAGGACGCCTTCTTTGACCATCAGCTCCGCCCCGGCGGGACGCTCGCCCGACGGCGCGCCTTCTTCGGCCGGCTGGAAGATGAACTTCACCGAGCCGGCGAGCTTGTCTTTCACAGACGTGAGAACTTTGGCCGCCCCGAGGACGATCGCCATGTGCGTATCGTGTCCGCACGCGTGCATGACGCCCACCTGCTGCCCTTCGTACTCACCCACGGCCGTGCTCGCGAAGGGCAGGTCGCTCTCCTCGCGCACGGGAAGGCCGTCCATGTCGGCGCGGAGCGCGACGACCGGCCCGGGCCTGCCACCCTTCAACAGCGCCACCACACCGGTTTTCGCGACGTTGGTCTGCGGCTCGAGGCCGAAGCTGCGCAGCCGGTCCGCGATGTACTTTGCGGTCTCGACTTCGCGATTGGACAGCTCGGGATGCGCATGGAGATGCCGCCGCCAGGCGATCACTTCCGGTTCGATCGTCGCAGCCAGCCGATCGATGTCGCCCGCGAGCGCGGAAGCCGCAACGCCGCCGGGCGACCCCTGCGAGCCTGAACCGAACGTGACGGCGGCGATGAGGGCGATTCGAACGAGTCCCATGGGACGGGCAGTATACTCGGGCCATGCGCATTTCGCGGCGACACTTTCTCGTCAGCACCGCGGCCACGGGCGCCACGCCGTTCGTCCGGCTCGAGGCGCAGCCTTCGAACCCGCGTCGCGTGTTCCGGCACGGTGTCGCGAGCGGCGATCCGCTGACCGATCGCGTCGTTCTCTGGACGCGGGTGACAACGGCGCCCCGCGCCGCGGCGGAGGCCCGGTGGCGGGTCGCGCGGGACGCCGCGTTCTCGCGCCCGGTCGCGGGCGGGACGGTGCGGACGGATGCGTCACGCGATTTCACGGTGAAGATCGACGCCGGCCCGCTTGCGCCCGGGACGACCTACTTCTATCGGTTCGAGGCGCTCGGCGAACGCTCGCCGGTCGGCCGCACCCGGACGCTGCCCTTGACGGGTGCGCGCCGCGTCCGCCTCGCGCTGGCATCGTGCTCGAACCTGCCGTTCGGCTACTTCAACGTGTACCGCCGCATCGCCGCGCGCGCCGATCTCGATGCCGTCCTTCATCTGGGTGATTACATCTACGAGTACCCCAATGGTGTGTACGGCGACGGAACGAAGTTCGGCCGCGAACCCAGGCCCGCCCGCGAAATCATCGCGCTCGGCGACTACCGGATGCGTTACGCGCAGTACCGATCGGATCCCGACCTCCAGGAGGTCCATCGTCAGCACCCATTCATCGTCGTATGGGATGACCACGAGATCGCCAACAACGCGTGGCGCGACGGCGCCGAGAACCACCAGCTGGATAAGGGAGAAGGAGATTACGCGCCGCGCCGGGCGGCGGCGGTCCAGGCCTACCTGGAGTGGATGCCCATCCGGGAAGATCGATCGACGCGGCAGCCGCGCATCTACCGGTCGTTCGCGTTCGGCGACCTGGCGGATCTGATCATGCTCGACACGCGCCTCGTCGATCGCGACGAGCAGGCGCCCAGGCGGGACTCCATTTCCCTCATCGATGACCCGAAGCGATCGTTGCTCGGCCGGGTACAGGAGGAGTGGCTCTTCGCGCAGCTGGCCGCCTCGAGGCGGGCAGGCGTCACGTGGCAGCTCCTCGGCCAGCAGGTGATGTTCGCGCCGGGCAGCCTGCCGGGGGCGAATGCGATTAGCACGGATACGTGGGACGGCTATCGCCCCGCGCGGCAGCGCGTGCTCGACGCGATTGTCGGCCAGCAGCTTCGGAACGTCGTCGTCCTCACCGGCGACGTCCACAGCTCCTGGGGTTACGACGTGCCGCAGCACCCGTGGGAAGCGTATGACCCGGCAACCGGACGCGGGTCGCTCGCCGTCGAGATCGTTGCACCCGCGGTGACGTCGCCGAGCGGGTTCGCCAACGAGGGAGGCGCCGAGCGGATGGCCGCCACCCGGCGCGCACGCCCGCACCTGCGGTACCTGGAAGGGCTTCATCGCGGTTACGTCGTGCTGGATGTGACGCGCGAGCGGGCACAGGCGGACTGGTATTACGTTCCGTCTGTCATCACGCGCACGCGTCTCGAGGAGTTCGGGAAGGGACTTCTCACCGAAGCCGGCCGACCGCATCTCGTCGAGGCGGCGAGTCCCGCGCCCGCCCGCTCCAACGCCGACGAGCCGGCGCCATGAAAAGGTGTCGAGTACTTTATCTCTGTTGCCCGTCCCGACTTGAAAAAGTACCTGACACCTTTAGACCCACGACTCCGACGCCGCTCGACACCCCGATGTCGGTCCCGAACGGTTTCGAGCGATCGGCCACGTCCTTGAGAATCTTCTGCGCCAGCTCTCCCTCGGCGAGCACCGGCCGGCCGCGCCGCGCGGACGGCTGACCGAATCCCAGAGTAATCGGGTAAAGCCGGAGAGCGACGAGCCGCCGGTCCTGCCACGTCCCCACAGCGACCAATCCTTCCCAAATCTCACGATCGGCGGGGAAGCCGCGCGTGTCGTTGTCGTAGCGCCTCGCGTTGAAGTCGGCGACGCCGGCGTCCGGCCCGAGCCCGTACTGCCCGTAAGCTTCCGCAGGCATACGCAGCAGCGTCTCGTTCTGAAAGATGAAGTCTCCGAGACTGTAGATGAGTGGTTTCCCCTGATAGATCTCGATGCCTCGGACCACATGGGGGCCGTGGCCGGCGAACACGTCGGCGCCCGCATCGACCATCGCGCGCGCGAAGGTTGGCAGGAACTGGGCCGGCGTCGCTCGGTCGCCCGGCGCCCCCTCATGCGCGTGAATCGTGACGATGGTGAGGTCCGACAGCCGGCTCGCGCCGCGGACGACCGCCGCAATCTGGTCGACGTCCTCTTTGAGCGGCTCGGTCCGGACCGCGGGCGCGTCGCCGACGGCGAAGGTCTGACCGAACAGGCGGACGCGGTCGCCGTCGGGCGCACGCAGGCCGAGCGCCCGCGCCGTCGCGCGGAGCGAGTCGAGCTGCGCACGGGTGACCTGATAGGTCGTCGTGAAGCGTAGCGGGCTCAGGCCGGGTCGGCCGCGCACTCCGTCGCGTGCCGGCGCCGCACGGGAATGGTCGGGGAAGGTGGAGGCGACCGAGACGAGCGCGATTCGTCCCCTGGGTGTGTCGAGGAACCTCGCCTCGCGCGCCTCCGCGAGGCTCTCGCCGACGCCCGCCTCCACGAGGCCCGCCTCGCGCACGTGCTTGGACGTGAGCCGCATGCCTTCGGGCCCGTAGTCTCCCGCGTGGTTGTTGGCCCGCGACACGAGATCGAATCCGGCCCACGCCAGCTCCTTCGCAAGCTCCGGCTCGGCGCGCATCCAGGTCCCGCCGCTCTCGTGCATCGGCGCCGGCTCGTAGTCGTGGAACAGGACCTCGAGGTTGGTGAACGCCGCGTCGGCGGCGCGAATGAGGTCGATGAGCTGCGCGAATGCCGGCTCGCTGTGGACCGAGAGCTTTCTGGTGATGATCGAATCGCCCGTAAGGGCGAGCGTGATGGTGGAACTCGGCGGCCTGGGGGCCTGTCCCGCGACGGCCGCCCCAAGGGCGACCGCCGCGAGCAGGCCGAGCAAGCGTCGTTTCATCGAGAAGCTAGAAGCGCGTAACGATCGTCAGTTGGAACGCGCGCGCCGGCTGCCGGTTGCGCATCTGCAGGAAGTTCGAGCTGAACGACTGGTACGCGCTGTTGTAGGTGAACTGCGTGAAGTCCCCCCCGTTCAGGAGGTTGAACACGTTGCCCGCGACCTCCACGTTGCGCACCGCGCCAAAGCGGAAAATCTTCCCGACCTTCAACCCGACGGTGTGAATCGCGGGCGCCCGGACCTGCCCCTCTCCACGGGTGTCGTACACATACCGGTTACGCGTGGCGAGCGGGTTCGGCTGCGTGGTCCCGTTCGGGAGCCGGAAGCTCGCCGGGCCATAGCGCAGCACGTCGGGATCGTTCGCCGCGAGCTGGGTCAGGATCGCGCCGGACCACGGTCCGGCCTGCAACGTGTAGGTCGCCGCCACCCGGATGTCGAACGGCGCCAGCCAGGTGCCGCCGATGTTTCCGCGGTACTTCATCCACGTCGGGCCATAGCTCAACGCGTTGCCGGTGTTCGGCAGCGAGTTGTTGTCGTTGTTGCCGCGCGGCATGTACAGGTTGGCGTCGTTCGCAAACGCGTCCGGCTCGACAAACCGCGCCGGATCGGTCGGGTTCCACGTGCCCGACATGTGGTGCCACTGGCGGTTGAAGCCGGCCATGAGCTGCCAGTTGTTCCGCAGGTTCCTGGTGACCGTCACCTCGAGGGCGCGGTACTGCAGCGAGCTCCACGTGTTGTTGGTCTGCTGGTTCACGATGCCCCGGTTCGGGTCGACGCGCCCGAAGCCGCCGAACGGCAGTCCGGGACCATCCGGATAGAAACCGTTGACGTCGACGATCGCCCACATGTCGTTGTAGCTCCGCGAGATGAACGCGACGTCCATGGCGACCTGCTGCGCGAACTGGTGGCGGAACCCGACGATGAACTCGTCGAGATAGGGCTGATGGGTGTTCGCCGAGGCGATCTCGTACGCCGCCAGCCCGGGGCCGGCAGCCGCGTCGAGCCGGGTCGTCTCGAAGACCCCGTCGAGGTTGTTGTCGTACTCCTCCCGCGTCGTGACCTTGCTGTCGGCGCCGAACGTGGTGATGGCGTCGCGACCCATGACCTGCTCGGCGACCCGCACGTAGCTGCCGCGCAGCACGTTCTTCGCGTCTTCCGTGAGTACGTACGAGAAGCCCACCCGCGGCTGAACCTCGGTACTCTCCTGCCGCGTGATGTTGAACAGCTCGTCCACGCGCTTCACGAAATCCACCCGGAGGCCGATGTTCGCCGTCAGGCGGTTGTTCGGTTTCCAGGTGTCCTGCAGATAGACGCCGTAGTCGCTGTCGCGAGCCTGGCGCGTCTTCACGTCGAGCGGATCCCGATACCGTCGATAGAAGGGGCGCGTTCCCAGCTCCGGCCGGTTGTAGTCGACCGGCGTCTGACGCTCAAGGTCGAACGACTGCGTGTAACGCGTGAGTTGATCGTAGGTGTTGTTCGGCGCCATGAAGACGCCCGTCTGGAACTCGTGCGACCCGACCCAGCCGGTCTTGTACCACGTCAGATCCCCGCGGATCGTGATGAGCGATGCGGGCACGATCGGCTCGTTCGTCCGGTTGGCTCCCTCGAGAATCAGGTTGTTGCCGGTGATCAGCCCCGAGGTAATCCGCGTCCCCTCGTAGATCTCCGTCCGCGCCCCTGACCCCTGGAAGTCGAAGGCTGTGTAAGTGGACTCGTCAGCCCCTCCCTTGTTGTTGTAGCCCGCAAGCAACGTGGTCGTGATGTTCCGGCCCCAGACCGATGCGAGCTTGGCTGTGTAGAGATCGCCGCCGTTGCCGTACACATCAACCGGATCGTAGTACCACTCCCAATTGGGCGTGCCGTTGAGGCGGTCGCGCTGATAGACACCCGTCAGCTCGTGGGCTGCTCCGAGCTTCGCGGTGACCTTGCCATACGGCTGATAGCTCTCAACGAGGTTGTTGAAGAGCTGCCGATCAGGGAAGAAGTTCTTGATGTCGTTGATCTGCTTGTCGATCCGGCTGATCGGCGCCTCCAGGTCGGAGTACCGGAACGAGCCGAAGAACCAGACGCGATCCCGGCGGATCGGACCACCGACCGAAAAATCGACCTGGTTGATGACCGCCCCCGCCGGGCTGCCGCCGGTCGAGACGCACTCGCCGTTCGGGCAGCCGGAGATGGCCGCGAGCTCCGGCGGGAGCTTGAACACGGTGCTTGCCTTCGTGTTGTTGCCATTCCAGTCGAGCGGCTGGTACGCCCAGCCGGCGGTCCCTCGCAGCTGGTTCCCGCCGCTCTTGGTGACGACGTTGATCGCCAGCCCGGTGCCCATCGGCGTGGAGGCATCCACGCCGCCGGTCTTCACCTGCGTGTCCTCGATCATGTCGGCGCCCATCTGGATGTAGGTGAGCTGGAAGTCGTTGTAGTTGCCCGCCTGCATGCCTTCGAGCTGCACGACGTGAGCGAAATGCTCGGTGGCGTGGCCGAAGTACACCATCCGCCCGCTCCCGTCGTCGAACGGGCGGGAATGAACGCCTGGCGCCAGCTCGAGGAAGTCGGTCCAGTTGCGGCGCGCCGCGATGGGCATCTGCTTCTGGAAGTCGCCGTCGACGTTCAAGACGTTCCCGGGCTTGCTGATCTCCAGCATCGGCGATTCGCCCGCGACCGTGATGGTTTCTTCCAGCGCGCCGATCTTCAGGCTGACGTCGACCTGGAAGTTGGCGCCGCTTCGAAGCAGGACGCCTTCGCGCCGCGTGGTCGTGAATCCTGCCAGCTCGACGGTCAACACATACTCGCCGGGCGGCAGGTTGATGATGCGGTAGTAGCCTTCCCCGTCGGTGGTGGCCGCGAGCGGGCGCAGGAGCGCCGGGCTGGTGGCGGTCACTGTGGCCCCGGGGAGCGCGCCCCCCTGCTCATCCTTGACATAGCCGCGCAGGCTACCGTCACCGGTCTGGGCGAGGGCGCTGGTTACGAAGAGGAACGTGAGGAGAGCGAGGAGGAACGTGACGAGCCGTCGGTGGGACATTCACCACCTCCGTGGGAGAGAGAGCGCTCGGTCGGCCCTATAGTCCGCTCGTCGTGCGAGAAGGTCAAGCGATTTGGGATCAAGTACAATCCTCGAGCTTGGAACGCCGCATCGATATCCGGTTCGATCGTCTCGCGACTTGTCTTCTGCTGGCGATCAGTCTCCCCCTCGCGTCTTTGATGGCGGCGGCGGACGCTCCGTCCCTGACGGTCAAGCTCATCGACCAGACCCAGGACGGGCCCGTCCTCGACGGCGTCATCGATGACGCCGTCTGGAGCGACGTCGTGCCGTACGACACGTTCACGCAACAGGAGCCTGTCGAAGGCGCGCCGGCGACGGAGCGGACGGAGGTCAGGCTGCTGTTGTCGCGGGACACGCTCTACATCGGCGTCATCTGCTTCGATAGCGAGCCTGGCCAGATCGTGTTTACCCAGAGCCGCCGCGACGCCGATCTGAACGACACCGACTCGATTCAAGTGGTGCTCGACACCTTCAACGACAATCAGAACGGCTTCGTGTTCGGCACGAACCCGGCGGGCCTGGAGTACGACGGGCAGGTCGCGGGCGAGGGCCTGACCGGCGGCTTTCAGCGCCAGGCGGGAGGGCAGGGGTCGCAGCGGGGGCAGATCAGCGGCTTCAACCCGAACTGGGACGGCGACTGGGCCGTCCGCTCACGCGTCACCGCTCGCGGCTGGGAGACGGAGCTGGCGATTCCGCTCAAGACGCTGCGCTACATCCCCGGCCCGGACAAGACCTGGGGCTTCAACGTGATGCGGAACCTGCGGCGGCGGAACGAGCAGTCGTTCCTCGCGCCGATTCCGCGCGGGTCCAACCTGCACCGCGTCTCGCTCGCGGCCGATCTGAACGGGCTGACGCTGCCGTCGCGGCGCGACCTCAAGTTCGTGCCGTACGTGGCGGGTCATGCGCTGAAGGACTTCACGCTGAGCGACGACCAGGTCGATCGCGGCGCCAACGTCGGCCTCGACGCGAAGTGGGGGATCACGCCGACGCTGACCGCGGATTTCACCGTCAACACCGATTTCGCGCAGGTCGAGGCGGACGACCAGCAGATCAACCTGACGCGGTTTCCGGTGTTCTTCCCCGAGAAGCGCCCGTTCTTCTTGGAGAACGCCGGCATCTTCCAGTTCGGCAACCCGCAGCAGGTGGACATCTTCTTCTCCCGCCGGATCGGCCTGTCCGACACCGGGCTTCCCATCGACATCTTCGGCGGCGCGCGCCTGACGGGAAAGGCCGGCGCCTACAGCGTCGGCGTGCTTGAGATCCAGACCGAGGAAACGTTCGACCCGCTGACCGGCGCGCAGGTGGCGCCCGCGAACAACTTCGCGGTCGGCCGTGTGCAGCGCGAGGTGGGACGCTCGAACTTCGGCGCGATCTTCGTGAACCGTCATGCGACGAGCGACGCGATCGCCACGGGCGCCTGGAACCGGACCTACGGCGTCGATACCGCCTTGCAGGTCAGCGACAACGGCAAGGTGTTCGCCTTTCTCGCGCGGTCCGATTCTCCGGGGGAAATCGGATCAGACTGGGCGGGGCGGGCGTTCTACACCTACACGAATCCCACCTGGCAGGGACATCTCGGCCTCGCCCGCGTCGGCGACCGCTTCAACCCGGAGGTCGGGTT
>Ga0187893_10009293_pt1 | contig 15147 bp, 12 predicted proteins | sample MA1701074metaG_FD_139574 | JGI IMG/M metagenome (GOLD analysis project Ga0187893, IMG submission 139574) | White microbial mat communities from a basaltic lava cave in the Kipuka Kanohina Cave System on the Island of Hawaii, USA - MA170107-4 metaG ... | reverse complement strand
GCCGGCCGGCAGTCCGATGGTGTCGGTGCCGGTGACGTTCGCGCCGGCCGAGCTCGACAACACGAACCGCGGCCGCGCGACGATCGCCGCCGTGTACCTGCAGGACCAGATCCGCCTGTCGCCGCAGTGGCTCGCGATCCTGGGCCTGCGTTACGACAACTTCGACATGGACTTCACGGACCGGCGCGGAGGAGGGACCGAGATCGACACGTCGGACGACCTGTTGTCACCGCGCGCCGGGCTCATCTACAAGCCGGTCGAGAACCTGTCGCTGTACGCCAGCTACAGCATGGCCTACGTGCCGCGCTCGGGCGCGCAGCTCTCGTCGCTCACGCCGTCGAACGAGGCCTTCGACCCGGAAGAATTCGAGAACATCGAGGTCGGCGCCAAGTGGGACGTCAGCACGCAGCTAGCGGTGACCGCCGCCCTGTTCCAGCTCGACCGCAAGAACGTGCTGGTCACGGACCCGAACCAGGGCGGCATCAGCTTCCTGGTCGACGGCCAGCGGACCGAGGGCGTCGAAATCGGGGTCAGCGGCCGAGTCACCGAGGACTGGAGCATCCAGGGCGGCTATGCCTGGCAGGACGGCCGCATGACGAGCGCCGTGCCGGCGCCATTGACCGGGCTGGCGCTTGCGCAGCTCCCGGAGCACGTCGCCTCCCTGTGGAACCGCTATGACTTCACACCGGCATGGGGCGCGGGCGTCGGCGTCATCTACCAGGCCGAGATGTACGCGTCGGCCGACAACCTGGTGACGCTGCCGGGCTTCACGCGAGTGGACGCTGGACTGTTCTTCACGCCCAACGAGCACTGGAGGATGCAGCTCAACGTGGAGAACCTGCTGGACGAGCGGTACTACCCGAGCGCCCACAACAACAACAACATCACGCCGGGCTCGCCACTTGCCGTGCGCGTCGGCGTGAGCGCGAGCTTCTAGGCGCGACCCGCCAGGCCACCGCGCGGAAGGAATCGTCCGACAGCAACTCTCCGACCGCCGCCAATTGCCGCCGCCGACAGCGGCGGGAAGAATCGAGCGCGATGGGCACGCGAACGGCGAGTGTCGTGATCCTGCTGGCGGCCGCCGCCCTCGGCTCGCCGGCCAGCGCGGCCGAGAACGCGTTCCTCGGCCTGCTGCGGGCACGCGACCTCACGACCTTCGGGTTCCTGCGACTCGACATGCGGCCGGCGCACGCGATCCACGCGCCACCGGGTACCTGGGCGATCGAGACGGAACTCGCGCACCAGAACACCTGGGCGTTGAGCCAGGGCGCGCGCGATTACCTCGACACGCTTTCGGGCCGGCGGCGCCTGGGGCCAGCGGAGGTCGCAGACATCCTGGCGCTGCCGGGCGAGAACTACCTGTTCGACATGGAACTCGCCACGCTCGACGTCACGCTGCACTACAAGTTCAGCGAACGCTGGGGCGCGTACCTGGTATTGAGCGGTGTCAACTACAGCGGGGGCTTTCTCGATCGCTCGATCGAGAGTGCGCATGACGTCCTCGGGTTCGACAACAACGGCCGGCCGGCGGTCGAGCGCAATGCGGTGAACCTCATCGCCGACCTCAAGAATGCGAACTTCGCGGCGCTAGCTGCCCCGACGACGGGTGGATTGCTGGATCCGACCCTGGGCTTGCGCTACTCGAGTCCCGAACAGGTCATGGGCTGGAACTACGTGCTCGAAGCGGCGGTAAAGATCGCTGCGCAGGGCCGCGAGGAATTCCAGTCGACCGGCGAGACGGATTACGGCGTACAGGCGACGCTGCAGCGATTCGGCGAGCATCATGCCTGGTACGCGAGCATATCGGCCGTGTTCTACGACGGCCGGGAAAGCCTGACGCCGACCGACCCGCAGGTCGTGCCGACCCTGGTGCTCGGCTACGAACGCAAGCTCAGCGAGCGCACGCACCTCGTCTTGCAGGGTTACGTCAGCGACAGCGTCTACTCGAACGAGGACACGGACCTCGACGAGCTGCTCGACATCAAGTACCAGTTGAGCGCCGGGATCTACCGGCGCATCGGGGGCGGGGTGCTGTCCTTCGCGATTACCGAGAACCTGCAGAACTTCAACAATACGCCCGACGTCGGGCTGCAGCTCGGCTGGGCCTACAGCCCGGCCCTGCGCCAGGACCCGCGCTGATCAGGCAGGCACGACGTTCGCGTTCAGGCGGAACAGGTTCATCGGGTCGTATTGTTTCTTGACCGTCCGCAGCCGCGGCAGATTGCCCTGGTAATTGTCATCGATACGGCGCTGACCTTCGTCCGCGGTCTCGTTCGTGTAGTAGCCGTCCGTGAACGACTCGAGCTTTGTCCAGTATTCGCGGCAACGTGCCACGTGCGGGGTGCGGTCGGTGTCGAGCTGCCAGGCCACGGTCGTGAAAACGCCGTGGGTCGCGCGTCGGTGCGGGAAGGCGGTCGCGTCCGCGGGGACGCGGCCGATCGCGCCGCCGGCCTGCTGGATGAAGAAAGCCGTGGCCCGGCCGGCGTCAGCCTGGAAATTGTCAATGACAGCGTCGGCGAACCCCGCCGGGAAGCCGTCGATGAAGCCCGATTTGAGGTAGCTGCCCTCGTTGCGCGGGTCGAGGTTATCGTTGGACCGCTGAACCGCGCAATAGTCCTGCGTCTGGATCGTGTCCGCGATGGGCTTGCCGAACGCGCGGAGCGGCGCGAGCACGCGCTCGGCCTCAGCTGCGGGCCCCGACCAGCAGGGCGCGATGACGACGGCGCCGGGCTTGCCGCCGGGCGGCACGCGCATGACGAAGTCGACCTGCAATTCCTCCGGTGCTGACTGGCTGTACGAGCCGTAGAAATCGAGCAACTCGCGTGCGCGCTCGATGGGAAACACGACGGCTCCTGCGACGACCTCGCGCTGCATCGGATGCAATGCGAACTCGAAGCTGGTGACGACGCCGAAGTTGCCGCCGCCGCCGCGCACGCCCCAGAAGAGGTCCGGGTTCTCCTCCGCGCTGGCGTGGCGCAGCAGGCCGTCGGCCGTCACGATGTCGAGCGACTCGACGTTGTCGAGCGCGAGCCCGAAGCGTCGCGCGAGGCGCCCGAATCCGCCGCCGAGGGTCAGGCCGCCGACACCCGTGTGCGACACGCTGCCGCAAGTCGTGACGAGCCCGAGCGCCATCGCCTCGTGGTCAAGCTCGCCGAGGAGGCTTCCGCCGTCCACGAACGCGCGCCGCGCGCCTGGATCGACCCGAACGCCGCGGAATCGCGACAGATCGACCTGCAGGCCCTTCTCGCAGGTGGACTTGCCGGAAGGGCTGTGCCCGCCGCACTTCACCGCAACGAGCAGTTCGTGCTCGCGCGCGAAATCGACCGCGCTGCGGACATCGGCCACGCCGGTCGGCTGCACCACGAGAGCAGGGTGCAGGTCGATGGACTCGTTGAGCACCCGACGCGCCTGGTCGTAGCCGGGGTCGCCCGCGACCAGCAGCGCGCCGCGCAGCTCCGCCTTGAGTGCGGCGAGGTCCGCCTGGCCGATGACGGTCGCGGAGCCGTCGAGCTTGACGGCGGCGAGGCCGCCCGCAGCCTGGCTTGCGGCCTGGTCGAGCGCGTAGAGCCTCGGCGCCGGCAGCGCGCAGGCGACCGCGGCGGCGAGCGAGGACTGGAAGAATCGGCGACGGTTCATCATGCGGCTTCTCCGATGGCGACCGTGCTGCCCCGGAACGCGGAGCGCAGCAGCAGGAATGCGGCATACAGCACGACCACGACCACGCCCCAGCGCAGCCAGACGATCGGCATTTCCTTGACGACAAATGCCGCGAGCAGGACCGCAGGGACGCCGCCGATCGAGATGCCGATCACGAGCCGCATGTCGATGCGCTTGCTCTTCATGAAGCTGAAGCCGGTGGTGGGCATCAGGAATGCGCAGGCGCTCATCATGATCGGGAAGGCGAGGCGCGGGTCGAGGCCGAGCAGGCTCAGCAGGATCAGCGAGGGCGCGTACAGCCCGATGCCGAACGCCATCAGGGATCCGAGCAGGAAGTGCACGGCGACGGCGATCGCGAGCTGCATCGCCGGCAGGGCCGTCGCCGTGCCGCCGACCGGCATGAGGTCCAGGTTGCTCATCGCGTACAGGCACGCGGCGATCAGGAGGGCGATACCGACGACGGTCTGCAGCAGCCGCACGGGCGCATGGATGACGAGCGGCGCACCGACGAGCGCGCCGAGGACTGCCGCGATGATGCAGGAGGTGAGCAACACCGGGTCCACGTGCACGCCGAGGATCAAGAGGAAAATCGCGGATTGCGCGAACGTCGGAATCGCATGGCCCACGTTGAGTATGGCCGGTATGAAGCTGTCCGGGACGAGGTGCCGGAACTTGATCCACGCGGTCGTGGTCGCAAAGGAGCCGATGCCGAGCGTGTCGAAGAAATTCGTGAGGGCTCCGAGGATGATCGACTCGCCCGTCGGGCGGGTCTCGCCGCGCCGGACGGCGGTCGAGATGAGGACACCGGTGAACGCGATGCCGAGCGCCGCGAGCACCGCGATCAGGACGATGATCGTCACGTAACCCCCCGTTTGCGCAACGCGCGTACTCTACAGCAGAATTGCCGTACCTGCCCCGAAGGACCCGACCCATGCCATCCCAATATTCCAGGCGTTGCCTGGCTGCCTTCCTGTCGTGCCTCGCACCTCTCGCCGCGTATGCCGCGGGCGATGCGGCGGTCCCGCCGGAGCTTTCCGCCAAGGCTCTCGAGATGCTGCAGCGATCGGTGGGCTTCAAGACGGTGGAGGGCGAGGGGCAGGTCCCGGCGTACGCCGAGTACCTTGCCGGTGAGCTGCGCGCGCACGGGTTCGCGGCGGAGGACATCACGATCACTCCGCGCGGCGAGACGGCGACGCTGGTCGCGCGCTTCCGGGGCAGGGACCCGGCGCTGAAGCCAATCCTCATCAGTTCGCACATGGACGTCGTGCCGGCGAAACGCGAGGACTGGGAGCGCGACCCGTTCACGGCCGTCGTCGAGGACGGCTTCGTGTTCGGTCGCGGCGCGTTGGACAACAAGTTCGGGCTCATCACATCGACCGTCGCCCTGTTCTGGCTCAAGCAGGAGGGTTTCAAGCCGCGCCGCGACATCCTCATCGTGCTCTCCGGCGACGAGGAAACTTCGATGACGACGACGGCAGCGCTCGCGCAGGAACTCAAGGGTGCCGAACTGCTCCTCAACAGCGACGCTGGCGGAGCGCGGCTCGGCGACGACGGCAAGCCGGACGTCTACAGCATGCAGGCGGCCGAGAAGACCTACATGGACTTCGAGGTCACGACCACGAACCCGGGCGGCCACAGCAGCCGGCCGGGCCCGACCAACGCGATCTACGACCTTGCACGCATCATCGACCGATTGGCGGCGTTCCGTTTCCCGCCGAAGCTGAACGAGATCACGAAGGCCTATCTCGAATCCGCCGGCGCCAGCACGCCGGGCCCGACCGGCGAGGCGATGCTGCGCTTCGCGAAAGACCCGGGCGACCAGGAAGCCTACGAGCTGCTCGCGTCGAAGCCGGAATACGTCGGCCAGGTCGGCACCACCTGCGTCGCGACCACGCTGCGCGGCGGTCACGCACCCAACGCGCTGCCGCAGAGCGCGACGCTCGGCATCAATTGCCGCGTCTTCCCCGGCGAGTCCGTCGAATACGTGACGGAGACGCTGACGCGTGTCATCGACGACCCGAAAGCGCAGCTTAAGCTCATCTACCAGCCGGTGCCGAGCGACGCCTCGCCGCTGCGCGAGGACGTCATGAAGGCGCTACGCAAGGCCATCGACCTGCGCGCGCCGGGCCTTCCGATCGTGCCGTCGATGTCGGCCGGCGCCACCGACAGCCTGCACTTCCGCAATGCCGGCGTGCCGAGTTACGGCGTCGGGGGCCTGTTCATCCGTTCGGAAGACAGCTTCTCGCACGGCCTCAACGAGCGCATTCCGGTCGCGTCGATCGACGGCGCCGTCGTGCAGTGGCGGAGCCTGGTCCGCGACCTCTCGCGCTAGAGCGGCTCGGGCGGAAGGACGGCGAAGCGCGCCTTCTCCCGGTACATCAGGTAAAGCCCTGCGGCCACCACGATCGCCGCGCCGGCGAACATCCGCGCCCCCGGGACGGTTTGCCAGACGATCCAGTCGATGCAGGCGCCCCAGACGATCGACATGTACTCGTACGGCGCGATCGTCGAGGCGGGCGCCAGGCGAAACGCCTCGGTGATGAGGTGCTGGGCCACCCAGCCCGTGAGCCCCAGCAGCGCGATCCAGATCCAGTCCCCGGCATCGATGGCGGTCCAACCGGGCGCTGCCAGCACGCCCGCGCCCAGCGCCGTCAGCAGCAGGAACCAGAACACCATGGAAGCCGTGGTCTCGGACGCGGCCATGATGCGTAGCATCACGACGACCACGGCCCAGCACACGGCGGTGCCGAGGGCCGCGAGGCCGGCGAGGCCCACGAAGCCCGCTGCGGTCGGCTTGAGGATCACGAGCACGCCCGCAAGGCCGGCCACTATTGCGGCCCAGACGTGTATATCGGTCTTCTCGCGCAAAAAGAGCGCAGCGAAGGGCACGACGAGCAGCGGCGCGCTGAGCGTGATGGCATACGTGTTCGCCATGCTCATGCGCGCGAGTGCCCACACGAAGCACCAAATCATCACGATCGACAGCACGCCCCGCGCGAGGTGCATCGGCAGGCTGCGGGGCCTGAGCTCAGCAAGGCGCCTCGTGGCCGCATAGGTCAGGAATACGAAGGGCAGCGAGCTCGCGCCGCGCAGGCAGGCAACCTGCATCGGGGAATAACGGGCCGCGAGGTGTTTCAGCAGCGCGTCCATAACCGCAAAGATCGCGACCGCCACGATCATGAGGACGATACCCCGCAGCCGCCCGGCATGGTCAGTCATCGGTCGTGGGCACCCGCTCGAGGAGCAGGCGCGCGAAGCCCGCGAGCACGGTGAGGTCCTGCGCGTCGGGCCCGTCCGGGTCGCGACCATTCGAAAACGCCGAGATGATCAGGCGTCGTCCGTCGGGCATCTCCGCGTAGGCGATCTCGGCGAGCGTGTCGTAGGCGTCACCGACCTTGCTTTCGTAGCGCGTGCCGGCCGGGAAGCCGCCGCCCATGAAACTGTGTGACGACACTTGCGGCCGGCGCAGCAATGGGCGGAGGTACTCGGAAGACTTCCGGCCGAAGCGTTCGGTGACGATCGCCAGCATGAGGTTGGCCCCGCCGTCGGCGTGCATCATGTTCCGCCCGTGGCGCTCGCGTGCGAGCGCCTCCAGCCCGGCGGGCTCCTCGCCAGAGTTGGTCGGATAAGTCTTGTTGATGAAGCGTTGCCCTTCAAGCAAGCCCTGTGCGGCAAGCAGGCGTTCGGTGTAGAGCCGCCGCCTGAACCACCCGTCGAAATCGGCACCCTCGAGCGGCCCGTTCGGCGCACCCGTGATCGCATCGACCACGTAGCCGGTCGCGACGTTGTCGGAGACGCGCAGCATCGGCGCCAGGTGTGCGTCGAGGCATTCGGCGCCGCGGACCTGCGACTCGCACCAGTGCACCGCCGCGACTGCGAACCCGAGCTTCACGCAGCTCGCCGGGTACCAAGGCGTCTGCCCGCCGACGCTGCCGCGCAACCAGGCGCCGTCCGGCGCCGCGAGCAGCACGGTGACGTCCAGGCGATCGAGCCGGCCGGCGGGCAGGAAGTGCGACCGCGCCTCCTCAACCGCAGCCTGAAGACTCGTGTCGTCGCGCACCGTGGCGGCGGCCGGAAGGTTGCGCACGCCCGTACAGGCGGTGCCTGCGAGCAGCCCGCCGAGTGCGACGGCGAATGCCGTGGCATCGCAAGTCCTTCGCCAAACCAATCCGCGTCTCCCGCTACAATTGCGCCATGCGAGTCTATCGGAACGTGCTCGAGATGGTCGGCCGCACGCCGATGCTCGAGTTGCGTCAGCTCGACACCGGGAACTGCCGACTGTTCCTCAAGCTCGAGCTCATGAATCCCGCGGGATCCATCAAGGACCGCATCGGGCTGTCGATGATCGAGGAGGCCGAGCGTCGCGGCGCCCTGAAGCCCGGCGGCACGATCGTCGAGGCCACGGCGGGCAACACCGGGCTCGGGCTCGCGCTGGTCGCGCTGCAGAAAGGCTACCGCGTCGTGCTCGTTCTGCCGGACAAGATGAGCCAGGAGAAGATCTTCAACCTGCGCGCGATGGGCGCGGAGGTGGTGCTGACGCGCTCGGACGTGGAAAAGGGCCACCCGGAGTATTACCAGGACCTCGCGACGAGCCTCGCGCTCAAGCACGGGTATTACCACGTCAACCAGTTCGGCAACCCGGACAATCCGCTCGCGCACCGGCGGAACACCGGCCCGGAAATCCTCGAGCAGATGGACGGCCAGCTCGACGCCGTCGTGGTCGGCATCGGCTCGAGTGGCACGATCACGGGCCTCACGCAGTTCTTTCGCGAGCAGTTGCCGTCGGTCGAGATGATCCTCGCGGACCCGGAAGGCTCGGTGCTGGCGGACCAGGTCAACGAGGGCCGCTACGGCCCGGCGGGCTCCTGGCTGGTCGAGGGCATCGGCGAGGACTTCATCCCGGAGATCTGCGACTTCTCGATGTGCCGCCGGGGTTACAGCATCCCCGACGCGGAATCGTTCGCGGTCGCGCGCGACAGACTGCGCAAGGAGGGCTTGCTCGTCGGCTCGTCCACCGGCACGCTGGTTGCAGCCGCCCAGCGCTGGTGCCGCGAGCAGTCCCAACCCAAGCGTGTCGTGACCTTCGCCTGCGACACCGGCAACAAGTACCTGTCGAAGCTGTTCAACGACTTCTGGATGGAAGACCAGGGCTTCACCCAGCGCACGCGCCACGGCGACCTGCGCGACCTCGTCGGCCGGCCGCACGGCGAGCGCGCGACCGTGGTCGTGGGCCCCGGCGACGTGCTCGCGACCGCGCACAATCGCCTGCGCAACGCCGGCTACAGCCAGCTTCCGGTCATGGACAACGAGCGGCTGGTCGGCTTCATCGACGAGGACGCGATCCTGCGCCGCGCGTTCGGAAAGCCCGAGCGTTTCAACGACCCGGTGTCGACGGCGATGTTCCGCGACTTCCCGGTCGTCGAGCCGTCGCTGCCGCTGCCGGAACTCGTCGCCGTGCTGGAATCGACACCCTACGTCGCCGTGATCCACGACGGCGCGTTCCACGGCCTCATCACTCGCGCCGACGTGCTCAACTACCTGCGCCGCCAGATGACGGCGGCGCACTGAGGCCCCGATGAAGGACAGCAAGAAGACGCCCGGCTTCTCGACCCGCGCCATTCACGGCGGGCAATCGCCGGACCCGGCGACCGGCGCGGTGATGCCGCCCATCTACGCGACTTCGACCTACGCGCAGTCGAGCCCCGGCGTGCACAAGGGCTACGAGTACTCGCGCAGCCAGAATCCGACGCGTGGCGCGTACGAGCGCTGCATCGCCGACCTCGAGGGCGGCGCGCGCGGCTTCGCGTTCGCCTCCGGCATGGCGGCCACCGCGACGCTGCTGGAACTCGTCGACACCGGGAGCCACGTCGTCGCCATGGACGATCTCTACGGCGGCAGCTTCCGGCTGTTCGAGCGCGTGCGCCGCCGCTCGGCCGGTCTCGACTTCACGTTTACGGACCTTTCGGACCCGAAGGCCGCCGCCGCCGCGATCCGCCCGGAGACGAGGATGCTCTGGATCGAGACGCCGACCAACCCGCTCCTGAGGCTGGTCGACATCGCTGCCGTCGCGGGGGCGGCGCATGGCCGCGGCATCCTCGTCGTGGTGGACAACACTTTTGCCACGCCCTGGATCCAGCGTCCGCTCGAACTCGGCGCGGATATCGTCATGCACTCGGCGACCAAGTTCCTGAACGGTCACTCGGACATGGTGGGCGGCGTCGCCGTGGTGCGCGACGCGGAGCTCGCCGAACGCGACGGCTTCCTGCAGAACGCGATCGGGGCCGTCGGCGGGCCCTTCGACAGCTTCCTCGCTTTGCGCGGGCTCAAGACGCTGCCGCTGCGCATGCGCCAGTCGAGCGAGTCGGCGCTCGCGATCGCCGCCCGGCTCGAGCAGCACCCGCGCATTGCGCGGGTGATCTATCCGGGCCTGGCGTCCCACCCGCAGCACGCGCTTGCGAAGCGGCAGATGGCACAGGGCGGGAGCGGGATCGTGACGATCTTCCTGAAAGGCGGGCTCGCGGAGTCGCGCCGGTTCCTGGAGCGACTCGAGGTGTTCACGCTCGCGGAGAGCCTCGGCGGCGTCGAGAGTCTCGTCGATCATCCCGCGATCATGACGCACGCCTCGGTGCCGCCCGAGGCGCGCGCGAAGCTCGGCATCGACGATTCGCTGGTCCGGCTCTCGATCGGCATCGAGGACACGGACGACCTGCTCGGGGACCTCGAGTCCGCGCTCGGCTGAGCGCCGGCTACTCCTCGTCGATGTCCTCGACGCGGCCGTCCTCGAAGATCACTTTTTCGTCGCCGGCCTTGACCGTGGCCGTCACGTTGCCGTCCGCGAATCCCACCGTGACCTCGTAGTCTCCGAGCCAGGGCGCGCCCACCAGGAGGTCGTAGTCGCCCTGCGCGCGCAGGCCCGAACCGGATTCCACGACGCGGGCCATGACGCGGTCCGGATAGCCCACGGGCGCTACGCGCAGGACGCGGCCCTGCTGGTTGCGGTGGCCGTCGCCGTCGACGACGCGCAGGCGAATCGTGCGCGAAAGCGGGTTCTGGCTGCGCAGGATCCGGTAGGCGCCCCACCGGGCCAGGATGTCGACCAGCCCGTCCCGGTTCTGGTCAGCGCAGGCCAGGCGGTCGTTCCGGGCGATCAGCAGGTCCTCGTCATCCTCGATACCGGTCTGCGTGGCGGAGGGCAGGAGGTTGCCGGCGACGTTGATCAGGAATTGCGGCGTCCCGCCTTCCGTGTCGGACTCGTTGCCGCCGAACACGACGTCCTCGAAGCCGTCGCCGTTGACGTCGCAGACCGCAAGCCCGCTGCCGAAGCGGAAATCGGAAGCGCCGTCGATGACGTCTCCGCCGTCGAAGACGCCGCCCTGGTTGCGGTACAGGCGCAGCGCGGTCTCGGTCCGCACCAGCAGGTCGAAGTCGCCGTCGAGGTCCACGTCGATGACGTGCATGCCGGTATCGGCGCGGACCGGGAAACCCGCGGCCGCGCTTCCGTCCCGGAACGTGCCGTCGCCGTTGTTGAGCATGAGCCGCGATCCGTACAGGAAATCCACGAAACCGTCTTCGTCGAAGTCGATCGCCTGGCCGCCGGAAGGCACGTATTCGGCACCCGGCGGCTGGGTCTCGAGGCCCGCCGCCGCGGCCTGGTCGGTGAACGCGCCAGCGCCGTCATTCGCGAGCAGCCAGTTGCGGGCGCCGTCGCCGCGGGTCTGGTCGTAGGGCGCGAAGACGTCGACGTCGCCGTCATTGTCGATGTCGGCCGCGAGCAGGGTCCCGCCGACGCCGCCGATCGCGAGTGCCTCGATCGCCGCCGCCGACAGGAAGTTGCCGTCGATCTGGTTCATGTGGAGCAGGGCGTACGAGCCGGCGACGTTGGCGCGTGTCCGGGTGTTGCTGAACATGTCGTCGAAGCCGTCGGCATCGAAGTCGGCGAATCGCACGTCGCTCACGAGCCGCGGCTCGGCGACGAGGTCGTCGAGGCCGGTGTCTTCCAGGTCGCGCGCCGTGTACGCGGCATTGCACAGTCCGGAGGCGGCGTTTCCGGTGGCGGTCGGCAGGTCCGGACAGTCATCGTCGTTGGTGCGGCCGAAGGCGACGCCGGCGACCTCGGTGTCGACCTCCGCGATGGAGACCGTCGGTGAACCCGCCACCGGTCCGCCCGTGCCGACGCGCGTATCGTTCATCGCGAGCACCCGGTAGTACACGGGCGAGGTGACCGGCACGTCCTCGCGGACCAGCGGCGAGCTGTCAGTGTCCTCGAATGCCGCAAACGGTTCGCGGCCCCCGAGGGCGAACTCCGAGGCCGCGTAGTAGACGCGGTAATGCGTGGCGCGCTGGGTCTCCGCGAAGTAGATGGTGTGGCCCGGGTTTTCGATGGTCACCGCCGCCCACTCGATCGCGCCAGGGACCGGCCCGGGGGTTGCCTCGACGGGCCGGCTTTCCGGCCCGCGCCCGCCGCTCGTCTCCGCGACGATCTTGTAGTGGTAGACCTGCAGGTTGGTGAGGCCGTCGTGGGTATAAGTCGTTGCCTCCAGCCCCTTGATCTCGTTTTCGTAGGTGGGAGCAGTCTGGTTGTTGTCCCAGAGGATCACGTAACGGGTGGCGTCGGTCACCGCGCTCCAGGTCAACTCGACGCGGGCGTTGGCGCCCAGGGCCGTCGGGTTCGCGGGCGCGGCATGGGGCGGGCTTGTGCCCAAGGCCCCGTCGCACGCGGAGAGCCCGGCGAGGCCCAAAAGAGCACAGAGACCGGTCGCCGCCCGGCCGGCGGCCTGAGTTGCCAATGCCATTCGCTTGAAGCCCCGTCCCGGTTGTTCTGGTCGCGACCCTTAGGACGGCCGCGGCAGTCGACAGTTCCGCATTATACCCGCCCCCTCAGGCCGCGGCCGGACGCAGATCGATGCGGCTGGAAGACTCCATGCAGTAGATCTCCACCGGGCGGGTGCGTCCGCGCAGCACGAGTGGAGGCAGCTCCACGATGCCCGTAGGCACCGGGTCCAGGGAGCGTTTGACGGACAGGGAGAACAGCGCCTCGCCCGCGCGGGCACGCTGGACCAGCCGGGCGGCGACGTTGACGGTGTCGCCGATCAGGGTATAGCTCGGGCGCTCCGGAGCGCCGACGTCGCCGACGATCACGTCGCCCGAGTTGATGCCGATGCCGATGCCGGTCTCGATTCCGAGCCGCGACTTCCAGTCGGCGGCGAGCCGGCCGAAACCCGAGATCATGCCGCGGGCAGCGGCGATCGCCCGGCCGCTCGCATCGTCGGCAGGCAGGGGCAAACCGAAGCCGGCCATGAGCCCGTCACCCGCCATGTGGAACACCGTACCCCCGTGATCGCGCGTGACTGCCGACAGCATGGAGAAGTACTCGTTGAGCAGCGGCACGACGTCGGAGGGGGCGAGACGCTCGGCGACCGCCGTGAACCCGCGCATGTCCGCAAACAGCACGGTCCCCGAGACGCGGGCCTGGCCGATACCTTCGCGAGCCCGGGCGGTACACCGGCAGGTGCCGAGCTGGTGCAGCTCGATGAGATTGCCCGCCGGGTCGGCCAGGAACAGGCGGCGCGACTCCGGGCCGAGGCGCCCATGGACCACGCGGTAGGCGACGGCCAGCCGGTCGAGCTCCGCCTGGGCCTCATCGATCGACGTGACGGCACAGGCGAGGTGGGGCGCCGTCACGTCGAGTTCGCCGCTCGCCAGCGTTTTCGGGAGACCGGGCGACAGGTGGACCTGGGCGTAAGGACCGGCATTGATACGGTTGGCTTCGCCCGGGCGGTCTGAAGCGGCGTGGTCGGACGCGAGGCCGAGAACATCATTGTAGAAGCGCAAGGCCGCGCTGGCCGCGTCCGGACCCGGCGGGATGCGCACCGTGAAGTGATGCAGTTCCGCGATCTTGAGTGTCATGCGGCCGGCGGGTCGAAGATCTCGACGCTGAGGTCCACCTTGCGCTCTTCCCCGGGCGCAAGGCCCCCCACGCCGATGACCTTGCGAGCTAGCTCGGCACCGCCAGCATCGCGGATCACGATGACGACGTGGTATTCCCCCGGACCCGCTGCAGCCGTGCGCGCGAACTGACCCGACACCTTGAGCGCGACCTCGCTCGCGGGGCGGGGCTCTTCGCCGCGCCGGTTCTCGAAACGCAGGTGGTGTCGGCAGGCCGGGCAGACCGCCGAGCTTTCGAGGATCGTCGCCCGGCAATGCGGGCAAGATCGCGTTTTGCCGACCGCCGCGCGCCGTTCGACCACGCGTGACATCGCTTAGCGGTGGCCGCCGCTCTTCCCGCCGGTCTCGCTCCAGCCGAACTCCGCTTTGCCGCGCATGCGGGCGCCGTCCGCGACGGTCAGTGAGCCCGCGCTGATGTCGCCGTTCACGACGCCGCTCTGGTGCAGCTCGACGCGCTGCGCGCCCTCGATATTGCCCTCGATCTCTCCCGCGACCACGACCGAACCCGCGCGTACGGCGCCGGCAAGATGTGCCCCGGACTCGACGGTCAGCGTGCCGTCCACCTGCACGTCGCCCTTGAATCGGCCCGAAATCCGTACATGGCCGGAGCCCTCGATCTTGCCTTCGAAAGTCAGCCCCGCAGCGATGATCGTTTCCTTGAGCTCCTTGCGGGTTGCCGGGGCGGTGGACGGCGCGGACGCGCTGGGTACCGCTTCCGGTCGCGGCCGGTTGACGGGAGGTGCGCTCGCAGGAGTCGCCTCGGGCTGGGTCGAGTCCTTGGCGACGATGTCCTTCCAGATGGCCATGGGGAATCCTCCGTTGGGGGACGCCAAGAGTAGCCAGTTGGCCGTCAGCGGGCGAGCACGCCGTGCCGATTGTGTGTAGTCCAGGCGCTGTCGCCATTCGGCGACAGGCGCTAACCGCCAGCGGGCTCGGTCAGAAGAGGCCGGGGAGGTAAGCCTGGGCGGGTGCCGCCATATCGGGTCTCGGCACGCGCCAGCCCGAGGCGCGCCGGGCGAGGCTGGACTCGGCAGTCAGGACGTCGGTGCAGGCACCCGTCCCCAGCCAGGCCAGCGCCTCGGCGGTCGATGCCTCTGCCGGGTCTCCCGGCGCATGGGCGAGGTCGTCCTCCGCGCGGCAGGCGAAAGGCAGGGTGGATGCGAGTCCCTCGTAGTACTCGCCCTGGCCGTCAGCGTTGCTGAACTGGAAGGCGATCAGCCGCAGCCGCAGGTTGCAGCCCGACGGGTCGAACGCGGCCTGGCCGACGGGTTTGCCGAGCGTATCGTCGCCGACGATCGCGACTTCCGCCCAGGGGGCGAGCGAGTTGATCACGATCTCGCTGGCCGAGGCGGTGAGGCCGGTGGTGACGAAAGCGATGCGGACCGGTGCAACGGATTCGGCCCGCGGCTGGAAATACCGGACGACGTCGTTGCCCCGCGACTTGCGGTCGTTGAAGCGCATCTCGAGATAGACATCGGAATCATCGCGCGCGGCGCCGTTCAGGTCCCCGATCAGCTCGGCGACACTGACGAGCCCGCCGCCGTT
>Ga0187893_10009292_pt1 | contig 15147 bp, 17 predicted proteins | sample MA1701074metaG_FD_139574 | JGI IMG/M metagenome (GOLD analysis project Ga0187893, IMG submission 139574) | White microbial mat communities from a basaltic lava cave in the Kipuka Kanohina Cave System on the Island of Hawaii, USA - MA170107-4 metaG ... | reverse complement strand
AGTTCGCGAGCCTGCCTGCCGGTAGGCAGGGTCTAGACCACTGGACTTCTGGTCTACTGGACCTTAGGTCCCGATTGCTCTGCAATCGGGACCATTTTTATATCTCAAAAAAAGAATTATCCTTATTTGCGAATAAATACTCCATTGGATACCAAGACCACTTCCCACTACTATCTTATAAGATAGTAGTGGGAAGTGAGATAATTTCCAAAGTAAATTACCACGGTCTTAAGGCCGTGGTAATCCTAAAAAAGCATAAAAGTAAGATTGTCTCGCTGCGCGAGATCTGGCATAGCCATGACTTCTCGGAGTTTATCCTGAGTTGCGTCAAGGGGCTTACAATGACAGCGAATCCTTACAGGAGATTCTTAGGTTGGTTATTTTGCCAGCCACCCGACCCAATGTTCCTGAAGACAATCCGGTTAAACGCCGTTACAGCTCCCCGCGCAAGTCATCCAAAATCTTTTTGGCTTTGGAGTTTAATTTTTTCGGCGTCCGAACGTCCCATTCCACATAGAGATTGCCGCGGCCATACCCGCCAAGCTTAGTCATTCCTTCGTCAGGAATTCGCAAGTTTTCTTTTAAATTAAAGCCGGGCGGAATCGTTGCAAAAATTTTATTGCCGCCGATTGTCGGTATTTCAATTTCAGTTTCCAAAAGCGCGTCCAGGAGATTTATCTCTTTTTTAATAAACAAGTCCGCGCCTCGCCGGGTGAAAATTTTGTGAGGGATTATCCTGATGCGAACGTAAAGATCGCCGGTTCCCGCGCTTTTCTCCCCCGCTTCGCCGCCACCGGGAATTTTAATTATTTGCCCATCGTCCACTCCCTGGACAATTTGGACAGTCAGCTCCTTGGAGGCGGCAATCCGGCCGGCGCCTTTGCAATCATTACAGGGTTTATTGGGTATTTGGCCGCTGCCGAAACATTTGGCGCAGGTTCTAATTTGGGAAAAATTCCCAAAAAAGGTGTTGCGATTTCCCGAATTTCCCCGCGCCCATCGCAGGCGGAACATTCCTTGGCGCCGGCCTCGGCGAAATGCCCCAAAGCGGAACATTTGGCGCACGGGATATAGCTCCTTAGTTTAAGCTTTCTGTCAGCGCCGCGAAAAGCCTCCTCCAGACTGATTTCCTGAACGGATTCCACATCAGCGCCGCGCTGATAGCTTTTCCGGCGCTTTTTTACTCCTAAACCTTCAAAGAAGGCCTCAAAGACATCATTGATGCCGCCAAGATTTTCCAGATTATTCGGATCAAAGCCGAAACCGAAATCAAACCCGCCGAATCCTTGGTTAAAATCAAATCCGCCCGTTCCCGAACCGTCAAAAACCCGCCCGAATCGGTCATACTGCGTCCGTTTTTCTTTATTGGATAAAATCTGATAAGCTTCATTAATTTCTTTGAATTTCTTATCGTCGCCACCGGCTTTATCCGGGTGGTGCTGGTGCGCCAATTTCCGATAAGCCTTCTTAATATCCTCATCGGAAGCGCCCTTCTCCACTCCTAAAATTTGGTAATAATCTTTCATAATTTCATAAATTATATAATGCGAAAATAGCAAACTAATCTATGCGAATCATGCGAAAAGTTTTTCGTATCATTCGCATAAGGTGTTTGTAATTTCGCATTATGTAGCGCCATTCTCTAGGACAAGATTATACTCTCTTTCCGGATATCTTGCAATTCAATTTTGAAAAATCCGGAGGCCAGCAATAATCTATAAACCAGAAAGCCCAGTAAAATCGCCGGCCAGTTAACGACAAATAAAATAAACTTAATAAAGAAGAAAAACACCAAAGCGACCGCCGCCATCACCAGTGTCTGTAGAATCGGCGACAGATTCGCCAATCGGCCGAACGAGGCCCGATAGAGAATATCCAAAAAGCTGTCACTGTTCCTGACGGTTATTCCGGCCACTCGGCTGAAAGCTTGAGCAAGATTGCTCGCCACCTGATTGATCGCTTGATTTTTCACGTCTACTGGAGCCAACTGAAATTCCGCTGGCAGCGATCGGCTGGCGATTTGTAAAAGGGTGCTCTTGCCAGTAAAACCCGGTAGATACCCGGCGATTACCGGCTCCAATGGGTTAATAATCACATTGAGCGCGTTTTTACTCGCGTTTACGTCACTCGGATTAAAGAGCGAAAAATAAGCCAAGCTCGCGAATACGGCAATCGCCATTGTGCCGGCCGCGCTGACAAGCCTCGCAATTTTCCAAAAACGGACTGTTAGATTATTTTTAACATCCGATTGTCCGGAATGGTAGGCGGAGATAAGAAGCGCTAAAGCGATTACCGCCCCGACGATAAAAACGGGTGATCCGCGGCCAATAAGAAACAAGCTCATTGAGAAGACCGAAATCGCCGTCGCGGCGGTCGCGAACTTGGCATTTGGAACTAAAATGGTTTGCAATAAAAACGCGGCGAGAAAAACAATCGCGCCGACGGCCGTAAGTATCAATGGAAAAAGCGCCGGAGCGTTAATGAAATTACGGAATAAAAAACCAAAAAGGAGAGCAGTGGCGATTGTCGCCGCCTCCAAAACCAATATTTTTCTCATAACCGGTTTCTCCATTAGCCTGGCTGTTGCCCCGGCGGCTGTTGGCCGCCATACATCGCCTGTCCGATTTTTTGAATTTCGGCAGAAAGCTCATTGATCGCGTTTTTAGTGGCGGCCGGATCGGCTTTTTCTTTCACTGCTTTTAGGGACTCAATTTTTTTGCCGATTGCCTCTTTGACATCGGCGGGGATTTTGTCGCCCGCGTCCTTTAACGCTTTTTCCGCCGCGTAAATCATATTCTCGGCCTGATTGCGGACTTCCGCCAATTCTTTTTTCTTCCGATCTTCTTCGGCGAATTGGGCCGCGTCTTGCTTCAGTTTTTCTATTTGCTCCTTGCTTAAAGCGCTGGTCGCCTCCACTCGGATGGATTGTGACTTGCCGGTGCCCTTATCCTTGGCGGAAACGCTTAAAATTCCGTTGGCGTCAATATCAAAGGTAACTTCAACTTGCGGAACGCCGCGCGGCGCCGGCGGAAGACCGTCTAAGATGAATCGGGCCAGGGTTTTATTATCCGAAGCCATCGGCCGCTCCCCTTGTAAAACATGAATTTCCACCGAAGGTTGATTTTCCGCCGCCGTGGAGAAAATCTGCGATTTGGCAGTCGGAATCGTTGTATTTTTTTCTATCAATTTCGTGAAGATGCCGCCCAAGGTTTCAATACCCAAAGAAAGCGGGGTGACATCCAACAAAAGCACGTCTTTTACTTCTCCCTGCAGGATGCCGGCCTGGACAGCCGCCCCCAGCGCCACCACCTCATCCGGATTAAGGTCTTTGTGCGGCTCTTTGCCAAAGTATTTTTTCACCGCCTCCTGCATTGCCGGCATTCGGGTCTGGCCGCCAACCAGAATAATCTCATTGATATTGGCAGTGGCGAAACCGGCTTCCCCGATTGTTTTATTGAGAATATCAATTGAGCGGTCAATTAAATCCCGCACCAATTCTTCCAACTTCGCCCTGGTCATTTTCATTAAAAAGTGCTTTGGGCCGGCGGCATCGGAGGTAATATAAGGAAGATTAATTTCCGTCTCAAAAGAAACTGAAAGCTCGTGTTTGGCTCGCTCCGCCGCTTCTTTAAGGCGCTGAAGAGCCAGGGCGTCTTTGGAAAGATCAATCCCCTCTTGTTTTTTATATTCCCCGACCAGATATTCTATAATTTTTTTGTCAAAATCGTCGCCGCCAAGATGAGTATCGCCGCCGGTGGCTTTTACTTCCACGGTATCGTCGCCGACTTCCAGCACGGAAACATCAAAAGTGCCGCCGCCAAAATCATAGACGACTATCTTTTCATTTTTTTGCTTATTCAAACCATAAGCCAATGCGGCCGCTGTCGGTTCGTTCAAAATTCTCCGCACTTTTAAACCGGCGATTTCTCCGGCGTTCTTGGTGGCTTGGCGCTGGCTATCGTCAAAATAAGCCGGCACGGTAATAATCGCTTCCTCAACCTTTTCCCCGAGTTTCGCCTCGGCGTCGGCTTTGAGTTTTGCCAATACCATTGCCGAAATTTCCTCCGGCTTGTGCCAATTTTCCCCCATTTTTACTTCCACGCCCCCTGTATTTGATTGGCGGATTTCATAAGGAAGCCAATTTTTATCGCGCTGGACCTCCAAATCGGTAAATTTCCGGCCAATCAGACGCTTTACGGAAAAGATCGTATTTTTTGGATTAGTAACTCCTTGGCGCTTGGCAAGCAAACCGACCAACCGTTCGCCGGATTTACTAATCGCCACCATGGATGGCGTGGTTCGCGTTCCTTCCGCGTTTTCCAAGATGCGCGGCCCGGCGGCCTCCATAGCGGCGACTTCTGAATAAGTTGTTCCTAAATCTATGCCTATGATTTTTGCCATGTTAATTAAATAGATAATGCGAAATTACAAACACCTTATGCGAATGATGCGAAAAACTTTTTACATGATTCGCATAGATTAGTTCGTTATTTTCGCGTTATTTGTTACTTTGCAAGCTTGACCTTTGCTGGCCGAATTACCTTACTATTTAAAATATAACCGCCGCTGACCACTTCCGCAACTGATCCGGAGGGATATTCTTTGGATTCCGCCTCGCCAACCGACTCATGAAATAACGGATCAAATTTTTGCCCAACGGCAGCCGCGATCTCTTCCAAGCCATGCCTTTTTAAAATACTCCATAATTGCCCCTTAATCAGGCTCCCGCCGGATTCTTTATGCTGTTCCGCCAAAGTAAAACTGTCCAGAACCGCCAATAAATCCATTATTAAACCGGCATTCGCCAATTTTATAACTTCTTCAAGCCGCTTTTGATCGTCTTTTTGGTAATTGATCAAATCGGCCTTGGCGCGTTTCCAGCCGTTAAGATACTCATCACGCTCAGCAGTGAGCTTGTCCAACCGCTCCATTTTAACCTGTTCAGCTTCGCCTTGCGGTGAGTTCGCCGAACCGTTTAAAGCCCTCTCTGCCATAGTGAGGATATTCTAGCAAAAATTATGTTCCTGTCAAAATTAAACTAAAGCTGCGCGCAATATACTACAGGATAATGCTGACCGGCGCCATTTGTATTCTGGCCGATTCCATAAACAAAATAGCCCGAAGGACATTGGATTGTCCATGCTGTATTGAGTCTAGCCCAAGCATTGCCGGCGCTATTATCAGACGTTCCTTGCGGCGCAGAGGCTGCGCCCCAGGTATTGCCGGTAACCACTATGTTGCCGGATACGGTTATCGTTCCCGCGCCATTGTCAGTAATGGCAGAATTTCCAATAGAAGTGGCGCCGGTAAATTTCGGAATTGTTCCAATCGTGCCGCCGGGAGTGCTGACATTGCCGCCGCTAGCGGGCAAGGACGTGCAACCAAGAGTCGCGCCGACTTGCGTGACATATTGGCCGGCTGGGCAACCGGGCGGTTTTCCGATGATAGAATTCCAAATCGGATTCACGCAAGTGCCTGTAAGAGAATTATACATTTGCCCTGCCGGACAATTTGCCGGAAGCGATGTTAATCTTGCCCACGGAACGCCGCCACCGGTCAAAGAACCGGTCCAAGAAACATTTCCTGATACAGAAAAACGATCTGCGGTCGGAACTCCTCCAACCCCGACATTTCCGGAACCATCAACTTGTATCGCCCCGGAACCATTCGGCGGGGGCTGGCCGGGATTGTTAAATCCGAAAACCAAACCGGCAATCAGCCAACCGGCGAAAACTAGAACAGCGAGGTTTGTCCAAAAGAGAGGTTTTCTAATCAAGCCAATCATGTGTAATAATTATAGCATACCATAATGTGGCTGACGAAATCCCCAAACCTGACCTGGATTGACATACTTAAGCCCACCAAGGCGGACATAGATTTTTTGAAAAAACAGCATAAATTCCATCCGATTATTTTGGATGAGCTTTTGCATTTTTCTAACCGCTCCCGAGTTGAGTATTACCCAACCTATCTCTACCTGACTTATCATCTTCCGGTTTACGACAAGAAAATCCGCACTTCCCGCCGCGCTGAAGTAGACTTTCTGATCACTAAAGACAAGGTAATCACCGTGCATTATGAAGACGTGGAGCCGCTTAACGCATTCATGCGTTCCATGAGCAATAACCAACATTTTAAATCCAAGGCAATGGAAGACTCTGCCCGGTGCGTTTATTTCATTATTGAAGAGGTCATCAATTTCGCCATTCGCCAGCTGCGCCATGTTGAGGATAATATCCAGCATATTTCCGAGGAGATTTTTAAAGGCAAAGAGGCGCAGCTTTTAGAGAAAATTTCCTACGCCAAACGGGATATTTTGGATTTCAGCATTATTAGCGCTCCTCAGGAAATTCTTCTTGAATCGCTTATTGAGGCGGGTTCCAAATTTTGGGGTGAGGCGGAAAGAATTTATCTTACCGATTTAGCCGGCGATTATTCTAAAGTCACTCAGCGTGTTGAAAATTATAAAGCCACCATTGAGGCGCTGGAGGAAACCAATTCCCAGCTTTTAAGCGCCAAAACCAACGCCGTAATGCAACGATTTACCATTCTCGCCTTTCTCACGATTCCCCTCGCCTTATTTGCTTCTCTGGCCTCAATAGATTTTATGGAACAATACCTTGCCAGCAACCCGCTTCGTTTTTGGCTGATTTTTGTCGGAGTGGGCGTAGTGGTCGTAATTCTGGTCGCGTTTTTCAAAAAGAGGGGCTGGCTGTAGAGTTTAGTGATAAGGTATAAGGTATTAGTTTTAAGTTCCGCCCTTCGCCTCATTGGCGAATCGCTTCTAAGGTCAAGGAATTTTATTTTTAATAAATCTACAATAACCTTAGGAGTGAGTCCGCCTTTGGCGGAGGAACGAAACTAATACCTAATAACTATAAACTTATGCTTATATACAACACTCTCTCCGGCAAAAAAGAAGATCTGGATCAGGCGCTCGGCGGCGCTAAAAAAATCCGCATGTTCGTCTGCGGTCCGACGGTTTATGATTATACCCAGATTGGCAACGCCCGCACTTATGTTTCTTTTGATATGATCGCCCGCTATCTTAGATCTGTCGGATACAAAATTTTTTACCTTCAGAACATCACTGATATTGATGATAAAATTATCCGCCGAGCCCAGGAAAGAGCCGTAAAGCCATCGCGACTGGCCGCTGAATATACTTCGGCTTACTTTGCGGATATGAAAAAAATAGGGATAAAATCAGTCAATAAATACGCGCTCGCGACAAAATATATAAAGCAAATTATCCGGCAAGTGGAGGCCTTGCTTCAAAAAAACCATGCTTATGTGATAGATGGCGACGGCATTTATTTTAACATCAAAACTTTTCCGGATTATGGCAAGCTCGCCAAAAGAACCGTCCAGCAATCAGAAGACGCGGTATCGCGTATAGATGAGAGTGTCGGTAAGCGCAATCGGGGCGATTTTGCTTTATGGAAATTTTGGCATGCGAAAAACGCCCATTTGCCCAACGGCTCCGGCAATGCGAATGCGCCCATGCGAATAATAGAAGAGCCGTATTGGAACGCTCCTTTTGGAAAGGGCCGGCCGGGCTGGCACATAGAAGACACTGCTATCACCGAGCATTATTTCGGATCCCAATACGAACTGCATGGCGGAGCCGTGGACCTGGTTTTTCCTCATCACGAAGCGGAAATCGCTCAACAGGAATCGGCTTCCGGAAAAAAGCCTTTTGTGAAAATTTGGATGCACGGAGGTTTTTTAAATATCGGCGGCGAGAAAATGTCCAAAAGCCGGGCCGGGTTTATCACTCTCAGGGAATTTTTGAAAAGCCACTCCTCCAATGTTTTCCGCTACATGGCCGCTTCTCACCATTACCGAGCGCCGATGGAGTATTCGGACGATTTAATTCGGCAAGCCGACAACACTTTGAATAACCTTGGGCAATTTTTAGCTAAATTGGGTTTGGTTTCTGGATCGGCTGCTTTCCCTATTTACAGCTATGACAGGCTCTTTGCCGAGAAAATGAATGACGACTTCAATACTCCCGAGGCATTGGCTGTAATTTTCAAGATGCAAAACGAAATTCATCCGGTTCTTTGGGGGGTGAACAAAAGATCGGCGAAAGAAATAAGGGATTGGCTGCGCGGTAAAATGGCATTGCTTGGCATTGACCTAAAAATGCCCAAAATTCCGCTTAAAATAAAGCGCCTTTCCAAAAAGCGGGAGTTATCCCGACGTTCTAAACAGTTTGCCCAATCCGACGCCTTGCGCCATGAGATAGAACAGTTAGGATATATAGTAGAAGATACGCCAGCAGGGCCGTTTCTGTGGCCCAAACAAGGGTAATCATGCCAAAAAAATCTACTCTGAAACTTCCCCCTCAAAATCTTGAAGCCGAGCAGGCGGTGCTTGGCGCGCTTATGATTGATAAAAATTCCATTATCCAAGTGGCCGATGTTTTGTTGGCGCAGGATTTTTACCATCCACAAAATTCCAGAATCTACGAAGCGATTTTGAAATTATATGAAAAACATAAGCCGATTGATTTATTGAGTTTAACCACCGAGCTTAAGGAACGCGACTTGCTTAAAGACATCGGCGGTTCTTCCTACTTAAGTAAACTGATTGACGGCGTGCCAACCGCCTCGCATGTGAGCCACTACGCGAAAATCGTCAAGGACAAAAAAATCCTGCGGGATTTAATTACGGCTTCGGCGGAAATCACCGAAAAAGCCTTTGATATGGGGGGCGACTTGGACGAAGCGTTGGACGGGATTGAACAAAAAATATTTTCCATTTCCCAAAGATCGGTTCAACAAAAATTTACCAGGGTCAAGGATGAATTGGGAAAAGCGTATGAGCGGATTGAAAAGCTGCACCGTGGAGAAAAAGTGCTTGGAGGCGTCGGCACCGGTTTCCCCCAATTGGACAATATTCTCTCCGGCCTGCGTCCATCCGATATGGTTGTCATCGGCGCCCGCCCTTCGCTTGGTAAAACTTCCTTTACCCTGGACATTGCCCGCCACGCCGCGGTAAAAGAGGGGCATCCGGTCGGAATATTTTCTTTAGAAATGTCTCGCGATCAGATTATTGATCGCTTAATTTCCGCCGAAGCCGCTGTTCCTCTTTGGAATCTTCGCACCGGTCGGCTTAATAATGAAACGGATTTTCAGCTGATCCAACAGGCTCTGGACACTCTTTCTCGGGCGCCGATCTTTGTGGATGATACTCCTTCCCCGAATATTCTCCAAATGCGCTCAATGGCCCGCCGATTGCAGGCCGAACACGGACTAAGCTTAATTGTCGTGGATTATCTCCAGTTGATCCAACCGCGCACCAGTTCTGACAACACCGTCCAACAGATAACAGAAATCTCCCGCGGCCTAAAGGCGCTGGCTCGCGAGTTAAACGTTCCGGTAATCGCCGTCTCCCAGCTCTCCCGCAATGTGGAGCACCGAGAGCGGCAAGTTCCGCGTCTCGCGGATTTGCGGGACTCCGGTTCTATTGAGCAAGACAGCGACGTAGTTATGTTCCTCTACCGAAAAGATAAGGAAAAATTTAATCCGGCGCCCGAAGAAATTAATACCGCCCAGGTTATCGTCGCCAAGCATCGCAATGGCCCGCTTGGCACGGTGGATCTTAAATTTGACCCGGAAAAGGCGTCGTTCAAGAATATTGACACCCGACACACAAGCGATGCTGCCTGAACCAATTAAAAAATTCGTTGAGGTCTTCGCCAAACTGCCCGGCATTGGGCCGCGCCAAGCGACGCGGCTCGCTTATCATGTCGCCAACCAAGGAAAAAGCTCAGTCGCAGAAATTGCCGGAGCGGTTAGCGGTCTCGGAAATCTTAACGCGTGCTCGCAATGTTTTTTAACTACTCAAAACGGCGCTGTTTGTGATATTTGCTCTAACCCGCAACGTCGGAAAGATTTAATCGCCGTGGTGGAAAAAGAAACCGATCTTATTTCATTGGAGAAAACGAAAAAATTTCCCGGCCGGTATTTAGTGCTTGGCGATCTTAAAAAGGACGGTGTTTTGAACGAACTCCAAAAAATGCGGCTTCGCACGATTAATGGCGCCGAAGAAGTTATTTTGGCGCTCAGCCCGACTACTTACGGGGATATCAACTCCGCCATCATCTCGCAGGAATTGAAAGATCGCGCCGGAAAGTTAACGCGCCTCGCTCGCGGAATTCCCACCGGCGGCGAGATTGAATTCGCCGACGAAGAAACTCTCGGCTCGGCGCTTGACCACCGTTCTTAAGGCGGCTATACTGCTACTTGGCACATTTTTGGAAAGCGCAATGAGATATGTAGTTTCTATTGCCCTGCTTCTAGTTGGCATCGGATTGATTGCGACTGGTGTTTGTGGAATAGTCAATGTTTTCAATGTAGGGAATGATAAAGTTCCAATTACTCTTATTGTTTTTGGCGGAATCAGTTTCATGTGGGGTTGCCTTGTCGGTTGGGATGTTAAATCAGAATGCGGTGGGGGCGGCTGAAAAAAGAACCAATAGGCGCGTAGCGCCTATTTTTTGTCATTCTGAAGCGAAGCTGAAGAATCTCCTGAAATACAGATGACTATTTAATAGCGGTCACTTCAACCTCTGTAAAATACTGCCGATGCCCTTTCTTTTTCCGCTGGCGGGTTTTGGAATGATATTTGAAAACAATCACTTTTTTAGCGCGGCCCTGCCGGGCAATTTTCGCCTCAACTTTGGCGCCGCTCACGTATGGCTGGCCGATTTTTATATTATCGCCGTCGGCGATCAGTAAAACTTTGTCAAAAGAAAAAACCTCGCCGCTTTGGGCTTCCAATTTTTCTATTTTTACTTTTTCTCCGGGAGCAACTCTATATTGCTTGCCTCCAGTTTCAATTACCGCGAACATATTAATTGTTAGTAATGATAACCCCTATCGCGATTAAAATCAAGAGTGACGCCAAAAGGCTCACGAATGACAATAATTGAGCCAAAAAACGATTACGATGCCAAAAAACGGCCGCCAAGAAAATGTTGATAAAATTAATCGCCGCCGCCGTTCCCAGCGCTCCCCAGACGTCGCTTACTCTTCCCAAAAGATTGATGCCCCGATCAGTGTCAATGCCGATAGTTATGAAATTGCTTACCGAACCCAAATTTAGGTAAAATAAAACAGTCGCCACCGCGAGTAGAAGGAAGCTGGCTAGAAAAATTATCTTGGTCAGCATATAGTTAGTCGGCTATTTTCGCATTATAACCATGAAAATTTCATTTGTCATCCCGACCCGTAACGAAGAAGAAAATATCGGAAAGACCATTGAATCTATTTTGGCCCTGCCGGACGAGCACGTTAAAGAAATAATTATCGCTGACAACGGCAGCTCTGACCGCACGGCGGAAATCGCCGCCAAGTATCCAAAGACAAAAGTTATCCGCGAGCCGATCCCCGGCACCAATCGCGCCCGCCAGACCGGTTTTCTGGCTTCCACCGGCGACGTAGTAGCTTTTATTGACGCTGATAATCATCCGACTGTGAATTGGAGCCAGCTGACGCTCAAATACCTAAGCCGCCCCGGCGTCGCGGCGATTGCCGGAACTTATTCCTACCGCGACCAGAATCCGATCGCCCGCTTTCTAAGTTTTTACGGATTTTTGCTGATTGCCTATCCGGTGTATTTCATTGTTCATCATCTTTTACGATTGGGTAGCGTGGTGCAAGGCGGCAATATGGCAATAAACCGATGGGCGTTGGAAAAAATCGGAGGGTTGGACGTGAGTTATACTTTTTACGGCGACGACGTCCACACCGGCAAGCGGCTTCGCCGGCACGGCAAGGTCCTTTTCGTCCCAAACCTGATAACAACCGCGTCCGCCCGCCGTTTCCGCAAGCACGGCTATTTCAGCACTATCTTTAAGTATTTTATGAACTTTGCCTGGGTGATCCTTTTTGACAAACCCTTCACCAGGCCGAAAAAATAGCATCGGTCATTTAAAATGAGTTGCCGCTATGATATATAATAGCGCTATGATACGTAATAGCGGCAGAATGAAATAAAATTAAATTTGGGAATGGTATTTTTCAACTATTTTTTGAAAATCATTCCGATCACTCTCGGCGACCGGATCACCGGGCGGCACTTCCACATTAAACGGGTTCACGTGTGATCCGAATTTATGCATTTCGTAGTGAAGATGCGGACCGGTAGATTCTCCGGTGGAGCCGACATATCCGACAATCTGGCCCTGCTTCACTTTCGTTCCCACGCGGATGCCCTTGGCTAAGCCGGAAAAATGGCCGTAGCGAGTCGTGTAAGTGTTATTATGACGAATTAGAACAGAAATTCCGTATGGTCCGTTCCAGCCGGCTTGAACCACGGTGCCATCGCCGATAGAAACCGCCGGCGTCCCGGCCGGAGCGGCGTAGTCAATGCCGCGGTGCGGAGAAACTTTTCTGGTAACCGGATTTACTCTGCTATAGCTGTATCCGGAACTAATATACCTATATTGAAGCGGAGCCTTTAAAAATTCCTTCTGCAGCGAGTTGCCGTCCTGATCATAGTAGGCTTCTTTGGTCCTTTCCGAACTAAACCAATATCCGTAGAAGGATTTCCCGTCGTTCGTATAACGGGCCGCCAGGATCTTGCCCGGCATCGCGTATTCGCCTCCCAAGTAACGCTTTTCATAAATCACTTTGAAACTATCCCCTTCCCTGGTATCGGCGACAAAATCCACTTGCCAGGCGAACATTTCGGCGAGCGCCAATGCCAATCGCGGATCTTCTCCTTCTTCCACAATCGCTCCATAAAGCGAATTTTGAATCGCGCCGACAGTTTCCGCGTTCCGGATTTCATAAGGAATGTCTTGCCGCTCAGCCGTCCACTGGCCGCCTGTATTTTCCACAATTAAATATTCCTCGCTATCAATTTTGTAAACCAGTTTCTTCAACGATCCGGTAAAAGCGTCGTAAGTCAACGCGAGCTCACGACCGCTTACAATTTTAGCAAGATCATACTTAGGCTTGGCAATGTCCAAAATGGCCATTGTTGCTCCGGCAGGGAAATTCAACCAGCGCGACAAGTCGCCAAAAGTGGCTTTTTCCGGAATAATAATTTTCATTATCGTTTCCGAATCCGGCAAAATCGCCACGCCATGCCAACGGCTATACAAAAAACCGGCTAAACCAATGCCCAAAATTAACCCGGATAACCAGGCGCGCTTTCTCACCATGTAAACATACTAAATTGGTTTGACAATTAAATCAAAGCATGCTAATATAGCAATCAGTAATTTAAGTCTGGCCAGGCGGACCTGTAGCTCAACAGGTCAGAGCAGCGGCCTCATAAGCCGTGGGTTGGGGGTTCGATTCCCTCCAGGTCCACCTGGCCAGACTCGCGGGGTCGTAACTCAACAGGCAGAGTACCGGCCTTTTAATACGATTCCCTCCGGCCCCACCACCCCACCGGGGTGGTTTTCTTTCTGGCCGGAGCAGGAATCGAAGACCGCAACGAAATTCGCCAGCAGGCGAATGAGTGAGGGGCGGGCTGTTTTTAAGAAAAACTAATTTTCAATGATTATCATTCCAACCGCGCTGGCGCTTCGGTGATTATGGTAGCGAATCACCATTTTCTCTTTGGCTATAAAAGTCCAGCTTTGGCCGGGCTCTAAGCGGCCGGATTCAAACGCCGGGTGGCTGGTATGAATCGGATGCGGGTCGGAAGATACCTGAATTGCCACCGGGCTATTGTTAAGAAATTTCAGAGATTCACCGGCTTTCACTATCATATTGTTCGGGGAAAAATTATCATTTAAGTAGGTGATCGCCCATTCTTTGCCTTTACCGAACTTCTCAGAAATGTCGCGTGGCGCCGCTTCGTCAGGTTCGCGATTTGTAACAGCTAAATAACCGACTGTCCCGATGGTGATTGCTAACGTTAAAATCAAAATAATTTTCTGCATATTCTATTCAATAACCACTTTACCGGTTGCTTTTAAAACGCCGCTGGCCGGCCAATAGGACTGAAATTCAAAACTTTGGTCAGCCGTGAATTCAATAGTTTTCATTCCGCCCGGCAAAATTGTGCCGGTATTAAAATATTTTCCGCCACGAAAATCCAGACCGTTAAAATACACGTTAGTAGTCCGAGTTTTAAAAGTAATTCTCACGGCATCGCCTCTTCTAGCTTTAATTTCTGCGGGAAAAATCACATTATCGTCTCCTTCAATCGTAAATACTTTCACCGCCGACACCTGAATCGCTTCCGGCACGGCTGGCTTAATTATGTCCGCTTCGGGTTCCCGGGACGCCGCGGGGGGCATGAATTTTACTTCTTGCCTAGGCGTCTTTTCTATCTCAATAATTTCAATTTTCTCTGCCCTCTCCCTTTCACCTCCAATCTCAGTTAAAAATTCTTCATCCGACTTCAAACCGCCGATTGCCTCCAGATCCGTTTCCTCGTATTGGAAAATAATTTTCAGTTCCTGATCAAGCGCTGTGAATTCCTCATTAAGCTCAAGAGACAGGGTATCCACGTTTTTACCCCTGTTTCTTTCCTGTTCTGTAAGTTTTTTCGCTTTGTCTATGCTCTCCAGCACTGCCTTCCGGGCGACTTCTACTGCCGAAGTGGATGCTCCAACCGTCTCCACCAGAATTTTTGCTTCCGCGACCCGCTCGGCGGCAAACTTCGCCTGCAACCTGGCCTTCGCCTCCGCCTTGAAGGTGAAAAAATATTGGATGGATTCACCAAACCTGTCCAAAAAATAAAACGGGCTGGCTGGCGTTAATCCGGCTATCGGCAACGGAGCGACAGCGTGGGCAAGGGCCAAGCCGCCGGCAACACAGGTAATCGCTCCAGCAACCAGTAGGGCGATAAAGTGCTTCATTTAATTCATTATAGCATGAGTTTTCCACAGAATTAAATCGGAATCTGCTATTATTTACATAGGAGCCCGGAATCCGAACCAAATCAAATTTTAGAAGCGAGAATTTGAGTTTAATTTCGCGAAGCGACGAGGAGATCGTGCCTGAAGGCACCTCTCCGAGGAGCGACAAAGAAATTAACCAAATTCTCGCTTCCCTCTGAAAGGGCGGGGTAATTTTAACCGGATTCTGTGTTGCGATTTCGCTTATGTAGCTAAAGCTACACTACGCTCATCGCGCCTTGAATCCGATTAAAATTGCTCCCGCTAAAACGATT
>Ga0187893_10009291_pt1 | contig 15147 bp, 11 predicted proteins | sample MA1701074metaG_FD_139574 | JGI IMG/M metagenome (GOLD analysis project Ga0187893, IMG submission 139574) | White microbial mat communities from a basaltic lava cave in the Kipuka Kanohina Cave System on the Island of Hawaii, USA - MA170107-4 metaG ... | reverse complement strand
GATTCGAATCACTGCGGTCGGGTTGGGGAATAATGGCCGACGATCTAGTCGCTGGAGTTTATGCGGCGCTGACAGTTGGACTAGTTTTGATTATTTGGTAATCAGCTGAAAGGGAGAACCATGCAGGACACAAGGCGTAAAGAATCGGAGACTAAGCAGGGTGTGAAAGATCGACAGTCGGAGGCTACCAGTAAAGATACGCTTAGCGACTTGCGAGAAAGCGAAAAGGTTTCAGATTCCAACCGGCACGATTCAAGTTCGTTACCATCTCCGGATGGTCAGCCCACACCCAGAGGTGAGGAAAGCGCAGATGGTGCGGACACTGGCGACCCAATGTAAGACGCAGATGCTCACCGCCCACCACCGACGCTTGTAACCGAGGGTGCTTCAGAAATTTGGCAGGCAATGAAGGCTATGTAGGCTAGTAATAGCCCCAGAATCAGCAGCACCTGTGGGTTGATCCGGAAACCCTCATTCTGAGTTCGCGTAACTCCAGCTGGTCGTCGGGCCCCACCAGTTCTACTTCGTAAAGGACAAGGAAATAATATCCCGGATACTCCTCCACTTTGGAACGTTGGTGCGCGTGGCGGCAGTCTTCAATTGAGAGATGATCATTTCCACTTGACAAGACACTCTTTGGCGAAACCGCTATAATCCGCCAGCAATGCAACAGATAAAAATATTAGTTTCTGATGACGTAAGTGAGACCGGTCTTCAGCCGTTGCTCGATGCAGGTTTTCGGGTTGAGAGACGGCCGAAACTTATTGACTTGGAGCTGCGTGAGGCACTCAAGGATTCCGAAGGGCTGGTGGTTCGCAGTGAAACAAAGGTTACGGCGAGCTTACTCGAGTCGGCACCCCGCCTGCGGGTGGTTGGCCGAGCCGGTGTGGGTGTAGACAACATTGATGTGCTGGCGGCTACTGCCCGCGGCGTTGTAGTAATGAACGCGCCCGACGGCAACACAATCACGACGGCCGAGCATACTCTGGCTCTGTTAATCGCCCTGGCGCGGCGTTTGCCGCAGGCCAACAGCAGTTTAAAGTCGGGCCGCTGGGACCGTAAGTCATTTATAGGCACTGAGTTACAGGGAAAGACCCTGGGTGTGGTGGGACTTGGGCGGATTGGCAAGGTGGTGGCAAGCCGCGCCCAGGCTTTTGGCATGAACATCGTCGCCTACGATCCCTTCATCGCCCCGGAACAAGCGCGGGATCTACAGATCGAACTTGGCTCTCTGGCGGAAGTGTTTAAAAGAGCAGACTTCCTGACTGTTCACACTCCGCTTACCAGTGAAACTCGCGGTATCGTCGGCGAAGGCGCCTTTGCGCAGATGAAGAAAGGCGTTCGCGTAATCAATTGTGCTCGTGGGGGCCTGATCGACGAGGCCGCACTGTTTCAGGCAATCAAGTCCGGAATAGTTGCTGGCGCCGCACTCGATGTTTTTGCGGAAGAGCCCCCGGCGAACGATAACCCTTTGCTCTCGCTGGAAGAGGTGATCGTCACCCCGCACCTGGGCGCTTCTACGGCCGAAGCTCAGGAAGGCGTAGCATTCACAGTGGCCGAGCAAATGCGCGACTACCTTTTGACTGGAGCGCTGCGCGGGGCTGTGAATGTTCCTTCAATTGGCGCCAAGGAACTTGATGTGCTGCAGCCCTACCTGGAGTTAGCCAAAGGCCTGGGCCACTTCCAGGCTCAACTTGTAGATTCGGCTGTCCGAGAAGTGCATCTGGAGTATTCCGGGGAGATTGTCGATCTGGATGCGGCGCCCGTTACCCGATCGTTTCTGGCGGGCTTGCTACGAACTATCAGTGCTCGCGTAAACATCATTAACGCATTTCTGATAGCTGAAGAGCGGGGGATTACTGTCAAGACTTCTTATTTGCGGGCGAGTACTGATTTTGCTCCCTCAATTCGCACAAGGGTTCTGACCAGCAGCGGGGAGCAAACGATTGCCGGAACGCTCTTTGGTTATGGTGGCCAGAAACGTGAGGGCCGCATTACCGAGATCAATGGGTTTCACATCGAAGCGATTCCGCATGGGCACATGCTCGTAACCCGAAACCGAGACGTCCCTGGAGTAATCGGCAGGATCGGAACGATTCTCGGCGCGGCCGGGGTAAATATCAGTCGTTTCCACCTGGGGAGGCGGGAACGGGGCGGGGAAGCGATGGCCGTGATTGAAGTTGATGCTCCCGTTGAGCAGGCGGCGCTTGAACAGTTGCGGGCCATGGAACAACTCACTTTTGTGCGGCAAATTGACCTGGGTTCCGAGCCTCAAGCTTCCTCTTAGGTCGGCACTAATTTAGACACCACCCAAAACTTTCGAGACGCAATAATTCAACTTTCGCCGCGCTTCGCCGCCCGTTGTGAGGCAGGGCAGAGCCATGCCTCACAACGGGCGGCAAAGCCGCGGCGAAAGTTGAATTATTATGGTCTCGTAATTTTTGACACGTTCTACGATGAAACCAAGGATGCCTATTGTGATTCACATTTCCGTCAACAATCTCTCGAGTTCGTCGCAGATCCCCGTTCGCGTTTATTCCTTGACAGCCAGGTAAATATCTATAAAATACGGACGTTCGTTTTTGTGTTTTCCCCGGGAATATCCCATGCCGAAACTCAGCAGCAAAGCCATGGAGAAGCGAAAGGCGCGCATTGAAGATGCAGCCAAACAGCTCTTCATCAAGCAGGGTTTTCACGCCACCTCGATGCGTAATATTGCGGCCCGGGCCGGCAACTCGCTGGGCAATGTCTATAACTACTACCGCACTAAAGAGGAGATTTTCAGCTCGATCGTAACCAAGTACCAGAAGGTGATCGATGCCCGGTTGCGATCAATTTTCGATCAAATCGAAGACCCCCTGCAACCGGATTCCCTGGTGCGCTTTGGCCGTTTGATAAAAGAGATGGTCAACGAGCATCACGATTTCTGGTTACTTATGTACATCGATGTGCTGGAGTTTGAAAACCGGCACTTTCGCAAAATGTTTGAGGGTTTGGCCCAGAACCTTCGCCGGCGTTTTGCCAAGCCCTTCGAAGAAATGAAGCGCAGGGAACAATTGCATGAGGGGCTGGATCCAGCGATTGGGTTTACAGCGGTCTACATGCAGTTCTTCAACTACTTTTTGGTGGAGAAGCTATTCGGGGGTAACAAACACTTTGGCATCAGTGACGAGCAGGTAATAAGCAAGCTGAGTGAAATCTATGCCCGCGGCCTGCTCCGGGAAAGCCAGCCCAGGGCCGGGCAGAAACATAAGCAAAGTTCAGCGGACGGTCGCTCAGCGGCGCGCTCGCGCCGGCCTCTCAAGAATCAGGCCGGTTCCGCCTAAGTCAAAAAGGTATCGATTTTGGGTTTTCCAGTTTTCGTTCGCAACATTAAAAAACGGACGTTCGTGTTTTAGCAAACGCGCGAGCCCAGACTCGCGCTAAGATAGCCACCCCTTTGCAGGAGGTCTGAAGATGTTTAATTTCAATCGCGTCGTCTCGATTTTCGCACTTGCCCTTTCACTCTGGGTCCCGGTCCTGGGACAGGGCGGCACGGGTCAGCTCAGCGGTACAGTGGCTGACTCAAACGGCGCCGTCGTGCCGGGCGCTGTGGTCAAGATAACCAGTCGCGCCACTTCCCAGGAGCGCCAGACTGCAACCGACGAGAGCGGAAACTTTGCTTTCACCCTGCTTCCAGCCGGTGCTTATAAGCTCGAGGTTTCGGGAAATGGGTTCCGAAGCATTGTGATGGATGAAGTGCGGGTGAATGTCACCCAGACAACGACCGTACCAGTGCGGCTCGATCCCTCAACCGTAGCGGGCATGGTTACGGTTACAGCGGAAACGCCTCTGGTGCAGCAGGAGACCTCACAGGTGGGACGCGTTATTGAGGAACAGACCATCAGGCAGTTGCCTTTGCCGACCCGAAACTTTCAGCAACTGCTGACACTCTCACCAGGCACTTCGGCCAGCGTTTCCAACAATACCGAGTTGGGCCGCGGCGATGCGATTATCACCGTGAATGGACAGCGGACTACCAGCAACAATGTGCGCATCAATGGGATTGATGCCAACTCAATCGGAACCAACTCGACTCCGAATATTGCAGTTCCCGCCACTGACTCGCTGCAAGAGTTCATCGTCCAAACCAGTCTCTACGACGCTTCACAGGGTCGCAATGCCGGCGGCAACGTTGAAGCGATCACCAAGTCTGGTGGCAACCAATTTCATGGCAATGCCTATTATTTCTTCCGCAATAGCGCGCTTAATGCAAATGACTTTTTCCTGAATGCGGCAGGACGGCCGCGGCCGGTCCTCTCGCGCCATCAGTTCGGCGGCACTCTGGGAGGCCCAATCGTCAAAGACAAACTGTTCTTTTTCGGGTCGTATCAACACACCCGCGAGCGGAATGGCGCCTCGCTGAATAACAGCCTGATGTCGCCGACCATCCCGGTGGGTTTGCGCGACGATAACCGGACCGCGACGGGACTGTCTGCTGCTTTCGGAGGCGTCACGGTCAATCCGATTTCGGTAGCCATTCTCAATGCCCGGTTACCCAACGGCGACTTTGCGATTCCTTCGCCGGCCACCGCCAGTGGCTTAACTCCCATCTCAGCCATTTCGCGCTTCCGCGAGAATCAGTTCAATGCCAATTTTGATTTTAAGCTGAATGATCGACACACCTTTGCCGTTAAAAACTTCTTCGCCAGTAATCCAACCGTCCAGGCCAACTATAATTTTGCCGGACTGGGAAATGGCGTGACTCAATTGCCGGGCACCGGGGGCTCGCTGGACATCATTCAGGACCTGAACTCGATCACTCATACTTTTGTGATCAGCCCCAGCGTTGTGAACCAAGCACGATTCGGTTTCAGCCGGCTGCGAGTAACTTCGGTACCCGAAGAACCATTTACCGCTGCCCAGTTTGGGATCACTAACCCCCTCGGGAACCTTTTCCCAGGGATGCCAACCCTGACAGTTACCGGTCTGTTTACTCTCGGCTCTTCGCCGTTTGCCGATCAATCGTCGCGTATCAATGCCTTCACCTACGGCGACACCCTTTCCATCGTGAGTGGCAATCACCGCATTCGCGCGGGCGGTGAGTACCGGCGCTCGCAGGTTAATTTCTACTTTAACGCCTTCTCCCGAGGTCAGATCATTTTCAGCAACTTTACGAATTTTCTCACCGGCACAGGGGTTTCGATTATTGGCTCGGGAGTTTTCGATCGAGCCTTGCGGGTAAACGACTGGAGTGGCTTTGTTCAGGATGATTGGAAAGTTAACGAGAGACTTACGCTGAATCTCGGACTGCGTTACGACTATTACGGCTATCCGGTCGACACCCGCGGTCGCTTGGTGAACTTTCTTCCCGAACAGCTCCGCGTCGGCACCACAGCCGCTCCCGCTTTGCCGCCAAACGGCTTTGTTCAGGCCGGCAATGGCACTTTAAGCGGTGTGCCCACTGCTGAGGAGACACTGATTCCGACTGACAAAAACAACTTTGCCCCGCGGGTGGGGTTTGCTTATCGACTCAACGATTCCGGCAGCCTGGCAGTACGTGGGGGCTACGGTATTTACTATGACCGCTTTTCCACCCGCTACGCCAATACGCAACTGTTGAACTATCCATACCTGGCACTGGCGGTCGGCTTGCCAGGAGTTTTGCGCACGCTTGCGGATCCCTTCATACCAGTTCCGCAGCCGGGGGCTTTTCCCGTCAATCCGACCATTCCGTCGCCGCTGTCTCCACTGGCCCCGGTGGTGGGAGTGCCCATCAGTGGAATCTTTATCGATCCTCAACTCAGCACCCCCTACGTGCAGCAGTACAACCTGAATTTACAGTGGGAACTTGTCAAGAATTTCCTCCTGGAAGCAGGTTATGTGGGCTCAAAGGGAACAAGCCTTCTGCAGGTGATTACTTTGAACCAGCCCGTTTACAATTCCACCACAAACACATTCACCGCTCCACTCGGCACGGCGCTCTCAATTCAGAAAAATGTTGCTGGAGGCATCCAACAAGTTCAATCGACCTCGAATTCTCGTTATAACTCGTTGCAACTCAGTCTCACCAAAAGATTCAGTCGCGGACTGCAGTTTTTGAGCGCATATACCCTCTCGAAGTCGAACGACTACTACTCAGGTGGCACGATCAATGAACTCTTTGCCGTCGCCGGCGATCAGGTAAACTGGAAGAGCAATTACGGACCTTCCGATTTCGACCGCCGCCACCGCTTTGTGACGAGTTTCGTTTATGACCTCCCCCAGTTGGCCTCGGAAAGCGGCGTGACTCGGGCCCTGCTCAATAACTGGCAGTTGAATGGCATTGTCACGCTCCAGTCGGGCACACCTTTTTCAATCATTGATGCGCCCAACAACAACATCATTCAGCGTGCGAATTTTGGCTCCGGAACCAGCGGAAGCTTTTTAACCAGTGGCAGCACCCAGTCGAGGTTAAGCCAGTATTTCACCACTGCATCATTTGTCCGGTCGTGCCCCATTGGCACTGTTTTGGCAGGCGGTGGTTTTGTATGTTCCGGTGCCGGAGTCGGGGTGGTGAATAACCCCACCTTTGATCGAAGTAATCCCTTTGGCAACACACCGCGTAACTTCCTTTATGGTCCCGGACAGAAGAATGTCGATTTTGCAGTGGTGAAGTTTGTGCCATTGGCTGAGACCGTTCGAGGCGAGTTTCGCGCGGAGTTTTTCAATCTTTTTAACTGGGCTAATTTCGCCAATCCCAACAATAACATTGCCGTCCCAGCAACCTTTGGCCGCATAACTTCCACTAGTGCCGGGCCGCGTGTGATTCAATTTGCGCTTAAGCTGAACTTCTGAGGAGCGGGTGAACAGGAGCTAATGCCGAGAGTATCAATCGGGGAAGTCAATCTTTACTATGAAGAGCTAGGGAAAGGGGAACCGCTTGTTTTAATCCCGGGGTTTGCCGCGGGGCTTTGGATTTGGTTTCGCCAGATAAGCCCTCTGGCGAATCATTTTCGCGTGATTTCATTCGACCCACGCGGAGTTGCGCAATCGGATTCCCTGGGTGGGAAGCCGAGTATTCGCACACTGGCAGATGACGTCGCCGGGCTCTTAAAGGCAATCGGCGTTTCCAGTGCGCATATTTTAGGAGCCTCCTTTGGTGGCTTTGTAGCGCAGGAGTTTGCCCTGGCTTACCCGGAAGCGACGCGGAGCTTGATTCTCTGTTGCACAAGCTTTGGAGGGCGAGGGCACGTCTCGCCTTCAGCCGACACCCTGCGGGCCCTGACTTCTACCAGGGAATTGGACTCAGAAGATCGTCTCCGACGAAGCTTGATCCTGGCCTTCTCGCCTCAGTTTGTAAGTCGGCGATTCGAGGAACTGCAGAAAGTGATCGATTTGCGGGCCGCCAACGCTGTACCTGAGGAGGCTTATCTTGCGCAATTACAGGCGGCCTTGCAGTTTGATGCCGAAAGCCGGGTTAGTAAGATTCAGTCGCCCACTTTGGTGGTGAGCGGTGACGCCGATGTCATCGTACCCGTAGAAAATTCAAGAAACCTCGCTACCAAACTTAATGCGTCGTTGAAAATCGTGGCCGGAGGTAGCCATACTTTTTTCATCGAACAACCGGACGAGTTTAATAATATCGTCACTGACTTCATACACAGTCAAAGCCCCCAACTCAAAGACTAATGCCCTACGCAAGAATCATTGGCACCGGCTCGTATGTTCCCGAAACCGTTCTGACTAATGACGATCTAAGCCAGACCATCGGTGAAGACATAAACGAGTTCGTTTCGCAGGTGTTGGGCATTCGCGAGCGGCATGTTTGCAGCGAAAACCAGAGCACAGCCGATCTGGCCACAATCGCCGGCTCCCGGGCCCTTGAAGCAGCGGGCATCAAGGCGGAAGAACTCGATCTAATAGTGCTTGCCACAGATACGCCCGAGCAATTGTCGCCGGCAACCTCCGTGGTGGTGCAGCATCGTCTGGGAGCAAGAAACGCCGGGACGTTTGACATAAATTGCGCCTGTGCTGGATTTGTGACTGCTCTGGACACGACTGCTAAATTCATTATTTCAGACTCTTCGTACCGGAAGATCCTGGTCGTCGGTGCCTATGCCATGAGCAAGTTCATCGACTGGAATGATAAGAAGACCGCGACCATCTTTGCCGATGGTGCCGGCGCCGTAGTTGTGTCATCCGACCAGGAACGGCCAGGCTTTCTCGCTTCCAAACTTAAGGCGGATGGAAGTTTCTATGACCGGATGGGGATCTTTGCCGGGGGCACGCGGTTACCGGTTACTGAGGCTGTTCTGGCCGAAGGTTTGTGGAACAAGGTGCGCTTTGCGCGGAAGTATCCTGCGGAAGTAAACACGGAAGGATGGCCGTCTATCGTCGGCGAAGTGCTAACCCGGGCAAATCTAAACCTCCCCGATGTCAAACTATTTCTCTTTACCCAGGTGAACCTCAGCACCATCAAGGACGTGATGAGCAGACTAGAACTGCCTATGGGGAAAACCCACACTGTAATGGAGAAATGGGGTTATACCGGGTCGGCATGTATTCCCATGGCCCTCGATGACGCAATATCAAAAGGCAAGTTGACTGCCGGAGACAACATCATCATGTGTGCCTCTGGTGGTGGGTTAAACATGGCCTGTGTTGCCCTTCGCTGGTAAGGAAACAAATTAGACTCCCTTTGCTTAAAAAAGTCAGGCCGTCATTGCCCAATGGAATACCCCAACATTTACTCTCTGTTTGTTGATCGAGTAAAGCGATTTGGTGCGCTCAATGAGAATCAGGCACGCGACGTTTTCTATTTCCGCAGTGGTGACCATTGGCGGGGCATCTCGTGGGACGGGTTCGCAGAAGAGGTGAAGTACTTTGCCTCGGCGCTGATGGCGCGGGGACTGCAAAAGGGCCGCTCGGTATGCGTGCTAATGGGAAACGTGCCGGAATGGCCCATTGCTGACCTCGGGATCATCGCGGCGGGCGGTGTCGGAACGGGACTATATCCGACCAGTTCGGCCGAGCAGTGCCAGTATGTAATCGATCATTCTGACGCAGAGTTCCTAATGGTTGATACGGTTTCTCAGCTTCGCAAGATCCAGACTATTCGCACTCAGCTGCCAAGGTTGAAGACCATCATTGTCCTGGACGAAGAAGCGGCAAATACGGATGAGGATGCCATTAGCTATCGAGCTTTTATCAATCAGGGCCGCCAACTTCTAAGCAGGGTCTCATCGCTCCTGGAGGCGCGAGCTGAAGCGGCGTCGCCCGAAGACATAGCCATCATGGTCTACACTTCGGGTACCACGGGCCGGCCCAAAGGCGCTTGCCTGAGTCATCGCTACGTGCTAAACAGCGTCGAATCACTGGGTCAGACTATCCCCTTGAAGGAAAAGGACATTTCTTTCTCCTACCTGCCCTTTTGCCACGTGGCTGAGCGAATTTCCGGGCTTTACAACCGGCTCTACAGCGGCGCAGCTGCATACTTTGTCGACGATTTGAGCCGACTGGGAGAATACATGCTCGACGTCAGACCTACGGTCTTTGCCAGCCTGCCCAGATTCTTTGAGAAGATTCATGCCCGCATTCAAGGCGATCTCGAACTGTTGCCTGCCGACGATCGCCGAAAGTTTAAGGAGGCAGTCGATTTGGGAAGGCAGCTTTCGCGGCTGCGCCAGCAAGGTTTGAACGTGCCTGAGAAGTTAAGAATTGAATATGAACAGCGGGCGACAATTCTGGAGCGAGTTAAGGATTATTTTGGCGGCAGGATTCGCCTGGCAACTTCCGGTGGTGCTCCGCTGCCTTTGGAAGTGGCCGAATTTTTCGACGCTACGGGGTTACCAATACTACAGGCCTACGGCCTTACCGAAAACGTTTGTGTGGCTTTTAATCGGCCCGATAAGTATAGGTTTGGAACTGTCGGTCCGCCCATGCCCGGCTGCGAAGTGAAGATCGCCGCTGATGGAGAAATCCTTGTGCGCAGCAGAATGATGTTTAGCGGATACTACAAATCACCTGAACAAACCGCCGAAGTTTTAAAAGATGGCTGGCTGCTGACTGGCGATCTGGGCCACATTGACGACCAGGGCTTTCTTAGTATCACCGGTCGCAAAAAGGAGTTGATTGTAACCTCGACCGGTAAAAAGATTGCGCCGGCAATGATCGAGAATATGCTTAAGGAACATCACCTGATTAGTCAGGCAATGGTTTACGGGGAAGGAAAGAGCTACCTGGTGGCGCTGATTACACTCAATGCTGCGGAGGCGGCCAACTATGCGAAAGCACACGGCTTCAGGCAGCAAAGTTTCGGCGAGCTGGTCCGCTCACAGGAGGTGGGGAATCTGATGCGGCAAATCGTCGATCAAGTGAACAGTCGTGTTTCTTCCACTGAGTCCATCAAGAAGTTTTTAGTACTTGAGCGAGATTTCGAGCTCGAGCGAGATGAAATTACGCCCACCGGAAAACTCAGGCGAGGAGTAATCACACAGCGTTTCGGCGAGTCCATAGCTGGACTTTATACCTGATGTAGTAAGGAGGCCTTTATGTGGATTAGTAACTTCAAGCTCATCAAATTGCTGGGGCTCGGTTTGCCACTGTTTCTGTGTTCAGCAAATCCAATTCATGCAACCACGCCAGCTAAGTATCCGGTTGCCAGGTACATCGAGACGGCCGGTTACCAAACAGCGGCAGCAATCGCGGATAAGGAGATAACAGTCTTTGGTAGTCGTATTCACTACGTTGAAGCTGGAACAGGACCAACAGTCATTTTGCTACACGGTCTCGGGGGTAACACCCAGGTCTGGGCCTTAAACATTGGCCCGTTGGCTGAAAAGTACCGCGTCATTGCCCTTGACCAGTTGGGCTTTGGCAAGTCGGACAAGCCGCTGATTAATTATCGCGTTCGCACCTACGTCGATTTTCTCGATGAGTTTTGCAAGCAGTTAAAAATTGAGAAGGCTACGTTGGTTGGTAATTCCATGGGAGGCTGGATCGCCGCCACCTACGCACTTGCTTTCCCCGCCAAAGTTGACCGGTTGGTTCTGGTTGGAGCCGCGGGTTATGCGCCCCCGCCGGAATTCGATAGGCGTACCCTATACGACCTCAACCCCTCAACCAGGGAAGGAATGAAGTTGATGGCTCAGAAGGTTTTCTACAGCAAAGCGTTCAGCTGCGATCCGATAATCGATCAGATACTGGCTCAACGAATCAATGCTGGTGATGGATACACGATCAACAGCATCATTGACTCGATACTCCGCAGTAATGATTTTCTGGACAATCGCGTGCAGGCTATCAAGAACCCCACTCTGCTGATTTGGGGCCGTCAGGATGGCTTGACTCCCCTGGGTATTGGCGAGCGGTTCAAGCGGGAAATTCCGGGGTCCAGTTTGGTTGTCCTGGACCAGTGTGGGCACGTTCCCAATGTCGAGAAGCCAGCAGAATTCAATGCTGCAGTTCTCAAGTTCTTGCAATGAAGCAGCCAAACTCGAACAGAATACCCTGGCATGACCACTTCTGACCGATTCAAAGTTGGCGATCAAGCCTCAATCACTAAAACGATTACGGATACTCACATCCGCGCCTTTGCCGAGCTCTCGGGTGACCAGAATCCAGTGCATCTTGACGATGCATTTGCGAGCCAGACGCCTTTCAAACGCCGCATTGCTCACGGCATGTTAACTGCCTCGCTCATTTCCTCCGTGATTGCCAATAAGTTGCCAGGAGGAGGCAGCATTTATCTGGGCCAGACTCTGAAATTTGTGTCCCCGGTTTATCCAGGTGACACAGTCACAGCTGTAGTCACGGTTTTATCCATTCGTTCCGACAAACCCATCATGAAACTCGAAACTGTTTGCACGAACCAGCACAGCACAACGGTGCTCGAAGGAGAAGCTACGGTCTTAATAGTATGACTACTGCTGCGGTGGCCGGCTCGAAAGCAACTGTCGAAGAGAAGACCGGAGCGTATGCCTGGTACGCCCTCGGTCTGCTGGCGTTTGTCTATGTCCTCAACTTCCTCGATCGCACCCTGATCTACATCTTATTTCAACCAATCAAGAGGGAGATGGCGTTTTCAGACCTGCAGCTGGCGCTGCTTGGAACGACTGCTTTCGCTTTTTTCTATACAGCCATGGGCATCCCTTTCGGCCGGTTGGCTGATCGAGTCGTGCGCAAGAACATGATTGCCGCCGGTCTGGCTGTCTGGAGCCTATTCTCAGGACTCACCGGTTTTGCTACCGACTTCTGGACCATCTTCTTCTGCCGGGTGATGGTCGGCGTAGGTGAAGCTACGCTTGGACCGGCGGCATTATCTCTTCTGAGCGATTACTTTCCGCCACGCATGAGAGCAACAGTCCAGGCGATTTATTCCTCGGGCATTGCCGTCGGCGCTGGATTGGCTTTTTTCCTGGGTGGTTTAATCGAACAAAACTACGGTTGGCGCTGGGCTTTTTACCTGCTCGGATTTCCTGGCCTGGTTGTTGCGCTGCTGGTTTTTGGCTTGCGCGAACAACAGCGAGGTCGAACCGAAACTGCTCCGACAATGTATACCACCAAAGACTGGCAGATCCTCTTTCGTTCGCGGCCACTTCTATACCTCTGCCTGGGCTATGCTCTTTTTGGCCTGGCGGCGAATAACCTGTCGATCTGGGGTCCGGCGTTCTTTACCCGGGTGCACCACTTTAATATCGCCACGATAGGTTTTGTTGGTGGCATCCTTTCGATGGCGGCCGGAGTTCCGGGAACAATCCTTGGGGGCTTCGCTGCAGATCGCTTCCGAGGGTTAGGACGAGGCGGTCGCATGATGTTTAGCTCGATTGCTGCGTTTATCGCGGTTCCTTTCTGGCTGGTACTGATTTTCTCTCACAGTATCCCGATGTTGTTGCTAGCCAACCTTGTGCTTCTCGGACTGTCGTTGATGTGGCTCGGGCCAGCAGCCGCCGATGTCCATGACCTTGCCGGCCCACACCTGCGCGGTTTGGGGATCGGACTCTATTTCTTAACGGTAAATATAGCGGCTTATGGAATAGGGGCTCCCTTGATTGGAAAGCTGAATGACTGGTTGGGTGTCGCCGGGGCTCCCGGGCTGATGAGAATCTCACTACTTGTCTGCCCGGTAGCGTGTTCTTTGGCTGCTGTAGTACTTTTGCTCGGAAGCCGAAACCTTAATCGACAAGCACACTCTGATGAACTCTGGCGTTGAGCGATCCGTTCCTTCTGAATCAAAGCTCGAAACTTTTCCCGACAAGCCTTCAGGCAGTGCTCGGCCCGGCCGCTATCGCATCGACTCGATTGATCTGCTACGTGGGATCGTAATGGTCATAATGATGTTGGACCATACCCGCGACTTTGTGCACAACGCAGCCTTGCAATTCAATCCGGTTGATCCCACCCGAACAAACGTTGCCCTCTTTTTCACGCGTTGGGTAACTCATTTCTGTGCCCCGGTCTTTGTCTTTCTCGCCGGCACCGGAACATTCCTTCAATTCGCGCGTGGCAAAAGCAAGCGAGAGCTAAGCCAATTCCTGATCAAACGCGGTCTATGGCTCATCCTGCTGGAAATAACAGTCATCCGTTTAGGTGTGTCGTTTAGTTTTGATCCACGGCTACTAGCAATTCTCCAGGTAATCTGGGTCATTGGTGTGTCCATGATTTTGCTGGCGCTGTTGATCCATCTTCCCTTGCGAGTGATTGGGGTCTTCGGCGTGGGCCTGATTTTATTCCACAACCTGCTTGATGGCTTTCGCGTGCAAAGTTGGCTTGGTCCCAACAGTCCGGTGCCCGGACTGGGAGCAAAGCTTTGGATCGTTTTGCATCAGGGGTTTGAAGTATTTCCGGTGGCTGGTTTTCCCAGTCCGGTTGTGTTTGTCATCTACCCCTTGATCCCCTGGGTTGGGGTGATGGCGGCGGGCTATGCCTTCGGTTTTTTCTACCAGAAAGACTACCTGACCCGGCGGCGACTCCTGATTATGGTCGGAGTATTCGCGGTGGCAGCCTTCGTAATACTTCGGGCCTGGAACGCCTACGGCGACCCAGATCCCTGGTCGAAACAGAGGAGCGGGTTATTCACTGTGTTGTCATTTCTGAACACAACCAAATACCCTCCCTCTCTACTCTTTCTGCTCATGACGCTCGGTCCGGCCATTCTCGCTCTGGCCTGGTTCGAGTCCAGCAGCAGTCAGCCCGAGGCCAGTTCGATCTGGGGAAAACTAAGAAAAGCGATCATAGTGTTTGGACGGGTGCCTCTATTTTTCTACGTGTTACAGTGGTTTACCGCGCATCTGATTTCTGTGGGGCTGCATCTGACTTTTGGCAAACCCGTTGCCTGGCTGTTCCAGACACCCTTGGAGTGGCCGAACACGCCATCAGGTACGGGTTTCAACCTGGGAGTCGTCTATTTGTCCTGGATTATCGGGATACTCTTGCTTTACCCGGCGTGTAAGTGGTTCGCCGGGATCAAGCAGAGGAGACGCGACTGGTGGTTATCTTACTTGTAAACCTGGTGGTCATCGTACTTGTAAACAAAGTCCAACTACGCCGGTTAGCACGAACAACCCCAATCGGCAATCAGCAAGCGGAAATCGGCAATGACTTCAGTCTCGTCGACCTCCCATAAACCTTAGCAGGAAGAAAAAGAGGTTGATGAAGTCCAGGTAAAGGGATAGGGCACCGACAACTGCATATGAGCCGACGCGCCCGTCGGGCAACGATACGGCCATCTGCTTTAAGCGTTGGGCGTCCCAGGCCGTCAGCCCGGTAAATACGACCACGCCCACCACGCTGATGACAAACTGAAGGGCATCATTCTGCCAGAAGATTCCGACTATCGAGGCCAGGATCAACCCAATCAATCCCATGAACATGAACTGTCCAACGCCCGCCAGACTGCGCTTAGTGGTTGAGCCAAAGATTGCCAGGGCCCCAAACATTCCCGCGGTGACGACAAAGGTCGAGGCAATCGAAGCGCCTGTGAAGGCAAGTAGCACCACTGCTGAAGTAACTCCCACCAATGCTGAATACAACACGAAGAGACCTATAGCCGTCGTGGGCGCCATGGTGTCTACGCGAGCCGAGAGGTAAAAAACGAGCCCCAACTGAGCGATCACAATTCCCCAAAAGAAAATACGATTGAGGATGAAGGTCTCGATTAAAGCACTGGATGAGGATACGACGAAGGCT
>Ga0187893_10009290_pt1 | contig 15148 bp, 9 predicted proteins | sample MA1701074metaG_FD_139574 | JGI IMG/M metagenome (GOLD analysis project Ga0187893, IMG submission 139574) | White microbial mat communities from a basaltic lava cave in the Kipuka Kanohina Cave System on the Island of Hawaii, USA - MA170107-4 metaG ... | reverse complement strand
TCACGCCCGACGACAAGACAAAGATGCGGCCCATCGTGCTGCTCGACGACCGGCCAGCTCACAAAGTGACCAAGAGCGCCTACTGGATCGACAAGACCGAAGTCACCAACGCGCAGTATGCGAAATTCGCGGCTGCCACGAAGCGCAAGAAGCCGTATCACTGGGTCAACGGAGCGATTCCAGAAGGGGAGGAGAGTTTTCCGGTGTACAACGTGGATTGGGAGGATGGCTCCGCCTTCTGCGCCTGGGCCGGGAAGCGGCTGCCTACTGAGGCGGAATGGGAGCGGGCGGCGCGTGGGGGTCAGGAGGGATTCGACTTTCCAGGCGGCGACAAACTCGAGCAGAAGATGGCGCGGTTTGGCACGCAGGCTGGTCCTGGTCCCGTGTCGGAGTATCCGCCGAACGGATTCGGTTTGCACGACATGGCCGGATCGGTATCGGAGTGGGTGTCGGACTGGTTCGAGCGAGAATACTACAAATCGAGTCCTGAGCGGGACCCGCGAGGGCCTGAAACGGGTGTCTATAAGGTGATCCGGGGAGGCGCATGGTCTGACTCGGCCCCGCGGTGCACGGTGTTCTTTCGGAACTGGGTGCGGCCCAATCAAAAGACGCCGAATCTTGGGTTCCGGTGCGTCCGGTAACGAACACTTCGTCCCAATGATGGACGTGGCGCATGCACTCGTGCGTGCCGCGTCGGTACTATTGCCAACGCTTGGCTCTTGAGCTGCCAGTGGCCAACAGATTGCACCAGTGAATCTCATGCGACAACTCCGCCAGGCGATCCGCCTGCTGGCGCGCCACCCAAGCTTCACGCTCGCCTCGATCCTCACGCTTGCGCTCGGCATCGGCGCCACTACAGCTATTTTCTCGATCCTCTACAGTCTGTTGTTAAAGCCGCCTCCCTTCCCTGAACCGGAACGGCTTTTCAACTTGATGACCGCAGCGCCCCGGTTCGGCTACACACGCGCATTCGTGGGGGCTGCCAATCTTAACGACTGGAAGGCGCAGTCCGGGACGTTCGAGGGCATGGCTTTCTACAGACCGGTTGCGAACTACAATCTCACCGGAGCGGGAATGCCAGAACGGTTACAGGGAGCTCGGTTCTCAGCCAATCTTTTGGATGTACTCGGGATCCGTCCGATGCTGGGGCGCAACTTTCTACCCGAGGAACAGTTGGTCGAGGGACGGACGAATGTTTGTATCCTGACCTACCCGCTTTGGGTCCGGCGTTTCGGCGGGGACGCCTCGATCGTCGGCAAGAAGATTCTTCTCAACAGCGCGCCCTACGAAGTGATCGGCGTCATGGGTCCGGACTTTCATTTCCCGGCCCGCGAGTTTCAGATTTTCGCGCCTCACTTCGTACCACGGGATGAAATGGAGACGCGCCTAGGATACAACTACGTTGGGATAGGCCGCCTCAAACGCGGGGTGACGTTGCGGCAAGCACAGTCGGAAATGGACACGATAGCCCAACGCCTTGGCGAGCAGTTTCCAGCGACCAACAAGGGCATCGGAGTAGTTGTGGAGCCCTTGGACGAGGCCTTTCTCGAAACCGTGCGCCCGACTCTGATCCTGCTGATGGCCGCCGTCGGGTGCCTTCTGCTGATTGCGTGCGCGAATCTGACCAATCTGATGCTCTCGCGTACGCTTGCCCGTTCGCGCGAGTTCGCGTTGCGCGCATCGCTGGGAGCCGGGCGTGGAGGACTCGCCACTCAGTTGCTGGGAGAGATGGCTCCCGTCGCCATCGCCGGCTGTGGCGGCGGGATCCTGTTCGCCGCGTGGGCGATCGATGCCATACTCCCGTTCCTGCCGGCCGGACTGCCTCGTGTCGACGCGATTGGTCTTCATCCGGCAGTTCTGTTTTTCTCGGCGAGTCTCAGCCTGCTCACGCTGCTTCTGATCGGGCTGTTTCCGGTGCTCCAAGTCGGCCGGGTTCATCTTTTCGAAGCGCTCAAGCAGGACTCGCGGACCTCCACCCAGCGCTCCGGGCGAGTCCGTTCGGCGCTAGCGCTGGTTCAGATCGCCGTTGCCGTGATGCTGGTCGCCGGTTCAGGCCTGTTGATCCGCAGCTTTCTCCGCTTGGCCGAAATCAATCCTGGGTTCCGTTCGCAGGGGGCGCTCACTCTGCATCTGGCGATCCCGCGAGCAAAGCATCCGCAGGACCGCGATGTCGCCGCGTTCCTAAAGCGTATGTTGGAAGAAGTTCGAACCTTGCCGGGCGTCGAATCGGCCGGCGCCGTCAATCGCCTGCCTCTGAGCGGCCAGGTACAAACGGGAGCCCTTCAGTTCAGTGGATCGCGCGGGACAGTGGATATTGGAAACCTCGACTGGCGAACCGTCACACCGGGATACTTCAGGTCCATGGGAATTCCGTTGGTCCGCGGCCGCGATTTCACTGACTTCGACGTCGAAGGCAAAACAACCGTGGGCATCATCGACGAAACGATCGCTGCGAAAGTGTTCCCGAACGAAGACCCAATCGGGAAGCGCTTCCGGATCGCCCTCGGTTCCGTGATCTTGCCCTGGGTGGAAATAGTCGGGATCGTTGGTCACATCCGGCACGATACTCTGGAGCGGTCCATCAGACCGCAGGCCTATTGGAATTACCAGCAGAGGGCGCAGGATCGTATGGCGCTGGTTGTGCGTACCAGCGGGCGTCCCATGGATTTGGCGGCGGGTGTCGTGGCGCGAATTCACGCCGTCGATCCGGAACAGCCCGTCTACGACGTTCGGTCGATGGAAGAGGTGGTCGATCGGTCGCTGGCCCAACGGCGGCTGAGCACAACAGTCCTCGCGTTGTTCGCTGCCGGGGCCTTGGGCCTGGCGGGACTCGGCGTGTTCGCCGTGATCGCATTCTCGGTTCAGGCCAGGTTGAGAGAATATGCGATACGGATCGCCTTGGGCGCGCAGCAACGTCAGATCCGTCATCTGATTCTCTCGCAGGCGGGTTCGCTCGCTTTGAGTGGCGTAGCACTGGGGTTGGTGGCCGCCTTCTGGGCGTCCAGGCTCCTTTCGCAACTGGTATATGGAATCGGCACCCACGATCCGGGCACATTTGCCGGCTCAGCGGTTCTGCTTGCGGCCGTTGTTCTTGCCGGTGCATGGATTCCGGCGCGGCGGGCCATGAAAACCGACCCGATGACGACCCTTCGTCAAGAATAAGGCTCATGCCTTTATCCCTTTCGTCGATAAGCGCAACGAAAGGGATGACCAGTGCGAACGCTATTCGTCTTCTCGATAACCGTATTCACTGCCATTGCCGCCGACTCTCACGGTCCCCAGACAGCATCGAAGGGTATTAGTCCGGAGGTAGCCCTGGAGTGGCTGAAATACGGCAATGAGCGCCACGTCCAAGGCAAGCATGTCCATTGGCATCAATCGCTTGACCGGCGCCGCGAGGTAGCTAAGGAAAAGTATCCTCATGCGATTGTCCTCTCTTGCGCCGATTCACGTGTTCCCCCCGAAATTGTGTTCGATCAGGGGCTCGGAGATCTGTTTGTCGTCCGTGTGGCGGGGAACGTCGCGGGAGAGAAGGAAATCGGATCGATCGAGTACGCAGCCGAGCATCTGCATGCGCCCCTGATCGTAGTGATGGGGCATCAACGATGCGGCGCTTTGCAGGCGGCGGTCGGAGGCGGAGCGGCTCCGTGTCACATAGGATCGCTCATCGCATCGCTGACTCCGGCTGTGGCGCGTGTCAAAGGCATGGCGGGCGACACGGTGGATCACGCCATCCACGCCAACGTAAGAATGGTAGCGGATCAGCTTCGGGAAAACGAGCCGATCCTCGGCCACTTGGTGAAGACCGGGAAGGTGAAGGTCGTCGGGGCGTACTACTCATTGGATACCGGAGAAGTGCATTGGATCGAGGGGCGGCATTCTGCCTTGCCGCACTGAAGGAGGTGGCTGGTGGGGCGGTCAATCCGCCCCACTACCCACGCTTCCGATACCAGGCCGATCGGGATCGACGGGTTATGCTGGAGCTTTACATGAGCGTCCTCATTTCCCTGCTTCGTGGCGTCAACGTTGGTGGTCACAACAAGATCAAGATGGACGCGCTGCGGGCGCTCTATGCGTCCCTTAAACTCCGTGATCCACAGACCTACGTGCAAAGCGGCAACGTCATTTTCAGAACTGGCGAGTGCGACCTGGTTCAACTCGCCGGGCGGATCGAGACCGCGATCGACCGGGGCTTCGGCTTCCGCCCCAATGTTATCGTTCGCACCGCTTCCGAATTAAGAGCCGTAATTGCAAGAAACCCGTTCGCGACTCGGGCCGGGATCGATCCAAGCAAATTCCTCATCACCTTCCTCGCCAGAGATCCCGGCCAGGAAGCGCGGGACAGATTTCTTAGAATCAAGGCAGATACGGAAGAAATGCGGATCGAGGGCCGGGAACTCTATATCTATTTTCCCAATGGCTTGGGACGCTCGAAACTGTCGCCAGCCCTAATAGAGAAGGTGCTGGGGACGCCTGGGACGGGTTGAAATTGGAACACCGTGAGGAGGTTATTCGAGATGGCCGAGAGACTGGAAGCATCCTTCTGAATCTGCCTTTCCTTTGTTGTCGTCCCTCAACTCCGCGACTCGACAGCATGAGGAGCGTCTAGTACCTCTCGGACTTTTCGCAGGAGCGCTTCTGGCGTAAACGGCTTCGGAAGGAGCAGAGCGGAGCCTTCTGAAACGGTCCCGCCGGGCGACGTATCGTCGTTGTAGCCCGACATGTAAAGCACCTTCAATTCCGGCTGCCGTTTCTTCAAAGCCTGAGCCAGTTCCTGGCCGCCCATACGAGGCATGCGCACGTCGGTCACGATCAGGTCAAGTGGCTTCTCGATGCGCTCGCAAATCTCCAGAGCTGCCAGGCCATCTCCCGCGAGCAGTACCTCGTAACCATTTGGTTCGAGAGTTTCGCGGATCAGCTCGCGCAGTTCGTTTAGGTCCTCGACAACCAGGATTGTCTCGCTGCCCGAAAGCCGCTCACCCGGGAGTTTCCAGAAACGGGCATGGTTCGTTTCCTGGCTAACGCGTGGGAAATAGATCGTGACTGCGGTGCCTTGTCCCGGTTCGCTGCTGACGTGAATACTGCCACCTGCCTGAGAAACGATCCCGTGAACCACCGAAAGCCCCAAGCCGGTTCCCCTACCCACTTCTTTCGTAGTGAAGAACGGCTCGAAAATATGGCCCAATGTGTCCGAGTCCATTCCGCAGCCTGTGTCGCTTACGCCGAGCATCACATACGGCCCCGGCGCCAGTTCCAATGGAACCTGTCGTGACTTCGCGTCCAACTCCACGTTCGCGGTTTCAACCGTCAATCTACCGCCCCGGACCATCGCGTCGCGGGAGTTAACGATCAGGTTCATTAGCACTTGATCGATTTGCCCGGCGTCGGCGCGAATCTGCCCAAGCGCCGGCGCAAGCCTGACATCAAGCTCGATATCTTCGCCGATCAGTGGTTGAGCCATTTCCTGCAGACTGGCAACGGCGGCGTTCAAGTCGAGGATCTCGAGCTGGACTGCCCGCTTCCGGCTGAATGTCAGAAGCTGTTGCGTGATTTTCGCGGCTTGGCGGGCAGCCTTTTGGATTGCTTCCACTCTGCGGCGTCTCGAATCGCCAGCTTCCATCTGGCTGAGCAGCAGGGCGCAGTAGCCACTGATGACGGTCAACGCATTGTTAAAATCGTGTGCCATCCCTCCTGCCAGACGTCCAACGGCTTCCAGTTTTTGAGACCGCCGGAACTGTTCCTCCAACAGCACTTGCTCGGTGATGTCCCTCGAGATTCCGACCAGTCCCGCTACTGCCCCGTCCTCGCCCGGAATTGGGGCCGTGGTCGTGGACATCCATCGAGATCTGCTCTCAGGCCAGTCGAACCTGCGATTGCTGGTGGTCGGACGCATCGATTTCAGCGTGCTCTCGTCGTCCGCGGTGACACTTTGCGCTACCGCCGGCGGAAGCAGATCGAATGCCGTTTTGCCGCTCACGAGATCTGGGGCGCTGCCACCCAAGAATGATTCCATTGCCTTGTTCACCTTCGTAAAGCGGCCAGCGACGTCCTTGAACCAGATCGAGTCGGGGATATTGTCCATCAAGGCATGCAGTAGGTTTCGCTCGCTGATGAGTTGGGTGGCCAGACAGCTATGTTCCGCCGCCTTGGTGACGGTTAATTTGAGATGCATGGGATCCCACGGCTTGGTGATGTAGGTGTAGATCTGACCGTAGTTGACCGCCTGGATCAGCGCGTTGATATCGGTATAGCCGGTGATCAGGATACGCGTCGCTTCGGAGATCTCCTTTGCCTTGGCGAGGAGCTGATTCCCCGTCATCCCGGGCATTCGCTGATCGGAAAGAATGACCGCGATCTTCTCTGCCTTGAGAAGCCTCAGCGCCGCCTCCGCGTCGGTCGCTATCAGGACTGCGAAGTCATCCTCGAGCAGGTCGCAGATTGAGTCCAGAATGCGTGGCTCGTCGTCAACAACGAGCACCGTCGGTTTCATTTCGATCCTCCTCATGCCGGGCTCCATCCTTCAATCCAGTGGGAATTCGCACAATCATCTCGGTGCCAATGCCCTCCTTGCTCGCGACCTCGATCCTGCCTCGATGAGCCTTGACAATCCCGTACGAGATCGCAAGGCCAAGGCCGGTGCCAGCGCCCACCGGCTTGGTTGTAAAGAAGGGTTCAAAGATCCGATGCTGAATCGCCTCGGGAATGCCATTGCCTGTGTCCAGCACGGAGACGAAAAACTCACTGTCTTTCTCCTGGGTTGTGATCGTAATCTTGCCGGCGCCCTCAATAGAGTCAATTGCATTCGATACGACATTCATTAAGACCTGGTTCAGCTCTCCCGGACAACAGGAAAGCGGTTCTACCGCGCCGTAGTTCTTCTCAACCTGAATCCTGTTTTCCATCCTGTGCCGCAAGAAGAGCAGGACCGAGTCTATGTTTTCGTGAATGTTGATGGTCTTGAATGTTCCCTCATCCAGCCGCGAAAACGTCCGCAACTTGGTCACGAGATCCCGGACGCGCTCGGCGCCCTCGCGCATGTCCGCGAGCCGGGTGAGCGCCTTACTCCAACGTCCGATAGATTCCGCCGCCGCGCACGCCTCGAATTCAGGAGTCAACCGGTTCAGATTGGCCTCGACGACAAAGAGGTTGTTGAGTACGAACGCAAGGGGATTATTGATCTCATGTGCGATGCCCGCGACGAGTTGGCCGAGCGAGCCCATTTTCTCGGACTGGATGAGGTGTGTTTGCGTCTCCCTCAGCTTCTGGTTCGTCTCTTCGAGTTCCTGGTTCGTCTTGGCAAGTTGTCCAGCTAGAGCGGCCCTGGCTTCCGCGGCTTCTTGCGCCACCCGGGAACGCACCGCCTCCAGTTCCTTGTCCTTCAGTTCCTCGATGATGCGGCGATTTTCCTGCTGGAAGAATTTGCGCCGCAGGAGCACCTGGATACGGGCCTTCAGCACTGCCATGTCGCTGGACTTGCCAACAAAATCGTCGGCGCCAGCGTTCAGCCCACGGGTCATATCCTCTTTCGTTTCATGAGCCGTCAGCATGAGGACAACCAGGGGATTTTCCAGTGTGCGCCACTTCTCGTTGATCCGGCAGCAAACCTCGATTCCGTTCATTTCCGGCATCATCAGGTCGACCAGAACGCAGTCGAACTGATTGGCGCCAAGCAGATCGAGCCCTTTCGGCCCGCTGGTGGCCGTTTCCACCTCGTACCCTTCTTTCGACATCTCCTCGAACAGGTACGCGAGATAAGTGGGACTGTCATCGATAATCAGCAGTCGCGCGCGGTGGAAGTAAGAATTGCTGGCTCCTACCAGCGACACCTGCGTGCGTGCTTTTCGCAACAAGGCTCTTACGCGCAGGATCAGGACGTCGGGATCGGCGGACTTGGGCAGGTAGTCGTCGGCGCCGCTGTCGAGAGCCCGAAGCATGCCTTCCTGGGCTTCCTCGACAGTGAGCATCAGAATCGAGATATGCCGCGTGTTCACATTCATCCGGATCTTACGGCAGACCTCATCGCCCCTCACACCCGGAAGGTAGTAGTCCAGGATGATGAGATCCGGCAGGCTTCGGTTCAATTCCTGCCAGGCAGACTCCGCATTCGCGGTGCAGGCGACTTCCCAGCCCTGGTCTTCGAGACTATAACGGAGTGCCATGGCCTGCGTCTCGGAGTCCTCCACGATCAGAACGCGGTAGGCGTCATCCATGGCTCATCACCTCCATGTTCGACACCAGTGTCTCGAGTCGTGCGGCAATGTGGGTAAGCGGCAGCAGCTCACAGATCGCATTCAAGCCGACGGCTGCCGCAGGCATCCCGTAAACCACGGCCGTCGTCTGGTCCTCCGCAATCGTGTGCCCACCGGCTCGCCGAAGCGCCAGGAGCCCCTCGGCGCCGTCCTCCCCCATTCCCGTCAGAATCACGCCAATCGCCTGTCTCCCGAGGGAGGACGCCATAGATTGAAACAACACGCTTCCGGAAGGTCTTTGAGAACAGACCGGGTCTCCCTGTTCTACCCACACCGACGTCGCGCTGGCGTGAAGATGCCGGTCGCCCGCAGCGATGTAAACGCGACCTGGCTTGGGCGACTCATGAGCACTGACCATTACGACCTGAAACGGGCAGACACTCTCCAGCCACGCGGCAAATCCGGGGATGAATTGGGCCGCGATGTGTTGCACCAACACGATGGGAAGCGGGAAATCGCGACTCAGAGCACCCAACAAGTGGGCCAAAGCATTCGGTCCGCCCGTAGAACTGACAATCCCCAGCATGAGCGGAAATTGGCTCGGCTGCGCGCGGGTCTGAGGTGGCCCCGGATTTTTCTTGGCCGGCGGACATTCGGGGCCAGTCAACTGGATGCTGCGACGCTGACGAACCACCTTCACCTGGCTCATGATGGCAAGCTGGGTGCACAAGTGTTCCGCGAGTGACTTGTAAGCCGCGTGTGTCACGCCGACAGGCTTTTCCACCACCGCCAGAGCTCCGGCCTGCAAGGCATTCATCGTGATTCTCAAGTCCTCCGACTCCACGCTGGCAGAAACTACGACGATCGGCGTGGGCTTGTCGGCCATGATTCGGCGCGTGGCTTCTAAGCCGTTCATACCCGGAAGACGGATATCGAGAGAAACGACGTCCGGCAAGAGTTTGTCGAGCAGGCGGAGCCCTTCCTCTGCGCTGCGCGCCATCCCGACCACTTCCAGGCGAGGATCGCTCGCAATGATAGCCTTGAGAAGCAGCAGGACCACGTCGGAGTCTTCTATGATGAGGACGCGAGTCTTTCTCATAGGATTTGCCGGATCACCTCCAGCAGTTCCTTTTGATCGAACTTCTTCTTTACGACATAGGCGTCCACTCCCAAGGCAAGACCTCGCTCCCGGTCCTGAACGCTCTCCATCGACGAGACGACGATGACCGGGATACCAGTCAACTGTTTGTCCTTTTTCATCTCCGCCACGAGCTCGAATCCGTCCATGCGCGGCATCTGAAGGTCGGTGATGACGAGGTCGGCCGGCTGCAGACGAAGCTGCATCAGAGCCTCCAGACCGTCCACGGCGAGCCTGACGCGATAGCCTTGCGTCTCCAGAATGCCTTTTTCCAAGGCCCGTGTCGTCAGGGAATCGTCCACGACGAGAATGCTGGGGGCGTTCCGCTCTTGCGTTTTCTTCCGCTCAGAGAGGTTCAGAGGCCGGCCCGAATGCCTGGAAGTCTCAACCAGCTCGGCGGGATTCAGCACGATGCAGACGGATCCATCCGGCAGCAAGACGCCACCAAAAACCTTGCGGCCTGCGCCGCCAGGGAAACCCAAGTCCTTGATCAGTGCATCCTGATGGTCGAGGAAGGCATCGACTCCCACCGCGATCCGCCGGGATCCGGATCTGATCACCAGAACGGACAGCGCGTCGCCGTCTCTCGCGACTGTGATATCGCCAAGGTCCAGGAGGCTGGCCAGACTGAAGACAGGCACGATCGATCCGGCGATCCTCAGGGCCGCCTTGCCCTCGATCGTCTCGATCTCAGCCAGCGATATCCGGTGTAACCGCTGGACGCTTCGAGACTGGATGGCAAATCGCTGGCCGCAGCAAGCCACGATGACGACATGTTGAGTGGAAACCACCAGCGGAACGGATAGGCGAATGACGGCGCCGAGCTTTTCGCCGGGCGAAAGGTCTACCTCTCCCTGGAGGTGGTTCACCGCTTCGCGCACGACCGAGAGACCCATCCCACGGCCGGCTAACGCTGTGGCCGACAAGGACGTCGAAAAGCCCGGTGCGAAAAGGAGCCGGAAAAAATCCCGCGGCGAGCAAGCCTTCGCCTGCTCTGCGGAAAGGAACCCTTTCTCGATGGCGGCTTTGGTGATTCCGCCGGCATCGAGGCCTTTCCCATCATCCTCGACGTCAATCGACAACTGACGGCCGTGGCTCTCCAGCCTCAACTGCAGGAGTCCCTTTGGTTTCTTGCCAGCCCGGTGGCGCTCCTCCGGCGATTCAATTCCATGGCTCACGGCGTTGCGAAGCAGATGCATCACTGGATCCTTGAGCGTCTGGAGCACCATCCGGTCAGCACGCGTATCCAGACCGGTGGCACGAAACTCGACCTCCTTGCCGGAGTCGCGCGCGAGGTCTCGCACCATCTTGGGAAAACCTTCGAAGAGGCTTTCCGCCGGTACGAGCCGCGTACGACAGACGTCATCCTGCACTTGCTCGCTCGCCACTCGCAATTGCCAGGCGCCGCTTTGTTGTACCAGACGGACACTCCGAAGTTGCCTCGCCAGAGACCGAGCACGCCCTCGCTCACTCTCAATGTGCCGAGCCAATCGGGCAAGCCCGGGCCTAGGATCGGCTTGCCGCAAAGCGGCGGAACTTTCCTGGCCGACCCGTTCCCATTCCTGTGCCATCGAACCAACCTGCTCCCCAAGGCGCTTGAGATGCTCCGTGATCAAGCCTTGCCGAAGGCGCTCGGCGACCAATTGGGCGGACGAAACCAGGAGCTGGTCGAGTTCCTGCGTGCCGACCCGGACTGTTTCCGGGGCGGAAAACACTGGCGCCGGCGGCGCCCCCGGCGCAGCCTGGGAAGAAGACATTCCTTTGGGTTTGATCTCGATGCCCAGCACCTGCTCGATCGCTTTCAAGGCAGCGTCGCATTCCGCAGGCGTTTGAGACCCGCCCGTAGAAGCGGTCAGATCTTCTGTCGTGTTGAGCACAAGGTGCACGACGTCGACCACCGTCTTGTCCACTGGCAGGACCCCCTCCCGAACGCGCGAGAAGAGCGTCTCCAGCCGGTGCGCCAGTTGTTCGACCGCGCGAAGATCAACGGCGCGGGCCGCGCCTTTCAGGCTATGCGCCCGCCGGAACATTTCGTCTAGGTCGCCCGCGGGATTCGCCGGTCCTCCTTCGGACAGTCGCTCGACCAGCGTGCGAATGCTGCTTACATGTTCCGCGTGCTCGACGCGAAACGTCGCCAGCAATTTCTGGTGCAAATCGCTCAGACTTTGTACCTCTCCACCGCCTTTTGCATCTGTTGAGACAACGCGTTCACGTTCGCGGCGGCCCTTTCCGTCTGTTGCGTGCCCGCCGCCGTCTGACTGGTCGCCTGGCTGATGCCCCTGATCGCCTGTACCACCTGTTCGAAGCCGATCTGCTGTTGATTGGCGCCGGCCACGATCTGCTGGAACGCCTGTACACTTTCCTGGATGCTGTCGGCCATCTGACGGATCGTTGCATCCGCAATTTCAGAGTGCTGCTTGCCGGACTCAACCCGTTTCACTGCCTCCTCGGTAAGCATTACCGAGCTGTTGATCCCCTTCTGGATCTCGCCCAGGATTGACCGCACCTGAAGGGTTGCTTCGCGGCACTGGTCGGCCAGGGCTTTCATCTCGCTGGCCACCACCGTAAAGCTCCGCCCGTGATCTCCCGCCGCGGCTGCCTCGATAGCGGCGTTGAGCGCCAACAGATGGGACTGTTCGGCAATGTCGTTCACGGTAGTGATGATCTCGCCGACTGCCTGTGTCTTTTCGCTAAGGCCAACAACATTTTCGGCTAACGCTTCGGCTTGCTCGCGAATCGTTTCCATCGTCCGGACCGTGTTCTGGACCGCTTGAAGCCCCGCCTTACTCGCCGCCGAAGTCCCCTCCGCCGAAGCGGCGACTTGCTTGGCCCGATCCGAGATCTGCACGCCGGACTGCGTGAGTTCACCCATGGTCGCGCTGGTCTGTTGGACCGCCGAAGCTTGCTCGGCGCTGCTTGCCGCCTGCTGTTTCGTGGAGGCCATGATCTCCGTCGTCGCTGCGTTCAGGTTTTCCGAGGCACGCCGAGTCTGAGAGGCCACGTCCCGGAGACCCGCCGCCATCTGGTTGAGTGTCTCCGCCAGCTTGGCGAGTTCATCGCCGCCGCGCACCTGGGCCTGCTGCGTGAGGTCCCCTTGCCCGACTCCTTCCGCAAACTGCATGAAGAGCCTCAATGGCGGCGCGATGGAGCGGTAGAGGAATAATCCAGACGCAAGACTCAACCCCAAAGCCAGGGCCATCGCGGCTCCGATAGACAACGTGGCTTCCCGGTGGGAAGCCGCAACCATTGCGTCGCCGAGTTCAAGCTGTTCCCGGACGTGCTTTAGCGTTGCGGCCATCTCCGACTCGAACGCGCGTCGCAACCCGTTGATCGTTTCGTCACGCCCGGCGAGTTGACTCCAGTCTCCGCTTTGCATGAGTCCCAACTGGAGGCTGGCTTCGGCGGTCAGTTTCCCGAAGGACTCGCGAAGCTGGCGCGTTGCGCTGCCGATTTCACGCCACTTTACGCTCCGCTGCGGGTGCAACGCGTTGCTTTGGAACTGGGAGACAACGGCTTCGAGATCCGTGAAGCTTTTTTCGATGTTGCCCCTGCTCCGGCGCCACTCTTCTTGCATGGCAGCCGCAGTTCCCGCATTCCTCGGATTCGCCTTGCTCTCCAGATACAGCCGATGCGCCGTTTCCCTTACCGCGGCGAGTCTTTCCTCGGAGGATCTCAGATTGCTCATGTGCTCCATGAAGAGAGAATCCCGCCGCTGCATTTCCGTTGCTGTGGCCACCACTTCACCGAGCTTGAAGAGGGCGTGCCATCCCGCGACGAGTGTCACTAGTGTCACGATGCCGAAACCCGCGAGGATTCTTGTCCCGATTCTTGCCTTCATCATTACCCTTTCTCTACGAGAACATCCGCGACAGCAAATCGTCCGGATTTACCAACATCAACGCGTCTTCCGTGATCGCCTGGACGAAGGCCGCCGGCCCTTTCTCAGAAGAGACCCAATTATCTGGCGGGATCTGCCGGACGTCCTCGACTTCATCCACTTTCAAGCCAATCTCGTGACTATCCGCGCGGACCACAATCACAGTCCCCCCAGCCTGGCTGGAATTGGGATCGTCTTTGAGGACGGCCGCCAGATCGACCACAGGGCGGATCTCTCCTCGGAAGTTGATCACACCCAAGACGAATCGGCGTCCGCTCGGGACTGGAGTGCTTCCGGCGAATGCCCGCACCGCAATGAGCTTCGCAATCTCAATGGCGTAGCGTTCCTTTCCCAACCGGAACACCACCACGGACGGCGCTTTTTGCACCGCAGTCGCGGGTGCTCCGTGACGCGCCAGCCGCTGTGCGCGGCGGCGAAGAACGGCGGGTGCTCGTTCCGGGTTTTCTTCAATTGTCTGGCTGAGGGTCAGACGGGAATGACTCAGGCGCTGGCGCAGTTGCTCCCAATCGGCGTTTTGTCTTTGCTTCATAACCTCCTCAACACGTCTATCTGCGTCTGGGCCAGCTCTCTCAGTTCAGCGGCGGTGATTCCATCGCCATCCGCGAAAACCTGACCATCCTGAAGCGGCGCGCACAGATCGAGCACGTTCTCGAAGCATCGGGCAGCCTGCCGCGGATGCCCCTGCTTCAGGTGCAGTCCCAGGTGGTAATGCGCGAGAACGAACTTGCGGTCGAGGTAGACGGCACGTCGCAGCGCCCGTTCCTTTTCGATCGAGAGATCTGCCTGGCCTAGTATCAGAGCGTGATAATAGTGAACCCGGGCATTCAGGCCATCTTCGCGAAGCATCCGCTCACAGTGTTGTACGGCGCGCGCCCAATCTCCGCGATCGGCGAGCAGGCGAAGCTCGGTTATGCGGTAGCACGGAAGCGCGGTGGCTTCGAGCGATTCCTCGCAGACTCCCGCTCCGCCGTCGTGGTCCTCCAGACAGGGGCGCAGCTCGATCCCTTGTGCCAAGCCGGATTCCGCGGTGAGGGCGAGTTCCCTGGAATCCGCCGGAGGAGCTTTCGCGGGCAGAACAAGTACGGTGGGAATCTCCACCGCCGGCGCATCCATGGCGGGAGCCGGAATGGGCGCCGGCGCCGCGTGGATCTTTTCGGGGCTTATGCCACCCTTTCGGTACATTGTGCAGGCGCCAGTGTTTACGATTTGAAAGTCCCGGAAGATTTCGATATTCAGCTCGGCATGTCCAACGATCAGCCAGCCCTCATCGACCAGACATGCCCGGAACTGGCCCGCGATGCGACGCATGACTTGATGGCTGAAGTAGATCATCACGTTGCGACACAGGATCAAGTCGAAATCCGCAATCCCGTTCGGCTGGGACGGGAACGGGTCGGTGACTAGATTGTGATACTGAAATGAGACGGACTGCCTGTATTTGGCGGCCAGGGTCCACGATTTTCCCGACATCATGAAACAGGAGAGTTTCAAGGATTCTGGCGTGTCCCGCAGCGCCCATTCTTCGAATTTCGCGCCTCGAGCCTGGCGGAGAGCATCGTGATTGATGTCGGTTCCCAGCAGGCTGACCTGCCACCCCACGAGCTCCTGCGCGAGCTCGTTGCGGAGAAGAATGGCGACGGAGTACAACTCCGCCCCGTTGGCGCATCCCGCGCTCCAGACGCGCAGCCGCCGGCTTCCTTTGTTCTTCTCGAGAATGGCAGGGAGAACAAGGCGGCGGAGGGCATCAAACTGCTCTTCGTGGCGGAAGAAATACGTCTCTCCGATGGCAATTTCGGCTACCAGCAATTCCAGCTCGGAGGCGCCTCTTACCGAATCCCGAAGAAGCTCCAGGTAGGATCGGCAATCGCAAAGCCCGAGCTGTGACAGGCGGCGGCTGACGCAAAAAACCAAATCTCCGTCGCG
>Ga0187893_10009289_pt1 | contig 15151 bp, 11 predicted proteins | sample MA1701074metaG_FD_139574 | JGI IMG/M metagenome (GOLD analysis project Ga0187893, IMG submission 139574) | White microbial mat communities from a basaltic lava cave in the Kipuka Kanohina Cave System on the Island of Hawaii, USA - MA170107-4 metaG ... | reverse complement strand
GGGCTTCCTATCGGCCGCGCTCTTCACATCGACCGTGGGGGGATGGTTGGGAGGCCTTGCGGGCGGCGCATTGTTCGTCTTCGGGCCCTATTTCTTCTCCCTCCCCTACAGCCGCGCCGGCTATTCGGAGCACATGGCTTACGCACTGTATCCACTCGCTTTCTATCTCGCCGGGCGCGCTTCGGGAGAAAAGGGGTTTGCGCCGCTCTGGACGTGCGCGGCGGTCTTCACGGCCATCGTGGCGACCCACACGCTCTCCCTCGCGATCCTCACGCCGTTCCTCATCCTCTACTTCCTCTTCGCCGGAAGCGGTGCTCCGCTGCGCAGCCGAGCGCTCCGGTGCGCGATGATGCTCGGCGGCTCCACGGTTCTCATGGCGCCCTGGTGGATCGGGCCGATCTTGGAGAGGGGAAAGATCCTCGTGAACCAACAGCTCCGCTCCGTGGAAGCCGCCGAGTCCTACGGTGCCTTCGGCATTCCCTGGTACTCTCTGTTCAACCAGTGGTTCCTTGACTCCATCGTGTCGCGCTGCGTCCCGGGGCGGGTTCACCTGCTGTTGCTCCTCGCGGCCGGCCTGGTCATCGCGCTGTCCCGGAATCCTCAGATCCTCAAGCCCACGATCCTCCACTTGGCCTTCGCTGTCGCCGCGCTTACGCTCGTTGAACAGTCGATCGCGCAGGTTTCTGTGTGGCTCCTTCCGGCCTTCGCCTACCTGCAGTACCCCTGGAGGTTTCTAGGGATCTTCAACCTCTTCGCTGCCATTTCGTTTACAGCCTGCCTCCTTCAGGGTTCGCCGCTCTCCAGACGCGGGCGACTCGTCGTGGCCGCCGGGGTCCCGGTCGTTTGCGTGCTCATCTACTTGCCTCAAATGCCTTCGCAGACGGTGCGGGGACTCCAGACCCGCACCCGCGAGGGCATCCGCGAGTCGCTGACCACCCTCGACCACGAGGACAAGTACATGCCGGCCAGTGCGAAGGTCTTCGACAGGCCAGCGCCCAAGGCTCTCCTGGAGGTCCCCGCCGGTGAGTGCTTCGAGACCAAGTCCCAAGCCAACGACTATCGCTACAGGGTCTTCTCCCCCTCGGCCGTTCCGGCGACGTTCCACCAGTACTTCTTCGATGGCTGGAAGGCCGAGATCGACCGGAAACCCATCTCCATCGGCAAGGAATCGAGTGGACTTTGCCGCCTGGAGGTTCCTGAGGGTATCCACGACGTCCGCCTCCACTTCGTGCGTCCGCCGCTCCATCACGCAGCGCTCATCGTCTCGGCCGCAGGCTGGACAGCTCTCTTGTTTGCGGGTCTGATTGAAGCTTGGAGGCGCTGGAGGCGGCGAGGCGCGGCAAGCTTAAGTCCGGGCCCGGACCCGCATCCGCTTCCGCATGCGCGTGCGTATCCGAACCTCCACCTGCCTCCCCCCCCATCGCTCAGTGGATGAGCCTCCAGATCATGGCCACGACTCGGTCCGCGAGCCGGCGCGACGTTTGGCGGCGCTTCGGGTCGAGATCGCCGAGTGCAGCGGCGACCCTGAGAGCTGCACGGACTTCCTCGAGGCTGCCCGAGGCGATGAGTTCCGGGTGATCAAGGCGGCGGAACGATGACTCGGCGACCATCAGGACCTTCCGGATGAGCGCCGTTGCACTCACGACCTTCTTGTATCCCTTCCCCGCCGCCGTCCGCAGCCGCACCGAGGCGAAGGAGGACTCGACCACGTTCGTGGTCCGCAGGTGCTTCCAGTGCTACTTCGGAGACTTGTAGAACGCCGCCATCCGATGCCAGTCACGCTGGAGCGTCTCCACCGCCTTCGGGAAGTCCCTGCCGAATCGCCGGGCGAACTGCTCTCGCGGCCGTTCTGCTTCGGCATGTGCCTCGACGTAGGGGATCTGGCAGAGCAGCTCACGCGCTTGGGCCTGCCGGCTGCGGGTGAAGTGATCGCGCACGTCGAGGATCTTGTGGTCCCAGCAGCGCTGCTCCTCGGCCTCAGGGAACACCTGAGCCAACGCAGACCAGATGCCGAGGTGCCCGTCGGCGATGACCAACCGAAGGGCGTTGACGCCACGACGCTTCAGGTCTATTTTCTCTCCGGAAAATCTTCTCGCCTCGGTAACTTCCCCCGATCCTTCCACTCGTGCCCTATCGCCAGCTCGTCTTCACCGTCCCCGTCGCTCTCCGGAAGTCTTTTTTTTTCGACCGCTCCCTCTTCGGGGAACTCTGCGGCGTGGCCTACGCCTCCACCCGAGACATCCTGCGCGCGCGGGCTCCCCTCCTAGCCCGGCAGGGGAAGGCCGTACCGGCCATGGTCATCTCGCCGCAGTCCCTCTCCGACCTCCTGCTCCCTCATGCCCATGCGCACGTGCGGCGGTCTCCCTCGGCCTCTTGCGAAACGGCGGCCTCTACTTCCCCATGGAGGACATCGACTTCTCCGGTCTCCAGGAGCGCTTCCGCGAACGGTTCTTCGAGATGAAGCTCCGGAGGGAAGAGATCCTCCCCGAGACGGTGGAGAAGTTCATGAGCTGGGAGCACTCTGGCTTTCACGTCGGCTGGCGCGAGCGGAGGATCGATGCGGATGACCGGAGGAACCTCGGAGGCCTCCTCACTTAGAAGCTGTTTCAATACCCATTCCGTCTGCCCGAGGACGGGCGAGGGGGCGTCAGGCGAGGAGGGCCGACGACGCACACCCACCCGCTCGCGGGGAACCCCCACTCGAAATCGTCAGCCGGGCGGGTACCCGGGCGGAGAATATCGTGGAGGGGAGCCACACAGCGGCCGACCGCCGGAGCAGCCCCCGCCGCTCCCTGTTCGGTCGCAGAACGCCCACTGAAGGTGGCTCGGCTCCGAGACGTGCCCGGAGGGGAGCGGCGAGCAGCGCGGAGCCGCGGACCGCCGGAGCAGCCGGGAGCCCGCGTCAGCGGGCGGCTACGAGGCCCGCCCGGAGGGTTTGCTCCGAGCAGTGCGCAGGAGCAAACGGTCGGAGGAGCCCCCGCCGCTCCCTATCCGGTCGCAGCACGCCCACCGAAGGTGGGTCGGCTCCGAGACGTGCCCGGAGGCGGCCGCGGAGCGGCCGACCGGAGTGGAGCAACGAAGAGATCGTCGATCCCGGCGCTCCCCCGAAGGGGCCGGCGGATTCTTGTGCGACCCGTCCTGCCGGCTGGGGGTATCGAGAATTGGCGCGCGGCCGCGGCTTCCCAGGGGAACCAGCCGGCCGGGCCGGCGAAAATGGCTAAGTCCGAGTAGCGGCTGCCACACGCGCGGGTTTGGATCATCGCCCTCGTCACGTCCTTGTGGCCGCGAAGCTCCTGGGCGCCCGCTGAGACGCCGCGGAGCACTTCGATATCCCTCGGTCGCGACGACGACGTGACCAACGGCGCGCGCAGGACCGACGCGCGAGCGTGCGGCTCACCCGGCGATCCTTGCGCCCGGTTCGACGTGAGTGCAACCGGCACGCGCGCTCGTGCAACGCCCTCGTGCGGGCTTGCGGTCCGCTCGAGCGGGCGTGCCAACCGAGCCGTGCACCCGTGCGACGGACTTGCGCAGGCCCGCAACGCGCTCGTACGGCGCCGCAACGAGCCCGCGCTGCGGTTCGGCGAACCTGGAAAGTCGCCGGACGAGCTGGGAAAGTCGCCGGAAGAACCTGGAAGGTCGCCGGACGAACCCGCGAGGTCGCCGGAAGAACTTGGAAGGTCGCCGGAAGAACCCGCAAAGTCGCCGGACGAACATGCGCGGTCGTGGACTCGACCCGGACGGTCGTGAAATCGACAGGGGAGACCGTGAGATCGACCCGTCAAGTCCTGCAATCGGCTTGGCGCCGGCTGGGAAGAGGTCATCCAGCTTTGCGATGCTTAAGTAAAGCGCTGCGAACGGCACGTCAAGCGCCGGGAAAGGCTCGTCAAGTGCCCGGGAAGGCACGTCAAGCGCTGAAATCGACAGGGAAAACGTTGCGAAGGACGCGGCGAACGCTGATCTACGCTTCGCATCCCCTCCGACCGGCCGGCGAGCAGGCTTGGCTCGCTCGGAAAGCCGAGATCTACCGCAAGCTCAGCCTGGCTGAGCGCGTCGCCTGGTTCCGGAACCTCGAGTGGATCGCCCAGGTTCTCTCGGGGGTGAAGGAGAATATCTCCTACGACGACCAGCGCGACGTTGCGCAGGAATGGCGCGATCCTTGCGCTGGAACGAAAAGTTGGAGCCTCACCGGCACGCCTCGAACGACTCGCAGCTCAGCTCGTCGCCGGTCGGATCGACGCCGCACGCCGGGAACGGCGCCGGGGGCGCCGGGCCGCCCTCGTACTGGTAGCTGAACATGTAGATCGCGTCCGAGAGGTCCATGTTACCGTCGTCGTTGCAGTCGGCCGCTTTGATGCAGAGCGTGGGCGGAGCGTCGCCGCGGAAGAGGTCGTTCATGATCCAGACGCCGTCGGCGATGTCGAACTTGTCATCCTGATTGGCCTCGCAGCGGCGGAAGCGGGGCGCCGGCGGCCTGACGGTCAGCGTTGTCTCGCCCTGGATCCCGTCGAGGCTCGCGCGGATCGCCGTCGTCCCGCCGGAGACGCCCGTGGCGACTCCCTTTGAGCCCGCGGCGTTCGAGATCGCCGCCACCGCCGTCTCGGTCGACGTCCAGGTCACCTCCTGGGTCAGGTTCTGAGTGGCGTCGTTCTCGAAGCGCCCGGTCGCCGTGAAGGGCTGCGTCCCGCCGGTGTCGATCGTCGGATTCTTCGGCGTCACATCGAGCGAGACGAGGGCGAAGGCCACCACAGTCAGCGTCGCGGTGCCGCTCTTACCGTCGCGGGCGGCGGTGATCGTCGTCTGTCCCGGCGCCACACCCGTCGCCACACCCTTCGAGCCCGCGGCGTTCGAGATCGTCGCCACCGCGTCGAGCGAGGAGCTCCACGTGACGTCCTTGGTGATGTCCTGGGTCGAGTCATCCTCGAACCTTCCCGTCGCAGTGAACGGCTGCGCGCTCGCCGGCTTGATCGACGCGGCCGGCGGCGCGACTTCGATCGAGACGAGGCCGATGGCGCGGACCGTCAAGGACGTCTCGCCGGTCACGTTGTTCAGCGTCGCCCGGATCGTCGTCTGGCCCACCGACGCGCTCGTCGCCACCCCCTTCGAGCCCGCCGCGTTCGAGATCGTCGCCACGGCGGTGTCGGTGGAGCTCCAGGTGACGTCCTGGGTGACGTCCTGCCGCGTGTCGTTCGAAAAGACCCCCTCCGCCGTGAAGGCCTGCGAGGTGCCGAGCATGATGGTCGGGTTTGCGGGGCGAACGATGATCGCGACGAGCGTGATCGCCGTCACGGTCAGCTCCGTGGAGCCGCTCACGGCGCCCAGCGTCGCCCGGATCGTCGTCTTTCCCGCGCTGAGCCCGGTCGCGGTGCCCTTCGCCGCCCCCTGGTCCTCGATGGTCGCCACCGCCGTGTCCGAGGAAGTCCAGGCGACGTCGAGCGTCAGGTCCTGGGTGACGTCGCCCTCGAAGCGGCCCGTCGCCATGAACTTCTGCGTCGTGTTCACGAGGATCGACGGGTTCGTCGGCGTGACCTCGATCGACAGGAGCATCCGTTCGCGCACGGTGAGGGTCGTCTCGCCGACGACGTCGCCAAGCTGCGCCCGGATCGGCGTCGAGCCGACCGCTCTGCCGGTCGCTAGCCCACCTTGAACCCCCTGCGCGATGATCGTCGCCACCGCGCCTTCGGTGGCGCTCCAGGTCACCTGCTGCGTGATGTCCTGCGTCGCGTCGTTGTCGAAGCGGCCCGTGGCGGTGAACTGCTGGTTCGTGCCCACGATGATCGTCGGATTCGTCGGCGTCACTTCGATGGCCAGCAGCGTCGCCGGGACAACGGTGAGCATCGCCGTGCCCTCGATACTATCGAGCGCCGCTTTGATGGTGCTCTTTCCGGGGATCATCCCCATCGCGCGCCCCTTCGAATCCCCCGCGTTCTCGACCGTCGCGACGGTCGTATCGGAGGAAGACCAGCTCGACTCCTGGGTCACGTCGCGGCGGCTGAGATCGCTCAAGATGCCGGTCGCCAGGAACTGCTGCTTGGTCCCCACGACGATCGTCGGGTTGGGCGGGGTCACTTCGATCGCGAAAATCACCGGCGCGGTCACGGTGAGCGTCGTGGAGCCGCTGATCCCTTCCTGCGTGGCCGTGATCGTTGTCTGGCCCATGGAAAGGCTGTTAGCGCGGCCCTTCTCTTCGCCCTCGTCCTGGATGGAGGCGACGAGCGGATTCGACGTGGACCAGGAGGCCGTGGAGGTGATATCCCGGCTCGAGCCGTCGCTGAAACTCCCGGTGGCGGTGTAGTCCACCGCTGCGCCGAGCGGGACGCTCAGATCGGCAGGCGTGACCACGATGGAAACGAGGTCGGGCGCCGGATTGACGGGCGTCCTGGGCTTCCTGTGCTTCTGATGGCAAGCAACGGGAGCCAGAAATGAAAAAACCACCAGGAGAATCGCAGGGAGCGATCTCAATCTTTACTCCTCGCTGAACCGGAGAGCCCCGTTCGTTTTTCGTCCCGATGGACCGACCCCGGGGCCCCGACCTCGTGTGAGAGGCCGCAATTCTACGGTCTGGGGGGACCTGGTAGAAGCCCCCTGTTTGCCCCCGGTAGGAGGACTTCAATCGCCCCCCCTGCAGGTCGCTCAACCCAGGTCGACATCGGGGCTCCGGTGCATGTACGCAACCGAGAAGGAAGAGGCAAAATCGCGCGGAGAGCGCCGTTTGCAGCCAGCGGCTTCCTCCCCGTGTTCCGCGATTCTCGTCCGCCCGTGCGGCGGAAGGGGATGCGGATGGCGGATTCGGACGTGGATTCGGATCCAGATTCGGAGATGGGAGGTGGCCCCTCTGTGCGTCCTCTGCGTCCTCCGTGTACTCCGTGGTTCAAATCCGTCCGTCCGCCGTCCTGGTTTGGAGGCACAGCCCGCGCCGTGTCCTCCGTCGCTCCACCCTTCTCCTCCCGCTCCGGCCTCAGTCCCCGCTGCCCGCCCCCCTCACGTACGCGATGAGGTCGGCCAGCTCCTGCCGCGAGACGTTCTTCTCCAGCTCCTGGGGCATGAGCGAGATTGCAAGGGCGGAAACCGACTCGATATCCCGGCGAAGGATCGTCTCTTCCTCTCCGCGGTCCCGCCGGAGCGTGAGGCTCGCTGCGGTCTCCGAGGCGATGAGGCCGACCAGAGTGCGCCGGTCGCGCGTCAGGACCGTGTAGCAGGTATACCCGGGCGCGATCTCGTATTCCGGAACCAGCGTGTGGAGGAGGATCGCCTCCGGCGGCTGACTTCGGATGCCGAAGAGGTCGGGGCCGACAGTGAAACCGTCGCGGTCGAGCCGATGGCAGGTGGCGCAGTGAGTCTTGAAGACGGCGCGGCCGTTCCTGGGATCCGGCTTCAAGGCGAGGGCCGACCGGAATTCCTCGTAGACCTTCATGCGGTCCGTGCTCTCGCGGCCGGCGTAGAGCGCCTTGGCGCGCCCGCGGATGGTCTCATCGGGGGATTGGAGGAGCTGGCCGCGACGGGCCGTATCGAGGAGCCCCGGATCGACGGCCCCCGATTCCATCGCGGCAAGAATCGCACCGTGATGGCGGGGGTGGCCGAGCAACGCCGAGAGGACGCTGTCGCGCACTCCGGGCGAGAGCCTCCCGAACCGCTCCGGAGCGAGGAGCGCCGGCGCGATGCTCGCGGAGTCCATTCCGGCAAGGGCACGCACCGCTGCGGACTGGAGCGGGGGAGGGGCGTCCGCGCCGGAGCCGAGAAGACCGACCAGCGCCTTCTCCGCCTCTGCGCCCCCCACAAGGCCGAGGAAGCGCGCGGCGCCGATGCGCTGATCGATGGGCCGCCCAAGATCGCGCAAACGGGCGATCGACGCCGTTCGATGGTCCCCGATTTGTTTTCGGACTCCACGAAAGGCCTCCGGCCCGCGCTCGAGGAGCGAGAAGAGGAGAGAACCTCCTTTCGACGCCGATCCGCGCGTGCGGAGACCCTCCGCCACTCCGGTCAGAAAGGCGACCTCCGGGTCCGGCTCGCCCTTTGGCCAGTGCCCGGAGAGGTCGTCGAGCATGTCCGGGAGGCCGTCCAGCTTCTCGCCGGCGCCCAGGATCCGCCCGATTTCCTCGAAGAGGGCCGAGGCGCCGTTCTCCTCCGCCGGCAGGATCGGGCGCAGCTCTCCGAGGAGCCGGCCTTCCATCCCGGCGGCGGAGCTGAGGACCGCCGCCCGCGTCCAGCGATCGCCGGCGCCCCGGGCGGCGATCGAGGCCAGCGCGGGGAGGACGCGCCGCTTCTCGGGCGCCGCGCCGAGGGTGAGGGCGAGCTGGAAGCGAACGCGAGGGTCGGCATCCCCGGCCAGAGGCAGGAGCCGGTCGAGCCAGGCGATCGGGTCCGGGGAAGGGAGGAGGCGGGGCTCGATCCAACGCACCGCGTGCTCGCGCACCGCGGGGTGAGGGTCGGCGAGAGCCTTCAGCAGGACGGAATCATCGTCGAGAGATCCCAGCCTTTGCATCGTGAAGAGGCGGTGGAGGCGGCCCACGGCCCCTTCTACCTCCGGCCGGCCGGCCAGGCCGGAGCGGAGGCTCTCGTTCGCCTCGGTCAGAAAATCGATCGCATCTTGATCCCCCTTCTCGATGAGCAGCCGCTGGGCGGTGCAGCGCCGCCAGACCTCGGCGTGGTCGAGCTGAGAGCAAAGGGCCTCCGTCGAAAGGCCGGCCAGGCCGACCCTCTCGAAGCCGCGGCCGCGAGCGGCGACGCGGTAGATCCGCCCGAGGTCCCGGCCGCTCGTGAAGTCGGTCCGCTTGCGCACTTCGGGCGGCAAGTACACGGGGTGCTCGATCGACTTTCGGTACATGTCGCAGATGTAGAGCGCTCCGTCGGGCCCGTTCGCGAGGTTCACCGGGCGAAACCAGGAGTCCGTGGAGGCGAGGAACTCGACCCCTTCGGCGATCGGCACGGCGCGGAACGTCGCGCCCACGGGGACGAGGCGGTCCGAGTGCACGAGGTTGCCTGTCGGATCGCACGAGAACGCCGCGCCCCTGTACTCCGGCGGCAGCGCGGTGCCGCCGTAGATCGTGACGCCGCATGCGGCGGTGAAGCTTCCGGCGTGCGAGTCGGCCGTCGTGACGTTCTTCGAGATCGGAAAGATCCGGGCAGCGGCCCCGGGGCCCTGCACGTTGCCTGAGACGAGACCCTCGGGGAGGTCCTGGATCGTCTGCGAGAAGGCGAGGTGCGGGTTTCGGGCCAGGTAGCGGCCCGAGAGTACGGGATGCTGGATCTGGATGCGGTTCATGCAGAAGAACCGCCGGCCGAAGGCGTCGAACGCGAGACCGAACTGCCCCTTGCCCTCGACGGCCTCGAAACCGCTTCCGTCGGGCCGGAAGCGGAAGTCCGAGCGGTCGATGTCGACCGCGGGGAGGTCGGGCCGCTCCGGCGCTGTGACCTTGCCGCCGCTGAGGCCGCCCGAGACGTAGACCCAGTTATCCAGGGCGAGCGTCGGATGGCTCGCGCGGAGCTGGCTGCTCCCTCCGAGGGAAAAGCCCGTGAAGACCACGCGCCGCTCATCGGCCTTGCCGTCGCCATCGGTATCCCTGAGATAAAAGATGTCGGGGGCGCAAGTGACGTAGAGGCCGCCGCGCCAGAGCATGGCGCCGTTAGGGAACGTGAGGTCGCGGGCGAACTCGGTGCGCTTTCGATAGCGGCCGCCGGCATCGGGATCCTCGAGGAGCGCGATCGTGCCGGCGGGAGGCTTCCCCTCCCCGGGCCCCTCGGGGTAGCCGCGGTTCTCGACGACGAAGAGGCGTCCCGCCTCGTCGAAAGCGATCGCCACGGGATCGAAAACAAGCGGCTCCGCAGCGGCGCATTCGACGGCCACGCCCGGAGCGACCCGGAACGAGGCCAGGGCCTCCTCGACCGACAGGGGACCGTCCCCCGCGCCGAGGACGAGAAGTTTCGCAAAAAACAAAAGGAACACCACGCCCAATCCTCCGCAGGATTCTCTAGAAGCCACACCCGAGCCAACTGCGACGACAATCTCTGCACACCTCTGCACACCTCTGCGTCCTCTGCGTCCTCCGCGGTCAACGCTCTTCCGTCGTCCTCCTCAAGTCCCCACAGACGGGGCAGGCCGGATCCCGCCGGATGCGGATCACGCGGAAGTCCATCTCCCGCAGATCCATGCGCAGGAGCCGCCCGAGGAGCGGCTCGCCGAGCCCCGCCAGCACCTTGATCGCCTCCGTCGCGCCGATGCAGGCCGCCGTGCCCGAGACGGCGCCGAAAACGGGGAACTCACGCTTCCATCCGGGGGCCGGCGCCGGGCTGAGGCAGGCGAGGCACGGCGTCTTTCCGGGCACGATGGTCGTCACGGTCGCCTCCAACTCGTACATCGCGCACTCGACGAGCGGTTTACGCTGCCGGACGGCCTCGCGGTTGAGGAGGAGCCGCTCCTCGAAGACCGGCGCGCAGTCGACGGCGAGGTCAGCCTGGGCGAGGAGCCCCGCGATGTTCCCCTCGGTCGGGTTTTCCGCCACGGCGACGACCTCCAGCCGCGGATTCAGCTCGAGGAGCCGGCGGCGGGCGCTTTCTATCCGCGGCTTGCCGGCCCAATCGTGGGTCATGAGGAGCTGGCGGTTGAGGTCGTCCGGCCGCACGTTGCCGGCATGGGCGAGGATGAGCCGCCCGACGCCGGCCGCCGCGAGCTGGTAGGCGACGAGGCCTCCGATTCCCCCCACACGGGAAATGAGGATGGAAGCTCCCTTCAGCTTTTCCTGTCCGGTGTCGCCGAAGCCCTCGACCCACATCTGCCAGGCGTAGACGGCCTTTTCCTCCGCGGTGAGCTTCGTCGATGGGCCCCTCGCCGGCCGGGAACCCCCGCTGATCGGCAGGAGCAAGGTGAGGCGCATGCCTTCCGTGAGGACCGGGTCCGCCCCGGGAGCGACCTGCTCGTCGTCGAGGGCGAGAATCACTGCACGGCTCGGTCTCGCTTGCGCATCGATGAGGAGGGGACCGGCGGCGGCCCCATGGCGGCGCGCGACCTCGTTCATCAGCGCGCCGAGCGTCGTACCTTCTGAAACGTCGAAGGATTCGCTCGACCTTCCGACGGCCTTCCGCAGGAGGCCTGTGTAGTGGACGGCGACGTTCAAATCTCCCCTCCCCGCGCGGCGGCCGCCTTCGCCGGCCCATCGTCGCAGACGACCCGACCCCCGGAGAGGCGCAGGTGGATCGTGGCGAGGCGCGCCGCTTCGTCGCTCGAGTGCGTCACGTGCAGGGCCGTCAGGGGTTCGTGGCGGCGCACGGAGGCGAGAAGGTCGTGCATCTGGACCCGCGTATCCTCGTCGATCGCGCTCAGGGGCTCGTCGAGGAGGAGGATTCCCGGCCGAAAGGAAAGAGCCCGTCCGAGCGCCACGCGCTGCCTCTCACCGCCGCTCAAGCCCGCGGGTTTTCGGTCGAGAAGGCCGCCAATGCCAAGAAGCTCGGCCAGCTCCTCGATCCGCCGCGTGGAATCGGCCCGACTCCACTTGCGCACTCGGAGCGCGAAGGCAAGCTGATCGCGTACGGTCAGTGTCGGAAAGAGCGCTCCATCTTGAGGGACGTAGCCGGCGCCGCGCTCGGCCGGACGGGACCGCGTCACGTCCTCCCCGCGAAGCTCGATCCGGCCCGCTTCAATGGGGATGAGACCGCAGATGGCCTCGACGAGCGAGGTCTTCCCGCTGCCGGTGTTGCCCATGAGGACCGCGTACTCTCCTTCCGGCACTTCGAACCCGATGCCTTCGAGAGCGAACGCGCCGCGCCGCAGCGCGAGTCCTTCGACGCGGATCACACGCCGCCTCCGCCGTCCAACCTCTCGAGGCCGAAGAGCCGGGCCACGACGAGGACCGCGAGGGAGAGTCCCACGAGGATGAGCGACACCGCGATGGCAGCCTCGATGTCGCCGACCATCAGCTCCAGGAAGACGGACGTCGGCAGCACCTCGGTCTTGAGGCGCGTCGTCCCCGCGAAGACGAGGATCGGACCGAACTCCCCCATGGAACGCGCCCAGGCGAGCGTGAGCGCGGTCACGACGCCGGCGCGCGCCTGGGGCAACGCGACACGGAAGAACGCCTGCGAGCGACGGCAGCCGAGAGTGAGCGCGACGCGCTCGGGGCGCGGGTCGATGCGCTCGAAGGCCACGTACAAAGCGCGAGCGGCGAAGGCGCCGGCCACTGCGAACTGGGCGATGATCACCGCGGGGATTTCGTAGGTGACCCGTCGGACCGGAGCGACTCCGCATGCGGCGAGGAGCGCGTTCAGGCCCGACAGGTCGAACGCGGAGACGATGCACCAATCCAGCCACTTCCCGGGAGCCGTCTGGAAGAGGATGAGGAGGCTGATCCCGATGACGAGCGGCGGGAGGATGATCGGGATGTCGATCATGGCGTCGACGAGTCGGCGGAGCGGGAATCGATACCTCGAGAGCAGGTAGCCCGTCGGGATGCCGACCACGACCGAAAGGATCGCCGAGACGGTGCACGTGATGAAGCTCAGGACGATCGAATAACGGATGTTTCGATCTCCGAGCGCCCGCAGTAGGTGGTCGGGGGAGATCTTGGCGGCGTCGGCCGCGAGGAAGGCCGCGATCAGGAGCAGATAGCTCGCGGCGATGGCGATCCCACACGCGAAGAAGGGGACATCGGAGCGGACTCGATGCCCGCCGCTCCCCCGCCCTGCGGACTCCCTCGACACGCCGTTCAAGGCTGCGCCCGCCAGGTGAAGCCCTGGGCTTCGAATCCAGCGCGCGACTCCGCACTCAGGACCGTGTCGAAGAACCGCTCGAGCAGCCGCGCATGGCGGACTCCCTTGGCCCGAGCGAAGGGCTGCGCGGCGCTCGTCGTCGCGGCGCCCAGGGAGACGATGTCGAGCGGCCGGAGCGAGCCGTCGGAAGCGCTCAGGACGTTCGACCGGTAGACGATCGCGGCGTCGAGCGCCCTCACTCGGAGCTGGTTCACGAGGAAGTCCCCCGTCGGCGAGTCGACCGAGAGGTTGGCCTCGACGGCGGCGCGCAGCCCCTCGCGCTCGAGCACGCGGCGCGACAGGACGCCGAGCGCGGACTTGTCCGGATGCGCGAGCCCCACGCGTAGTCCGGGGATTGCAAGGTCCTTGAGACCGGCGATCTTCTTCGGATTGCCGTCCTGGACCGCGATCACCAGGTCGTTTTCAGTGAGTGGACGCGGATCGAAGAATTTCTCCTTCACGGGCTCAAAGAACGTCGCATCACAGGCGAAGTAGCCGTCGGGCGATCCTCCGGCCTTCATCTGGGCCACGAGAAGGCCGCAGCCGTTGTAGACGGTGTTCACGCGGACGCCCTCGCGCGCCCGGAAGGCCTCGACAGCCCTTTCGAGACCGGGACGCAGCATGGCGCCGCTGTAGAGTAGGATCTCGGGCGAGTCTTCCCAAGGATCGCCATCGAGGACCGAGTAGCCAGCGCGGGCGAAGTGCGCCAGCCCGCGATCCGGGGCCCCGAGAAACCGGGCGAAGCGGAGCGCCGCCGCGGGCCGCTCGCAACTCGAGAGGACGCCGATCGAGACCGCCATCTCCTCTCCAGGGAAGCTCACATCCTTCGCGGGTTCGATGTCGGGATACTGAGCGAGGGTGGCGTCCCAGAGGAAGCCCGCGTCGACGGCGCCGAGGCGGATGTCGTTGGCAACATCCGTGACGGTGGGCTTGAAGACCACCGCGCGGCCGCTGATGCCATCCCAGAGGTTTCGGTTCTCGAGGATCCGTCGCGTCATCTTTCCGATGGCGGCGGCTTCGGGATGACAGAGCGCGACCGCCACATCGGAGCGCAGGAGGTCGTCGAGCGAGCGGACGCCCTTGGGGTTGCCGCGACGGACCGCCACCACGGGAGCCATCCGAGCCATCGGGATCCGCTCGCGGACAAGGCCCTTCGCGGCTGCGGCATCGAGGTAGCTGTCATCGGCGGCGAGGAAGAGGTCTCCCGTACGAGCGGCGATGATGTTCCCAAGGAGCGTTCCCGAGCCGCCGTACTGGATCTCGATCCGCACGCCGGCGACCGATTCGTATTCCTTCGCGACCGACTCCCCCACCGGCTTGAGCCCGGCGGCACAGTAGAGCTTCAGGAACTTGTTGTCCACGCTCGGTGCCCGACCCGCCCCTCCATCGCAAGCGGTGAGAAGGAGTGCCACGAGAGCCGCCGGCGTCCTCATGCGGCACCTCCTGCGGCGCCCGAGCCGGCAGGTCCCGCTTCGGGTCCCGCGCTCGGGCCCGCGCCCTCGACCGCGACGATCCTTCCCTCGCGAAGGCGGATGCGTCGATCCGCGGCGCGCTCGGCGGCCTCGCCGTGCGAGACGACGAGCACGGTCCCTCCGCCGCGGGCGTACTCCTTGAGGATGCGGAAGACTTCCGCTTCGCTGTCGCGGTCGAGGTTTCCCGTCGGCTCATCGGCAAGGATCAGGGCAGGCCTTCGCAAGAGCGCTCGGGCGATGGCGGTCCGCTGCTTCTCCCCCGCGCTGAGCCGGCCGGGCTTCGAGTGGGCCCTGTGGGCGAGCGAAAGGCGGATGAGAAGCTCGCCGCATCTTCTAGAGAGGTCCGCGGTGTCGCCTCGCGCCGCCAGGAGCACGTTCTCGCTGACGCTCAGGTAGGGGACGAGATGAAAGAGCTGAAAGACGAAGCCGAGGCGACTTCCGCGGAACTCCGCCCGCGCCTGGGTCGAGAGCGCGAAGAGGTCCCGGCCTTCGATCAGGACTCGACCGCGCGTCGGCCGAAGCATCGCCCCCGCCATGAGGAGCAGCGTCGATTTTCCGCATCCGCTCGGGCCGGTGATCGCCACGAACTCCCCTCGCTCCGCCGCGAAGGAAACGTCCTCCAGGGCGGCGACCGGGCCCCGTCGCGTTGGGTAGACCTTCGTGATTCCCTCGAAGCGGACCATCGCGATGCTCTTCCGGGGGAGTTATCCCTGGAGAGGGGACAAAAATCCAGGGAGGAGGCCGTTCAGCGCGGAAACCAGGAGCCGGGCCGGGTGCATGCTCCCTGAGGCGCATCGACGGGGACACGATCGCCCTAAGTACCCCCATTCATAAGTCCGTGTAGGGTTTGTTGCGCCCTGAATATTCGAAGACCCAAGACTCGTGGAAGTTCATCCGGGCGCAACCCTGCGGGCCGGGCGCTTTTGGCGCCATGCTTCGTTGCT
>Ga0187893_10009288_pt1 | contig 15151 bp, 12 predicted proteins | sample MA1701074metaG_FD_139574 | JGI IMG/M metagenome (GOLD analysis project Ga0187893, IMG submission 139574) | White microbial mat communities from a basaltic lava cave in the Kipuka Kanohina Cave System on the Island of Hawaii, USA - MA170107-4 metaG ... | reverse complement strand
TCCCGCTTCCACGATGCTCACGGCGCGCATCGGATAGAAGACGGCGAGGTCGAGCGGCCAGATCGTCTTGCCGAGGTAGACCACGTAGGCGACCAGCGCGTTGAGCGTCCGGTCGAGGAGCGTCAGGTCCTCCAGCGAGATGACGGCGCCGCCCTGGCGCTGGGCCACGAACGTGACCGCGCTCGCGACGGCGGCGAGCGTGAAGAGCGGAAGCTTCTCGGTGACCAGCCGCACGTCGATCGGCCGGCAGAGCGGCCAGAGGTCGCACAGCAGCAGCACGAACGGCAGGGTCACCACCATCGGCTTCGACAAGAGCGCCAGGGCGAACGCCACGAGCAGCGCCGCGTAGCGGCCCGCCGTGCGGCGGCGCACCCAGGCGCCGTACGCGAGCAGCGCAAGCATCCACCAGAAGGCCGCCAGCACGTCCTTCCGCTCTGCGACCCAGACGACCGACTCGACGCGCAGCGGATGCATGGCGAAGAGCGTCGCGACGAGCGCGCTGCGCCCCACCGCACCGGTCCACGACACGAACACCAGGTAGCAGAGCGCCGCCGCCGCGGCGTGGAGCCCGATGCTCGTGAGGTGATGCCCCCACGCCGCGCGTCCGAAGAGCGTCGCGTCGAGCATGTGGGAGAGCCACGTGAGCGGATGCCAGTTGGCGGCGTACGCGGAGGTGAATGCCCAGCGCACGCCCTCGACCGACAGCCCGGCACGCACAAGCGGATTGTCGGTCACGTACTCGGGATCGTCGTACAGCACGAACCCGAAGCGCAGCGCCGGCGAAAACACCGCCACGGTCCCGAGCGCGATCAGGACGGCGATGCCGAAGTCGCGGCCGCGAAGCACGCGCGGTCGGGTACAAGAAGCGCGCCGCCGCCGTCAAACTGGCGAAGACGGCGATCGTCCCACGGAGGTCGACGGTGTCGGATCGTCCGAACGAGCGTCCGGTGTGACGGGACGTGGCCCGGGCGGAGGACCCAGAGCGAGCGGACGTCTGAGCGGGCGCAACGCTGCCGCATGCGAGCCCGCGGCGCATGTGCCCGCGAAGCGGGAGCGAGCGACGGGTCCTCCACCCGGGCACCCTGCCGCGATCGGGCGCTCCGAGCGGCCCGGCACAATCGGCCCCCGGTGGACTCTCGGCGGCCGAGCTAGGATGATGGCCGACGATGCAGGACCGCCTGATCTTCCTCATCGGGGCGCCGCGCTCGGGGACGACGCTGCTCGCCCGCATGCTCTCCGCCCACTCGCAGATCTACGGCCGCGCCGAGCCGCATCTGATCACGCCGATCGCGCACCTGGGCTACTTCGGCAACGTGCAGAAGGCGCCCTACGATCCCTTCAACGCCGAACAGGCGATGAAGGAGATCGTCGCCGAGATCCCCCGCGGCGAGGCCGGGTACCTCGACGCGCTCCGCGCCTACACCGATTCGCTGTACGCGCAGATGATGGAGCTGGCGCCGGCCGGGAAGCGGCTCTTCCTCGACAAGACGCCGGCGTATGCGCTGGTGCTGCCGTTTCTCACCAAGCTCTACCCGAAGGCACGCTACGTGGTGCTGACGCGCCACCCGCTCGCCATCCTCACCTCGTACGTCGAGTCGTTCTTCGACGGGGACTACGCGGTGGCGATCAGCCACAATCCGGTCGTCCAGCGGTACGTGCCTGCGCTGGCGAAGATGGTGCGCGAGCAGCCCGTGCCCCTCGCCTGGGTGAAGTACGAAGAGCTGGTGAAGGACCCCGAGGCGCATTTCCGCCGCGTGTGCGACTATCTGCAGGTGCCCTTCGAGGAGAAGGCGATCAGCTACGGCGAGAGCGGCGAAGAGTTCAAGGGCCTGGGCGACCCGACGGGCGTGGCCAAGCACAGCCGCCCCGTCACGTCATCCGTCTCCAAGTGGGCCGCCGAGATCGCCAACGACCCGGCGAAGCTGGCGCTGGTCTCGCGCCTGGTCGACGACCTCGATCCGGCCGACCTGGAGACCCTCGGCTATCCGCGCGAGAAGATCATGGCGCAGCTCGCCGCCGCCACGGGCGCGCCGGTCGCCGTCAAGTCGAAGGGGCCGCTGCGCTACCGCATGGAGCGCAAGGTGCTGGTGACGTTGCGGCGCAACATCCACCAGAACGCGCTCGGCCGGCAGCTGAAGCGCCTGCGCTTCGCGCTCGACGTGCTCTTGCGCGAGTAGCGGACCCTCAGGCCGCGACCACGTTCGGCCGCGGCAGCTTCTGCTCCTCGCAGAGCGCAAAGTAGAACTGCTTCACCAGCCCGGCGTCGATGATGGTGGTGACGTTGCCGTCGGCGTCGAGGTTCAGATTGGCACCGTAGATGGCGAACCAGGCGTCGGTCATGTCCTTCTGCCCCGCCGGCACGGTGAGCGTGTGGATGGAGCCCGCGGGCTCGAAGAGATAGGAGCCGGCGCGATTCACGTCGGGGTATTCGGCGTACTTCCACTCGCCCGCGATGGTGAACGCGTAGACGGGCCCGGTGTGCTTGTGCGTGGGGATGGTGACGCCGGGCTCGAAGCGGGTGCGCACGATCCAGAGTCCCTGGTGCTCGTCGGCGTGCACGAGCTGGAGATGCGTGCCGTCGCCGAGCGCCACGAAGGGCAGCTCCTGCTCGCCGCGATGAATGGCTCGGGGAATCAGATCCGCTGGGCTCATGGCCGTCATCTGTGCCGAGCGACCGCGCGGAGTCAACCGTCCCTGCGCCTCAGCCGACGCGGTCCCAGGAGATCACGCTGCGCGCGGACGGCCGCGACAGCGGCCCGAACTTTCCCGCGGGGTAGCCCACGGGGATGGCGGCGGCGAGCGAGACGCTGCGCGGCAACCCGAGGAGTGCCTCGAACTCACCGGGCACGAAGAAGTGCGGCGTGGTGAGCACCGCTCCCAGCCCGAGCGTCCGCGCGGCCAGGAGCAGGTTCTGCACGGCGGGATACGCCGTCGATCCGTCGGCCATGCCCGTGGTGCGAAGCGATCCGAGGACGAAGCGCGCGGTGGTGGCGGGCCCGAGGATGCGCACAGCCTTCGCGAACGTGCCCGGCGACGACAGAATCTGGGCGAGCGCTTCGTCCTGCTTCACGCCCACGAAGATGATGGCCGGCGCTTCGTGCAGGTGCTCCACCATGTGGGTACCCGCGCGCAGCATGCGCGCGCGGGCCGAGAGGTCTTCCCCCGGGCGCTGCGGGGCGCGGGCGAACGTCTCGAGATAGAAGTCCCACGTCCGGCGCCACAACGTCTGCACCTTCTGCTTCTGCTGGGCGTCGCGCACGATGACGAACGTCCAGTTCTGCGCGTTGCTGCCGCTCGGCGCCTGGAGCGCGGCGTCGACGAGCTGCACCAGCAGCTCCTCGGGCACCGGATCGGGGCGCAAGCGCCGGATGGCGCGGCATTGGTAGAGGACGTCGAAGAGACGCTCGTCGCTCGCCGGTCTGCTCATCGGGCTCGTCTACCCGTGAGCGGGTCGGCGCGGCAAGAGTCGCTTTACAGGCCCGCTACCCGCGCGTATGGGCACGGGATCATGTGGATGCATCGCCTCGGCCTGGCCGCGCTCGCTCTCACGCTTACCGCGCCGCCGTCATCGGCCGGCACCGCTTTGCCCGATCTCGTCCCGTTGATCGACGACGAATTCTACCCCACCACCGTCGGACGCAACGAGAGCGTCGATCCCGAGGACGTCGTGGAGGGCTGCGCCGCGGAGGTGACCGGCCGCACGCTGGTGCATTTCACGGCTTCGACCCGCAACGAGGGCAGCGTCGATCTCGTCCTCGGCGATCCCGGCTGTCCCGACTGCGAGCTCTTCCCCGGTCCGACGTGCGACAACGAGTTGTTCGAGTGCAGCCCCCTCGCCGGGCATGGCCATCCGCACTTCACGAAGTACGCGCGCTACGAGCTGTTTCCGGAACCCGGGGCGCCCGCCGCCGCCACCGGACACAAGCAGAGCTTCTGCGTCGAGGATTGGCCGGACACCAGCTGCCCGAACGCCACGTACACCTGCCTCAATCAAGGCCTCACCGCCGGGTGCAAGGACGTCTACCCGCCGTACGTCCTCGGCTGTCAGTACGTCGACGCCACTGGGATACCGGGGGCGCGTTACATCCTTCGCCTGTCGGTGAACTACGAGAACATCCTGCCGGAGTCGAACTACGACAACAACGCGGCCGAGCGCGTGGTCGAGGTCTGCGAGGGCACGCCCGGGCCGAGAGTGCGGCTGCGCGCCTCGAAGAAGGACCCGACGCTGGTACGCTGGAAGGTGAAGGGAACGGCGGTCGTGCGAACGCCGCTGGTCGCGACCGATCCCGTCGCCGACGGTGCCATGGTCCGCATCGAGACCGACGGCGGCACGCTGGTGGACCTGGTGCTTCCGGGCAGTGGCACCGCCGCGTGCGACGCCAAGGACGGCTGGAAGGGCAAGGGCAAGCGTGCGCACTATGCGAACCGCAGCGGATTCGTCGACGAGGCATGCAGCGTGGCGACGGGCGGGCTGCGCGCGCTCAAGGTGAACGCGGTACCGGCAAAGTCCGGCGACGGGGCGAACCTGCGCTACGCGATCAGCGGCACGTCCACCGTGGCGGCGCCGATCGCGCGGCTGCGCGCCACGGTCGGTCTTGGCGCCACGCTCGGCCCGTGCTGGGCCGGCTCGGTGACGTGCGTCGAGGGAGCCTGCATTCCCGAGTCCGCAGACGAGGTCTTCGAGGACTAGGGGAACGGCTCGAAACTCGCCACTGGACAGAGGGACGTGACCGGCGCGTCCTTGGCGACGTACTTCCTGCCCGGCGCGAACGTGGCCTCGCCGCCGAAGGTCATGCAGTAGCGGAGATTGCCGAGCGTCAACACGACGTCGACGAAGTCCGGCTCGGCTTCCAGCGAGAACCCGAAGGAGCCGGAGCCCACGATCTTCAATGTCTTGCCGGGCTTCACGAGAACCTGCGTGAACGGCGGCGTCGCGAGCAGACGATACCCCTTGGGCGGTCCTTCCTTGCCGATCGCCCGCCACGACGCTGCGGGCAGCTCGTAGGTCTGCTCGAACGCCGGCACGGAGCCGACGCTCCAGCGCAGGCGCAGGCTCCCGCCGGACACGGTCGGGTCGTCTCCACTCGCGGCGCCGTCGCCGAGCGTGAAGCCGGTGTCCTTGGACACCAGCTGCATGGCCTGCTTCGTCGCCCCGCTCTTCAGCAGGAGCCGCTTGCCGGAGAGCATCTCGCGCTTTGCGACGTCGAGCAGCGTGGACACGGATGCACCGTCGAGCGCCGCCGTGACGACGGCGTTCCCTGCCGACTCCGAGGAGAGCGACGCGGTGGCTACGCCGCCCGTCGTCTCCGCCGTGTCGGGCAGCGTGCCGAACGTCGTCGCGAGCGCGATCGCGGTTCCGTCGGGCAGGTGCCCCTCGGCCGACGTGTCCGTCCCGTCCGAGTTTCTCGTGAGCGATGCGGCCACCAAACACGTGAGCGGCCCCGACGGCTCGCCGGTCACGTCGAGCTGCAGCCACGGGTCGGCGTCGACGGAAGCGACCAGCGAGTTGATGACGAAGATGGGGTCACACCCCGCCTGGCCGGGCCCCTCGTTGCAACCGAACCAGTTGTTCGTCGCGTCGACGGCGCCGCGGCCCTGGTGGTTGATTCCTCCGATGAGGTTGCCGGCGATCCGATTGAAGTGTGCGCTCACCTGCGCGCCGGGATCGAGATCTGTGGTTTCGTCGAACAGGAGACCGAAGCTAGAATCCACCAGCGTATTCTCGGACACCTCGATTGTCCCGGCGAACCCCGGAGCGAGCGGGTGGTACGGTGATACCTCGATGGCGGCACCAAAAGCCCGCTCGACGAGGTTGCCACGGGCACGCAAGGTCAGCGGCGGCGCGAACCCATCCGTGAGGCGGATCCCGGGGCCCCGGATGTCGCGCACCACGTTGCCTTCGACCGTCCCGTCGCCTGCCCCGCCCGCCAGGGCCACGCCGATCCTGCCCCCGTTCTCGACGACGTTGCCGCGCACCGTCACATCGGAGGCTCCGATGGTCAGTACGCCGACGCCGTCGAACCCGTCCAGCACGTTGTCGGTCACGGTCACGGGGCCGTCGCTGTTGTTGGCCTGGATGCCATACGCGCTCGCGTCCTGCCCTGCGGTCAAGCCAAGCGCGTAGGTCTCGCGGATCTCGTTCCCGGTGACGAAGAGACCATCAGCGGTCCCCACGCTCGCGAGGATGCCGTTGCCGGTCGCTTGCCCGCCCCCTACGCCGTTGGCCACCGTGGTCGACACGCGGTTCCCTTCCACGACGATGGCCGCGGGGGCGCCCAGCACGCGCAGCGCCGTAGCGTCCGCGCTGACGTCACTCGCCGCGAGTGTCGCCCGCACCGAATTCCGCGCGACACGAACCGGACCGTCGGGTTCGACATCGATCCCCGTCGCGACCTTACGGAACGACGAACCGGACGCGTACGTGTCCTCGACGACGTTGTCGAGCACTTCGACGGAGCCGCCACTCGCCGCATCGATCGAGGCATGGATCCCCACGCTCGTGCAGACCGAGAGGTCGCAACCGGTGCCGGTCACCCGGTTGTCGCGCACCACGGCTCCGTCGGCTCCCGTGACGACGTCGATGCCGACCGCCCTCACCGGATCGGCATTCGACGAGATCAGCGTATCCCGCACGACGTTTCCGGAGATCTCGACCGGCCCGCCGGGGGCGACGCGGATGCCTACGACGTCGTCCGAGTCGACGCCCGCTCCGTTGGCAACGTGCTCGACGAGGTTGTCACGAACGATTACCCCCTCGGGTCCGGAGCCGTTCACCCGCAAGCCGAAGCTCTGGTTCGAGGCGAGCACGCGATTGCCGACCAGCGTCACCGCACCAACGGAGGTGATGTTGGCCGGACCGGACAAAAGGCAGTTGGACAGCGTCACGGCGAGCGGCGCGCCGCCGCCTGTCATCACGGCGATGCCGGCCGCAGCGACCTCGACGCCGGCGAGCGTGATCGCCCCTCCGTCGAGGACGATTCCTTCCTGGGTGCTGGTGATGGTCGCTTCGACGAACCGGAACCCGCTGGCCGGGACCGTCACGTTCGGGCCCTGGATCGTCACCGAGCGCGCGACGAGCAGCGGCCCCTCGGGATACGTTCCAAAAGCGAGCACGATGGGATCGCACGTGGCATCAAGGAGTGCCGCGGTGATCGTCGGCCGGTCGGCCGGAACGGCGCAGGGAACCGCGGCGGCCAGGTCGGCGCCGCCCAGAAGGGCGGCCAGCGAGCCCAGACCGAGCGCCGTCCCGCGCCGTCGCATCACGATTGATTGGTCAGGATCGACACGCACGCCACGGCGCCCGGGCCGCCCAGGTTGTGGGCGAGCCCGATCTTCGCGTCCTTCACCTGGCGCTCGCCGGCCGCGCCGCGGAGCTGGGTCGTGAGCTCGTAGATCATGCGGACGCCCGTCGCACCGATCGGATGCCCGTACGCCTTCAACCCACCCGAGGGGTTCACCGGCTTTTCGCCGCCGATCGAGGCGCGGCCCTCCTCGACGAACCTGCCGCCCTCGCCGCGCCCGCAAAACCCGAGATCCTCGTAGTTCAGGATCTCGGTGATCGTGAAGCAGTCATGCACCTCGGCGAAGTCGACGTCCTCGGCCGTGATGCCCGCCTGTCCGTAGGCGACGGCCGCGGCACGCACCGTGGCGTCGAAGCCCACGTAGCCGAAGCTCGGCTTGTAGTAGGGCTGGCCGCTGGCCACCGCGAGCGCGATCGCGCGCGGCCAGATCGGCGTTCCCTTGAACTGCTTCACGAGATCGGCGCGGCAGACCACGGCGGCCGCGGCGCCGTCGGTGGACGGGCAGCAGTCGAAGAGACCGAGCGGGCTGTAGATCATGGGCGCGTTCAGCACGACCTCTTCCGTCACCGGCATGCGCAGATGCGCCTTCGGGCTCTTCGTGCCGTTGGCGTGATTCTTCACGGCGACGGCGGCGAGCGTCTTCTTCGAGGCGCCGTACTGCTTGAAGTAGCGGTTGGCCGAGAGCGCGAAGACGTGCGGCGCCCGCTCGCCGAAATCGATCACCGGATGGCTGCGGTTCGGCCGCCCGGAGTTGCCGTCGCGCATCTTCTCGAAGCCGACGGCGAGCACCACGTCGTACATGCCCGCGGCGACCGCGAGGCACGCGTTGCGAAACGCGTCCATGCCGGACGCGCAGTAGTTCTGCACGCGCGTCACCGGCCGTCCGAAAAGCTTCAACGCGTCGGCCACCGCGTCACCGCCGAAGGTCGACCCGATCGTACCCACCCAGGCGGCCTCGATGCGCTCGCGCTCGCACCCCGCGTCGGCCAGCGCCTCGTCGACGGCATCGCAGATCAGGTCCTCGGCACTCTGCTCGTACAGCTCGCCGAACTTGGTACAGCCCACGCCGACGACGGCGACCTTGCTCCGCAGATCCAGCGACATTGGCCGGGGTTCTAGCGGGCACGGCCCCGATGCGGCAACCGCCGTCCGGGGCGGTGCGTCGCACCGACGTCTGGCCGGAAGCATGCGCGCCGTGCTCTCATTCGGGCATGGAGCTCACCATGCCCCTCGAGGAAGCCATGCGGACGCAGCGGGCCATCCGACGGCTCAAGACCGACCCCGTGGACGACGCGCTCCTGCTGCACCTGATCGAGCTGGCGCAGAAGGCCCCCACCGGCAGCAATGCCCAGAATTGGGAGTTCGTCGTCGTCCGCGACCGCGAGGTGAAGGCGAAGCTGGCGCGCTTGAACCGCGGCGCCTGGAATCTCTATGGCGGCATCGGCCGGCGGCTGTACGGTCGCGACGAGACCATGCAGCGCATCATGAACGCCGTGCAGTGGCAGGCCGACCATCTCCATGAGACCCCCGTCATCGTGATCGCGTGTCTCCGCGGTCCGCGGCTGTGGCTGCCACCAGTCGTCGCCACGAGCTACTACGGCTCGATCTATCCGTCGGTGCAGAACCTGCTGCTCGCGGCGCGCGCCGCGGGTCTCGGTGCGGCGCTGATCACGCTGCCGCTCTGGAGCACCTTCCTCGCGCGCCGCGTGCTCGGCCTGCCATGGTCGGTCACGCCGTGCGCGGTCATCCCGCTCGGCTGGCCGCGCGGACGCTATGGGCCGACGACGCGGAAGCCCGTGGGGGAAGTGGTGCACCTCGACCGCTACGGCAACCAGCCGTTCCGAGCCGGATCACGGCCGACCTCGTAGCGAGAAGGCATCGGGATCCCTCCATGGACGTCGGCCTGCTGCTGGTTCCCGAACCGCACCGTCTGGAGAGGACCGCGCGCATGGTCGAGGAGATGGGGTTCGCGAGCCTGGCCCTGCCCGACAGCCAGAACCTGGCACCGGAGGTCTGGGGCCAGCTGATGCTCGCCGCAAAGGCCACGAGCCGGATTCGTCTCGGGCCCGGCGTCACCAACTCGATCACGCGCGACGCCGCGGTGACCGCGTCCGCGGCGCTCTCTCTCCAGCTGGTGAGCGCAGGCCGTGCCGTGCTCGCGATCGGACGCGGCGACTCCTCGGTGCAGCGCATCGGGCGCACGCAGGATTCCGTCGCGCGCTTCGAGACCTACCTGGCGGCCGTGCAGGGGTATCTCCGCGGCGAGGCGGTCGAGCGCGACGGCTTCGCGAGCCGCCTGGAATGGCTCCCGAGCGCGGGGGTCGCCAAGGTCCCCGTCGAGGTGGCGGCGACCGGACCGCGGGTGATCGAGGTCGCGGCGCGCCATGCCGACCGCATCTGTCTCGCGGTCGGCGCCGACGGCGACTACCTCGGCGAGAAGCTCGCGTTCGCGCGCCGCGCCGCGGAGGCGGCGGGTCGCGATCCCGCCTCGCTGCGCTACGGCGCCTGGATCAACTGCGTCATCAGCGACGACGTAGGCGCGGCGCGGGACGCGGTGCGCGGGTCGGCCACCACCTTCGCGCGCTTCTCGGCCCTGCCCGGCAGCCGGCTCGAGCGCTTGCCGCGGGTGTTGCGCGACGCCGCGGAGCACATCCGGGCGCACTACGACATGCGGGAGCACACGCGCACCGGCGTTGCCCACACGGCCGGCATCCCGGACGCGTTCGTCGATTGGTTCGCGATCGCCGGACCGCTCTCGATGGCCCTGTCACGCTTTCGGCGGCTCGCCGCGCTCGGCCTCGACTTCGTGCACGTGGTCGGCGGCTCGACCGGTATGCGGCGCGAGCTCGGCGTCGCCACCGTGACGAGCCTCGCGCAGGACGTGCTTCCCGCGCTGCGAGCCGATTGAGGACGATCAGTCAGGGGCCGGCGCCGGGCAGCCGGTGGGGGCGGGCGCGTCCTCGGCGAGGAACCGCTTGCCCTCCTTGAACGTCGGAGTCCCCGCGAAACGCAAGCAGTAGCAGTGCCCACCGATCGTCAGCACCACGTCCACCGGATCCGGATTCGTGGCGAGCGTGTGGCCCAGGCCGTCGCCGTTGGCGGCGATCTTCACGTGCTTGGCGGGCTGGATGAGCAGCGTCCCGAAGGGCTTGGTCTTCTTCAGCCGGTAGCCCAGGTTCTCCCCCGCGCGCTTGCGGTACTGCCAGCGCTCGGCCGCGAGCACGTAGGTATCGTCGAACCCGCCGTCGGTCGATACCACGCGCAGCGTGGCGCCGTGCAGCACCGGGTCATCCGCCGAGTCGTTGCCGAGACCGAGCGTGATCGCCGGGTCTTTCGAGACCACGTTCAAGCGGGACTTCCCCTTCTGGACGTTGGTGGCGAGGAAGAGCTTCTTGCCCGTCAGCAGCTCGCAGGCGGCAGGCGGCACGCTCGTCGAGGTGGTGGAGGTAGTGACGACCGAGGTGCTGGTCGACGACGAAGTCGAGTTGCTGGACGACGTGCTGCTCGTCGTCGAGCTGCTGGTGGTCGACGAGCCGGTCGTCGAGGTCGTGCTGGTCGTACTGGTGCTCGTGCTGCTGCTCGAGCTGGCGCTCGTGCTCGTGCTGCTCGTCGTCGAGCTGGTGGTCGAGGTCGTGGTCGGCGGGGCAGCGCCCAGCCGGTAGACGGTACCGTTGGTGCCCGAAACCCACAGCTCGTTCGCGGCCTCGTCGAGGGCGATGCCGCTCAGGCCCGGCACCCCGGGCGGCAGCGGCACATCCTGCACGAGCGCGCCCACGGGCGACAGCTCGCGGATGACCGACTCGTCGCTGCTGACGAGGAACAGATTGCCGGTGCCGACGTGGACGTCGAGGTCGCCGTAGTTCACCGTGAAGTCCGCGCTGGCGGTGCCGAAGCTGTTCAGCACGGCACCCGTCGCCGGATCGATCTCGGCGACGATGCTGGGCGAGACCGAGTCGTTCCGGTCGGCGACCAGGAAGAGCGTGCCGCGGGTGGGATGCCAGGCGCCGCCCACGACGTGGTCATTGCCGAAGTCGGTCGCCAGGGTGGCGATGATCGATCCGTCCGATGGGTCGAGCGCGTACACCTCGGCCCCGTCGGTCTCGCCGTTGGTGAGCAGCAGCGAACCCGCCGGCACGTTGGTCTCGTCCAACGTGAACGCGGTCGTCGCGAAATCGATGTCCATGTCGTCCGCCGCCTCGCCCGCCCGCGGGATGCTCCCCGCGGGTGTGCCGTCGAGCGTGTAGCTTCCGAGCTGCGCCCCGAAGCTGTCGTAGGCCCAGACACGGTCCTGCGACGTGTCGAGTCCCGCGCTGACCAGCCCGCCGAGCTCCGCCGGATCGAAGGAATCGAGCACCACGAGCTGTGCGCGGGCGACGCCGGCCAAGCCGAGCGTCGCCACGAATAGTGCGAGGATCTTGCCGGTCATAGCCACCCCTGGCCGTCCAGGTACCACGAACGGAACAGACGTGGCGATGCCTAATCGATGTAGCCCAGCGCGCGCAGACGCTCCCGATCGGCGGGGGTGATCTCGCTCGGGCGCGTCGCCTTGCTCGTGGCGCGCGGGCCGAGCGTCACGAGGTCCGCTTCGAGACGCGACACGACGTCTGGTTGCTCGGTGAGCGGAATCACCGCTTCCGCGCGCCCGGCGTCGGTGACGCGATACAGCACGCGCGCGTCGCGTCCCGTGGTGGCGTCGAGCGGGAAGCGGCCGACGAGCTTCCATTCGCCTCGGCGGACCGCGACGCGACGCGCCCCGGCGACGTTGTACGCCACGAGCGTTCGGTCGACGCCGCCCGCGCCGAACACCTGCGGCGTGAGATCGCGCCCGGCGAGGCCGGCGGGCACCGGCACGCCGACCAGGGTCAGCAGCGTCGGGAGGACGTCGACCAGCGACGCCGGCGCCTCCACGCGCGTCCCGGCCGGCAGCGCGCCATGCCGGAGCACGAGCGGCACGCGGAGCGACGCCTCGTTCAGCTCCGCCCCGTGCTGGAAGTAGTAGCGGTTCTCCCCCAGGCTCTCGCCGTGGTCGGCCGTCACGACGAGCAGCGTGTCGTCGAGCACGCCACGCTGCTCGAGCGCACGGCGCAGCCGCCGCAGCTCGTCGTCGGTGCCCATGATCTCGCCGTCGTAGCGCCGCAGGTAGTCTCCCACGCGCCGGAGGCCGGGGAGCGCCTGGTAGCGTGGAATCATCCCGTACGCCGCGTTGCGTGGCGCTACCGGCAGCTCGAGGGCGAGCGCGGGATCGTCCGGATACGGCAGCGCGGCCGTGCGCTCCGGCGGTGACGACGAGTAGGGGCCGTGGGGATCCATGTAGTGGATCCAGAGAAACCACGGCGACGCCGCCTGCTCGATCCAGGCGAGCGCGCGCGTCGTGCCGACCGCGTCGGTGAAGAAGTACGATGGAGCGAACGGCGCCCACGTCTCGAGTCCCTGGCCGAAGCCGTTCTGCAGGGCGCCGTTGCCGTAGAATCCCGCGGTGCGATACCCCGCGGCGGCGAGCGCTTCGCCGATCGTGACCAGCGTCTCAGGCAGGCGTCCGGCGTTCTCCTTGACGCCGTGCACGTCGAGATGCACGCCGGTGACCAGCGCCGCGATCGCCGGTGCGGTCGTCGGCACGGGCGTGAATGCGTTCGTGAAGCGCACGCCCTCGGCCGCCAAGGAGTCGAGGGCCGGAGACGTCGGCAGCGCGTAGCCGTACGCACCGAGGTGATCGGCGCGCAGCGTGTCGACCGTGATCAGCAGCACGTTCGGGCGCGCGCCGTCGGCCGTGCGCAGCGGGAGCGCGGTGCGCTCCGAGCATGCGATGCCGAGCAGCCCGACCATCCCGACGGCCGCCGCGCGTGCTCGCCGGCGAGCCCGTGATGCCATGCCGGTGCGGTCAGCGCGACCAGTCGCGATCGATGTACGGCCGTACGCGTTGGATGGCGGCGACCAGCGCGTCGAGCGCCTCCGGATCGCGCCACGACCAGACGCGCATCGCGGCGTGGAGGACGTCGTCCCAGGCCGCGTTCGGCGCCTCGTCAGTCCGTGTCTCCGCAAGCTGTCGCAGTGACGCGTTCACAGGACGCTCGAACGGCAGGACGACACCCGACCGGTTCCCCATGGGCAGGTGATACGCCGGCCCCACGGCGCCTGTAAATGGCTACGATGGGGTCCGCCTCTGGGGAGGAAGCTTTAGGCCCGAAGGGTGCGGAAAAACGCACGAATGTCCTCGACCAGCGCCGCCGGCTCCTCCATGGCCGCGAAGTGACCCCCGGCCGGGAATCGGGTCCAGCGGCGCACGTCGAAGACGCGCTCGACCCAGGCGCGCGGTGGCCGGATGATCTCGCGCGGGAAGATGGCGCACCCGGTCGGCACGGCGACCCGGACGTCGCGCGGCGGGAAGCGCCCCACGCGCATCGTCTCGCAGTAGAGCCGCGCCGACGACGTGGCCGTCTCGGTCGCCCAGTAGAGCATCACGTTGGTGAGCAGCTCGTCCTTCGTGAAGCGGCGCTCGACGTCGCCGTCGCAGTCGCTCCAGGCACGGAACTTCTCGACGATCCATGCCGCGAGGCCGGCCGGCGAGTCGTTCAGCGCATAGCCGAGGGTCTGCGGCTTCGTGCCTTGGATCTGCTGGTACCCCGTCTCCTTCTTCAAGAAGTCGTCGAGCGCGGCCAGCTCCGCCATCTCCTCCGGCGTGACGTTGGCGAACGCCTCCGGCCCGTCCGGCGGAAACGCGACGACCATGTTCAGATGGATCCCGGCCGTGACGTCCGCGTGCTCGGCGCCGAGGTACGTCGTGACCATGGCGCCCCAGTCGCCACCCTGCGCGCCGAAGCGCTCGTAGCCGAGACCGCGCATCAATTCGGCCCAGAGGGACGCGATGCGACCGGGCTCCATGCCCGGCTCGCGCGGGTGATCGGAGAATCCGTAGCCCGGCATCGACGGAGCCACGACGTCGAACGCGTCCGCCGCATCGCCACCGTGCCGCGCGGGGTCGGTGAGCGGCCCGATGATCTTCTCGAACTCCGCGACCGAGCCCGGCCAGCCGTGCGTGATGACCAGCGGGAACGGCTTCGGGCCCACGCCGCGCTGGTGAATGAAGTGGATGCCGAGCCCACCCACCCGGGCACGGAACTGCGGAAACGCGTTCAGCCGCGCTTCGGCGGCCCGCCAGTCGTACCGATCGCGCCAGTACGGGATCAGCGTCCTCATGTACGCGAGCTCGGTGCCATAGCCCCAACCCGAGCCGGGAATCTCGTCGGGGAAACGCGTGCGGCCCAATCGCTCGCGCAGGTCGGCCAACACGGCGTCGGGGACGGCAATGCGGAAGGGTTCCACGTGCATGAGATCGTGAGCTACACTGGCGACCCATGACAGGCAACGCGCCGCCGGTTCCGAGCCGCACGCACGAGGTGGTGAACCAGCCCCCGCCGCTCGCCCCGTACGACGCGTTCGCCACCGACCGCGTGCTGGCCGCCGGTTTGGTGCGGGAAGGCGCCGGTTGGGCGAAGGACCGGGCAGTCCGCATCGGGACCATCGCCGGCGGCGACGCCGTCGAGTGGGGCCGGCTGGCCAACGAGCACCCGCCCGTGCTGCGCACGCACGACCGCTACGGTCACCGCATCGACGAGGTCGAGTTCCATCCGGCGTGGCACGACCTCATGCGCGCCTCGGTCGGCCACGAGCTGCACGCGCTGCCGTGGCGCGATCCGCGTCCCGGGGCCCACGTCGCCCGGGCGGCGCTCTTCTACATGATGTCGCAGGCCGAGGCGGGCCACGGCTGTCCCATCTCGATGACCTACTCCGTGGTCCCGGCGATGCGCGCCCAGCCCGAGATCGCCGCCGAGTGGGAGCCGCGCGTGCACGCG
>Ga0187893_10009287_pt1 | contig 15152 bp, 16 predicted proteins | sample MA1701074metaG_FD_139574 | JGI IMG/M metagenome (GOLD analysis project Ga0187893, IMG submission 139574) | White microbial mat communities from a basaltic lava cave in the Kipuka Kanohina Cave System on the Island of Hawaii, USA - MA170107-4 metaG ... | reverse complement strand
GCGCGAAGAGGCCCAACCGCCTGCTGAAGTAAGTCGCGGACACTAACTTAGAATGACCGAGCTCATCCAGTATCTCCTCGGCGGTCTCGTGGTCGGCTCCATCTACGGGCTGGTGGGCATGGGCTACACCGGCGTGTACAACGTCACGCGGATCGTCAACTTCGCCCAGGGCGATTTCGCGATGATCGGCGCCCTCGGCGCCATCGCCGCCTACGAAGCCGGGATGCCGCTGGCCGCGTCGGTCGCGCTGGCGATCGTCGCGGTCGCGGGGCTCGGGATCCTCGTCGAGCGCTTCGCGATCCGTCCGGCGCGGGCCGAGGAAGGCCGCGGCATCATCATCACGCTCGGCGTGGGAGCCTGCCTGCAAGGGCTCGCCGTGACGCTGTGGGGCACCGATGCCCGGGCGCTGCCCGCCTTCTCGGGCGAGCGTCCCCTCGCCGTGGCCGGGGCCACGATCACGCCCCAGGCCCTGTGGGTCCTGGGCACGACGCTGGCGCTGATGCTCGCGCTCCAGGTGTTCTTCCGCGCGACCTACATCGGCAAGGCCTTCCGCGCCTGCGCGGTGAACCCGTACGCGGCGCGTCTGGTCGGCATCGGGGTGAACCCGATGCACGTGATCGCGTTCGTGCTGAGCGGAGCCCTGGGGGCGATCGCGGGCATCATCGTGGCGCCGATCGTGCTCGCCCAGTACGACACCGGGATCCCGCTCGGCATCAAGGGCTTCGTGGCCTGCATCATCGGCGGACTCGGCAATGCCACGGGCGCGGTGGTCGGCGGGCTGCTGCTCGGGGTGCTCGAGGCGTTCTCGACCGGGCTCCTCAGCTCCGGCTACAAGAACGCGATCGCGTTCGTGCTGCTGCTGGCCTTCCTGCTGTTCCGGCCTCAGGGCCTGCTCGGGCAGCTGGAGCGCGCCGACCGGTGAGGCCGTGAAGGCGATCGCCCTCGTGGCGCTGCTCATCGCGGTGCCGCTGACCGGCAGCGCGTACCTGACGAATCTCGCCATCGTCGTCGCCCTCCACGCGCTGCCGGCGATGGGCCTGAGCCTCTTGATGGGCTACACCGGCCAGATCTCGATCGGCCACGCGGCCTTCTACGGGCTCGGCGCCTACGGCAGCGCGCTGCTCGCGCTCCGTCTCGGCCTGGCGCCCTGGCTGGCCATGGCCGGGGCCGCCGCGCTGGTGGCCGCGATGGCGTGGGCGCTCGGGTGGCTGATCTTCCGGCTGCACGGGCATCATCTCGCGGTGGCGACGCTCGCCCTCGGCATCATCGTCTACGTCGGGTTCGTGGAGATGCGCGGCCTCACCGGCGGTCCGAACGGGCTGTCCGGCATCCCACCGCTGCGGCTGCCCGGGTTCGCGCTCGACAGCGACTTCCGGTTCTACCCGGTGGCCTGGATCGCGTGCCTCGCCGGCGCGTGGACGGCCAGCGGGCTGATCGACGCGCCAGTCGGCCTGGCCATGCGCGGCATCCGCGAGAGCGAGCGCGCCTCGGCCGCGCTCGGCACCGACGTCGCCGGCCTCAAGCGCGCGATCCTCGTGGTGAGCGCGGTGTTCGCCGCGGTGGCCGGCGGGCTGTACGCTCACTACATCGGCTTCGTCAGCCCCCAGCCCTTCGGCGTGGGCTTCTCGATCCGACTGATCGTGATGGTGGCCCTGGGCGGGTTCGCGAGCGTGTGGGGCGCGCTCTTCGGCGCCGCCTTCGTCACGCTCATCGGCGAGCCGCTGCAGACCCTCGGGCATTTCGACGTGATCGCCTACGGGCTCGTCCTCGTGGTCGTGATGGTCTTCTTCCCGCACGGCGTGCTTCACGAGCTCCAGGGGCGCGGGCGGGGCCGCTGCAGCGGGTGACAGCCACGTGACGCCGCTCTTGCAGGTCCGCGGAGTCTCGAAGCGCTTCGCCGGGCTCGAGGCCCTGCGTGAGGTGGGGTTCGAGGTCGGCGCGGGCGAGATCGTGGCTGTCATCGGCCCGAACGGCGCCGGCAAGACGACGCTCCTGAACATCGTCTCGGGCGCGCTGCGGCCCACGGTGGGCTCGGTCCTGCTGCGCGGCGTGGAGATCGCGACGCGGCCGGCGCACGTCGTGGCGCGCGCCGGCATCGCCCGGACCTTCCAGTCGCTCGAGTTGTTCCGGCAGGTCACGGTCCGCGGCAACGCGATGGCAGGCGGCGTCGCGCGCACCGATACCGGCGTCCTGGCCTCGCTGCTCGGTCTGCCCCGCGTGCGGCGACAGCGCGCGCGGCTCGAGGCCGACGCCGACGAGGCGCTGGCGCTGGTCGGGCTGGCGGCCCGCGCGAACGAGCTGGCGGGCGCTCTCCCGGCCGGGCAGCAGCGGCTCCTGGCCATCGCGCGCGCGCTCGTCAGCGGCGGCGAGCTGGTCATCCTCGACGAGCCCGGGGCCGGGCTCAACGCCACCGAGAAGGCCGAGCTGGCCGACCTGATCGCGCACCTTCCGGGGCGGGGCAAGACGGTGGTCTTCGTCGAGCACGACATGACGCTGGTGGGGCATCTGGCCGACCGCATCGTGGTCCTCAACCACGGCGAGAAGATCGCGGAAGGAGCGCCCGAGGCGATCCGCGCCCACCCGCGCGTCATCGAGGCCTACCTCGGCGTGAAGCCGCCGGCCGCCGGCCGCGCGCGCGACGCGACGGTGGGCGCCGCGCGCTCACGGGCTCCGGGGGCGGACGACGGCGCGGCGTCTGCGGCCGGCCAGTCGACGCCGATGCTCGAGCTCCGCGGCGTGGAGGTGGCGTACGGGGGCCTCCGCGCTCTGCAGGAGGCCTCGCTCGAGGTCCATCGCGGAGAGATCGTGGCGCTGGTGGGCGCCAACGGCGCCGGCAAGAGCACCCTGCTCAAGGCCATCGCGCGGGTCGCCCCCGTTCGGAGCGGCACGATCCGCTTCGGGGACGTGGATCTCACGACACTGACCGCGCAGGCGGTCGTGAGCGCGGGAATCAGCATGGTCCCGGAGGGGCGCGAGCTGTTCCCGTCGCTCACCGTGTGGGACAACCTGATCCTCGGCCGGTACTGCAAGGGCCGGGCCTGGAGAGCGGAGCTCGACCGTCTCACCTCGGAGCTCTTCGCGCTGTTCCCCGTGCTCGCGGCCCGCCGCCGGCAGCTGGCCGGCACGCTGTCCGGCGGCGAGGGACAGATGCTGGCGATCGCGCGCGCGCTCATGAGCTCGCCCCGGCTCCTCATGCTCGACGAGCCGTCGCTCGGGCTCGCTCCGCAGGTGGTCGGCGAGATCATGGAACGCCTCGCCCAGCTGCGCGAGAGCGGCCTCACGATCATCCTGGTCGAGCAGAACGCCCGGGCGGCTCTGGAGCTCGCCGATCGCGGCTACGTGCTCGAGACCGGCCGGATCGTGACCACGGGCCCGGCCGCTCGGCTCCTGGCCGACCCCGACATCTCCAGCGCGTATCTGGGCCGCAGCGCCGAGCCGCTGCGGCCCGGCCGCCTCGTCGAATCCGCGACGCTCACCAACGACATCACGGCAAGGAGGACGGTGCGATGACGATCATACGCATGCTGATGGTGCTGCTGCTCATGGCCGCTCCCGTGGCGGCCCAGGAGCCGATCAGGATCGGCGGGCTCCTGGAGACCTCGGGGTTCATCGCCTCGCTGGGCAATCCGGGGCTCGAGGGCGCGCGGCTGGCCGTCGAGCACGTCAATGCCGGCGGCGGCATCAACGGGCGGCCGCTCGAGCTCGTCAACGTGAACACCGAGAGCGACGAGACCAAGGCGGTCACGGCGGCCAAGCGGCTGCTCGAGCAGGACCGCGTGGTCGCGATCGTCGGCGCGATGTCGAGCGGGTCGTCGTACTCGATCATCGACACCGTGCAGCGCGCGCGCGTGCCCGTCGTGGCCAACGGCGCCTCGCGCGGGATCGTGCTGCCCGTGGAGCAGAAGCGCTGGATGTTCCTGGCCCCGCTCACGGACGTGATCGTGCAAGGCCGGATGCTGGAGCACATGAAGAAGTCCGGGATCAAGAAGATCGCGCTCCTGAACTCGGACGTGGCGTTCGGCACCAGCGGGCGGGAGCAGCTCGAGCGGCTCGCCCCGGCCGCCGGGATCCAGCTCGTCATCCAGCAGACGTTCGGCAACACGGACCAGGACATGACGCCGCAGCTGACGAAGATCCGGGCCAGCGACGCCGAGGCGACCGTGCTCTGGGCCACGGGCCCGGGGCTCGCCATCTCGACCAAGAACCACCGCCAGCTCGGGATCAAGACGCCGCTCTACCTGGCCCACTCCGCGAACGACTTCAACTTCCTCCGCCTCGCGGGCGAGGCCGCCAACGGCGTGCTGGTCCCCTCCTCCAAGATCTACGTGGCCGCCTCGCTGCCCGCGAGCGATCCCCAGAAGACCGTGATCGAGCGGTTCGTCGCCTCCTACGAGGCCAAGTACAGCAAGAAGCCGGCGACGTTCGCCGGCAACGGCTACGACGCCCTGATGATCATCGCCGCCGCGCTCCGCAGCGGCGGGCCGGACCGCGAGAAGGTGCGCGACGGGATCGAGAACCTGAAGAACCACGTCGGGGTCACCGCGGTCTACACCTACTCGCCCACCGACCACTTCGGCGCCCACGAGGACAGCGTGGTGATGTTGCAGGTGCGGGAGGGCAAGTTCGAGCTGGTGAAGTAGCGCGGAGTCGAGGCTCATGCGTCCTCCTATTCGGGCGCCGCGCGGCTCGACCCGCTCCTGCCGGGGCTGGCCGCAGGAGGCCGCGCTCCGGATGCTGATGAACAACCTCGACCCGGAGGTCGCCGAGAACCCGGACGAGCTCGTCGTCTACGGCGGCAAGGGCAAGGCCGCGCGCTCGTGGGCGGCGTTCGATGCCATCGTCCGCGAGCTCACCACGCTCGGGAACGACGAGACGCTCCTGGTCCAGTCGGGCAAGCCGGTGGCGGTCTTCCGCACCCACGAGTGGGCGCCGCGTGTGCTCATCTCGAACGCGATGCTCGTCCCCCGCTGGGGCACGTGGGAGGAGTTCTGGCGGCTGGAGGCCATGGGGCTCACGATGTACGGCCAGATGACGGCCGGCTCCTGGATCTACATCGGCAGCCAGGGCATCGTGCAGGGCACGTACGAGACGTTCGCCGAGGTCGGGCGCCGACACTTCGGCGGCAGCCTGCGCGGACGGCTGGTGCTGACCGCCGGGCTCGGCGGCATGGGCGGGGCCCAGCCGCTCGCGATCACGATGAACGAGGGGGTGGCGCTGGTGGTGGAGGCCGACCCGGCGCGCCTGGAGCGCCGGCTCGCGACCGGGTGGCTCGACACCGCCGCCCGCGGCGTGGACGACGCCCTCCAGCGCGCGGAGGCCGCGGTCAAGGCGGGCCAGGCCGTCTCGATCGGCCTGCTCGGCAACGCCGCGGAGGTGTTCCCCGAGCTGCTCCGCCGCGCCGTCCGGATCGACATCGTCACGGATCAAACGGCGGCGCATGACCCGCTGGACGGCTATCTCCCGGCCGGGGTCACCCCCGAGGAGGCGCCGGCCCTTCGTCGCGCGAATCCCGAGGAGTACGTGGCGCGGGCCCGCGCGTCGATGGCCCGGCACTGCGCGGCGATGGCGGAGTGGCGGCAGCGCGGGGCCGTGGTGTTCGACTACGGCAACAATCTCCGCATGGAAGCCACGCGGGGCGGCTTCGCCGAGGCCTTTTCCTATCCGGGCTTCGTGCAGGCCTACGTCCGCCCCCTCTTCGCGCGCGGCAAGGGACCGTTTCGATGGGCCGCGCTCTCGGGCGACCCGGAGGACATTCTCCGCACGGACCGGAAGGTGCTCGAGCTGTTCCCCGAGGACGAGGGCCTGGCCCGCTGGATCCGGCTCGCCGAAGGGCGCGTGCCGTTCCAGGGCCTGCCGGCGCGGATCTGCTGGCTCGGCTTCGGCGAGCGCGATCGCGCCGGGCTCGCGTTCAACGAGATGGTCGCGCGCGGAGAGCTGCAGGCCCCGATCGTCATCGGTCGCGATCACATGGACTCGGGCTCGGTCGCCTCGCCGACGCGCGAGACCGAGGGCATGCGCGACGGCTCGGATGCGATCGCCGACTGGCCGATCCTGAACGCGCTCCTGAACACGTCGGCCGGCGCCAGCTGGGTCTCGGTCCACCACGGCGGCGGGGTCGGCATCGGCTACTCGATCCACGCCGGTCAGGTGTCGGTGGCCGACGGCACCCCGCTCGCCGCCGAGAAGCTCGCGCGGGTCCTGACCGCGGATCCGGGGCTCGGCGTGGCCCGCCACGTCGACGCCGGGTACGACGAGGCCCGGGAGGCAGCCGCGCGCGGCGTGCGGATCCCGATGCCGTGATGACGCCGGTCGAGGTCGTGACCTGCGACGTCCTCGTGATCGGGGCCGGCGCCGCCGGCCTCTGCGCCGCGCTGGCCGGCCGGGAGGCCGGCGCCCGGGTCGTGGTCACGTCCGTCACGGCGCCGCACACCGGCAGCGCCACCGCCATCACTCAGGTCGCCGGGGCATTCGTCGCCGCGGCGGCGGCAACGACCGATCCGAAGGACACCGTGGAGGCGCATCTGGAGGACACGCTCGAGGCGGGCCGGGGCCTCGCCGAGCCGGCGCTCGCGCGTCACCGCGTGAGCCGCATCGTGCCGTTCCTGGGACAGCTCGAAGCATGCGGGGTGCGCTTCACGCGGGCCGATCACGGCGGGTGGCTCCAGTTCCATTCGCCGGGCCATCGCTACCCGCGCACGCTCGCCTTCGGCCCCGCCAAGGGCGTGAGCCTCGCGCGCGTCCTCGCGGAGGCGGCGACCCGGGCCGGCGCCGCGTCGCTGTCGAGCCTGGTGGTCACCGACCTCGTGAAGGCGGAGGGCCGAGTGGCCGGAGCGGTGGGGTGGGATCTCGGGCGACAGCGCGCGATCGCGATCAGCGCGGGGGCGGTCGTGCTCGCCAGCGGCGGCGCCGGCCTCTGCTATCCCCGCACCGGCCTGCCGCGTCCGACGGCCGGCGCCGGGTTCGGCCTCGCCGTGGCCGCCGGCTGCACGCTGATCGACATGGAGCTGGTCCAGTGGTATCCGACGGCGCTCGCCGAGCCGGGCGAGCCGGCCCATCTCGTGCACTACGATACGCTGCTCCGTCAGGGGGCGGTCTTCCGGACCGCGTCGGGCGAAGACGTGCTGGCCTCGGTGACCCGCGACCCCGAGCGCGGCATCACCCGCGACGAGATGGCGCGGTACATCGGCCGGGCGCGGATGGCGCGGCCGCTGGCCGACTCCCGCATCTTCATCGATGTGTCGGACTGCACCTCGCTGGACGAGCACCCGGTGCTCCGCGCCTCACCGTATGCGCATCTCCTGCGTGAGCGCTCGGGCCAGCCCGGCCGCGGGCTCTGGGTCTCCCCCGCCGCGCACTACTACCTGGGCGGGGTCGCGGTGGACGCCTCCGGCGCCACCGACGTGCCGGGACTCTTCGCGGCCGGCGAGGTGGCCGGCGGGTGCTTCGGCGCGAACCGGCTCGAGGGCAATGCCCTGACGGATTGCGTGGTGGGCGGCGACGAGGCCGGGCGGGCGGCGGTCGCGTGGGCTCGCCGGCATGATCGCGCGCCACTCCACGCCGACGCATGGCGCGACAGCGCGAACCCGCTGGAGGCGCTTCACGCGCGTCGTTCGGGGTTCCGCGTGGCCGAGGCCATCGAGGAGCTCCAAGGGGCCCTCGAGGCGGGCGCCGGGCTCGTCCGGACCGCCACCGGTCTGGCCGGCGCGCGAGCGCGGCTCGCCCGCGTGCGGGCCGACTGCGAGCGTCTCGCCGCGCCGGACGGGCAGGACGTCCTGCACCTGGCTGCGTTCCCGCACGTGCTCCGCGCGGCCGAAGCCATCGTGCTGTCCTCGGTCGCGCGCGAGGAGTCCCGCGGCGCCTTCATCCGCGCCGATTTTCCCGACGAGCGTGCCGAGGGCGCCGACGCGCACGTGGCGATTCGCCTGGTGGATGACCGACTCGAGGTCGATCGCCGACCGGTGGGTGGTCTGGCCAGCGGCGTCGCCGCCGGAACCTGACGGATGGCGCGCCGCCTCCGTGGTCACGAGAGGAGGCCGTGGTGACGACGATCCGCATGATCGATCCCGCCGAGGCGGCCGGCAAGGCGCGGGAGATCTTCGACGCCGTGCTCGCGCGGGAGAGCAAGGTCTTCGGCGCGACGCGCGTCTCCAACATCTGGCGGTGCATGGGCCACTCCCCGGCTCTCTTGGAGGCGAACTGGCAGCGGTCGCGCGCGCTGATGCAACGCGGCCAGTTCACGCCGCTCCAGCGAGAGCTGATCGCCACCGCGGTGTCCGTGGCCAACGCCTGCCACTACTGAATCGACTCGCACGTGGCCGCCGTGATGCGGCTGGGCGTGGACGAGGTCGGGGTGACGGAGCTGATGGGCGTGACCGAGCATGCCCGCGCCACCGCCACCGCCGCGGGCGCCCTCGGCCTGGACGTGGACGGTGCTCCCCTGGTGGCGCCGCTCGAGCCGAGCGACGCCGTGGCCCCGGTCCGTGCCGTGCTCGACGAGATCGCCGACTGGGGCCGGCGCGCCCTCGGCCAGGCCGAGGTCCCCGTGTTGTGGCGCATCCTGGCGCGCAACCCGCACTATCTCGAGGCGACGTGGCGCAAGGAGCTGGCGATCATGCGCGACGGCGCGCTGGCCGCGCACGACAAGCGCCGGACGGCGCTGGGCGTGGCGATGGCGGTCCGCGGTCGCTACATGATCACCTATCAGGCCGCGATCCTCCGTCAGGCGGGAGACGGCGATCGCGACATCCTGGAGGTGCTCGGAGTCGTCGATCACTACACGACGCTCAACACGCTCTCCGAGGGCATGCAGATCGATTCGGACATCCGCCCGCCCGCCTGATCCGGCGGCGCTTCGTCAGCCGCGGCAGTGACCGACTGCGGCTCGTTGCCGGGCGCGTCATTCCCGCGCAGCTGCAGACGCTCCGGCACCTGACCCCCCGCACCGCCGCCCGACTGGAGCATGCGTGGCGCGAGGCGAGGTCGCCTTCAGGGACCCGCTCACGAAGGCGTCGACCGTCAAGGACAGAGCTATGAACTACACGCGGCGCCCGGACCCCGAAGAGACGATCGTGATTCTACGGTCGCTGCGTGCCTGACACCTCCTGAGGCTCAGCGGCCGTAGACCGGCGTGTTCGGGTGGAAGGCGAACCAGCCGAACCAGTACGCGAGATGCCCGGCGATTCGTGACAGCCGCCGACCGTCGGCGACGCGAACGAGGCCTTCTTCCTCGACTCGCCAGGCGGCGCCGCTTCCTTGCTCGATCAGCTCGGAGAGCGATGAGCCGGGCCGGAACGAGACGTCCCCTCTCGTGTACGCGCGCGCCGTGCGGGTGGCGTGCCGCCCCACGACGACCACGGGCGTGCCGCCCACGCCATCGTTGATCACCGGCTCGCTATCGAACGCCGCCAGCGGGTAGAGCTTTGTATGGGGATCGAGCCGGAGGACGAACACCACGTCCTTCGTCGCCAGGCGAGCGCTCCGCGGAAAGACCGGGAACATCGTGTCCGGGCTGGCGTAATAGCGCCCGTAGGGCCGCCCCGGCGTGTAGTCGCGGACGTGGCCGGTGTCGATGTCGAGAACCACGGTGCCGGGATGGGAATTCACCCAGTCCCGCCATGTCGTGGTCACTACCGGCCGGGGAACGAGACGGATGCCGCTGTCAGCCAGCGGGCCCACGACCGGCTCGCCCCACATGTGGTGCCAGAGGCTCTTCGTCTGCTGGTCGTACATGAGCTTGTTGCTGCGGAACAGGAATCCCGAGGAACCAAACACGAACGTGCGACCACGCACGGTGGTCTCATAGTGGATCGCGGATCCACACAGCGTTCAGTAGGCGATGGCGATCGGTACCCCGCCCACGACGTCGTTGGCCATCTCGTGCCAGTCCATGATGCGCAGCGGATAGGCCCGCGCCTCTCCGCGCACCACCAGGCCGAGCACCAGCTCGTCCGGCGTGAGGTATTTCGCGGCCGCCGCCGGGACGTGCCGGGGGTTCGTCAGGGCCGGGATGCCGTCCTTGCGCACGCCGCCCCACTGGATCTCCTCGAGGCGGGCCCGGTGCTTGACCCCCGCGTGGAGGAACTGCGCGAAGTTCGGGTCGATGCGCTGGAACAGCTCGCTCTTCCACGCCGCGTATGCGCCATGGGGCCGGACGTCCGGCCGCCCGGCCAGCCACTCGACCCACTGGCGCCAGTCGTGACCGAATTTCTGGCCTGACAGCCGCTCGAGGGCGTCGGTCGCGCTCGAGTCGAGAAAGACGTCGAAGGGCAGAAGGTCGATCAGGCCGGGGATGGCGGCGCGCTCGCCGCGCCGGACGACGTCCCCAAGAGCAGCCTGACGCCGCGCCGAATCATCGGACAGGAGCTGCTCCATGAGGCGATCGAGCGGCGGCTCGGTCGCCACGGCCGGCCGGGCGAGGCCACCCAGGACGAGAACCGAGATCGCGAGTATCTGTACGAGGCGAGCGAACGAACGTGTCGGGAGTCGCATGCGTGTGCCTCCTTCGGCGCGATTGTGGGCGGCGAAGGGGCCGCAAATATCACGACCGTGTGAATTTCTACGAACTACCTCATCGACTGCACAGTGTGTGAGAGCCGGCAGTACAACGCCTTCTCACGGCGCGCCGAATAGTTCTGGCTTTCGCCCGCCGGGCAGCATCCTCAGCGGATGACCTGAGGCGGTTTCGGCTCGTGCGGGAAGCTCAGGATGTCGCCGGTGTTGCACTGGTGGTCGGCGACCACGAAGTGCCAGTCGCGGGGCGCGAGGGGCGCCGTCGAGGTGTCCACCTCTTGCTGGTAGACGCCCGAGGGGTAGTTCGCTTTGAGGTTCGACACCCGGCGCGGCGGGGCCATGGCGAACGTGCGCCCCGTGGCGGCATTGAACGCCAGCACCTGTGGCCCGAGATCACCGTTCGGGTCGGTGACCTCCATCTTCACGTAGCCGACCTTGCCCGAGCGTGTCTCGGAAGGGAAGAACCCGACCCTTTTGATCACGGGGTCGTTGGCCCGTGTCGGCTCCGGGACCAGGATGATCTCGACCTCCAGGGTCTTACCCGTCTCGACCTTCACCGCGGTGGGGCTGTAGATGTAGCCGGTCGAGTAGACGTGCAGGCCGTACTGGCCGCCCTCCGCCACCTCGATGCGGAAGCGGCCGCCGGCATCGACCAGGGCGCCGCGGTCCCAGCGGTTGTTGTGGATCTCTCCCTTCTCGAGGAGGGCGAGGCCGGGGAGGGGCTGCCCGGCCTTGCTCTTCACGGTTCCGGCGATGACGGTGGCGCCGGCAGCCGGGAGCGGATCAGCGAGCGCGATCAACCAAGAAGTGACGGCGACGACGACGAGCGCGCGGTTCATGACGCCTCCTTCTCAGCGCAGCGGGGAGTGGGGTCGTGGGGGCGGCACAAGGCTCGATCCGGCGTTGGTGCTGGCGTCGGGGCCCACCCGCGGGCCGGCCAGGATCGAGACCAGAAATGTTATCAGGTCGGCGGTGGCCGGGCTGTCCCAGCCGAGCGGTCGGCCGATCGGCCGGTGGCCTTCGAGGAAGCGCTCGAGCGATTCGGCGCGGCGGTCCACCACGCGAGGGAACCCAAAGGCCGCGGGCGCCACCGCGGCGGCGTCATGACAGCTGCCGCAGCGCCGGGCGTAGAGCGTCCTCCCCCGAACGACGCTCGCGGCCAGCGCACGGAGCCGCGCCTCGAAGGCCGGCTGGCCGGCGGCGATGCCGGGGGAGAGGGGCAGGCCGGCCCCCTCGGCCGCGAGAAACGTCGCGATCGCGATGGCGGGCCGCTCCGGATCGGCCAGCCCATAGTGGCGCCTCACCGCCCGCGCGGTGGCCTGGAGGAGCGTCATCACCCGGCCGTCGGGCGGGGGCAGCGCCACGAACTTCGGGAAGCTCGCCGCCCACCCGCGGGTCCGGGCCGGGTCGTGATGACAGGTGCGACATGCAACGGGCTGCTCGGGGTCGGGCGAGCTCTTCCACCACCGTTCGCCTTCAGCGACGAGCGCCGCCTGCGCGCCGTCCGCTGCCTGACTGATCGGTGACGCCGACACCGGCGCGGCGGAGGCCACCGCCATCAGGGCGAGCAGGACTCGGCCCCGCATCATCGCGGCGCGGCGGCGTCCTGCCGACGGCGGCCGCGATCGTCGGCCCCGACCGTCGCGTGGAGGATGGTCAGGACACCCACGGTGAGGAACCCAGAGGTGTAGAGGGCGAGGAAGAGGGCCCCAGGGTAGTTCTGGTGAACCCAGAAGAGCCAGGTGCTCCAGGCGCAATAGACCCCGAGCGCGATCTCGACGAGGCCGCCCCAGGGGCGGCGATCGCGGTACGCCTTGCCGCGCCAGTGTCCGCCCGCCGGCCCGATCCCGAACTTGGGCGTGCGGATGAACTCGAGATCCTTCTTCCACAGCCCGCCGAGAACGGCCAGACTCGTGCTCCACGCCACGCCCACGCCGATGATCATGATCGTCGGCAGCCGCCATACGCGGCGCCGCCACCCGGGATCGAGGACGTGCTGGGCATAGACGAGCATGAGCCCCGGCCCCAGAAAGGCGAGGGTGAACGTCAGGCTCACCACCAGAAGGAGCATGCCCTCGAGGGCGACTTCCCGCGCCCACAGGAGCGGGACGGACAGGAGGACGACGGTGAGCATGGCGGGATGGATCATGTAGTAGGTCAGGTGAACGATCGCCTGGTACTTGGTCCAGGGCGAGAGCCGCGCGCGGAGGATCGCCGGCACGAGCTTCAGCGCGGTCTGAATGGATCCCTTGGCCCACCGGCGCTGCTGCGACTTGAAGCCGGTGATCACCACCGGCAGCTCGGCCGGGCAGACGAGATCGGGCCGGTAGACGATGCGCCACCCGCGAAGCTGCGCGCGATAGCTCAGGTCGAGATCCTCGGTCAGCGTGTCGTGCGTCCACCCGCCCGCGTCCTCGACGGCGGCCTTGCGCCACACGCCGGCCGTGCCGTTGAAGTTCAGGAACAGGTTGCCCCAGGACCGGGCCGATTGCTCGACCGCGAAGTGCCCGTCGATTCCCAGCGACTGCGCGATGGTGAGGAGGGAAAACTCCCGGTTCAGATGGCCCCAGCGCGCCTGGACCACCGCCACCTGCCCATCGGCAAAGTGAGGGATGGTCTCGCGGAGGAAATCGGGCGCGGGCACCGAGTCCGCGTCGAAGATGGCCACGAACGCTCCGCGCGTCTCGCCGAGCCCGGCGGCGAGCGCGCCTGCCTTGAACCCCGTGCGTTCGCAGCGGCGCAGGTGCACGACGTGGAGCCCGCATTCCCGCAGGCGGCTCGCCGTCTCGGCGATGATCGCGGTGGTGTCGTCGGTGGAGTCGTCGAGAATCTGGATCTCCAACCGGTCGGCCGGATAGTCGAGCGCGCCCATCGCCTCGAGGAGGCGGCGGGCGACGTAGCGTTCGTTGTAGATGGGGAGCTGCACGGTGACGGATGGCCACTCCGTGGGCGGCGCGGGGGGTCTCGCCTCGCGGGCCCGGCGCCGGTTCCTCCAGTGGATGGCCAGCAGTACGTAGGCGTTCAGGCCGTAGAGGAAGAGCGCGACGACGGCGATGAGGTAGAGCAGACCGACGACCACCTCCACCGGCCTCACGTCACGACAGGTGGTCGCGGACCGTCCAGCATGGCATCCTCCTCGTCGCCTTACCTGGCCGACACGACCGTGGTGCAGGCGCTTCCCATCTTGGGGAGATCCTCGTTCTCCGCTCGCTCCCAGTCCAGTGCGATCCGCTCGCCACGGGCGAAGGGGCAGTAAGGATCGGGCGCATCGAGCCGCCCGGCAACGGCGCGTCGCCCTGCACACCCACCACGGCAGGGACACCCCTCACACGCCGCGGGCAGTCGTCGGGCCTCCACGAACTCGGACGCGTGAACAATGCCCTCGCCCAACTCGGCGAGATGGGCCACGGTGAGCCGACTGCTCGGCCAGTAGGTGCAGGGCAAGACGCGGCCGTCGGGGGCGACCCGGACGGTTGACCGCCCGCAGCCGGGCCCGGCGAAGTCCACCTGGCCGAGCACGGCTGCCAGCACGGGTTCCGTCGTCGCGACCAGGCGCGTCTCCCCCAAGAGCCGCCGGAAGCCGTTCCAGAACTGCGCGTACGTGAGGGTGAAGCGGTCGGTTTTCGAGGGTTGATAGATGTTCACCCGGAGATTCGCGTCGAACGCGGCTGCGACCGCGGCGAGCTCGGCCAGGCGTTCGTAGTTGATGCTCATCATCACCGCGGTCACCGTGATGGGCACCTCGAGGGCCGCGCAGCGCCCAAGGCCCTCCATGACCGTTCCCCAGTTGCCTGGCCCGCGGAAGGCGTCGTGCTCGCGCTCATTGGGGAAGTCCAGTGAGAATTCGATGCTGTGAAAGCGTGTGACCGCCTCGTTTGTGAGCGCCTGGATGCTCAGCCCGTTGGAGGTGATACTCGTCCTGATTCCCTGCGTCCACAGATAGTCCAGGATCGCCCGGTACTCGCCGTGGAGCCCGTTCTCGCCGACGCCCAGGTTCATAGACCTGGTCGGGATGCTCTCGCAGACACGCTTGACGTCGGCGAGGGTGAGGCGCGTGAGGACGGTGTCTGGACGATAGCAGTGCGGGCAGCGCAAGTTGCACTCGTTGGTGAGGCCGATCCCGACCGAGAACCCCATCGCGCTCGCACCTCCCCGCATCTCGGCGTGTCGTTCACAGCAGATCATACCCGGCGATCAGGCTGTTCTTGACCGTGCCGGCCGCCTTGGAACGGCCGAGCCGGCGGCGGTAGCCGACCGGCACCTTCATGCTCCGGGTACCCCTTCACAGCACGGCAACGATCGTGACCCGCTTCAGGACGCCCGTCCGGGCTTTTGTTATGGTGCGCTTCCGCCCGCGGCGTCGTTGTCACAGCGGCGTCAATTCGTCACCAGCCCCGACCTCAGGTCGGCTACGCGACGGGGATGGGCGCGCACCGGGCGCCCTTGAGAATCCGGTCCGGCCCGCCTGGCATGCCGTCGAGTCGTCGGCCTGAGGGCACGTTAAGGTTCCTTGGCATGGCCCTCGATCGATGTGCCGCAGAGGCGGTCAGGGCCGGCGGCGGCATCGTAAAGCGGTGTCGGAAGGCGGCGCTCCGCGTCGGCCGCGTGAAGTGTCCGCGGCGCCGTACTACAGTAGTGCGGTG
>Ga0187893_10009286_pt1 | contig 15152 bp, 8 predicted proteins | sample MA1701074metaG_FD_139574 | JGI IMG/M metagenome (GOLD analysis project Ga0187893, IMG submission 139574) | White microbial mat communities from a basaltic lava cave in the Kipuka Kanohina Cave System on the Island of Hawaii, USA - MA170107-4 metaG ... | reverse complement strand
CGTTTCCGATCAGTCTGACGATCCTTTCGACGCGAACCCGTTGGATACTCCCTGGAAAGGGCAGCAGCGATTCGTCCTTGAATCTCTGCGTCGCGGCGCTCGCGAATGTCTCGATCACACCGGGCCAATCTCTCTCGCGCCTCGAGTCCCAATAGGCAACGATGGTCGATTCGGGGGAGCGGAACCGCCCCGTCATCGCCCGGAAGCAGATCTCCTCCATCGCGGGGCCCGCGAGCCGTGAGCCCACCTCCTCGGATCGCTTCGCCTCCTGCACCCTGCCCGCTCGGAGAGAGAGCTCGGCGAGCCGATGATACATCCCGGCGAGAATGTACCGATCGCCTGGCGCCAGACATCGGGCCACGGCGCTGAGGACGGTCTCGGGTCGGAAGATCTCGATCCCCTTCTCGAGCCAAGTCTGCGCCTCGGAAGCCTTACCGGTTGCCAGAAAGAATTCGCCAAGGTCGGAATAGAAGACCAGGCGAGTGTAGGGCAGAATCCTCACGGCGGACAGGAATGCCGATTCCGCCTCTTCATACCGTCCCGCCTGCCACTGGATTCGAGCCAACTCATGATACGCGTCTCCATCATGGCGGTCGAGCCGGAAGGCGGCCTCCGCCTCGCGCTGACTGCTCTTCACATCCCCTTGGGCGGCGTAGGCGTGGGCGAGGAGCTGCCTCGGCGAGTAGAAGAGAGGATTCAATCGCGAGGCCCAGCGAAGCGCCCCGATGGCCCGATCCCATTCCTCCACGTCCAGCGCCGTCTTGCCGATATTGCGGAGGAATTCGGCGTAGTACCGCGTGCCGGCAATCAGCGCCACGATGAGAGACAGCGCAAGGAGCGCCGGCCCAAGCGCGCGTGGGCCGGGGGCGCGGGGCGTCGCCACGTCCTGCGGGGGGGTGCCGAGGCGCAGCAGCATGGCCGCCTCCACGCCAAGGACGACGGCGACGGCCGGATAGCTCCAGCCGAAATCAACCGCGGCATGCAGTGAAGAACCCAGAAGTCCCGCCGCGAGACCGATCGCGAGGCTTCTGTCAGAACTCTGCGGCTCCAGTGAGCCGATGATTCGCCGGCCTCGTCTGAACAGGAACGCGAGAAAAAGAACGAGGACCAACAGCCCCGGAAGCCCCATCTCGGCCGCAGTCTGAAGGTAGTGGCTATGGGCGTAGAGTCCCGTGATGTATGGCGCCCGTTGATAGAGCTTGATGGCGATCGGGAACGTCCCGATCCCGGTTCCGGTCCAGGGGTGGTCCCTGATGATATGCATGGTCCAGGCGTAGATCTCCTGCCGCCACTGGAACGACGGGTCTGGGCTCTCCCTGGACGTGGCCTCGGTGAGGGAGGCGAGGCGCGGCGCGATCTCAGCCGCCGGCCGCCTTGTCGCCACCAGTACAAGGGTCAGCGTGAGGAACGCGGCCAGCGCCATTCTCCGGCGGTGGGCCCAGACCAGTCGCCCTTCGAGGAGGATCCAGAAGGCCAGGGCGAGCAAGCCCGCTGCCCATCCCCCCCTCGAATAGGTGAGGATCAGGCCTGCAGAGAGGATCGCAGAGGCCAGCGTCGAGGCTACGGAGAGGAGTCTCGATCGGCCGTGGAAGATCAGCGTGAAGGGGAGGAAAACGATCAGGAGCAGGAAGCTGGCGAGGCCGTTTGGGTAATGGAACGAGCCCGAGAGGGCCGACGCCGCCTGGGAACCTGCGGGGGCGGCCAGATAGGCCGGCGCCGCGAGCAGACTCGCGGCGACTCCGCTCGCGAGAAGGGCAAGCAGGAGCGGCCGGCGGTGACCCTGCCCGGCCACGTGGGCCGCCAGGATCGCGGCGGCGATGACGCTCAACAGGACGAGGGCTTCCTTGACACTGAAATCCTTGAAGATCGAAGTGAACAGTGAGGAGACGATGACGAGCCCGGCGAGCGCGAGCCACCGAAGAGGGAGCGCGCGTACGAACGCGACGCTCTCCCGGCTGACGAGCACGAGAGAGGTGAGCGAGAAGACCCCGGCGGCCAGCATCGCCCTGGCGAAAGACGTTCTGCCGCCGTCCGACCACGGGAGCAGAACGAGAATGGCGATGAGCCCGGCGGGGATAATCAACCTGACGAGAGGGCGAGGGTGAAGGGCGGACCTCACGACACGTCAGCCGGCGGCGTCAAGCACCCCGCCTGGCCTTGTTGATTCCGTATTTGTGGGCTTTGTAGCGGAAGGAGCGCAGGCTAATACTCAGCAGCTTCGCGGCTTGCTTCTGAATCCCACCCGAGCGCTCGAGGGCCCTGAGCAGGAGAGTCTTTTCAAGGCGAGAGACCATCGTTTCCAACTCGATCCCTTCCGGAGGGAGATCGACGGCGAGCCGCTGCGGTCTCTCGCCTCCATCCCGGATCTCCTGGGGGAGGCTGGCCAGGGTCAGCTGATCACCACCCTCCAACGCCACGGCCCGTTCGATGACGTTCTCAAGCTCTCTCACGTTGCCGGGCCACTGATACCGTGTCAGGGCCTCCATCACCTGGTGCGAGATCGAGGTGATCGCTCGGTGCTGCCGGAGGGAGAACTGGGTGAGCAGGCTGTTGGCAAGCAGCGGGATATCGTCCCGCCGCTCCCTGAGGGGCGGCACGTGGATGGGGATGACATTCAAGCGGTAATAGAGATCGTCGCGGAACCGGCCTTCAGCGATCGCCTTGGCGAGGTCTCTATTCGTCGCGGCGATGAGCCGGACATCGACCTCCAGGTCCTCGGTCCCCCCGACCTGCCGGAAGGTCCGCCACTGGAGGACTCGGAGGAGCTTCACCTGAAGTCCCGGACTCATCTCGGCGATCTCGTCGAGTAACACGGTGCCGCGATGCGCGACCTCCAGGAGCCCGGCCTTCTGGGAGACCGCCCCCGTGAATGCCCCTCTCACGTGGCCGAACAGTTCGCTCTCCAACAGTTGCTCCGGAATCGCGGCGCAGTTGATGGCCAGGAAGGGCCGATCGGCCCGGGGGCTTGCATAGTGGATCGTTCGTGCCACCAGCTCTTTACCCGTCCCGCTCTCGCCGGTGATCAGGACCGTGCTGTCGAGCCCGGCGATCTTGCTGATCAGCTTATACAGCTCCACCATCTTCGGGCTTCGCCCGATGATCCCCTTGAGTTCGGGTTGCTCAACGGTCGCGGGCTCGCTGGCGCGGTCGCGTTCCGCGGGCGCCATTCTCGCCAGGGCCTTCTCGACGACCAGACGGATCTCGCTGACCCGGAACGGCTTGGTGATGTAATCGTCGGCGCCCAATCGCATCGCCTGGATCGTGGATTCCGAGGAGGCGTAGGCGGTGACCATGATGAGAGGCAGATCGGGATTCCGTTCACGGATCCCGGCCAGCAGGCCGATCCCGTCCATCTTGGGCATCCGAAGATCCGAGATGACGAGATCGACCGGGTGCTCGGCAAGCAATCTGAGCGCCTCCTCGCCGTCGGAGGCCGCCACGACGGCATGCCCCTGTTTTTCGAGGAGCACGGTCAGGAATTCGCGCATCGCCTTCTCATCATCAACGACCAGCACCGTCCCCATGGCCCTCCCTATGACCGCGAGGCAGGAGGCGAAACACAGGGGGCGGCCCTGAGCAAGACCCTGAAGGTCGCCCCCCTGCCCTCCGTGCTCACGACCTCGATCCTTCCGCCGAAACCATCGACGATCTTCCTCGCAATGGCGAGGCCCAGCCCTGTCCCACCCTGCTTCGTCGAATAAAAAGGATCGAAGACGCGATCGACCTCACCCGGCGTGATGCCGCGCCCCGTATCGGTGACCTCGACCGAGACCCACCCCGCCCCGTTGTCCGGGCTCCCGCGCCGGGCGGCGAGGGTGAGTCGTCCGCCGGCCGGCATCGCCTGTAGTGCATTCAGGCCAAGGTTCCACAGGACCTGTCTCAACTGGTCCGGGTCGGCCACGACCGGGATCCGGTCGGCGTCGGTTCGGATCGCGAACGCCACCGCAGCGGGATCCTCGCAGCTTCTCTCCAGGAGGGAGACCGTCTCCTGGAGGAACGGCACGAGATCGCACTCTTTATGTTCGGCCGACCCCGGCTTTGCGAAATCCAGAAACTGCCCCGTCACCAGTTTCAATCGATCGGCTTCACGAAGGACGATGTCGAGCAGTTGAGGCGTCGCCTCCGTGCCTTCCTCCTTGATGAGTTGGATCGATCCGCTGATCGCCGCCAACGGATTCCTGACCTCATGGGCGAGTCCGGCCGCCAAACGTCCCACCGCCGCCAGCCGGTCCCCCTGACGAAGCCTGGCCTCGATCTGCCTGCGCTCGGTCAGATCCTGAAAGATGCCGACCAGTCCCAAGACCTCGTCGTCGGATGCCTTCAAGGGCGTGACGGTGATCCCTATCAGGACATCGCGACCGTCTCGATGCCGGACCTCGAGCTCCTCTGTAAACCCATTCAGCATCGCGGCAGGGGTCGAGAAGAACTCGGCGAGCAGCTTCACCTCCCGAAAGGGCGTGTCTCGCCAGTGCCGATCCCGCAACTCCTCGGCCGGGACGCCGACGATCTCCTCCGCGGCCGGGTTGAACGAGGCGATCCGCCCGGTCAGATCGAGGGTCATGACCCCGCTTGAGATGTTCGCCACAATGTCCCGATGCAGGGTCTGAAGGTTGCGAAGATCGATGCGCCGCTCCTCCAGCTCCCGGCCGGCCTCTTTGAGCCGCTCGCCCAGGTGGCTGCTCAACACCGCCACAAGAAAGAACGCGATGCTGTTGACGAAGGTCTGGAACAGCGCGTATCCCGGGTCCTGAGCGATCGCTGCGGCCGACAGGGGGTTGGCCCGCTTCATGATGCCGTAGAGCTGTACGTTGATCAGCACCCCGTACATGAGGCTGCTCCAGCCTGCCAGGAGCAGACTGAACGGCCGAAAGAGCAGCATGCCTGCGGCGAGGATGGGGAGGATGTAGACGAACGCGAAGGGGCTCTCGATCCCGCCCGTGTAGTGAACCAGGGCGGTCACGAGCACCGAGTCGATCGCGAGCTGGACCGCACATTGGCGTCGCAGGTTTCGCGACCGGGTCAGGAGCAGGACATAGAGAACACTCAAGAGGCAGGTCGCGCTGACCAGAATGACCAGCGGGATCAACGGGAACGGCGGCCGCTCGTGAACCCCCAAGATGACCGCCGAGCCCAGGAAGAGGACCGCTACCAGGAGTCGAAGGCCGATAAGCCACTTCACCCGATGAGCAAGCGCGGCCTGCTCAATCGTCCGGTCAGTCTCAACCTCCGGCACGTCCTCCCCTCAGCGACCCACGACCGTCACCAGTTTGAAGATCGGCAGGTACATCGCGATGACGATGCCGCCGACCACCACCCCAAGGAACACGATCATCAGCGGCTCCAGCAGCGTCGTCAGGTTCGCCACCGTCTGTTCCACCTCCGCCTCGTAGAAATCGGCGATCTTCGACAACATGGCGTCGAGCGCCCCGGTCCGCTCTCCGACGCTGATCATCTGCACGACCATCGGCGGAAAGACCTTGGACGCCTTGAGAGGCTCGGCGATCGTCTTCCCCTCAGCGATGCTGGAGCGGGTCTGCAGGACAGCCTCCTCCACGACCTTGTTGCCGGCGGTCTTGGCCGTGATCTGGAGCCCGTTGAGGATCGGGACCCCGCTCGAGACCAAGGTCCCCAGCGTCCGCGTAAACTTGGCGACGGACACCTTCCGGATCAGCTCGCCGAAGATCGGCACCCGCAACAGGATGCCATCGACCACCCGCTTCCCTCGCTCGGTCTTGTAATAGAATCGCAGGCCCAGGACGCCGACGCCGAAGGCGGTGAGGACGGCAACGAGATGGGTCCTGACCAGACGGCTGACCTCCAGCACGAATTGAGTCGGCAGCGGCAGGGCCGCCCCGTACCCCTCGAAGAGGCTCTTGAAGGTCGGGATCACATAGATCAGAAGGAAGATGACGACTGACAAGGCCACCGTCACGACCACTGCGGGGTAGATAAGCGCCCCCTTCACCTTCCGGCGAAGCGTCATGGTCTTCTCGATGTAGACCGCCAGGCGATTCAGGGTGGTGTCGAGGAATCCGCCCGCCTCGCCCGCCTCGATCATGGCCGAATACAGGGCAGAGAAGACCTTCGGGTGGCGCTTCAGGGTCGCCGCGAGGGTCGAGCCCGCCTCGAGATCATCCCTGATCTCCGTCAGGGCCATCTTGAACCGTTTTTTCGGCTGCTGTGAGGCCAGGACCTCCAAACATTGCACCAGGGGGAGCCCGGCGTTCAGCATGGTAGCGATCTGGCGGGTGAAGACGGCGAGGTCCTTGTCTTTGACTCGACGGCCGAAGCCGGGGATCCTGAAGTCCAGCGGTTTGCGACGCTCCTCCACCACGGTCGGCAGGATTCGGAGCCGACGCAGCTTCGACGCAACGACATCGGGGGCGCCGGCCTCCATCTGGCCCAGAACCAACCGGCCGCCCCGTGCCCGGCCGCGATAGGCATAGACCGGCATCGCGCTTACCGAATGCCCTGCGCGGAGACGCGGGAGATCGCCGGACCCGTCACCGCCTGCTCCCCGCCTGGGCCCGCTGAATCATCTGGGACAGCTCGTCAGGGATCGGACTGCGTCGCATCGCTTCCTCCAGCGTGATATGGCGCTTTAGATAGAGGGTCAACAGCGACTGATTCATGGTCTGCATCCCCGACGTCGCCTGCCCGGTCTGGATGGCCGAGTAGATCTGGTGGACCTTGTCTTCGCGAATCAGATTCCGGATGGCGGGGTTCGGGATCATGACCTCCAACGCCAGCACGCGGCCCTGGCCGTTGCTCGTGGGGAGGAGGGCCTGACAGAGCACGCCCTCCAGGACAAACGAGAGCTGGGCGCGGACCTGCGGCTGCTGATGGGCGGGGAACACGTCGATGATCCGGTTGATGGTTTCCACGCACGAGTTGGTGTGAAGCGTCGCGAAGGTCAGGTGGCCGGTCTCCGCGACCGTGAGGGCCGCCTGAATCGTCTCCTGGTCCCGCATCTCGCCGATCAGGACCTTGTCAGGATCCTGGCGCAGGATCCGTTTCAACGCCTCCGAAAACGACCGGGTGTCGGAGTGTACCTCCCGCTGATTCACGATGCAGCTCTTGTGTTGGTGTACGAACTCGATCGGGTCCTCGATGGTCACGATGTGTTCCTGGCGTTCGGAGTTGATCTTGTCGATCATCGTGGCCAACGTGGTCGATTTCCCCGAGCCGGTCGGGCCGGTCACGAGGACCAGACCCTTCGGTCTTTCGCACAGTTCGCTCACGATCTTGGGGAGCCCCAGTTCCTCGAAGCTATGAATCGTGTAGGGGACCGCTCGTATCGCGATCCCGACTGCCCCTCGCTGCATGTAGACATTCGCCCTGAAGCGACTGAGCCCTTTCATGCCGAACGAAAGATCGAGCTCTTTGTCCTCTTCAAATTTTTGCCGTTGGGCGTCGGTCAGGACGCTGTATGCAAGGCTCTTCGTCTCCGCCTGGGTCAGCGGCGTGTCGCCAAACGGAGAGACGCGGCCGTGGACACGAAGCATCGGAGGCGCGCCGACGGTAATGTGCAGGTCGGAAGCGCCTCGCTCCACCATCTCGTTCAGGATGTCGTGCAGATTCATTCACTCCTCCGATATCGAGCACGCAGAGCAAGCCGCGTGCCAACTCCGCTAGAAGAGGCTGGTGACCCGTGCCACCTCGTCGAACGTGGTGATGCCCTCTCTGATCTTCTGCAGGCCGCCCTCCCGCAGGGTCCTCATCCCGTGCTTTCGGGCCAACTCGCGGAGGTCGCCTGTGGAGGCGCCGGCCAGAATCGCCTCCCGGACCTGCTCGTCTATCACCATCACCTCATACAGGGCGACCCTCCCGCGATAGCCGGTGTCGCTGCACGCCATGCATCCCTTGCCCCGATAGAGGGTCAGGGTCTTCGCTTCCTCGGCGCTGAAACCGATGCCCGCAAGGGCGGGAATCGGGACCGGGGACTCCACCCGACACTCCCGACAGGTGCGGCGGACCAGCCGCTGCGCGACGAGGAGATTGAGGGACGCGCTGACGAGATACGGTGGCATACCCATGCTGATGAGCCGCCCCACCGTGCTGGGCGCGTCATTCGTGTGGACCGTGCTCAGCACCAGGTGGCCGGTCAGGGCCGCCTTGATCGCGATCTCGGCCGTTTCGAAGTCGCGGATCTCCCCCACCATGATGATGTCGGGGTCCTGTCGCAGGAACGACCGAAGCAAGGCGGCAAAATTCAACCCGATGTCGGGCTTGACCTGGACCTGGTTGATCCCGGTCAGATTGTACTCGACCGGGTCCTCCGCCGTCATGATGTTCGTCCCGATGCTGTTGATCCGGCTCAGCGCCGAGTAGAGGGTGGTCGTCTTCCCGCTCCCGGTCGGCCCGGTGACCAGGATCATCCCGTACGGCGAGAAAATCGCCTTCTCGACCGCCGGGAGCGCCTCCGGCTCGAACCCAAGCTTGGTCAGGTCCAGTTCGAGGCTAGACCGGTCCAGGAGCCGCATGACCACCTTCTCTCCGAAGAGCGCGGGCACCGTGGAGACCCGCAGATCGAGCTCCCGCTTGCCCATCTTGACCTTGATCCGGCCGTCCTGCGGCATGCGACGCTCGGCGATGTCCAGCCGCGCCATGATCTTGATGCGCGAGACCAGGGCGGGATGCATCGTCGGCGGCGGCGACATCACCTCATAGAGCACGCCATCGATCCGGAACCGGATCCGGAACGTCTTCTCGTGCGGCTCGATGTGAATATCGGAGGCGCCCTTCTTGATCGCGTCGGTCAAGATGAGGTTGACCAGCTTGACCACCGGAGCGTCTTCGGTCGCCCGGTACAGCTCCACCAGATCGATCTCTTGCTCATCTGTTTCGACGTCGGGCCGCTCCTGCCGCTGGAAGTCCTTCACCAGGCTGCGGGCAAGCCCGGCGGTATCGTAGTACTTGTTGAGGGCGTATCGGATCGAGGTCTCCGGGGCGACCATCGGTTTGACGCTATACCCCGTCATGAATCGGATATCATCAATGGCAAAGATGTCGGAGGGGTTGGCCATGGCCACCGACAGGACGCTCCCGGCTCGGCCTACGGGGATGAGAAGATGCTTGTTGGCGACTGCGGCGGGAATGAGCTTGATGATGGCGGGGTCGATCTTGGCCGCGCTGAGGTCGATATACGAAACGCCGTACTGGCGGCTCAGGAAGGAAGCGATCTCCTCCTCGGTGATGTAGCCAAGCTTGGCCAGTGCCCCACCGATCCGACCGCCGGAGGCTCTTTGAAGGGCGAGGGCTCTGTCTAGCTGCTCGGGCGTGATCAGGTTAGCCTTGACCATCATCTGGCCGAGGCGTCCGCCTTCCACTGCGTCTCCTTTCGAGTTCTGGCTCGTCCTTGGAGATCCTGTCAGCCTGTGCGAAACATTATCTTCCTGTATCGCCCTGAAGTCAAGTGAGTGCGGCAATCAGGGCCGTCCTCATCGCCTCCAGGGGAGGGTTCCGGCCCGTCCAGAGCTCGAAGGCCAGGGCACCCTGGTGCAGCAGCATCCCCAATCCATCCTGCACGCGACACCCTCGTCTCTTTGCCTCCCGGAGCAGGCGCGTCTCACGCGGCCGGTAGACCAGGTCGTAGACGAGCATCCCGGGCCGCAGCAGGCTCGGATCGATGGGCAGCGGGTCTGACGGGTTCAGGCCGACCGACGTCGCGTTCACCACGAGCGTGCAGCCGGCGAGCTCGGGAGCCACGCGCGGATCACCGGGAGCCGACGCACTGGCCCTGACGCCCGCTCCCCGCACGACCGAGTCTGTAAGAGCCTCAGCCCGCGCGACCGTGCGATTCAGGATAAGGAGCTCCGCGATCCCGGCCCCGGCCAGGCTCCAGGCGACGGCGCGAGCCGCACCACCGGCCCCGAGGATCAACGCCCGTTGCCCCTTCGGCAGGTAGCCGCCCTCCTCCACGAGCGACCGGAGAAAGCCCTGGCCGTCGGTGTTGGCTCCGAGGAGGCGCCCTTTTTGCGGGACCACCGTGTTGACCGCGCCCATCCAGGCGGCCTCGGGCGACAGGTCATCGACCAACGAGACGGCCTGCTCCTTATGCGGAAGCGTGACATTCGCGCCGCCGAAGTTTTCCATTTCGCGAAGGGACTCGAAGGCGATGGGAAGTCCGGCGGGCTTCACCTGCCAGGGGACGTAGAGGCCATCGATTCCGCCAGCTCGGAGCGCCGCGTTCTGCATGGCCGGGGAGAGACTGTGCTCGACCGGGTCACCGAGGATCGCAAACAGGGCCGTCCGGCCGGTGACCCTCACGCCAGCCTCGACTCGCCGCGGGCATCTGGTGTCGGCCCAGCGACCCAGCGCGCACGTCCGGCCTTAATTGAACCCCTCCGACAGGGCGCGCTCCAGTGCCTGCCTGAGCCGCTCTCGTCGTCCGTCATCCACTAGCTTGCTCCCGTCCTTATTGGTGACGTAGAAGACGTCCACTACCTGCTCCGTCTCGGTGGTGATCTTCGCCGATCGGACGTCCACGCTCAGCTCCGAGAGCGTACTGGCGATGAGGTACAGGAGTCCGAGCCGGTCCTGCGTGCGGATATCCAGGATCGTGTAGGCCTCGGAGACGAGGTTGTCGAACTCCACCTTGGTCTGGGGCAGAGTTCCCGTTTGCGCCGGTCGCGCCAGGACGTCCCTCCTGCGGCTCCTGATCAATTCACGGACCTCCGTCCTCCCCGCGAGGACCTCGCGCAGATCGGTCTCGAGCCGTTGCCACACCGTCGGATCCTCAATGGCCGCGCCCTTCCCACTATCCACCCTGAAGTGACGGATCACCATGCCGGTCGCGAGCGTGAACAGCTGCGCGCTCAAGATGTTGATGCCGTTCGCGGTCAGGGTCCCCACGATCTGGGCCAGCCGGCCATGCTGCCCGTAGGCGCAGACGGTGAACTCGGAATAGCCGGCCAGCGGGAACGCCGCCCATTGACTGGCCGCCTCCTCGCCGCGCTGCACGCGCTGGATCAACCGCAGGTGCGAGGCGATCTTGCCCAACGGCGTCGTCAGCAGGTATCTCGTGGGTGCCTCTTGCAGGTGTCGCCTCACGGTCTCCACAGCGAACTCGGGCGACAGCTCCCGCGTGAGCTGAGACTTCACCCGCTCGGCTCGGGCGAGATCGTCCTCGCCCTCCGGGATGCCTCGCGTGAGGATGGTGTGAGTCTTGATGTACAGCTCCCACAGCAGCGTGCCCTTCCACTCCGTCCAGACATCCGGCCCGACGGCTTTGATATCGGCGTACGTGAGAAGGTACAGCATCTGCAGGCGATCGAGGGTCTGGACCTGTTTGGCGAACTCGATCACGGTCGCTTCGTCGTCGAGATCGAGACGCTGGGCGATGTGCGACATGGTCAGATGCTGCCCGACCAGAAAGCGGACATCCTTGGCATCGGCGTCAGGGATCCCCATTCTGGCCTGGATCGTATCGACCAGGGCGACCCCCTTGGCGACGTGCCCGCGCCCCTCCCCCTTGCCGATGTCGTGGAGCAGCAACGCCAGACGGACGATTTCCAATTTCTTCGGGTCCGACACGATCGATCGGAACTCCTCGCCGTAGAACCCGGAGACCGCGTCCAGGTGCTCCAGGTTCTCGATGGCGAAAAAGGTGTGCTCATCCACGGTGTACTTGTGGTAAAAGTCGAACTGCACCAAACAGGTGAGCTTGGCGAACTCCGGGACATAGGCGCTGAGCACCCCCAGCTCGTGCATGCTACGAAGGGTCTGCGCCACTCCCTTCGGCTCCCTGAGGATGGCCAGGAGGAATCCCAGGGCCCGACTCGACCCCCTGACCGCATCATCGATGAGATGAAGGTCGGCTCTCATATAGTCCTTGATCTCCGGACTGAGCGCGTACCCCATTTGCTGCGCGTACCAGAACACCTTGAGGAGTCGAACGGGGTCCTCCCGGAACAGCCCACGGTTCTTCGGAGGCACATGGATCTGGCGATCGATCTCCGTCAGGTCGTCGCCGATATCGCGCGACTTCAACTTGTTTATCACGATCTCCACCTGAGACCTCCCTCGCAGGCACCGCGAGATCAACCGCTCTGAGAGGAGCGAGATCTCCTTCGCGGTCAGATAGTATCGTTGCATGAGTTGCTCGACCCCACAGGACCGGACCGTGTCCACGAATCCCAGGTTGGCCGCCACCTGCTCTTGCAGGGAGAGGGAGAGCACATCGTGTTTGCCGCGACAGAGGTAGTGGAGCTCGTTCCGCAGGCGCAGCAGCAGATCCATGGCTCTCTCCCACCGATCCCTCTCGTCCGGGCTGAGCAGCTCCTTCTGCACGAATTCGGACAAGGAGCTGGCCCGCTGGGTCACGCGCCCGATCCACAGCGCGTTGTGAAGGTCTCTCAGACCCCCCGGGCTCTCCTTGATGTTCGGCTCTTGAAGATAGATCGAGGCGCCATATCGCTGACGGCGTTCCTCCCATTCCTGGAGCTTCCGCTCCACGAACGCGCCCGCCCGTTTGTAGAAGGCCGATCGCTCCAACCGGGCCGTGAAGGCCTGATAGACCTCGGGCGCGCCGGCGAGGGGACGAGCCTCCATCATAGACGTCCTGGAGGTCGCATCCGATTCGGCGATGCGGACGCAGTCATCGACCGACCGGGAGCTGTGTCCGACGACGAAACCGACGTCCCACAGGGTACTCAGGACCGGGTGGAGGATGGCGTTCAGATAGCCATCCGGCCGGCGCGCGTAGAGGAACATCAGATCCACGTCGGAGGCCGGATTCAACTCGCGGCGACCATAGCCGCCCAGCGCGATCAGCGCGCACCCGTCGCTTGCTCGCTTCAGGCCCTGATCGCAGGCGGCGTCGGCCAGCCCATACAGTGTCGTTACCACGGCGTCCGTCAGTTCAGTGATCCCGCGCACCACCTGCCGTCCGCCCCCGCCGCCTCGGTGGATCTCCTTAATCTTACGCTGCTCATCGGCAATGAATGTCTTCAGGATCGGCACGAGGCCGTCATCCGGGCGGGCGTCTTGCACCACGGTCTGCAAGGCGCCGGTGAGGCGGCGGAGATCCTCAGAGTCGGCGGCAAGCTCTCCAGCGACTGGCACGACCTCGACCTGCCGGCGGAGAAGCCTGGCAAATCGACGGGAGGGCGGATCCATCCTTGACTTCCGCGTTTCCATCACGCTCCTGAGGGTAAGATCGGTAGAGTGTGCTCGAAGTTCGGCTTAGTATAGGTGGGCCTCCTGCAGGGGGTCAAGGCCAATATGCGAGCCATCCACGCCGACAGGCGCTCCGCTGATCTTGGGCATCGGTCGAGGCCCGTGGAGCGCGGACTCTGGGAGACGCCCTCTAGCGGGTTGCACCTACAAGCAGGCCATGGGGCCTACCCGTGGTGGCACGAGGTTACGGTGGCAGGCGAGGAGTCCCGGAAAAAGGACGCCGGATGGTGCTTACGATCTTCGTAATTCAGTCTCTCAATGTTCAGCGGAGATGACACCCTCTCTCGCGACTTAGACAGGACTCCTGATAGTGGCCAGTATTATTTGTGTTGACAGGCTCGCATCCGGAAGCTAGTATTTCGGTGGAGGTGAAACCAAAAGATGTGTGATCCTGGTGGCTGGGACGGAGATCTGATCTAACTGGGTTCTTCGGGAAAGTCTTCCAACCTTTCTCCTGCAATCTCTTCGTGTAGCTCAAGAAAGCCCTTTTGGGCCTCCTTGAAGTCCTCCTGGGATAATTCGTAAGCGCGCCTACACAGCGTCAGCCCGCCTTCGATTTCTGAGCGGTTCCGACCAAAGATGATCTCAACAAACCCCAATGTATCAAGAAGTTGCGGGCGAACATCGTTTTTCGATTGCGCAATCAAGCGCGCATTCTGTGCGAATTCCCGTGCGCGTGCGGCTACGTGGCTGTCGGGTTCCCCACCGAGCTCGGCAAGGTAGTGTGCTAGGTTCTGCCGAACCATCGAAAAAGGGCCGCCGGTCACGGACTCAGATGTGTGCAGCGCCTTTTCCGCGGTGTCGATTGCCTCATCATACCGGTGGAAGCCCCAGTATGCCAGGCCCTTAAAGGTGAGCGCCTTCAGTCGCTCCAGACCATCCACGCTGAACACCCAGTGATCGATCATGTCCAAGACATCATAGTCCAGATCGTCATCATCCCTGAGCAGCGCGAGGTAGAGTAGAAGTTGGGCCGAGTGCAAGTCGGGCTTGTTGCGTGCGAACTCTTTGATTTCCTGGCGAACCGCTGGTATGCGCCCACGGCAGTATGTAGGCGCATTCATTCTCAGATCCTCGAGGATCCGCTCGTACACGGCGGTTCTGTCGGCATCGGTTGGAGGCTTGGAGAACATGGATTCGAAAAGGCGTAGCCGTATGGTTTCCTTTTTCCTGCGGTCTTGATCCCACCACTTCCACAGCTCATGTCGAATCTGCTGACTTGTCTTTTCAATCTTGGAAAGCTGTCCGCTGAGGTCTTGCATATGCTCTCTAATGCTTCCGCGCAGACGGCCCTTGGGCTTGTAGGTCAGGTCGTGGGTCCAGGCTGTCCACGCATCATGTACGAGCGTTTTTATCTGAACCTCGCAGCGAATCCCGGCGAACTTCGGGTCGGTTAATCCAATGATGAGATGGCGTGCAACGTACCCCTCTTGGTCGCGCTTGTCCTCGTCGTCGTAAATATCGACCAGTCCCTGCTGTTTTTTCGACAGGATGAACGTCCTTACTATTTCCTTGTCCGAGGGATAGAAACATACTATGGTCATCGCGATAATGTCACCGATGTGCTGAATGGGGAAGCTTGGGTCGGGATCGTTCTTCCTTAGGACCCCGGAGGTGCGCATCTTGTTGGTTTTCTCTTTAATCTTGCGAGCGGCTTTGAACTCGTCCCCCCCAGGTTGACGATGGCGCCTTGAATAGATCGTGTAGATCGCGTTGCGCCCTTCTTCCGATAACCTGTAAGTGTTTAGCAGACCGCGAAGAATCTCAATCGTCTCGAGGTATCTCCATGCGTTGTTGTTAAGATAGCCAGCGACATCGTCTGTAGTTACGTCCCCCATCTGTGGATTCCCTCTATACTGACCCCCTTGAGGAGTAGACAGAGACTATGACACACTGGGGCGACTCAACAAAGGAGGTGCCGAATGGCAGAGTCGACCCTGACACTGAATCGCTGGACCATCACCCGCAAGGCT
>Ga0187893_10009284_pt1 | contig 15155 bp, 7 predicted proteins | sample MA1701074metaG_FD_139574 | JGI IMG/M metagenome (GOLD analysis project Ga0187893, IMG submission 139574) | White microbial mat communities from a basaltic lava cave in the Kipuka Kanohina Cave System on the Island of Hawaii, USA - MA170107-4 metaG ... | reverse complement strand
GGGGCCGACGATGGTCCGAGACGGACCGTTTTTCCTCGCGACTCTGTTCGAGGAGGAGCCCGGCCGCCTTGTCTTTTCGCGCCGGGTCGAGGTCGACACCGCGCAGTGGCCCGTCGAGGTCTACGGCCAACTGAGGGAGTTCTTCGGGAAAGTCTGGGAGGCGGACCGTCAGACCATCGTCCTGGTCAGGAAGCCGGACCGCTTCGAGCTGCCCCCGGTAGAATCGCTGGAGCCCGGCGTTGCCCGCCACGGCGCGCGGAGATCTCTTGGAGGGCCCCGGCCTATGAACCAGATCCCCAGACGTCTGTGGCGCGCCCGCGCGGCCCTGGCTTGCTTGGCTGTCATCGCGCCAGCGCTCCCAGGCCACGTTCTGGCCGCGAAAGCGATCGATCCGATCTATCTGTCGATCGCCGATTGTCCTGACGACCCCGGTTGCCCCGCGCTCGCTCTGCTCGAGGAGATCGAGTTCAACAACGAATCGAGCCGGACCCGCTATTCCTACAGGCGCATCATCAAGATCTTCACCGAGGAAGGGATTCAGGAATACTCCGACGTTGAAGTCAGGGCGCTGTCGGGCGGGTGGGATGTCCGGGACCTTTCGGGACGGACGATCCTCCCGGATGGAACCGAGATACCGCTCAAGCAGGCCAACATCTCGGTGAAATACCTCCGACAGGGCAAGCGGCGAGTGCGGGTCAAGAGCGCCAATTTCCCCGGCGTGGTGCCGGGCGCGATCATTGACTACTCGTACGACATCCTCACGGAGCCGAACACGTTCGTCACGGACGATACCTGGTTCGTACAATCGGAGATTCCTGTCTTGCAGGCGAAGTACACGCTCAAGCACGGCAAGTTCCCCCTCTCGTGGAAAGAGTCGGGCATGGGTGTCGTTGACATCAGTCATCGCAGTCCTTTCGGCAACGTGAACTATTTCGAGGCCAAGAATGTGCCCAAGATGCCCGAGGAGCCGTTCGGGCCGCCCAGGTTGGCGGTGCGGGCACGGATGCATCTTTTCCTGCCACAACAACAGGGGGTATGGCTTGGCGCCCTTGCGGCGGTGATGGCAGACAGTGCGGGGGAGTTCATCGAGAAGACGCCTGGAGTGGCCCAGAAGGCGAGCGAGCTGGTGCTGCCGGAGGATCCTCCTCTGACGAAGGTGAAGAAAATCTACGCCTTCGTTCAGCAGAAGATCGGGACCGAGCGACAGCGCGCCAGCGAGACCGAGGAGACGAAGGTCAAGGATGCCGCCAACGCCGGCGAGGTCCTCGAGAGGGGATTCGGCGGCGAGTACGAGCGGACGCTGTTGTTCCTCGCCCTCGTCAAGGAGGTCGGCCTCGAGCATGGTCTGTTGCTGCTGGCGGGCCGCAGCACCAGCTATTTCGACAGGTTGGTGCCCGACAACGATCAATTCGACTCGTTTGCGGCGGCGGTCAAGACAGGCGCCAACTGGACCTTCTACGACCCGGCCGCAAGACACTGCCCCTTCGGGATGATCTCCGCGGAGAAGGAAGGCGGGGATGCTCCCAACGGCATTCTGGTGGTGCCCACGAAGGGGGCTGCGGTCCCGAAGCAGATGGAGGTCAACAACCTGTTGATAAGATCCTTCGCCCCGTTCACGCACAACATCGCGACTCTCCCGTTCTCCTCTTCGTCCAAGAACATGCTGACAAGGGAGGCGCGATTGAGCCTCTCCACCGAGGGTTCCATCGAGCTGGATGTATCCGAGCAGGGGACCGGATTCGTGGACATGGAGCATCGCGAAGCCTATGAGGATCTCGACGAAGAGGAGCGAAAGGAGGCGCTGACGGGCACGCTGCATGAGGCTCTGCCTCAGGCGGAAGTCGTTTCGGTTTCCTTCGAGGACATCGCGTCGTTCGAAAAAAACGCCAAGATCAAGTATCAGCTCAGGCTGCCCGCGACGGTGCAGGGGACGGCGGATCGGATCCTCCTCTTTCCATCCATCTTCCACGCCGGCAGGCCGAACCCCTTCTCGACCCCGAACCGTCTCACCCCTGTCCACTTCCCCTACAGGAAAAAGACCCAGGAACGGATCAAGATCGAGATCCCGGAGGGGTACGAGCTAGAGAAGCTCCCAACGCCGACGGTGATCCGCGATGCCCCTCTGGCGCTCGTGATGTCCTACTCCTGGGATGAGGATGGCCTCGTGTTCTCGCGCGGGATGGACATCGACGCCGCGGTCTGGCCTGTCGCCGACTACGCGCGCCTCAGGTCGTTCTTCGAGAAAGTCCAGGAGGCTGACCGGCAGGTGATTGAGTTCAGGAGAAGCGCAGCGCCATGAGATCCAGATCCCTTCAGCGTGCGGCGGTGTTTGCAGGGGTGCTTGCCGCAAGCATGCCCGCGTTTTCCCCTGTCGCAGCGGCGACTCAAGCGCCCGACTGGGTGGACGTATCGCGCAAGCGCCCGGTTCCTGACTCAGCCAAGAAGGCTCCAGTGGTGGTGCTCCTGGACGAGATGATGGTGGAGGTGACGAAATCGGAGGAACGCGCGAGAGCGCGGCAGGCGGTCAGGCTCCAGGGATCGGCCAGCGGGCTGCCCCTGGTGGCCAGACAGCGGATAGGCCAGAAGTTCAAGCTGGCAGGCGCCTGGAAGGTGAGGCCGGACGGGACGGTGACGCCATATCAGACCAGCTCGATCGTCCAGTACGACGCGGATGGCAGGTCCGAGTTCAGCATGAGCAAGTACAACGTCTTCAAGCCGGACGAGACCCGCATCGGCGATCTTCTGGCCTGGGAGTACGAGCTGCGGGCCAAACCCGAAGCTTACAGTCTCAACTGGCTGTTCGTGGGGAACGCCCCGACGCTGGTGTCGCGCTTCGGTGTGAAGATGCCCGTGGGATGGAGCATTCGATCCAAGACATTGAACCACGCCGATCTCCAGAGCTCCGTGGACGACGACGGCTACACCGTCTGGCAGATGAGGGACTTGCCGGCGCCCAAGGAAGAGCCGCTGGCGGTCCCCTCGGTGGACCTGGCGCCGCGACTGATGGTGGGCTACGGGATGGGCCCGGCCTCGCCAAACCTGCGGCATTTCGAAACATGGGAGAGCGTGTCGAAGTGGTACAGCGACATCGTCGCCCCTCAGGTCGCGACCGATGAGACGGTCAAACAGGCGGCCTCCCGTGCCGCGGCGGGCGCGGCGACGAAGATGGACGCCATCCGTGCCGTCACACGGTTCGTACAGGGAGTGCGGTATCTCAACGTGGCCGCCGGGAGAAGCGTGGCCGAGCCTCACCCGGCACCTTTGATCCTCGAGAATCGCTTCGGCGACTGTGAGGACAAGACGGTCCTGACCATCGCTCTGTTGCGCGAGATCGGCGTCGGTGCCCATCCTGTATTGGCTCTCACGAGCGATGCGGGCGCCGTGATCCCTGATTTCCCCGCTCCGAACCAGTTCAACCACGCGATCGCCGCCATCGAAGCCCCGGCCGATGCCGAGCTTCCGTCAGTCCTGGATGCCAGCCGGCTCGGCAGGCTCATCATCTTCGACCCCACCAGCACCAACACGGGTCTGGGGGATCTTCCCTGGTATCTCCAGGGCACCCATGCCGTGGTTTCGCACGAGGCGCACGGCGGGCTGGTGACCCTGCCGGTGCTGCCTCCCGAGTCGAGCTCTCGCGAATCGGAGATCCGGGTGAGCTTCGCTGGCCAAGGCGGCGTCGACGTGGCCGCCAGCATCTCCTACGCGGGCCAGTACGGGGCCGCCAGGCGGGCCCACTTCGAGACGGTGCGAGGCGACAAGAGAAAGCAGGAGCTGACCTCGTGGCTCGTGAGCCGCTATGGCAAAGCCGATGTCCGGAAGCTGGACGTGAAGGGAGTGGAGCAGCCGGGCGAGCCGATCGAGGTGGACCTGGACTTATGGATGTCGCTGCCCGGGAAGGAGGTGAGCGACCTGCGCACGATGGCGGCCACCTTCATTCTCGGCTCGCGCGCCGAGAGGCTCAACGAGACCGAGCGGGCGACACCTCTTCGCATCGAGGCGGCGTACCAGGAGCTGGACCGGACGACCATCGAGGTGCCGCCCGGGTGGAAGCCGGCGATGCCTCTCGTCTCGATGGAGGCGAGCTGCTCGCTGGGGACCTACCGGATCCAGGCGCGCAGCGAGGGCACGACGGTCGTGATCGACCGCGGGCTGACGGTGCGTGCCGCGACCGTGCCCACGACGGAGTACACCCCGGTCAAACGGTTCTTCGACGAGGTGATCAAGGGGGACTCCGCCTCTCTGGTGTTCGAGCGGGCCGCGCCATAGTGGCTTCTTTCAGGACGACGCAACAGGGCCGCCCGGTCCAGCGCTCGCCCTGAGCCTGGTTGTTGACGGTGGCGAACAGGTCAGCCCGGCGACGATGTAGAGGCCGGAGACATCAAGGGTCTGGGCGCCGGCCGGCAGCGGGACCTGAGAGGCCGGGCCGACGGCCTCGATCGTCCCTCCTCGCAGGACGACGACCGAGTCGATAATGTCGTGCGCGGACGTCCCGAAGCCCGACACGGTTGCCCCGCGCAGGACCACGGCACTTGGCGGAGGGGGCGCCGGGGCCCCGGCGAGGAGCCCAACGCCCAGCGAGGGCTCCGGCAACGCCATGTCTGCTCCAGTGGCGAGGGGTCCAGGATCAGGACTTCGGACTCGAGATGCGCCCTACCCGACTCGCCGGATCGACATGATCGTCACGTCATCGGTCACGGGGGCCTTCGAACGGAACGCCGTCAGGTCGTTCCTCAGGGCTGCGATCATCTCAGCGGGCGGGAGCGCGTGGCTGTCTCCGACCAGCCTGGCCAGACGATCCACGCCGTATTCCTCGCCCGTCTCATCCCGGGCCTCGGAGATCCCGTCGGTGTAAAGGACGAGGCTGTCGCCCCGGGAGAGCTTTACCTCCGTCGTGGCATGCTCCACGGTGCCGAACAGACCGAGCGGAAGACCGGTGGCCTTGATGCGGGTGACGGCGCCGCCGCGGACCAGCAGGGGGGGAGGATGCCCGGCGTTGCACAGCTCGATCGTCCCCGAGCTTCGGGCCCGACCGCACACCAGGGTCGCGTAATGCGATGAGAGGGTGGATTCGCCGAACAGACGGTTGGCTCTTTCCACCAGCCGGTTCAGAGGCAGGTCGGCCGGGATGAGGCTGCGGAAGGTGGCGTGCAGGTGCGCCATCAGCATCGACGCGGCCACTCCCTTGCCCGAGATGTCTCCGAGAGACAGGAACAGACCCTCGTCCGTATCGGAGGTGAGCAGGTCGCAGTAATCGCCGCTCACGACCCGGGCCGGCTCGAAGTGGTAGCTGATGTCCCAGCCGCCGAACCGGACCTGACGTTGGGGCAGAAGGTGCTCCTGCACTCGGGACGCCAAGTTCAGATCCTGCTCGAGGGCGCGCTGCTCCTCGGCGGTGAGGTGATCGATGCAGAACCGGATCAGAGGGTCGGCGCGGAGTCGGTCCTCCTCGATCGGGTCGTGGCATGTCTCGCACAGACCGAACGACCCGTTGCCGAGCCGCTTGAGCGCCAGGTCCACATCCGCGAGGAGCCGGGCGAGATGCGAGGTCTCCTCGGCCTCTGCGATTGCCGCTTGCAGCCTGTCGCGCCGGTCGTTCAGCTCCGTGCGGAAGACCTGTGCCTGAGCCGCTTCCATATCCACCTCATACGCAGGCGGAGCCTCCGGGTTCAGGGGGCGCAGGTGCTCCGGGCCGGGTCTCTCTCCGCCCCGCCGCTGGCGAACCCGGATGTCCCCTCCTCCCCGAATCCTGACGCCGTCACCAGGAAGTAGAGGCTCCCCGCAGGCAGCCCCGACCCGGGCCTGTCGTGCTGGCAGCTCCCGCCGGCGCAGGCCACGCCGCTTCCCAGCCCGGAGCAGACCAGTGGGCCCGGGCCATGGCTGTAGTACGACCCGAGGCTCCCGGAGTACAGGTTGTACTGGAACCCCGGCCCGAGATCCTGCCATGTGAAGCGGTAGATGTCTCCCGGCTGGCGAACCAGATGGTGCGGGATGGGGGCCAGAGGAGGCGACACCTCGGGCACGACGCAGGTGTTCCCCTGCTGGTCGGGAGGGAAGGAGGCGAGCGTGGCGTTGGTCAGAACGACATCGTCGATAAAAAGCCCCTCCCGGTCGTCCCCTTCGTCCGTGTCGTAGTTGATCTCGATCCGGATCCGGCGTCCCGCGAAGGCCGCCAGGTTGAACGTCTCGAGATTGAAGCCGCCCAGGAGCCCGGCCCATCCATTCTGGCCGGCGTTGTGGCATTCCCCTCCCTGCTCGTTCCCGAAGGCGTTGTAGGCCAGTCCCGAGGAGGGGGAGACGAGCGTGTGCTGCCCCGTGGCCACATCGATGATGTGGACATTGGCCCGGTCGTACCAGGCGTCGGTGAAAGGCTCGATGAGGGCGTACATCTGAAAGCTGAGCGTGGAGGTCCCCCCCGGGTTCAGAAGGAAAGCCGGAGATGTCAGCTTGCCGCAGAGGTTGTTGGGCGGCGTTGCCGGCAGCCCGGAGTGGGCGCTGTGCGTGCCCGAGCTGACCCGGTTGGGGTCGCTGGAGAGCGAGAACTGCTGGCCGGTCCATCCCTGGAGCGACCCCTCGAACCCGAAGCTGAGATCGGAGAACACGGGCGTGTCGGTCTCCGCTCCCAGAACGACGTCGCGCCGCGAGGGAGCGGCGTTGCCGGCCGAGTCCGCCACCAGCGCGAACGGGATCCCGGAGGGTGAGGCGCCTCCCAGGCTCATGCTGAACTGGCAGATGGCCGAGGCGGCGGGGTTGAGATTCCCTACGGTGCAGAGAGGCGTGGGGGCGAAGGTGACGCCGGGATGGGATGAGGAGACCGTCGAGCTGGCCGGCCCCGACGCCACCGAGCCGTTGTTGCGGATCTGGTAGCTCAAGGTCGAGGTCTCGCAGTTGTCCAGGATGGCGTCGCCATCCCCGCTGGAGGTGACGAGCTGGAGTGTTCCGGGGACTGGCTCCACGAACGCCGAGGCAGTGGCGGCGCAGGATCCGGTGGCGTCGATCGGGATGTCGAACCCGCTTTGCCAGCACCCCTCGTTGCCGCTCGCGGAGACGACGACATGGACGCGGCCGCCGCAGGTCTCGGTGGGGCCGACGAACACCTCGAAATCGGAGGCGCCCGCAGCGCTCCCGCCGGCGGGGATCGCGCCGAAGGAGATGGGACCGGGGATCGTCACGGGGGATGCAGGAGAGGTGCTCGAGATCGCGGCGGTCACGCCCGTCGCCCCCGACATCCCCGCTGTCTCTCCAAGAGTCAGCGCCACGCGCACCCGCTCTCCCGGCTCGAGGCGCCCATCGCCATCCGACCCGCCCGGCGCCTCGGACAGGGCGCGGGAGGCCACGCTCAGATCGGGCATGTCCACGGTCACCGTCACGACGTTGCCGCCGGGAGAGATCGCGGCGCATCCGGTCTTTCTCACCGCGGCCACGAAGTAACGGTAGGTGGCGCCGGCCTGGACTCCCGTGTCAATGACCGGCCCCGCGGAGACGTCCTGCGCCAGCGGGAGGAACCCCTCGCCGACCCGGCTGTTCCGATAGACATCGAACGCCGTGGCCCCTCCCACGGGAGTCCACGCGATCCTCGCGAGAGGGAGACCCGTCGCCGGGTCCTGTTCCAGCGTCACCGCCGGGACAGGGTCGGACAGGGGGGCGCAGTTGGCCGCATCGACCACCAGAGGCGACTCGGCGATCTGATGATGCGAGAAGGCGTTGTTGATGTAGGCGGCGTGCGGTGTCCCGTTGGCGAGGTTCGCGTCCTCGTCGTCCATCAGCATGATGGCGTCATAGACGCTGACTCCGGCCAGGGTCGGGTCGAACGTCTCCATCGGAGCTCCTCCGGCGACAAACAACCGCTCCACCAGCCACCGTGCCTGCTCGGGGCTGAAGGCGGGGTTGCCGGCGGGCAGCGCCGCGCCGTTGACGTAGTCGGTCCCGAGCATCAGGTTGTTCAGCAGATGCCATGTGGCCTGACCCGGGATCTGCCCCCGGCAGTGCACGCCTCCGCAAATCATGGTGCTCGTCGTGCGCGTGAGCGTGGCGCAGGTGGGGCACTCGGACGGCGTCAGTGGAAGACCGGTCCTGCCCGGGGCTTTCTCATCGATATCGCGCACGCCGCTGCACGCGCTGGTGGGCCCGCCCGAGGTGAAGAACGAATCGCCGACGCAGGACGTGCCTCCCATGAACATCGCGAGGGTGTCCGATTTGTACTCGCTCATCGACCCGCTGGTGATCCCGTTGCCGTCGAACCGGTCCCAGGTGTGTCCCAGCTCGTGATGGACCACGCCGGCGATCTCCCCCGTGTTGCGGCAGCCCGCGCCCCCCACGAAAAAGCCAAGCATGTAGGAGCCTGAGAAGGCGTTGCAGGTGGCGTTGATGTTGACGAAGATGTCGACCTCATCGAAGAAGGCGTTGTCCCACTTGTCCAGCAGCATCCGGGTCTGGTTCGTGTGGAAGTAGGCGGTGCGATCTGCAGGTGAGGAGGTCCCGTTGCCCGTGATCGGGGCGCCGTTGCTGGTCCCTCCCGTGCCGAAGCTGATGTCTCCCGACTCGCCCGCGGCGGCCACCGGCTCGACCGGGCTGAGGCACTGGTCGCAGTGGCTTCTGAAGGACTGTCCCTCCAGCAGGCTCGAGACCTGACCAGCCGTCACGGGGAAACGGCCGTTGCGATCGGCGGTTAACAGAACGCCGCCGGCATTGACATTCACCAGGGGGAGGTTCCGCACCACCTCGGGGTCATCGGCCCGGATGGGGCGGACCCCTCCTCTCACCGCGGCCCGGGCCTGTTTGGGGTCGGCCGAGCAGCTCCCGGCCGTCTGAGCCTCCGGGAACAGCGCCAGAACACGGCCATCCTGAGCATCCACATAGGCGATGTGCCACTCGTAGAAGGGAGCTTCCTCGGGCTTGACCTGGATCACCCAGACAAGATGGTGCCGGAGCCTGGCGGCCGGCCCCGATCCTTCGACTCGTGGGTAATGGGCCAGAGAGGCTTCCTTGCGCGAGATGAGTGAAGGAGCAGGATGACCCGCTCTCTCGAGATCCGAGGCGACGGCGTCGAGAGCCTCCAGCGCATCCAGCTTCGGCTCGGAGGACGTCGTGACTCTTCCCAGCGCGCGCGAAACGACCAGAACCGCTTTGCCTTCCCGCACGCCGATGCTCAGCCCCGCCCCGAGCACGGGAAGACCGTCCTTGTGCAGGTCGTATCGAACGAACCTGATCCGGGAGTCTCCGAGCGGACGCGAGGCCTGCTCGTTGAGCGAAAGCGATGTCCCCCAGCTCGCCTCCAGCTCGATTCCGGCCGCCAGCAGGCCGCCATGGCTGGATAAGAAGCTGCTTCCCAGGAGCCGAGCCTCTTCGGACGACCCGCGGCCTGGTTTCCTGGCCGCCACGCCAGCCGAGGTCAGATCGAGCGGCAATCCCTCGCCGAAGGCGCGGTCCACGCTGCCCGTCAGGGGGTCGATGGTGGCGGACCAGCCGCGATGTTGCGTGAGAAAGTCGCGCACACCGGGATGCGCCAGCTTGAGCGACACCTGCGTGGGATGGTCCTGCGGGATCGGGATCTCCTCCGGGTATCGGACGACAGAAGGATGCGGCGGCCAATCGCCGGCTGCCGCGCCGGCGGCAGGGAGGAGGAAGGGAAGGACCCCGGCGATCATCATGTCCCGAAGCGCCGCCCGCGCGGGGCGAGGGCGAGGGGAGGGGCGCTGGAAACCTATCCTGTCAAGGGGCATGCGAAGGCTCCGATGTATCTATAAGGATGCTGTGGGGGAACAGTGCGATAAAGTGCCGCGACATTGTGTGCGAGCCATAATATACCGGCAGACAGACCAACTGTCGCGGAAAACATGACTCAGGATGACCAAAAGATAGGGCCAAAGACCGAGCTGCACCAGCATGTGGACGGGTCCATTCCTCTGCCCGTCCTGTGGAGGCTGATGGTCCAGCACAAGCTGAACCCGGTGGCCTCCATCGAGGAGATGGAGAAGCTGCTGGTGATCCAGCAGGAGCAGGAGGGGAGCCTGCTCAATTACCTGGACAAGTTCCACTACCCGCTCTGGATCACCCAGTTCTACGAGAACATCGTCGAAGTCACCCAGGCGATCGTGGCGGAGGCGGCCCGCCACCACGTCACGCTGCTGGAGCTGCGGTACTCCCCGATCATCCATACCTACGCCGGCCTGACGCTGCGCCAGGCGATCCGATCGGTGCTGACAGGCCTGAACCGGGGCGCCGCGGAGAACAGGATGCAGGTCGGGCTGATCATCATCGCCATGCGCCACCACGGCCCCCACATTGCCAAGATCCTGGCCAGACAGGCGATCTCAGAGTCGCAGGACTACCACCACAACAGCGCGGTGATCGGGTTCGACATCGCCGGGGCGGAGAGGGGGAACCCGCCACGACTGTTCGCTGAGGCCTACGCGATCGCGCGCAAGGGAGGGCTCGGGCTGACGGCGCACGTCGGGGAGGACGAAGGTCCCGAGATGGTCTGGCACGCCGTGGAGCATCTCGGCGTCAACCGGATCGGCCACGGCTGCTCCGCCGTGCGCGACAAGGAGCTGGTGCGGCGTCTGGCGAAGGACCGGATCCTGGTGGAGTGCTGCTTGACGTCGAACTACCAGACAGGCGCCGTGGCGCGCTCCTCCCGGCATCCGATCCACCAGTTCCTGGAAGCCGGCGTGCCGGTGGCGATCTGCACCGACAACACCACCGTGTCGGATACCAACCAGAGCAAGGAGAACGACCTGCTGGCGCGCGACCTGGCCGTGGACGCCATCAGGGCGATCCACGCGGACGCGCGCCAGTTCTCCTTCATCCGCCCGCGGTGAGCTTGTCGGGCGGGGCTACTTGGGCTCCTTCGAAGCTGTCGGGCTCTCGGGCTGGGCGAACATCGCCGCGTCCACGTTGGGGTTGATGACGATCTCCTCCACCACCATGGACTGGTGCGGCTCGCCGTTGCGCGTTCGCGCCGACTTGAACGGGAGCGTCAGCCCCGACACCTGTCTGAAGTCCGAGAACGACACGACGTAGTCGGCCGGGCCCATCTGGTCCTGCCCGCGGTAGGCTTGACGCAGAATCCTCCCGGTGGCCGGATCGATCGAGAGACGCAGCTCGTCGCCCGCGATCGTCACCAGCAGGTTCTCCACCTTCGTCCCGTCAATGGACTCCTCCCCCAGGTGCTGGAGCTTCATCTCCCCGTCGTCGCGCCGTTGAGCCAGCGCGATAGGCTGGCGCCGCAAGGAACGGACCACCTCCGCCCGCTGGGACTCGGGCAAGGGCTGGGTCCCCTGGGGCGTGTTCACGAACCCGTCGGCTCCGGCCATCACCATGACCATCTTGCCCATCGGCGTGGTCATCTCCTGATGCAGCCTGTCGGGTATCGAAACGGTGGAGACCGCCTTGGTGCTGAACTCTCCTTGCGGCCCCTTCCGGGTGTCGGTTCCCACGATCCTGATCGACTTCACGGCGTCAACGGCGGCAGGTCCCCCCAGCGCCCCCACCATCTTGGCGAACAGCGCCTTCCCTTTGGTGAGGCTCTGGGCGGAGGCCGCGGGAGCGGCCGGCCCCTTCGCCTCCGGGATGGTGATGTCGACGGTCGCGACCTTCCCGAACGAGTCCAACGGCCGGTCCTGACCCTTCGACGGCCCCACCACCAGGATCGCCATCTGGTCCTTGTGGATGTACTTCTTGGCGACCCGCGCGACATCCACAGGCGTCACCTTCTCGATGTTCTCGCGATATCGGGCGAGGAAATCCGAGGGGTAGCCGAAATAGGCATAGGTGATCTGCTGGTTCAGGATCTTCATCTTGGAGTCGAAGTTGAAGACGAACGAGTTGAGGATCGAGTCCTTGGCGAGCTGGACCTCCTGATCGGTCGGAGGTTTGGCGACGATGGCATCGATCTCCACCAGCAGCGCGTCCATCCCGGCCGCGGTGGTCTCGGTCTTGGTGGTCATCCAGGCGGTGAAGGTCCCCGGGTAGTCGTAGTTGGAGCCGACCGACCCCCTCACGGAATAGGCGAGCCCCTTCTTGGATCGGACGTTGCTGAACAGACGTGAGGCGAAGGAGCCTCCTAACACCTCGTTGAGCACCTCCACCGCGAAGAAATCGGGGTTGTCGCGCTGGATCCCGAGGTGACCCATGATGATGTCCGACTGGGTCATGTCCTCCTTCTGGATGTAATAGACGCCCGACTTCGTGGAGGTCTGATAAGTCGCCACAGGGTCTTTCGTCTCGGGGGCTTTGGGCCAATCGCCGAACGTCGCCTTGATCTTGGAGGCCATCTCCTTCGCATTGAAGTCTCCCGTCAGCCCGAGGATCACCCGGTTCGGATGCAGGTACTTCTTGTGGAAGGCGACCAGGTCGTCGCGCGAGATGCTCTCGATGGTGGCGTACTCGGTGGTCCGGCCGTAGGGGCTCCCCGCCCCGTAAACCAGCTTGTCGAACTCCCGGAACATGATCCCCTGCGGGTTGTCGTTGCGCCGCGCGATGCCGGCGTTGGCGCTGTTCTTCGCGATCTTGATCTTGTCCTCGCTGAAGACCGGGTTGCGGAGAATGTCGGAAAACACCTTGACCACGTCGGGGAAGTCCTGCTTGAGACAGGAGACGGTCGCGAAGGTCGAGTCCTCGGAGGCCCCGGTCTCCACCACGGCGGCCCGCGCTTCCAGGAAATCATCGATCTGATCCCCCGTCATGCTGGTGGTCCCGCCGGTGCGCAGCACCGCGCCGAAGATCTCGGACAGACCGACCTTGTCCACCGGGTCGAGCCGCGAGCCGGTGCGGATCCGCGCGCCCGCCTCGATGAGCGGCAGCTCGTGGTCCTCCAGGAGCAGGACCAGCATCCCGTTGGGAAGGGTGATCCGCTCCGGTTGCGGCACCGTGAAGGAGCGCATCGGGGGGAACTTCAGCTTCTCGTGGTCCTGCACCTGCGCCGAGGCCCCGGCCGGCAGAAGCGCCAGCAGGGCGGTCACGGCGAGCGTCAGGGCGGTCAGGGGAAGTGTTTTGTGGCTTCTCATCTTCATCTCTCCATCCTCTCCTACTGTCCCGACTCGCCGCGGGACGCCGGTCTGGCCGTCTCGGTCTCGAGCATCCCGACGGTGCGGTTTGTGTCCACGAATGTCTTGGCCGCGACGCGGCGGATGTCCGCCTTCGTCACCTTCTCGATCTTGCCGACCCAGTCGAACAGCTCCTTCCAGTCGCCGAACATGGTGTGATAGCGGGACAGGTTGTTGGCCAGCCCCATGTTGCTGTTCATGCTGCGGATCAGGTCGGCCTTGGCCCGGGTCTTGACCATGGCCAGCTCCTCGTCGGTGATCTCCTCTTTCGTCAGGCGGTCCAGCTCGGCCCTGATGGCGTCGCGAACCTCCTCGTTGGTGTGACCGGGGGCGGGGACGCCCAGGATGATGAACATGTTCGGGAATTTGTCGCCGGGGTACCCCGCGAAGCCCTGCGCCACCACCGCGATCTGCTTGTCGCGAACAAGGCTGCGGTAAAGCCGCGAAGTGCGCCCGTTGCTCAGCACGTCGGTGATGGCGTCGAACACCGGTTCCTCAGGGTCGAGCGCGGAGCCTTTGTGGTACCCCTCGGCGTACACCGGCTGGGAGGGGTCGGGGATCCGGACGATCCTCTCGGATTTCTGGGGAGGCTCGACGGTTCTGACCGGCGGCGGCGGGTCCCCCTTTGGGACCCGGCCGAAGTATGTCTCCAGGATCGGGATCAGCTCGGAGGCTTTCACGTCTCCCACGATGGCGGTGACCATGTTGGACGGGACGTAATAGGTCCTGTAGAACGCGTCGGCGTCCTCTCGCGAGAACGAATCCAGGTCGCTCATGTGCCCGACCACCGGCTGTCCGTACGGGTGGGCGATGTAGGCCGCCGCGGTGAACTGCTCGATGAGTCTCCCGATCGGCTGGCTCTCGGTGCGCAGACGTCTCTCTTCCTTCACCACGTCGCGCTCCTTGTAAAACTCCCGATAGACGGGGTGCAGGAACCGCTCGGACTCCAGGAAGGCCCACAGCTCGGTCTTGTTGGACGGCAGCGAGTAATAGTAGTTGGTCGTGTCGGCGCCGGTGCCGGCGTTGAGCCCGACGCCGCCGTTGCGGTCGATGATCTCGCCGAACTCGTTTTTCACGATGAACTTGTCGGCCGCCTCCTGGGCGTCCTTCCAGGCCTTCTCCAGCGCCTTCACCTTCTGCGGGTCGGCCCCGATCTTCCTGCGCTCCGCGTCGAAGGCGTGGTACGCCTCGTCCACCTTGGCCAGCGCGACTTTCTCCTGCTCGTAGTCGTTGGTGCCGATGTGCGGCGTCCCCTTGAACGCCATGTGCTCGAACATGTGCGCCATGCCGGTGATGCCGGGCGATTCCTGGGCGGAGCCGACGTTGACGTGCGTCGCGAAGGAGAAGACGGGCGCCACGGGACGCTCGTAGATGATGAAGGTCCACCCGTTGGGCAGCTTGTGGACCGTCACGTTCTTGTCCAGCACCGGGATGTCCTGAGCGTGCAGGTTCGGGGCGGCCAGAACCGCCAGGGCTGCCATCAGACCCATCAGAGTCAAGGGCAGCCGGGAGTGTCGTCTCATTTTCACCTCTTTTTCCGCGCGCGCGGCATGGGGGTTGATGCGGGAAACAGCGTGCATTCTACGGCATATCCGGGGCGAAGTTTCAACGCGAGCCGGAGCTCGCCGGCGCGGCGCCGGCGCGGGGCTGGTCCCAGGCGATCCCCGAGACCACCATCGCGGAGCAGAGCTTGTCGATCGACCGGCGGACCCTCCAGATGTCGGCCTGACTGGGGGAGTTGACCAGGATGGCGAAGGCGAGGACCTTCCCTTCCTGAGTGAAGGCGTAACCGGACAGCGTGGAGACCCCGTTGAGATAACCCGTCTTGGCCCGGACGCGCCGCTGGGCGGGCCCCCCCACCATCCGCCGGTCCAGCGTACCGTCCACGCCGCCGATCGCCAGCGACGACATGAACTCCGGGTACGACTCGAAGTCGCGGTACATCGCCACAAGCACCGCAGCCAGCGACGAGGCGGTGAGCCGGTTCTCGTGGGAGAGCCCAGACCCGTCGCGGATCACCAGGTGCTTGGTCTCCACACCGAGCCCTTCCAGAAACGAGATGACCGCCGCCGCCCCTTTCTCCGATGTGCCGGGCGCTCCGGAGGCCTCGGC
>Ga0187893_10009283_pt1 | contig 15158 bp, 13 predicted proteins | sample MA1701074metaG_FD_139574 | JGI IMG/M metagenome (GOLD analysis project Ga0187893, IMG submission 139574) | White microbial mat communities from a basaltic lava cave in the Kipuka Kanohina Cave System on the Island of Hawaii, USA - MA170107-4 metaG ... | reverse complement strand
TCACCTCCTGCTGCTCTCCACCCCGCCTCTTGGCGACGCAGTTGCAGTCGGTTACAGGCCGGAGAGGGCGTGCCTGAAGAGGACTTCCACCTCTCTGACCAAATGCGCTTTCAGGCGCACTAGAGGCCGCTCTATGAGCGGCAGGTCCGTTCTGAGAACGGACACTACACCAGTGAGTTGCAGTTTTCGGTCCGAGAAAGAAACATGAGGACCCACTATTTTTTCACAGATCCCCTCCGACGTAGGGATCTTCACGGAAGCAGGTAGTGAATTCGCAGGACCCCTACCAGCCTTGCCAAATACCGTGGAGCCATTGCTGGAATAGCTTCTCGCCGGCCCCAATTTCCCTCGGCACAGGATTAAAGCAATGAGGCCGACTGCTTGTGCGATGACGAATGCGATGCTGAAAAACCCGATCGAGGTCTTATCTCTGTTCCCTACCCATGACGGAACCATCCATGGGATTCTGGAGAGCCGCGTTCGTCTGGATCCGGCCCGACGTTTTATGCGGTTTCAAAACCGCAACTGGAGGTATGAAGAGTTCCAGAATGAGGTCGCACGGGCAGCAAGAATGCTTGCCGGGCATGGACTGCGTACGGGTGACCGGCTCGCCGTCATGGCACCCAACAGCGATGCGTACTTGCTGCTGTTTTTCGCAGCTGCCCGCATCGGTGCAATCCTTGTGCCGGTCAATCCCGATTTTGGAGTCGAAGAAGCGGGCTATGTTCTGAAGCACGCCGAGGTCGCGGCTGTGGCTTGCACGGAGGACAGCCTTCCCGTGGCCCGAGCTGGATGCGCGGGGATGAAGAAAACACCGTGGTTCATGCTGCTGCAAGGTTCTTCCGAGGGCGCCCCTGGCTTCGCTGACTTACTGGAATCTGCGCCAGAGGCCTCGCTTCCCGAGGACATCAGCCCAGAAGATGTCTGCCTCATCGTCTATACTTCCGGAACCACAGGGTTTCCCAAGGGTGTTATGCACAGCCAGCGCAATTTCATTCTGGCCGCAGAAGCCTTCGTTGAGCGTATGCATCTTCAGCCGGAAGACAGATTGCTCGTGGTGCTGCCACTTTTTCACATCAACGCACTTTTTTATTCGCTGGGAGGAGCGCTGGCGGCAGGTGCTTCGCTCGTCCTGGTGCCGAGATTCAGCGCCTCTCGATTCTGGCAGACCGCTGCTGAAACCGGTGCCACCGAAGTCAACATCCTGGCAACGGTCGGCAACATCCTCGTGCGGAGGCCACGCACTGAGTTTGTCGCTCATCAGATCGTCAAGGCCTACGGAGCTCCCATCAGCCCGGAGATTGCGGAGGTCTTCCGCGCTCAGTTCAACATACCGGTACTGATCGAGGGATACGGTATGACGGAAATCCCTGGTGCTTGTAACAATCCGTTCGAAGGTCCCCACAAAACCGGGAGCATGGGACAAGCAGCGCGGCACCCTGATCACTCGAGGACTTTCGCCGAGATGCGCGTTGTGGACAGTGCCGGCAACAAGGTTCCAGACGGCGAAGTCGGGGAAATCGTCGTGCGTACCCCCATTGTGATGAAGGGCTATTATCGAGATCCCAAACAGACTGCTGCGGCGTTTCGCGACGGATGGTTTCTTACGGGCGACATGGGTTATCGGGATTCTGATGGCTTCTTCTACTTTGTTGCCAGGAGCACAGAGATCATCCGCAAGCGCGGAGAAAACATCTCGGCAGCAGAGCTCGATCGAGTGATCGGCCGGCATCCCAAAGTGACAGAAGCAGCCGCCATTCCAGTGCCTTCCGAACTCGGCGAGGACGAAATTCTGGTCGCGGTCATTCCGAAGCAAGATGTCGGGCTCACGGCCGAGCAGGTAGTCGAATGGTGCACGCATCACCTCGCACCCGTCAAGCGGCCGCGGTATCTCGTCTTTGTCGATTCGTTGCCCTATACGCCCACCCATCGCATCGCCAGGTTCAAGCTCAAGCAAGACCCAACACTGCTGGCGCGAGCGATTGATTTGCAGGCTCGGAGTTGATGATGATGGATGCTTTTATCTGCGACGCCGTCCGCACGCCGTTCGGCCGCTACGGCGGTGTCCTCGCCACGGTTCGCGCCGACGATCTGGGTGCGGTGCCTCTCCGAGCGCTTCTGGAGCGTCACCCTTCTCTAGCGTGGAGTGAGCTGGAAGATGTGGTTTATGGCTGCGCCAACCAGGCCGGTGAGGACAACCGGAATGTCGGGCGCATGTCCCTGTTGCTTGCAGGGCTCCCGAGCACAGTGCCCGGGACCACGGTCAATCGCCTGTGCGGCTCGAGCCTGGAGGCTATCGCCGGTGCTGCCCGGGCGATCAAGAGTGGCGAGACGTCGCTCATGATCGCAGGCGGAGTAGAGAGCATGTCGCGCGCGCCTTTCGTCATGGGAAAAGCGGAAGCGGCGTTTTCACGGGCTCTTAAGCTCGAGGACACGACCCTGGGCTGGCGCTTCGTAAACCCCCTGATGGAGGCCACTTTCGGCGTTGACACCATGCCCGAGACGGCTGAGAACGTCGCGGAAGACTTCAAGATTTCGCGCGAAGACCAGGACGCTTACGCCTATCGCAGCCAGCGGCGCTGCGCCGCGGCACTCGAGTCAGGTTGGCTGGCAGAAGAGATTGTGGCGGTGACCGTCCCGCAGAGGAAGGGCGAGCCAAAGGTCGTTAGCGAAGACGAGCAACCGCGCCCGGATACGACCCTCGCAGGCTTGGCCAGGCTGAAGGGTATCGTCAGACCTGGGGGAACCGTGACTGCCGGCAACGCATCCGGCGTGAACGACGGAGCCTGCGCACTGTTGCTGGCCTCGGAGGCAGCGGTAAAGCGACACCAGCTGACCCCAAAGGCGCGGGTGGTCGCCACCGCAGTAGCCGGTGTCGCCCCCCGAATCATGGGCTTCGGGCCGGCACCGGCAATACGCAAGGTGCTGGCGAAGGCGGGCTTGAAGCTATCCGACATTGACGTGATCGAGCTCAATGAAGCCTTTGCAGCCCAGGTTTTAGCCGTACTGCGCGAACACGCCATTCCCGATGACGCAGCTCACGTCAACCCCAACGGCGGCAGTATTGCTTTGGGGCATCCACTGGGAGCGAGCGGCGGGCGCCTGGCAATCGCCGCGATGAACCAGCTGCACCGCAAGGGCGGCCGCTATGCACTCTGCACCATGTGCATTGGGGTCGGACAAGGAATCGCCATGATCCTCGAAAGTGTGTAGTTCGCGCCGTAACAATTCACATCGAGATCCATGCCGTTCCGGGTCAGGAATTAGGAGCAAGCTTTGAGGAAGTGACGCCAGGTCGCGGAGTTCGATGGCGATGTCCAACTGCCGCAACTTGCGCTGGGCTCCTTGGAGGCGCCAGTAGCGCCAGTTCCGGTTTTCCTCTGCCATCCGAACAACCCGCACCTCAACTTGGGCCAATCTTCGCGGTCGCCCGCACCTAAGGGGCTCTCCATCGTATTTCCCTGCAACCAGCTTCCGGTTGCCAGCCTAGCAAGGTTTCAGGCGTGACAATCGTCGCAACCCGAGTCAGCGGTTTGCGACCCGGGGCCTCGGCCGCGAGTTGCCGGTCATCGTCGAACGGCATTGGGCGCGTGCCGGTTTGTTCCCGGAGAACTCGATTCTCCTCCAGAAAGTACTCGATGACTTGCGGTTGATGCTGGTTCATCCATCCAGCAATGAAAATAACCACGCATGGAGATAAGTCCAAAACTGAGCGCATGCGCGAGTAACACTTGCCAGCGAATGCACGCTCCTACGGTAAGAGCAATGGGTTTGGGTCTTCAACACTACCAGGATCTGAGAAGGGTCCGAGGAGGGTTCTCGTTCAGGACGACCATATGGTCAAGACTCTCTCGCCTCAGTGAGCCCACCCGCCTTTCGGCAAATCGATTGTGGGGGGACTGGCTCAGCCTCCGCTCTAAACGCTTCTGCCAGCAAACAGGTCTTGCAAATACCGAATAGAGCTTTCGGCCCCTACTTTCCAGGAATGGCGGTAAACCTTCACTGATGCGAAGCCTCCATATTCGATCTTTTCGAGTGCGGTGAAGATATCGGCAAAATTCAAATGTCCACTGCCAAGAAAGCCACCATTGGATTCACAGACGTGAAAGTGTGTGAGATTGCGACCCGCCCGGTAGATAGGCTCAATCAGAGACAGCTCTTCGATATTCATATGGAAGCTGTCCAGCATGGGCTTGAAGCGTGGAGAATCAATCCCACGTGCCAAGGCCATCACGGCTTCGAGAGTGTTATGGAATCCAACTTGAAGGTGATTGACGGGCTCGAATGCTATTCTTGTCCCATACTTCTCTGTTGTCTCCACCACCCGCCTCAGACAGGATGCGATGCGTGCTTCCCCCTTCGACTGATCAGGTTCATCATTTAGGAAGCCTTGCATCTGGCCAATCACGAGCAGGGCGCCGAATCTTGAAGCAACAGCCGCAAACTCCTGCAGCCGTTGCACGGCTCGATCCCGCACCCCAACTTCCGGGGAACTGAGGCACAGGCCTTCGCCGAAGTAGTTGGCTCCAGTTAGAAAGGATACGACAGGAAGTTGGATGGACTCGACAAAGCGGGCCAAAGCTTCCATTTCGAAAGCCGCGTTCGGAGTAAGGTTCAACTCAACACCGTCGTAGCCCAATGATTTAATGTGATGCAGCATCGATTGAAGGTCTTCGAGGCTGGCAAAACGATCCAATCTTTCAACGAGGATATAACTGATAGGCGGCATATTTTCTCCTCACGGATGACCCGTGCTTTGGGTTGCGCGCCAGCGTGTTGTCCAACCAGAAACTGAAGCAGGCCATCGAGTGACTCGCTAAGTTTTTCGCTGAATCGTGGTTCCACATCTGGGCGAGTTCACGTGCTTGTTCTGCGAGATGGCTCTTCAGTCGAGAAGATTACGGTTTCTTCCACCGTATTCCCTTTACGTCATTTCTGTTGCCACTGTCGCATCCTGGATCGTTGATGGATTGGCGCCAGGTCGATCTTCTTGACGATGTCCTCCCAGACGAAGGGCTTTGAATTCTCGTTCCAGCCGTGAATCAATTCCTCAACCTGCCGCAGAAGGGGGATTCGAAGCTAGTTCGCCGTTCCTTCTAAAAAACGTACTGGTTTTTCAAAGAGCTCGTCACGCTGGAAACGCAGCAATCGCAAATCTGAGCCACGAATCAAAGCGCACTTCACTTTCCGACATATCCGCCGCTTCGTTCCTATCTTATGAACTCATACGGTCTTGCCGAATTTTGAATACGCTTCCTCGATCAACGCCTGACTTTCTAAAGATCCCAGGGGGTCGGGTACAGGAGGCCTTTGTTGTCGAATCGCACTCACAAACTCGTGTACTGCTCCCGTCATACCTGTAAGTGCCCGTTCCGCGATGCTGGTGCCTTCCTGGAAAAACCGTTTCTCATGGACATCATTTCCCTGTTCCAGGCGCACACGACTCCAGGGCCAAACGACGAGCTTCCCTCGAGTTCCAATGATCGCCAGCTGACCGTCCAAGCCCCCACCATTCTTTCTCCAGCATGTCAGTACGTGAACCGGAACGCCGCTCCGAGCTTCCAAAGAGAATGAAGCGGTATCCTCGATGGTACCGAGTTCCTGCGTGTAGCCGAAACAGGCGGATTTAAGGGTCAATCGCTCTCGCAAAATCCAGGAAATGTGATCCAACAAGTGAACGCCGCTCGTAAGACCCACACCTCCCCCAGCGCTGGCGTGGTCAAACATCCATGCTGGCAAGGCTCCAAAGAGACCTATGTCCTCGATCAACACCTCGTCCACTGCCAGGACTTCACCGATACTGCCGTCGCCGATCAACGCGTAGGCCTCGAGCAGAGGAGCCAGGAATCGGTGCGTCATCTCCACCATAAGAATCCTCGAAGCGCCAGCCGCTAGATCGCACAACCGTCTGCCGGCAGACACGTCTCTGGCGAGAGGTTTCTCTACCAAAACGTGCTTCCCGGCCGCCAACGCCGCCGAAGTGACTTCCTCATGCAGATCGTGAGGCAGGCAAATGCTGACGGCTTGGATAAGATCGTTCTCGAGTAGTGTCCGGTAATCCGCAACCGTCGGAACTTTGGCCACAGCGCGTTTGCCCGGATCCGACTCCGCCACAAGCCGAAGACAAACCCCCTCTGTAGCGGAAATCGCTCGAGCATGCTGCTGGCCCGCATAGCCATAACCAATGATCCCGATGCTTATTGTGCTATCAGCCATTCCAGCTCAGCTTTCATTCTCGGAGTCTCACTCCATACGTCCACTTGACACTGCCGAGTTATGTCGCACTCCACGTATTCCACCGCAACAATGCCCTCGTAGCGGTCGCTCTTAAGCCTCGAAACAATGCGTCTAAAATCGATCGTGCCTTTGTCTACAGTCTCTACTCTTTTCCCTTTGGTGGCTTGGCGTGCGTGAAAGTGTTTTGCAAAGGGGTGCAGTTTCTCGATTTCCGCGTGAGAGTATCCTTGATCAACAAAATGGGAATAGTCCAAAGTCAGGCCCAGCCCACATACGTCATGACAGATGCTTGCCGCAGCGTCTGGCGTTTGGATTACCGAAGGCTCGCATGGCTCGACATTGAGTGGGACTCCACCGTCAGCGGCAATTTCAACCAGGCTGCGAAGTGCTTCCACTGCTAGGCGATATGAAGTCTGCCAGCCAAGGGATTCGTGGGTGATTCCGGGAAGTAACATCATGCTGGAACATCCCACGAGCTTGCTAAACCGTACCAGGGGTTTGAAGAGTTCACGTGTTTCGCGCCTGACTGATGGGTAGGGATGGTTGATCGGCTGTCCAAAATCCAGAACAAAGCATTCCCCTGGCTCGAGTTGAAACTGATCGAGAACACGGCTCACACGCGTCGCGACAACTTCAGGATTCCTGGCAGCTTCAAAGGGATCGACCTGCGTGTTGCCGAGGCACACTCCTAAATCGATCGTACCGAATCCTAGTTCCTTTAGGATTCCAGCTGCGGCATCAAGTTGGCTCGGGCCGAAAGAAAAAGAACAGCCGCCAACCTTCATTGAGACTCTCCAGACTCGCCCAGGTAGGAGGACGATTGCTTCGGCTCCTTCCTAGGGACGGTGGATTTACGAGAGCAGAACATCTCAATCCAGCAAAGCGAATGCTCACCCTGCTTTGCCAGCTCTCCAGTTTGAGAACGTCCGATTTCAACGGGAAGGCGCAGACGACACCGTACCGGCGCGTTCCCACATCCGCGCCATCGCAAGCAACGGATTGTGACCCAAGTAGTCGCGCCAAGGCTGATTCTGCTTTGTCTGTGGTTTTCGCAACAAGTCCTCGGGCCGCCCACCGTGCGGATCATAGAACTCCCAGATCGTATAAGCCTTTGATAAGCGTGAACGAGGGGAGCGGCATTTTCAGACTGGACACCGACCATTTTGGGGAGCTTGTGGCTACACCCTATAGACTGTATGTCTCTGAAACCCTTCCAGACGCCCGAAAGACCTTCACCCGTGCCGGCAGGAACGAACACCCAATCGGGCACATGCTCGCCGAGTTCTTGGAAGATCTCAAAAGCAATCGTCTTGAATCCTTCCGTGTAGAAAGGACTGCCGACATAGGGACTGCGTACGCTAGTTACGGGAAACCAACCTCTTTGCCGTTGTGCGTCTTCGAGAAGATCTCCCAGCTTGGACGTTGTCCACAAATCCTTGCGCGATGTTTGAATCGGCACGACGCGTCCCCCGTACGCGGTCATGCGCCCAGACATCTCTCGATCAATAGTTGGAAGAACAAACACAACGCTCCGCATTCCAGCTCTGGCCGCATAAGCAGCCGTGGATCCACCGGCATTTCCACAGCTATAGACCGACACGGTTCGGTAGCCAAATGCCTTCGCACAGTTCACGACGACGGAAACGGCTCGATCTTTCCAGGAACCAGTCGGATTCCTTCCCTCGTCCTTACAATAAAGACGACGCAATGAATACCTCTCCTGCATGCGTTCGCAGTGCAGCAAAGGTGTATTCCCTTCGCCCAGACTCGTAATGTCATCCAGCGGTGGAACAGGCAAGAAGTCAATAAATCTGAAATGCCCAGATCGGGATGAAGTTCGTTGATTGTCTAGGAGACAGGCCCTCAACTGGGTCGCCCCCTTTGTGCTTATGGCCCTGTACTCCAAAGCGTATTTGCAAGAAGGACAGTACAGCAGCGGATTCAAGCCAAATCTACTTTTGCACGTCGAACAGAAGAGACACTCTTCACCCACTGCTTTCGTTTGGCTGGCCAGTCGCTGTGCGTTCATCTGGAGTGCTGCTTCGTGACGGATGATGCTTTATGAGCCCAGGGCCCGTGATCTACTTCAACAGGGACTCAAGCAGCTGTTTATCGGATTCGTACAATTCCCGTAGTTTTACGGGGTAGGAATTCGGTTTGACTGCAGTTCCATTTCGAATCGTTTGAATCGGCTTGAGCCTCTTGTCTGCTTTAAGGTTTTGCATGTGTGTATCCAAGAAATTGAAGTCGCCCGACTCCTCTTCAAAAATCAGGATATCAGCTGCGGAACCTTTGCGGAGGGTACCGATGGACGTTTCTCTATGAAGAACTCGGGCAGGGTTGTAAGTTGTCTTAAGGATGACCTCCTCAAGCGTCATCCCCAGAAGGCGAAACTTGGACATCGTATCCAGCAGACTTACATGGAGTGGCTCTTCAACGCAGTAGCGATGCAGGTCGGTACTGATAGTGTCCGGATAAAAAGAAACTTCAAACGCTTTACGAGCTGTCTCCCAACAAAAACTGCCACATCCGTGCCCAACGTCAAAAACAATACCCTCTTGTCGCGCCTGAATGACTTGGGGCCAAACTGATCCGGAGGGCGAGTCCGTAATTCCATCACCGCGCCCCTGAAAACAGTGCGTAATGATATCCCCAGGTCTCAGCCTTTTCAGGGTCTCCAATAGGTTGGCCCCCTTGCTGATGTGAACCATCAGCGGCAAAGACACCTCTCTTGCCGCTTCCGAAGCCTTATCCAAAGCCTTAATACCGTGATCCCCGCTCATGCTCCCCAGTCGTATTTTCACTCCCACGGCAACGTCTCGATTCCGGTCAATGACCACTGCGGTCTCTTCGGGCCTGGCATAGCGAATATCTCTCAGTTCCTCCGCGAATGGGGCGTGGAGCCCGAGACAGGAAATATGCAGGAATGCCAGAATTCGCACGTGGGCTTGATCGATCGTGTGCTTTCGAAATTCAGGAAAATTAATGAAACCCGATGTTCCCGCGTCGACTACGGTAGTGACTCCGTGATTCAGACTGATATGGGGGTCTATTCCATAGATGCTTCCCTCATACCAGTGGCCGTGCAGGTCCACTAATCCAGGGCAAACATACTTCCCAGTCAGTAGACTAACTTCAACACTGTTCTCAGAGTCAAGCTGGGAGCCCAGATCGACAATCCGCCCTCCCTTGATTCCCAGATCTAACACCCGATTGATTCCCTGCGATGGGTCGATCACATGCCCACCCTTCAGCAAGAGATCGTAGGATTTGGTATTCACTTCAGCCACGCCGAGTCCCTCCGCACTTTTGTTCCTCGCTTCCGGCTGCCTGAGCAAAAGCTCTCTTCATAACTCTCCCTGCAGTACTTCTTTGAAACGGCGAATAATAATTTCCGGGTCTCCGTCCTGGAGAGACTCCGGGAAAATCACAATCAACTGATTCGACGCGAAAGTCTCGTAAACGGAAATCACAGGATCTCCTGCTTCAAGTCGGTTAATAATCTCATGCGCGCTCAACTGGGTAACCCTTTCATCAATTTGGATATGCGCTGCCGGCACCGGCTTTTCGTTCTCTCCAGGAAACACGTAAGATGCCTGCACGCCTTGAACGCCATCTAATCCGTTTACAATCTTTCGAATGCACATTTGCCATCGATCCAGCTCGGACACAAAATCTCTCTTCGCATAAAGCCGGAGCGCCACGAGAAGCCCGACTATTTCTTCCTTGCCAACTTTGAACCCACGTCCCAAACCGTGGTGTGGGGGGCCAACGAGCTGGCCACCTTGGATGAGAGAGCGGTAAATCCACGTTTCAGGAAAGACGTCCATGTCCTGTTGCTGAAGACTAGCCGAGAGGATCAAGTTCTTTTTGCCGCAAAGAAACCCGCTGCTCTGGGGGCCCTGAATATGCTTACCGCCGCTAAAAGCCACCAGGTCAGCACCATCCGAAATGAAGCGTTTGAGATTGGCAGCAGGAGGCAGCTCGGCTGCGGCATCCACAATCACAGGAACCTGGTGCTTGTGGGCGATTTCTGTAACGAGCCGTAACGGCAACGAACGGCTACCTTGACCCGCGAGAAAAAACACTGCTGCGGTTCTTTCTGTAAAAGCGTTGTCGAGTTCGTAGGGGAACGTGGCATAGTTGAACCCAACTTCTATCACTTGGGGCACCAGCAGTCCGGAGAGCGTGGTCATAATCATTGCGATGCGAGCGCTGGGCGATGATCTGATTGTTGAGTCCCTCAGTATCTGGCAACCGATTCATTCTTTCCGGATCCAAGCCAGCGATACAAGCTGCAGCGGCCAAACTTAATGCAGCCGAGGCTCCGCTTGTGACAACTCCGGCTTCGGCCCCCGTCACTGCAGCAATCTCCCGACTGGCAAAGTCCTGCAGGTCCGCAATCCGCACAAACTCTTTAGCTGCCTCCTGCATTGCGTGCAGGACCTCTGGAGCCATTAATGAGCCGCCCACCTTTGTGCTATAGCTTCGTCCGTTAATTACGGCTTTGACACCAAATTGTTCATAAATACCCATCTCATTTCGCTACTCTGGTCGTGCGCTCACGATTCGCATCATGAGTCAGCACTCGAACCGGATTCACACGCGTCATCTGGTCAAGTTGCTCTTCCCGGATACCCATCTTTTTCAAGAGGGGTAGAAACCTTGTGTGCAAATGATCGAACCCCTTTCCTCCATAGGCGTGGAGGTGGTTCTTCATACACACGTCAAGGGACAAAAGCAGTTGCTTTTCGTAACCTTGGTCAATCAGCTCCCTGATGTTACGAGCGCGGACCTCGTCACCGGGGTAACCGTCTCCCTTGTAACCAATGTTATCGATTTCGAGGTACACCCGCGTTTCTGCGATAGCCTTTATGCTGGCTGAGCCAAAACGATCCCCCAGGTGACTGATTACGATGCGATCTGGCGGCACGCCCTCTTCTTGGAGTAGTGCGATTTGCTCAAGTGCTAACTCGCCGAAATGAGTGGTATGTGTCCAAATTGGAACGTCTGTTCGTTTGTGAGCACGTGCCGAGGCGCGAAACACTCTCTCTTGAGCGGGCGTAATGTGATAGCGCTCGGTACCAATTTCGCCAATCACACCCGCTCGAATACCCGTCTCTTCAACTCCTTCAGTAATATCCTGAACAATCCTGTCAGCGAGTTGATTCGTACTTAGCTCGAAAACATAGGCCGGGTAAACCTTCTCCCGGTACCAAGCACTGCCCATAACGATATGAAGCCCCGTTGTTTTGGCAATGCGACGTAATCCGCCAGGATCCCTTCCGAGTCCGATGCTCGAAAGCTCAACAATCGTCTTTCCTCCCGCACCCTGATAACGGCGAAGCTCAGACACGATTAAGTTCTCGTCATCCAAAATCGCATCATAACTTCCCGTTAGCGGCCATAGGTCGCAGATAAGATGCTCGTGAGGCAATACGAAGCCAGCTTCGTCAGGAGAGATGGGTCCGAGGACGGTCATGATCTGCATTCTGGAGTTCCCTTCGTTGTCAGATTTCTTAGGTTGCATCATGTAGCCCGCCAGAGCAGATGCTACGGTAGACTCAACAATATGGTGGCAGCTATGCCCAGTGCAATTCCGAGAATTCCATACAGGTGAACCCGCTCAGCAAAAAATACAATTCCGACCAAGGCAACCAGGAACAGCCCTCCGCCGTTTGCGAGGGGAAACACCACGTGACCGGGAATTCCTTTCTCTAAGGCTGTCAAGAGACAAAGTTGACCGCCGACGCTGGCTGTCCCCATGAGACCTGCAATGAGAGCCTCCCTCATCGTAAGGCTGAAGCCATTGCGGAGTAGCAGAAGCAACGCCAGAATAAAGCCGGATCCATACCAGAATACCAGATACTGAAACTTGTACTTGTCGGCAATGTTCCAACCGGCCAGTACTCTTGTTCCAAAAATGCCGAGCCCGTTCGTCAGGAAAGCGATCGTCATCATGCGATACCACATAGAGCCTCCCTTAGCGGGGATTACTCAGCTGGATCAAAGGCTGCGTGGAGCTTGCCTGTCTGAGCGGACTCCAGTTGCTTGTCTTTCCAGAGGAAGAGCAGAGATAAAGCAATCGCCAGCAAGGCGATGCCGCGCCTCATACCGACGTGCTCGCCATAATAGACAATTGACAGCACCGTCGGAACAGCCGTTGAGAGATTGATCACCAACCAGCTGGTCGAGATTTTCCCGTATCGAATACCACTCTGGAAGCAAAGAATAGCGATGCTAGCTAAGATCCCACATAAGGTTGCGACCCCGCCGACTGCGCGAGGAAGGCTGAGTGGGAATCCCAGAATGACTGTGTACGTGGTTATCAGAAGGCCGCCTGAGAAAAACAAGAACGCGTTGATCACTAGAGGACGACACTTCTGAAAATCAGCCACCTTGTGTAACACGCCGAGGCTAAAGAAACAGAATACAGTTAAGATGAGAAAAAGGTAACCGGACATGAGTTTCTCCACGCCAAACGCTTTTTGAGACACTGAACACGGAGACCGGTGGGGCGGCCTCCGAAAGTTTTACTTCCATCCAGCTTTGATCACACATTCCTCTCTCTAGTTTTTTCGGAGGCATTGGGCCAACCATTTTGCCTTGTCTGCCCAGCTTGGATCTCCCGTGAACCCCAGCCGAAAGGTCGATGAGTTTCCAGCGACCTGCTGATAGAATTCCCGACTCGAGGCATATGTTAGTTGCAATTCTCTCTCGTCAGTGCCATTCGGAAACTGCAGCCAACAAGAGCGAGGAGCGACGAGTGCGACCACGGCTGGAAGATCGGTAATCGCGAGGATTCTGGGCACATCAGCAATGAGACCTCTCTGAGCCTCATGTCGATAGGAAAGGTCAGGCAGACCTGCGATCACAGAAGTGATGTGGGGGTTAAGGGCCGCCGCAAACAGAGCAGGCTTAGCAAGCTGGCCCACCCCGACCACGCCGATGGGCGCATTGCCATACTCGGTAGAGAGAGCCGAGACGACGCCATTGACATCTTCCACCCATAGACCGATCCAGGGACGCCCCAGAAACCACGCCCAATTGTCCGTCCGTCTCCCCCCAGAATCGATCTCCCCTGTACCACGAAGGTCAACAAAGACCGCGCGTAGTCGTTCAGCGAGCAGTGACGGAATGGCACTTACAGAATCGCTGGACCTCCCGAGAAACACCACCGTGCCAGTGGGCTTAGAAGTGACCAGCGAAACCTCTACCGCGGGCAGCCGGACGCCCGGCTCTGTCTCAAACACCAGTTGCCGGACCATCCTGTCGGAGCGGCTCGAAGCTTTCACCACGCTAAGCACTGGCCTCGTTTCCTGGGCTGGAAGTCCCAGTAACTCCTTCAGATGCTTTCCAAGAGTTTCCTGGATCTGACGCCGGGAAGCGTGATCCTGAGGAAGGCAGTTGAACCGCTGAGGTAGATCATTCCATTCTCGAAAGATGTCGGCAAATGTCTTGTTGCCTGCCGGCAAGCCGCAGATCAGACCGGTACGCGGCTCGAGCATAAAGTTTCGCGACAATCCTGTCTTGACGCACTCCTCGCCGGGGAACTGGGATGATTTTGGTTTGACCTTTCCGAACGTCCACTATGACCAAGGCAAGTTCAAAATGGATTATGCCGGACACGGAAGCGGCGGCGCATCCGGAGAAATATCGTGCGATGGACGATGCATTAAGTTGTCATACGTGATTGACGTGTCCCTGGCGAACTACAAAATGGGCAGGAGTTCCTCACAATTTTTGAGGTTTTGATACCATGCCCAGATGCGTTACTGACACTCAGACCTTCGACCCTGTTGAAGCTGCACCACACTTTGAAGACACGAAAGTACAGGAGAGGAAGGCAACTAGATCTGAAGACGCTCGAGTTCAGAGAATTGAACCGCTTCCCTAAAGAAGTGTTTGTCAACAAATGTGTGTGGTTTAACAATAGGATCATTGGTGCGGGACCCTGCATCGCGGCTACAACCGCATTACTCAAGAACCATCTTGTCGAGACCTTCACCCGTGGTCTTCAAAGGAACGTTGCCAGACTCAAATCCATTGACCTGAAGTATGTAGGCAACAATATCTGCGTAGGTGCCGGTCGGCAATGAGCCAGGCTGAGACGGTGGCATGGTAGTTCTAGCGCGATCGTAGAGGGCGCGAACACTTCGACGAAACCATTTCGTCTTGAAGTATTGTCCTGCAAGAGGCGTACCATAGGCGCCGTTCGTCATTGTGCTTCCATGACAAACGGCACACGTTGCGTTATAAGCTGTCTTACCGCCGGCTGCTTGTCCCGAGGTGAATTGGGGCGGCACTCCATCGACGATTGGCTCGGGATTCGCTGATTCCTCGGGTCTCCGTACTTCACTTACTAGGGGCGGTTGCTCCGCCGCCCCAGGCATCCCCTCGCCGGCATAGGTAAAGGCGAGGACCGCGCCAGGATTCTCCATCTTGGAGGTTACACCGGCGTCTCTCGCTGCGGCAACGCCACTAGGATCGGTTGCAACATAGATCGTCTTCCGATCCAGGCTCACAGCCGTGTCCCGATACCGATTCTCCGACTGGAAGTAGCGCGAAAAGTGCCCAGCGACGCTCTTCCCGCCGGGGCTCAGTGGCAAGACATAGAGCGAACCACGCTTCAGGGTCGGTACGAGCAAAACCTGGTCCCAACCCGGAATGCCTGAGCCATTCGATTCGTAGTACTCCACGCCGGAAACCCCAACCGTCGGCCAGCAAATGAATTCGACACCATGGCACGCCGTGTCTGCAAAATTAAACCCGGTTGCGACTGTGAACATAGTTGCCAGCGGGTTGACAAAGGGCTTTCGAAAGGCTGACTCCAACTCCTGTGGCACCGAAGAAGGGATCGCGAGATCATCGTACTTCAATTCGGCGCAGGGCGAGCGTGAATCCGCCCATCGGGCGTACTT
>Ga0187893_10009282_pt1 | contig 15158 bp, 12 predicted proteins | sample MA1701074metaG_FD_139574 | JGI IMG/M metagenome (GOLD analysis project Ga0187893, IMG submission 139574) | White microbial mat communities from a basaltic lava cave in the Kipuka Kanohina Cave System on the Island of Hawaii, USA - MA170107-4 metaG ... | reverse complement strand
TGTTCTTCGTGTGCAGCACCTTCGTGATCGCCGCCGTCAACGTCGTCTTGCCGTGGTCGATGTGCCCGATCGTCCCAATGTTCACGTGCGGCTTCGTCCGCTCGTACTTCGCCTTCGCCATGGTCTCTGCTCCTTCGACTCCTCGTGCTAGCGGGATCCCGCGCGAGCGGCAGGGCGGCCGGCCACTTTGGCCATGATCTCCTCCGCGATGGCCGGGGGCACTTCCTCGTAACGGGCGAACTGCATGGTGTAGGTGGCACGACCTTGCGTCATGGACCGGAGGTCGGTCGCGTAGCCGAACATCTGGCCGAGGGGGACACTGGCCCGGATGACCTCGGAGCTGCCCCGGATTTCCTGGGAGAGAATGCGGCCGCGGCGGCTGTTGAGGTTCCCGATCACCGCCCCCACATAATCACGTGGGGTCACCACCTCGACATCCATGACCGGCTCCAGCAGGACCGGCTTGGCCTTGCGGCAGGCCTCCTTGAAGGCCAGGGAGCCGGCGATCTTGAACGCGATCTCCGACGAGTCGACTTCATGGTAGGAGCCGTCGGTCAGGCGTACCTTCACGTCGACCACGGGATAGCCAGCCAGAACCCCCGTCTCCAACGCCTCCCGCACTCCCTTTTCCACGGCCGGGATGTACTCGCGGGGAATCGTCCCTCCCACGATCTTGTTCTCGAAGGTGAAGCCCTCGGTCGGGGCCGGCTCGACCTCCAGATAGACGTCACCGTACTGGCCGCGACCGCCAGTCTGCCGCACGAACTTACCTTGGGCTTCGGCGGTCCGGCGAATGGTTTCGCGGTAGGCGACCTGCGGCTTGCCCACGTTGGCCTCGACCCTGAACTCGCGCAGGAGGCGATCGACGATGATCTCGAGATGCAGCTCACCCATGCCGTGGATGAGCGTTTGCGACGTTTCCGTCTCCGTGGTGACCCGGAAGGTTGGGTCCTCCAGGGCCAGCCGCGCCAGCGAGAGGCCCAGCTTTTCCTCGTCCGCCTTCGTCTTCGGCTCGATGGCCACCGCGATGACGGGCTCCGGAAAGGTCATAGACTCGAGCATTATGGGACGGTCGGGGTCGCACAGGGTGTCGCCGGTGGTGCTCAACTTGAGGCCCACCACGGCCGCGATGTCGCCGGCTGCGATTTCCTCGATGTCCTCCCGCTTGTTGGCGTGCATGCGCAGGAGCCGACCCACCCGCTCCTTCTTGTCCTTGGTGGAATTGTAGACACCCGAGCCCGCCGACAGGGTACCCGAGTAGACGCGCAGGAACACGAGCTGGCCCACGTGCTGGTCGTTCATGATCTTGAAGGCCAAAGCCGAGAAGGGGGCATCATCGGCGGCCTTGCGCTCTTCCACCTCGCGCGTGTCCGGGTTGATCCCCAGCATGGGGGGGATGTCGAGGGGCGATGGCAGGTAGTCGATGACCGCATCGAGCAAGGCCTGCACGCCCTTGTTCTTGAAGGAGGCCCCGCACAGCACGGGAAAGAGCGTCATGGCGATGGTGCCCTTGCGCACGGCCGCCCGCAGCTCGTCGCTGCTGATGGGCTGCCCCCCAACGTATTTCTCCATGAGGTGGTCATCGACCTCGGCCAGCCCCTCGATCATCTTCTCGCGGTATTCCTTCACAAGATCGACCATATCGGCGGGGACAGGCGCCTTCGTGAATTCCTTGCCGAGCGTCTCGTTGCCCTCGTCCCACACGAGGGCCACCTCGTCAATGAGATCGACGAGCCCACGATACTGATCCTCGCGCCCGACAGGGATCTGGACGGGCACCGGGTGCACCCCCAGCCGCTCACGGACCATGTCCAGGCACCGGTAAAAGTCCGCCCCCACCCGATCCATCTTGTTGACGTAGATGATGCGGGGCACCTGGTACTTGTCGGCCTGCCGCCACACGGTCTCCGTCTGGGGCTCGACCCCGGCCACCGCGTCGAGGATGGCCACCGCCCCGTCCAGGACGCGCAGGGATCGCTCCACCTCGACCGTGAAATCCACGTGGCCCGGGGTGTCGATGATATTGACGCGGCAGTCGCGCCAGAAGCAGGTGGTGGCGGCGGAAGTGATGGTGATCCCCCGCTCCTGCTCCTGCACCATCCAGTCCATGGTCGCGGTGCCTTCGTGGACCTCCCCGATCTTGTAGGATCGCCCCGTGTAATAGAGGATCCGCTCGGTGGTGGTCGTCTTGCCCGCGTCGATGTGGGCCATGATCCCGATGTTGCGCGTCTTCTCCAACGAATACTGCCGCTGCACGTCTGTCCTCTTCTTTCCTGCTCATCAAGCGCAGCGCCAGGTCGCCGCGGAGCGGCGGCCCGGACGAGGCCTCGGGCTCGCTACCAGCGATAGTGCGCGAACGCCTTGTTCGCCTCCGCCATCTTGTGGGTGTCCTCGCGCTTCTTCACCGCGGAGCCGCGGTTGTTGGCGGCGTCCAGCAGTTCGGCGGCGAGCTTGTCGGCCATGCTGCGTTCGGGGCGCCGGCGGGCGGCCCCGATCACCCAGCGCATGGCGAGGGAGGTCCGGCGGTCGGGGCGTACTTCCACCGGCACCTGATAGGTGGACCCGCCCACCCGCCGCGACTTCACCTCGACGGCGGGTTTCACGTTGTCAATGGCCGTCTTGAACATCTTGAGCGCTTCCTGCTTGGTGCGCTCCTCCATCGAGGACATGGCCACGTACATGATGCGCTCGGCCACCGATTTCTTGCCCCGGATCATCATGATGTTGACGAACTTGGCGACCAGACGGCTGCCGTACTTCGGGTCGGGCAACACCTCGCGCTTGGCGGCTCCCGCTCGCCGCATCGCCTACGCGCCCGCCTTCGGCGTCTTCATGCCGTACTTGGACCGGCTCTGCTTGCGATTGGCCACGCCCGCCGTGTCCAAAGTGCCCCGGATAATGTGATAGCGCACGCCGGGCAGGTCCTTCACGCGCCCGCCGCGAATCATCACGATCGAGTGCTCCTGCAAGTTGTGGCCAACACCAGGGATGTACGACGTCACCTCGAGTCCGTTGGTCAGACGAACGCGCGCCACCTTACGGAGAGCCGAGTTCGGCTTCTTTGGTGTCGTCGTGTAGACGCGGATGCAGACGCCCCGCTTCTGCGGACACGCTTGCATGGCCGGTGTCTTCGACTTCTTGCGCACCGCTTCACGACCCTGGCGCACCAGCTGATTAATCGTCGGCATGGTTCTCCATCACCCTGTAACAGCGACAAAACCCTAACTTTATACCTGAAAATGCCTGGCCTGTCAACGCGACGTCGGGGGAGTAGCCCCTCCCCTCGACGTCCCCCACCCAGTCAGCCGCGGCGCCCTACCACCCACCCTCCGGACGCCGCGAACTCCGCCTCAGCCGGCAGCGGCCACCGAGCCATCCTCGCTGTCGGCAGAATCGTCGGGCAACGGCTCCAGGGTCAGGACCTGGTCGAGGGGCTTGACGACCTCCCCGCCCGGCGTCAGCACCTCGACCCGGGTGTAGTTGCTGAGGCCCGTCCCGGCCGGGATGAGCCGCCCCACGATGACGTTCTCCTTGAGCCCTCTCAGATCGTCCGTCTTGCCGGAAATGGCCGCCTCCGTCAATACCCGCGTCGTCTCCTGGAACGACGCCGCCGAGACGAAGCTGTCCGTGCTGAGCGAGGCCTTGGTGATCCCGAGCAGGATGGGCTGAGCGTTGGCGGGCCGCTTGCCCTGGGCCAGCACCCGCTCGTTTTCCTCCTGGAAGACGAACTTGTCGACCAGCTCGCCCACCACGAACTCGGTGTCTCCCACCTCCTCGATGCGAACCCGGCGCAGCATCTGACGAACGATGATCTCGATGTGCTTGTCGTTGATCGTCACCCCCTGCAGCCGGTACACCTCCTGCACCTCGTTCACCAGATAGCGCTGCAGCTCGCGATCCCCGAGGACGGCCAGATAATCGTGGGGATTGGGGGACCCATCCATGAGAGCCTCCCCCGCCTTCACCCGATCGCCCTCGTGCACGCTGATGTGCTTGCCGCGCGGGATGAGGTACTCCTTGGCTTCCCCGTTGTCGGCGCGAATGATGATCTTGCGCTGCCCCTTGACGAAGCCCCCCATCTCGACCCGTCCGTCGATCTCGGTAATGATGGCCTGCTCCTTGGGTTTGCGGGCCTCGAACAGCTCGGCCACCCGCGGGAGCCCGCCCGTGATGTCCTTGGTCTTGGTGGTTTCGCGCGGGATCTTGGCGATGATGTCGGCGGCAAAGACATCCAGGCCGTCCGGCACCAGCAGGTGGGCGCCCACCGGGAGCGGATAGCGCTGGCGCTCCCGCATGCCGGCGGTTGTCTCCCCGTCGGGAGCCAGGATGAGAACCCCGGGCTGCAGACGCGCATTGGGGTCCTCGATGATCACCTTCCGGGCCAGGCCCGTGACCTCGTCGAACTCCTCCCGGACGGTGGCGCTGATCGACTCCCCCCGCTTGGCCGCCTCCTGGGCGTCCCGTTCTTCCACGATGTCCACGTACTGCACCTTGCCCGTGAACTCGGTGAGGATGGGAGTCGTGTGCGGATCCCATTCCACCAGCACCGCTCCCGCCTTGACCCGTTGCTCGGGCTTCACCTTGATCTTGGCCCCGTAGACGACGGGATAGCGCTCCCGCTCCCGGCCCCGATCGTCCATGACGATGATCTCGCCGTTGCGGTTGGTGGCCACCAGATCGCCGTCTCGGTTCACCACCGTGCGCAGGTTGTGGTGCTTGATCAATCCTGCGTTCTTGGCCTCGTGCTTGGTTTCCACCCGCCCGCTGGCCGTGCCCCCGATGTGGAAGGTCCGCATGGTGAGCTGCGTCCCCGGCTCCCCGATGGACTGGGCGGCGATGATGCCCACCGCCTCCCCCAGCTCGGCGAGGCGGCCGGAGCCCAGGTTGCGCCCGTAGCACATCACGCAGATCCCGCGCTTGGTGTCGCACGTGAGGGCAGAGCGGATGCGCACCCGCTCCAGCCCCGCCTCTTCGATCTTCTGGGCCAACTCCTCGGTGACCTCGCTGTTCGCCTGGACGATGATTTCCCCGTTGAGCGGATCGCGGACGTCTTCGGCGGTGACCCGACCCAGGATACGGTCGCGCAAGGACTGGATGATCTCTCCCCCTTCCACGAGGGGAGTCGCTTCGATGAACTTCACGGTGCCGCAGTCGTACTCGCTCACGATGACGTCCTGGGCGACGTCCACCAACCGCCGCGTCAAGTAACCGGAGTCGGCCGTCTTGAGGGCGGTGTCGGCCAGGCCCTTGCGGGCGCCGTGGGTGGAGGTGAAGTACTCCAGCACGGTCAACCCTTCGCGGAAGTTGGAGGTGATAGGGGTCTCGATGATCTCGCCCGAGGGCTTGGCCATGAGCCCGCGCATCCCGGCCAGCTGGCGAATCTGCTGCTTGGAGCCGCGGGCACCGGAGTCGGCCATCATGTAGATGGGGTTGAACTCGCCCCCCTGCTCGCCCGCCTCCAGGTCACGGAACATGTCCTCCGCGATGAGCTCGGTGGCGTGGGCCCAGATGTCGACCACCTTGTTGTAGCGCTCACCGTTGGTGATGACACCGTCCTGATACTGCTGCTCGACCTCGTTCACTTCGCGCCGCGCCCCCGCGATGTGCCGCTCCTTGGCGGGCGGGACGTGCATGTCGTCGATGCCGATGCTGAGGCCCGACAGGGTCGCGTAGCGAAAACCCAGATCCTTGAGCTCGTCCAGGAAATGGACGGTGGTCTCGTTGCCGAGCAGGTTGTAACACCGTCCGACCAGGTCGGTGATCTGCTTCTTCTTGAGCTCCTGGTTCACGAAGCGCAGCGGTTCGGGGACGATCTCATTGAGGAGCGTCCGGCCCACGGTGGTTTCCACGATGGTGTCGTTCCAGCGCACCCGGATGCGCGCTTGCAAATCGACGTCCTCGTTATCGTAGGCCACCCGCACTTCCTCGGTGTCCGCAAAGAGCCGGCCTTCCCCCCGCACGGGGTGCTCGGGTGAGTGCAACCGCTCCTTGGTGAGGTAGTAGATCCCCAGCACCATGTCCTGGGTGGGCACGGCCAGGGGAGCACCGTTGGAGGGAGACAAGATATTGTTGGCGGACAGCATCAGGCACTGGGCCTCCAGCTGGGCCTCCATGGAGAGAGGCACGTGGACGGCCATCTGGTCGCCGTCGAAGTCCGCATTGAAGGCCGTGCACACGAGGGGATGAATCTCGATGGCCTTGCCCTCCACCAGGATGGGCTCGAAGGCCTGGATACCCAGCCGGTGCAGGGTGGGCGCCCGGTTGAGCAGGACAGGATGCTCCCGGATGACTTCCTCCAGAATGTCCCACACCTCCGGCCGTTCCTTCTCCACGTACTTCTTCGCGGCCTTGATGGAGGAGGCGATCCCCCGGTCCTCCAGCTTGCGCAGGATGAACGGCTTGAACAGTTCCAGGGCCATCTTCTTGGGCAGCCCGCACTGGTGCAGCTTCAGATAGGGACCGACCACGATGACGGAGCGACCGGAATAGTCGACCCGCTTCCCCAGCAGGTTCTGCCGGAAGCGCCCCTGCTTGCCCTTGAGGGTATCGGAGAGCGACTTGAGGGGACGGTTGTTGGGTCCCGTGATGACCCGCCCCCGGCGCCCATTGTCGAACAGAGCGTCCACCGCTTCTTGCAGCATTCGCTTCTCGTTGCGGATGATGATCTCGGGGGCCTTGAGGTCCATGAGCCGCTTCAACCGGTTGTTCCGGTTGATCACCCGCCGATAGAGGTCGTTCAGGTCCGAGGTGGCGAAGCGACCGCCGTCGAGCGGCACCAGGGGTCGCAGCTCGGGAGGGATGACGGGGACCACTTCCAGGATCATCCAGTCCGGCTGGTTGCCCGACTTCAGGAAGGCCTCCACCACTTTCAGTCGCTTGACTGTCTTCTTGCGCTTCTGGACGGAGGTTTCCCCCAGCATCTGGGCGCGCAGATCGCGGGCCAGGGCATCCAGATCCAGATCGCGCAGGAGCTCCCGGATGGCCTCCGCCCCCATTCCGACTTTGAGCGCGTCGGGCCCGTGCTCCTCGTGCAGCTTGCGCATGCGGTCGACCGACATGAGGTCCCGCTTCTTGACCCCATTGATGCGGGCGTCGAGAACGACGTACTCCTCGAAGTACAGGATCTTCTCGAGATCGCGCAGTGACATGTCCAGGAGCTGGCCGATGCGGCTGGGGAGCCCCTTGAAGAACCACACGTGGGAGACGGGAGAGGCCAGCTCGATGTGTCCCATGCGCTCCCGGCGCACCCGGGCCCGCGTGACCTCCACCCCGCACTTGTCGCACACCACCCCCGCGAACTTCATGCGCTTGTACTTGCCGCACGCGCACTCGTAGTCCTTGGTGGGCCCGAAGATGCGGGCGCAGAACAGACCATCCCGCTCCGGCTTGAACGTCCGGTAGTTGATGGTCTCCGGCTTCTTCACCTCGCCGTGCGACCAGTCGCGGATCTTCTGGGGCGCGGCCAGCTTGATGCGAATCGAGTCAAACGTGATGGGCTTCGCATGCCGATCGAGGATGCCCCACAGGTCCCGGGCGGGCTTCTCTTCCCTGATCAGGCTGCCGAATGGCCGATCCGTCAACATTCACACTCTCCTTGGTAGCGAAGACGCGAGATCGGTTCGGGTCGTGGGTGGGCTGTTCCAGGCGCGCGTGGCTCCGCCACGCCCGATCCCACCGCGGTTCTCTGCGATAGGTGTGGCCGTCACGACGCTTTCTTCCCGTTCTTCATGACGAGTTCCACGTCGAGAGCCAGACTCTGGAGCTCCTTGACGAGCACGTTGAAGGACTCGGGCGTACCCGGCTCCAGGAAGTTCTCGCCCTTGACGATCGCCTCGTAGATCCGGTTTCGGCCCTCCACGTCGTCGGATTTCACGGTGAGCATCTCTTGCAGGGTGTGGGCCGCTCCGTAGGCCTCCAGCGCCCACACCTCCATCTCGCCGAAGCGCTGCCCGCCAAACTGTGCCTTGCCGCCCAGGGGTTGCTGGGTGACGAGCGAATAGGGGCCGATGGAGCGCGCGTGCATCTTGTCGTCCACCAGGTGGGCCAGCTTCAAAATGTAGATCTGGCCGACGGTCACTTCCTGGTGAAAGCGCTTGCCGGTGCGGCCGTCGTAGAGCACCGTCTTGCCCGACGAGGGCAGCTTGGCTTGCTGCAAGTGGTCCTTGATCTCGCCCTCGGTGGCGCCGTCGAAGACGGGGCTGGCCACCCACAGACCAAGGGCCTTGGCCGCCCAGCCCAGGTGCGTCTCCAGGATTTGTCCCACGTTCATCCGCGAGGGAACGCCTAGGGGATTGAGCACGATCTCCACCGGTGTCCCGTCCACCAGATACGGCATGTCCTCCTCGGGCAGCACCTTGGCCACGACCCCCTTGTTCCCGTGGCGGCCCGCCATCTTGTCACCGACGGACAGCTTGCGCTTGACGGCCACGTAAACCTTCACCATCTTGATGACGCCGGGCGGGAGGTCGTCGCCCCGGCGCAGGCGGCCGATGCGTTCCTCCAGCATGGTGTCAAAGAGGGCGATCTGTTCCTCGGCCAGCTCTTCGATCCGCCGGATGGTCTGGGCGAGTCCCTCGTCCTCCTTGATCTTGATCTTCTTGAGATCGTTCCAACCGAAGTTCTCGAGCTGCCCCCGCTCGATGCGATCGCCCTTCTTGCCGAGCCGGTTCTGCTTGGCGGTCGGATCGAACAAGTCCATGACGAGGGACTTGCCCACCAGGAGGTTCTTCAGTTTCTGATCGCGCTCCATCTCCACCATGGCGATCTCGTCCTGGTAGTCCTTCTCCAGCCGCCCGACCTCCTCCTCCTCGATGGACTTGGCGCGCTCGTCCTTGTCGACTCCGCGTCGGGAGAAGACCTTGACATCCACCACCGTGCCCTCGATGCCGGGGGGAACCGTGAGCGAGGTATCGCGCACGTCGCCCGCCTTCTCCCCGAAGATGGCCCGCAGGAGCTTCTCCTCCGGGGTCAGCTGCGTCTCGCCCTTGGGGGTGATCTTGCCCACCATAATGTCGCCGGGCTTGAGCTTGGCCCCGATGCGGACGATGCCGGAATCGTCGAGGTCCTTGAGGGCCTCCTCCGACACGTTGGGAATGTCGCGGGTGATCTCCTCCTTGCCGAGCTTGGTGTCGCGGGCCTGGATCTCGAACTCCTCGATGTGGATGGAGGTGAAGCGGTCCTCCTTGATGAGCCGCTCGGAGACGAGGATGGCATCCTCGAAGTTGTAGCCACCCCACGGCATGAAGGCCACCAGCACGTTGCGACCCAGGGCCAGCTCGCCCTGGTCGGTGCCCGGGCCGTCGGCGATCACCTCGCCCGCTTGCAGGCGTTGGCCCTTGTTCACGATGGGCTTCTGGTTGATGCAGGTGTTCTGGTTGGAGCGACGGTACTTGGTGAGGTTGTAGATGTCGAGGGGCAGATCCTGCACGGGATCGGTCTTCTTGGAGCGGCTCTCTGCCCGCACCACGATGCGGTCAGCCGAGACATACTCCACCACCCCGGGACGCTTGGCCACCATGACCGCCCCCGAATCACGAGCCACGATGTGCTCCATGCCGGTGCCGACGAGGGGAGCCTCGGGCTGCAGGAGGGGCACCGCCTGCCGCTGCATGTTGGAACCCATGAGCGCTCGATTGGCGTCGTCGTTCTCCAGGAACGAGATGAGGGAGGCCGCCACCGAGACGAGCTGTTTGGGGGAGACGTCCATGAAGTGCACGTCCTCCGGCACCACCATCCGGAACTCACCGCTCCGGCGGGCCGAGATCCGCTCCTGCACGAAGCGGCCCGTGCGATCGACCTCGGCGTTGGCCTGAGCGATGGTGAACTGTTCCTCCTCCAGGGCCGTCAGGAAGATGATCTCCTCGGTCACCCGTCCCTGCACCACCTTGCGGTACGGCGTCTCGATGAAGCCGAACTCGTTGGTGCGTGCGTAGGTCGACAGCGACGAGATAAGGCCGATGTTGGGGCCTTCCGGTGTCTCGATGGGGCAGATGCGCCCGTAGTGGGTCGGGTGCACGTCGCGCACCTCGAACCCCGCCCGCTCCCGGCTCAGTCCGCGGGGCCCGAGCGCTGACAGCCGCCGCTTGTGGGTCAGCTCGGCGAGGGGATTGGTCTGGTCCATGAACTGGGAGAGCTGAGAGGATCCGAAGAACTCCTTCACCACCGCCGACACCGGCTTGGCGTTGATGAGGTCGTGCGGCATGAGGTTCTGGATGTCGGAGATGGACATCCGCTCCTTGACCGCGCGCTCCATTCGGGTCAGACCCACCCGGAACTGGTTCTCGAGCAACTCACCCACGGACCGCACTCGGCGGTTACCCAGGTGGTCGATGTCATCGGTGGGCTTGCTGCCGAGCTTCACCATCATGAGATGGCGGATGATGGCGACCACGTCCTCACCGCGCAGGGTGCGCAGATGAGCCGGAGCATCGATGAGGAGTTTCTTGTTGATCATGAAGCGTCCCACCCGGGCCAGGTCGTAGCGCCGGGGATCGATGAACATCCCGCGGAACAAGGTCCGCGCCGACTCCACGGTGGGGGGATCGCCCGGCCGCAGCTTCTTGTAGATCTCCACCAGGGCCTCGTCCGGATTCTTGACGTGATCCCGGGCGAGCGTCTCGTAGATGGACGCATCGATCTTGCCCGGGGTGAGGACGAGCAGCTTGAAGGGTGCCACCCGGCGGCTCATGATCTGCTGCAGCACGGCCGAGGTGATCTCGGTGTTGGTCTCCACCAGAACCTCACCGCTCTGGGTGTCGACGATGCGGTTGGCCGTCCGGCGCCCCCCCAGCGACTCGGCCCGCACAGGAATCTTCTCGATCCCCGCCTCCACCAGCTTCTCGATCAGCTTGCTGGTCAGGGGCTTGCCGGCCTGGGCGAGAGGCTCCCGGTGGCGGGGGGGCCGCACATCGTCGGCCAGCTTGGTGCCCACATGCGCCTCCGGGTGGAGCTTCACCCAGGCCGTCCCTTCCTCGAAGGAGAGCACGTCCTCGAGATCGTAAAACTGGGCCAGGATCTCGTCGTCGGCGAGGATGACACCCTTCTCCAGGAACCAGAAGGCGCGCAGAAAGGCGGTGGCGTGCATCTTCCGACGCCGGTCCACGCGCACGTGGAGCAGCTCGTTGGCGTCGAAATCGAACTCCACCCAGGAACCGCGGTAGGGGATGACGCGCGCCGAGAACAAGGCACGCCCGGAGGCGAGGGTCTTACCCTTGTCGTCGTCGAAGAAGACACCCGCCGAGCGCTGGAGCTGGCTGACCACGACCCGCTCCGTCCCGTTGATGATGAAGGTGCCCTTGTCGGTCATGAGGGGCAACTCGCCGAGGTACACTTCCTGGCCGCGCTGCTCGCGGATGGCCTTGGTCTTCGACTCCTTGTCCTGGTCATAGACCACCAAGCGCAGGGTCACCTTGAGGGGAATGGCGAACGTCATACCCCGATCGTGACACTCCTCGACCGTGTACTTGGGGTCTCCGAAATGGTAGGAGTCGAACTCGAGGCGGGCGTTGCCGTTGTAGTCCTCGATGGGAAAGACCGATTTGAATACGCCCTGCAGACCGGCCTCTTCCCGCCGCTCCAGCAAGACGTCCTTCTGGAGAAATGCCTCGTACGAGCGTTTCTGAACCTCGATGAGATTCGGAATCTCGACGATAGACGGGATCTTGCCGAAGTCCTTGCGGACCCGACGCCCGCATTGAATCGTGCCTGCCATTAGTCATCTCCCGGGGGGGCAGTAACTCGCCCCCCGCTAGTCCCTCTCGCCGTTCGAGCGGCGGCTTTGCCGCCGCAATCCTGTCCTGGGGGAGGCATCGGAGGGGACCGTCGAGGCCCCCTCCGACTATTTCACCTGGACGGCGGCACCCTGTTCCTCCAGCTTCTTCTTCATGTCCTCCGCCTCCGTCTTCGTCACCTTTTCCTTGACCGCTTTGGGAGCGCCGTCCACGAGATCCTTGGCCTCCTTGAGGCCGAGGCCGGTCAGCTCACGGACGACCTTGATGACCTGAATCTTCTTGTCACCCGTCGCCGAGAGGATGACGTCGAACTCTGTTTGCTCTTCGGCCACCGGCGCTGCCACCCCCGGGGCGCCCCCCATCGGCGCCATGGCGACCGGAGCCGCCGCCGACACCCCCCACATCTCCTGCAGCATCTTCGAGAGCTGGGCCGCTTCACGCAGACTCAGCTGGTTGAGTTGTTCCGCGATCTCCTCCACCGTTGCCATGCCACCGACTCCTTTCTCTCGAGTCCTACGCTGTTTCGGCGGCCTCCTGGCCGCGCTGATCCAAGACGTACACGAGGTCGCGTTGCACACGCTCCAGAAGGCCGACCAGCTGGGCGAGCGGGCCCTGGATGGCACCCACCAGCTGGCCGCGCAGGGCAGCCCGCGAGGGCAAGTCGGCCAGTGCCTTCACCTCGTCGGGGCCCAGGAGCTGGCCTTCGACGATTCCCGCCTTCACGGTGAGGGCGGGCACGGTTCGCGTAAATGTCTGGAGGGCCTTGGCCACGGCCACCGGTTCGTCGCGGGCGATGATGAACCCTGTGGGCCCCGTCAAGTGCGGCGTGATACCGGCCAGCCCCGACGATGACACCGCGATGCGAGCCAGACGGTTCTTGATGATCTTGTACTCGGCCGACACCGCCCGCAGCTGCTTGCGCAGCTCGGACAGCTGGTGCACGGTGAGTCCGCGGTACTCGGTGAGGAACACCGAGTTGATTCCTTCCAGCCGGGATTTCAGATCCTCGACCGTCTCAACCTTCTCTTGCGTCGGCACGGTTCCGCTCCTCGCTGGTCGTTCCTACTTCTTGTACTGGTTGCTGATCCGCTGCGCGTCGACCTTGATCCCCGGCCCCATGGTGGTGGACAGGGTGAGCGACCGGAGATACGTCCCCTTGGACGCGGCGGGCTTGGCCCGCATGATCGATTCGATGACGGCGAGGGCATTGGCCGTGAGCTGCTCCGCGCTGAACGATCGCTTCCCCACCGGCGTGTGGATGTTGCCCGCCTTGTCGACCCGGAACTCCACCTTGCCCGCCTTGGCCTCCCGCACCGCCCGACCAACGTCAAAGGTGACGGTGCCGAGCTTGGGGTTCGGCATGAGTCCCCGCGGTCCCAGCACTTTCCCGAGCCGTCCGACCTGTCCCATGAGGTCGGGAGTCGCGACGGCCGTGTCGAACTCCATCCATCCGCCCTGGATCCGCTCCACGAGATCCTCGGCGCCGATGACGTCGGCGCCGGCCTCGCGCGCCTCGCGCTCCTTCTCCCCCCGCGCGAACACGGCCACCCGGACCGTCCGTCCGCGGCCATGCGGGAGCACCACCGCTCCCCGCACCATCTGGTCGGCGTGCTTCGGATCCACGCCGAGCCGGAAGGAGAGGTCCACCGACTCATCGAACTTCGCCCGTGGGATCTCGGCCAGCAGGGCAATCGCCTCCTCCACCCCGTACTGGCGCTCACCCACCGCGGCCGCCGCCGCGTCGTAGCGCTTGCTCACCGTCGTCGCCATCTTCGCTCTCCTGCTCCCGTTGGCCAGATCGACCTCAGACCACCTCGATGCCCATGCTGCGGGCGGTACCCTCGATGATGCGCATGGCGGCGTCGACCGTGTCGGTGTTGAGGTCGACGAGCTTCTGCTGCGCGATCTCGCGAACCTGCTGCTTGGTCACCTTCCCGATCTTGTCCCGATGCGGTACCGCCGAGGCCTTGGCGATGCCGGCCGCCCGCTTGAGGAGGACGGCCGCCGGCGGTGTCTTGATCACAAAGGTGAACGATCGGTCCCCATAGATCGTGACCACCACCGGCAGGATGAGCCCCTCCTGACCGTTGGTCTGGGCGTTGAAGCCCTTGCAGAACTCCATGATGTTGACGCCGTGCTGACCGAGGGCAGGTCCCACCGGCGGCGAGGGGTTGGCCTTGCCGGCCGGAATCTGCAGCTTCACCATTGCCTGGATTTTCTTGGCCATCCCTAGAGTCGCTCCACCTGGTAGTACTCGAGTTCCACCGACGTGGGCCGACCAAACACCGGCACCACGACCTTCATGCGGCCCCGCTCGGGATTCATGTCGTCGACCACGCCCTGGAAATTGACGAAGGGCCCGTCGATGACGCGCACCTTGTCACCCCGCTGGAACACGGACTTGGGCTTGGGCTTTTCGGCCCCCGCCTCCATCTGACGCATGATCTCGTCCACCTGATCGGGCTCGAGAGCCACCGGCTTGGTCCCTGAACCCACGAACCCCGTGACTTTAGGGGTCGAACGCACAAGGTGCCAGGTATCGTCGGCCAGCTCCATCTCCACCATGACGTACCCGGGAAAGAACTTCTGCTCGCTCTCACGCTTCTGCTTGTTGCGGACCTCCACGACCTTTTCGGTCGGGACCAGCACGCGGGTGATCCGGTCGGTCATGCCGAAGATCTTGGCGCGCGAGAGGATGCCCTCCGCCACCTTGTTCTCGAACCCCGAGTACGTATGGACGACGAACCACCGTCGGCTCGTCACGGTCTGACTGCTCATCGCAAGATCCTCTGTACGACCTTGGAGAGGCCGATGTCCACCCCGCCCAGGAAGAAGGCCACGATCACGGTGAGGGCCAACACCACCACCGTGGAATTGATCAGTTCCTGCCGGCTCGGCCAGGTCACCCGCCGGAATTCCAGCAGCACCTCCTGCACGAATTCCCGCACGCGTGTCACAAAACCCATACCCGCCTCAACCTCGTTCCTTCCGCTCCGTAAGAATGGCAGGGGTGGAGGGATTCGAACCCCCATCCCCCGGATTTGGAGTCCGGTGCTCTAGCCGTTAGAGCTACACCCCTACCTCGGACGGCAGCCGGCCGGCCGCCCCCGAATGCAACCAGTCCCCCCGCTCATTTCGTTTCGCGGTGGGGCGTATGCTTGCGGCACCAGCGACAGAATTTCTTGAGCTCCAGTCGGTCGGGATGCGTCCGCTTGTTCTTGGTCGTCGCGTAGTTCCTGCGCTGACAGCCGGTGCAGGCCAGGGTGATGATGTCGCGCATGGCGCTATTCCACGATGTCGGTCACCACACCCGCCCCCACCGTCCGCCCCCCCTCCCGTACCGCAAACCGCAGCTCCTTCTCCATCGCGATCGGCGTGATCAGCTCCCCCGTGATCGTCACGTTGTCCCCCGGCATCACCATCTCCACC
>Ga0187893_10009281_pt1 | contig 15159 bp, 14 predicted proteins | sample MA1701074metaG_FD_139574 | JGI IMG/M metagenome (GOLD analysis project Ga0187893, IMG submission 139574) | White microbial mat communities from a basaltic lava cave in the Kipuka Kanohina Cave System on the Island of Hawaii, USA - MA170107-4 metaG ... | reverse complement strand
CGTTTGATTCCCCAGTCTCCGCTGTTCCTACGTCTGAAGCGACCCATGACCGATCCCCCGCCGCGCGCCGCCCGTGAAGATTGAACGTCTTGAAGACACAGGCGGTATCGTCAGCAGATCGAGACTGATGACGTCGCGCTTTTGATCGGAGCGTCTACCGGAGGCATCACCGTGAAGGAAGGGAAAGACAGCAAGGTGGAGACCGGGAAGCATTGGTACCGAATTCCTAATGGAACGAAGGTGCGGCACCGCCTGGACGGGGATGAAGGCGTGATTGATGGTCTAACGGAGATCGTCAGCGGGGCGCACCTGAATGCCGATGGGAGAACGCAGTATCGCATGCAAGTGGCGGCCAAGTCGCAAGTAAAACTGGTTCCAGAGGATGATCTTCTGTTCCTCGCGGATGCTGAAGGCCTGGTCATGATCCTCAAGGAGAAAATCGACTACCGCCGCTACGTTACCGAACGGCTCCGTAGCGTCTTCAGTGATGACAGGTTTGTGGTGTGAACGGCCGAGAATCCCGGGATCATCCCCGGCGTTCATGATGGGCACGTTCGTTAGACTCGGCTCCGGTTCCGATTCCTGAAGGACGGCACATGTACGTGGGCAAGGACATGGCGGAAGGGATGGCACAAGTCGAGCGGATTCACCTTCGGCGGCAGGCATTGAGATTACTGGTGACCAGGCGGAACAAACAACTCCAGGAATCCCTCGAGCACCGCATCAAACGAGCGAGAAGGGATGGCGTAGGGACTGAATTCACACGTGCGGAATGGGAAAGCCTGCACCGACAGGAAATGGCGCATGTGCGGGGTCAATTGGCCGATTTCCAACTGAAGATGACCCATGTTCGGGAGGAATTAACCGCGCTGAAGAGGACATTGGGGAGGGCTAGGAGACAGAAGGCCGCCCAATCACACCCGGCAGGAAAGCGAAAATAGGGACCCGTGCGGGTCGTGTGTGCGGGGAGGGAGGATGAACAGATGAACTGCCTACGCTGCCGTGGCTTGATGGTCTCTCATAGCGTGGAAGATGCGGGGGCTCCGACATTATCCGGGTCTTCGCCCGGTTGGAAGTGCCTGCTGTGCGGTGAGGTCATCGATGCCGTCATCGCAGCCAACCGTCGAGAGCGCCGGGAGCCAACGCGCGACCGGAGCCGTCCGCGGTATCTGGCATGGTCCGGTAGTTCCAACCGCCGGGGGACGCAAGGTTGACCCCGCAAACAGTCCGGTGTCTGCCGCGAGCGCCATACCTGTCCATGCGGCGGATGGTCCTCGTCCCTGCGCTGGCAATCATTCCATGGCTCCCCCTGCTGTGTTCACGAGCGGCGGATCAGCTCGTAGAAGCGGGCACTCCCACGCAGGAAAGACCAGGCGCGTTTGCGGGAGTTGAGTCCCCTGTTCGCCACAAGGCACCTGGGGTCGGTGGCACGCCGGCCTCGGTCGCCTGGGTCGATGATATGAGGAACTCGCTGGGTATCTACATGTGGAACCATCCCACCTCCCAATTGAACCCCTACCTGGAAACCTTGACCCTGGTGCGGGACGCTGTAGACCGCGGGGACCGGCGAACGGTGAAGCTGGAGATGGACACGTATTTCACAATGTTGGCCTTGCGGGCGCAGGGTATCAGCGAGGCCGAGGCCAAGGATCTCTCAGCCGTTGCGGTGCAGGTGACGCCGGCCCAAGCATATGGAATTGTCATTCCCAGGTCCTTACGCCGATAAGGACCGCGTCGCAGGCCGTGAGGGGGAGTCGCCCAGGCTCTGACACAACCGGTTGGGCTTGCGGGGCTCAGGAAGAGCGGTGGGACCTCACATGAGGCGGGTACTGTGGCCAGTGCCTGAGTCTGTCGTTATACTACCCCGTACCCCAACCGGTCCTTTATCAGACTGACATCCGACGGATAGGACCAACTAACAGCCGGCCAGCGGAATACGGCATCCTATGAATGGCATACAGACCTTTGTCCAATGGTTCACGGACAATCCGTTGAGTACGGTGAGCATGTTGTATGGCGTGGCGATTGCCGGTGTGATTCTTTACACCTACATATTCTCGCCTGACGTTGAAGGGTAGCCGGGCTTCCCCGATGAACGGCGGATGTCGCCTGCAGATGAACGTGAGAATATGAGACAGGTGATTCTTTCGACCGGTCTGGTCCTTGCCGTCCTGCTGGTCGCCGCGGCCTGTGACCGGAGCAGGCCCGTTGCCGAAGCGGAAAAAGACGGACGGCCTGCCGGGTCGGACACGGCCCTGTTGGCCCCCGTGGGCGTGGCCGGCTGGATGGGCAACGACGAGGGCGTCGAGGACTACCAGGAAGGTCGGTGGGAGGTGGCCGAGGGACTCTTCCGCAAAGCCATCAAGGCTGACCCCCGCCTGGCGGAGGCGCACTTCAACCTGGCTCTCACGCTCGACAAGTTGGGAAGGCACGAGGAGGCAACCGCTTCATTTCGAAAGGCCCTCGAGCTAGCCCCGAACAATCCGAGGATAACGGACTCGCCCATTCTCAAGGAACACACCAAGAAGTAGGTAATCGGCCTTCGTCGCTCTTGACGCGCCTGTAACATCTGTGGTTTTCTTAGCCCCCGGCTTGGTTTGGAAGCGCCCGCCCTGCGACGAAGCCGTCGAGTGTCCCTCGCGTTGATCGCTGCCGACCCACTCAGGGGGATGAGATCCGCAAGGGCCGGCGCGTGACCTCAGGTTCACCAAGCAGCACCGTCGCCGGCGATCTGCCGAATTACTGAGGCGTGACCTGAAGGAGTCCCCGTGAAAGTCGCCGTGATCGGCCTTGACTGCGCCACTCCCCAGCTCGTGTTCGACCAGTTCCGCGCAGAGATGCCGAATGTGTCCAGGCTGATGGCGGAGGGCATGTGGGGTCCCCTGGAAAGCACCAACCCCCCGATTACCGTGCCCGCCTGGGCCTGCATGATGTCCGGATACGATCCGGGCCAGCTCGGCATCTACGGGTTTCGCAACCGCAAGGACCACTCCTATGAACGGTACGGGACCGCCAACTCGACGTCCATCAAGGTGGACCGGGCATGGGATTCCCTCGTGGCGGCCGGAAAGAAGGTCATCCTGCTGGGCGTGCCCCAGACCTATCCGGTGAAGCCGATCAACGGGGTGGTCGTGACCGATTTCCTGACGCCGTCCACGGAGTGCGAGTTCACCTACCCTTCGGATCTGAAGAAGGAGATCGAACGGGTCTCCTCGGGCTATGTCTTCGACGTCGAGGGATTCCGCACCGCCGACAAGGCGGGCCTCCTGGGACGGGTTTACGACAAGACCCGCAAACATTTCGCGGTCGCCAAGCACTTGCTCAAAACCCAGCCCTGGGACTTTTTTATGATGGTGGAGATGGGGGTGGATCGCATCCATCACGGATTCTGGAGCTTCATGGATCCGACGCATCCCAAGTACGAGCGCGGCAATCCTTACGAAAGCGCGATCCGTGACTATTACCGCTACCTGGACCAGGAGGTGGGGGAAGTGTTGCGCCTGCTCCCCTCGGGCACGGCGGTGATGGTGGTCTCCGATCATGGCGCCAAGAAGCTGGACGGCGCGATCTGTTTCAACGAATGGCTGATACAGGAAGGCTACCTGGCGGTCAAGTCGTACCCCGAGAAGATCACGCCGATTGATCAGGTGGAGATTGATTGGGCCAGGACCCGTGCCTGGGGCGACGGAGGGTACTACGGCCGGCTGTTCCTGAACGTTCGGGGCCGCGAGCCCCAGGGAACCGTTGACCCGGGTGACTACGAGAAGGTCCGGAGTGAGCTGGTCGAGCGGATCGCCGGCATTCAGGATCCGGAAGGGCGGAACCTCGGCTCACGGGCCGATCGACCCCAGGAGATCTACCGGGAGGTGAATGGCGTACCCCCGGACCTGCTCGTGTATTTCGGGGACCTTCATTGGCGGTCCGTCGGAAGCCTGGGCTTTAAAAGTATCTACACCTTTGAAAATGACACGGGGCCGGATGAGGCGAATCATAATTGGCACGGCATTTTCGTGATGAACGAGACCGGTTGCCGGCAGGCGGGCCTCCCCACGGGGCCGAAGCAGCAGCTGCGCCTGTACGATGTCGGGCCGACCGTGCTCAGCCTGTTCGGTCTGGATCCGAACAAGGCGGGCATCGGCCGGCCTCTCAAGGTGTAACGAGCATGATGGCCTGGCGTGTGAACCATCTTCGCCGGTCCGCTATCGTAGCCGCCGTGGTGGCGTTCGCGGCCTTGCCCGTCGGTGAGGCCTCGGCCTATATCGGTCCCGGCGCGGGCTTTGCGTTCCTCTCCTCCTTTCTCATCCTGCTCAGCAGCCTCCTGCTGGCGGTCTTCTTTCTCCTCACGTGGCCCTTTCGCGCCCTGCTCCGCTGGCTGCGGAGCCGGAAGAGCTACCGCAAGGCCGCGGTCGAGAGGCTGGTGATCGTAGGGCTGGACGGACTGGATCCTGATCTCTGCGAGCAGTTACTGGCTCAAGGGCGGTTGCCCCACCTGGCGCGGCTGCGCGCGAGCGGTACGTTCACAAAGCTTCAGACGACCTTCCCGCCTATCTCTCCGGTGGCCTGGTCCTCATTCAGCACCGGCATCAATCCGGGGCGCCACAATATCTATGATTTTCTGACCCGGGATCCACGGACGTACATGCTCAAGCTGTCGTCCGCCGAAATAGCCGGACCGGCGCGCCATCTGTCGATCGGCAAGTACAAGATTCCGCTCGGCAAACCGCGCTGCACTCTGTTGCGCAAGAGCCAACCTTTCTGGAAGCTCCTGGGGCAGCACGGTATCTTCAGCACGGTGCTGCGGGTGCCGATCACCTTCCCGCCGGAACAGTTTTACGGTGTCCAGCTTTCGGCCATGTGCGTGCCCGATCTTCGAGGGACCCAGGGCAGCTTCACTTGGTACACGACCAAGGTGGAGAGCGACGCGGAGCACACGGGGGGGACGAGGATTCTCCTGCAGCCGGATGGAAATCGCATCGTTTCCTCCCTGCCGGGGCCGCGGAACCCCATCACGAAGGCGGGGGAGGAACTGAAGGCGCCGTTCAGTCTGACCCTCCACGACGAGTCCCAGACCGCAGATCTCCAGATTGGCGACAGCACGATCCGGCTTCGGCAGGGAGCCTATTCGGATTGGGTCACGATATCCTTCAAGGCCGGTCTGGGCGTGAAGGTTTCCGGCATCGCGCGATTCTACCTCAAGAGCGTGTCGCCTCATGTCTCGCTCTACGTATCCCCCATCAATATCGATCCGGAGCGACCGGCAATCCCCATTTCTCATCCGCTGGTCTACTCCATCTATCTCTCCAAGTTGCTAGGTAAATTCTCCACCTTGGGCCTGGCGGAGGATACCTGGGCGCTCAATGAGCGGATTCTGGATGAAGATTCCTTTTTGTCCCAGTGCAGCCTGATTCATGAGGAGCGGGAGCGGATGTTCTTCAGCGCCCTGTCGAAGACCCGCAGAGGTGTGTGTGCCTGCGTCTTCGACATGACGGACCGTGTCCAGCACATGTTCTATCGGTTCAACGATCAGGACCACCCGGCGACGGCCGGGCTCGACGTCGAGCGGTATCGCCGGGTGATCCCCGAGATGTATGAGCAGATGGACGGGCTGGTCGGGCGGGTCATGCAACAGCTTGACGAGCGCACGGTCTTGATGGTGATGTCCGACCATGGCTTCAAGTCATTCCGCAAGGGCGTGAACCTGAACGCGTGGCTCCGGCGGGAAGGCTACCTGGCTCTGAAGCCCGGGGTGGACGGCAAGGCCTGGCCGCAGGACGTGGATTGGAGCCGGACGCGGGCCTTCTCCATCGGGCTGAACGGCCTCTACCTCAACCTCAAGGGCCGGGAGGCCAAGGGCCTCGTCCAGCCGGGCGAGGAAGCGACGGCGCTGAAGCGGGAGTTGATCCAGAAGCTGACCGGGTTGCCGGACGAGGAGAACGGCGAGGTCGCGATCCGCGAGCTCTTCGACGCGCAGTCCATCTACTCCGGGCCGTATCGGGACAATGCGCCCGACCTTCTCGTCGGGTACAATGCGGGCTACCGGGTGTCCTGGGACAGTGTCATCGGCAAGGTCCACGGCCCGATCTTCGAGGAGAACCGCAAGAGTTGGAGCGGAGACCACTGCATTGACCCTCGTCTGGTGCCGGGTGTGTTGTTCTGCAATCGGCCCATCACCGCGGCCAACCCCGCCATCATCGACATCGCCCCCACGGTGCTCATGCTGTTCGGCGTGGATGTTCCGGCCTATATGGACGGCAAGCCGTTGATGGCGTGCCAGAGCAAGACTTGATGAGCAAGTTGCCGGGCCTCAGGGGGCTTGTCGCCGTCAGCGCCATCCTGATCATGGTCCCCTCCTTCCACGCCTGTACCCGCGCCTCCAGCGACGGCGGCGGGAAACGCGTGCTGATTCTCGGCATGGACGGCCTCGATCCGCAACTGCTCACGAGCTTGATGCAACGGGGCAAGCTCCCCAACTTTCTCCGCTTGAAGGAGCGGGGAGACTTCAGAGTCCTCGGCACGAGCGTCCCGCCGCTGAGCCCGGTGGCCTGGTCCAATTTCATTACCGGGATGGACCCCGGAGGGCACGGGATCTTTGATTTCATCCACCGAGACCCGAAGACGCTGACGCCCTATCTGTCCACGAGCCGTGCGGAGGGCTCAGGGAGGACCATCCAGCTCGGCGAGTGGGTCTTTCCCCTGAGCGGTGGACAGGTGAACCTGTTACGCAAGGGCCGCGCGTTCTGGGAGGTGCTGGAGGAGAAGGGGATTCCCACCTCCGTTTCGCGCATCCCTGCCAATTTCCCTCCGGTGGAGGCCGGAGGGCGGAGCCTCTCGGGCATGGGCACGCCCGATATCCAGGGGACCTACGGAACCTTTTCCTACTACACGGATCAACCGCCGCCCAACGCGGAGAACCTGTCTGGGGGGCGCGTCTACGAAGTGACCGAACTCAATCACCGGATCGAAGCGCGGCTCTATGGGCCTACGAATACCTTCCGGGCGCAACCGGTGCCCGCCAACGTCGAATTCGCCGTCTGGACCGATCCCGAGCACCGCGTGGCCAAGCTGGTGATTCAAGATCAGCAGATCCTGCTCAAGCAGGGCGAATGGAGCGACTGGGTTCGGGTGGACTTTCCCTTGGTGCCCCTGGTGAAAAGCGTCAGGGGCATGTGTCGCTTCTTTCTCAAGGAAGTCCATCCGCACTTCCGGCTTTATGTCTCGCCGGTGAATCTGGACCCCGAGGCGCCGGCGCTCCCGATCTCCACGCCTCCCTCCTATTCCAAGGAACTGGCCCGTGCCATCGGCCCCTTCTATACGCAGGGGATGCCGGAGGACACCAAGGCCTTCAATGCGCACGTGCTCGACGAGGATGAGTACATGGGCCAGGTGAACCTGGTCCTGGCCGAGCAAGTGGTCATGTTACGCTATGAGCTTCAACGGTTCCGTTCGGGCGTCCTGTTCTTCTACGTGTCCACCACGGATCTGGTCCCCCATATGTTCTGGGCCCAGATGGATGCCAAGCACCCGGGGCATGATCCCGAAAAATCGGCCTACCAAGGGGTGATCGAAGGGGTCTATGAAAAGATGGACCAGCTCCTCGGTTCGGTCCTCGCCAAGCTCGATGACCGGACGACGTTCATCCTGATGTCGGATCACGGGTTTGCGCCTTTCTACCGGCAATTCCATCTCAATACCTGGTTACGGGAGAACGGATATCTGGTGCTCAGGGACCAGCCGGGGCGCGGAGAACGGAGCCTCTTCACGAGCGCGGATTGGTCCCGCACCAAGGCCTACGGGCTCGGGCTGAATGGGCTGTACCTCAATCTGCGGGGCCGGGAGAGCGAGGGCATCGTGGAGGCGCGAGACCGAGCCGCCCTGGCGGAGCAGATCGCCCGCCAGCTCATGGACCTGCGGGACCCGCGCACCGGCGAGCCGGTGATCGCCCGTGTCTACAAGACCGCGGAGATCTACGCGGGCCCATACATGGACGCTGCGCCGGACCTTATTGTGGGATATAACCGGGGGTACCGGGGTTCCAATAAGACGGCGTTGGGAGAGGTCCCGGACGATATCCTGGCGGACAACAAGGAGCGGTGGAGCGGCGACCATGCGATGGCGGCTGATTTGGTGCCGGGGGTGGTGTTCAGCAACAAGAAGATCACGGCGCCGGCGCCGACGTTGCCGGACCTGACCGTGACGATTTTGGCGGAGTTCGGCATTCAGCCCGAGCCGACCATGAAAGGACATTCCATCTTTTGATGCCGCGGGACCTGGTCCCGGGCCATGGAGCAGGAGGAGGCCATGTTCAGTTCCAAGGTGCGCATCGACAAAGAGCTGCTCAGGCGGGCCGAGCAGTGCGCTGTGAAGGCCGGCTATTCGTCGGTGGAGGAGTTCGTGGCGCATGCCGTGGAGAAGGAAATCACCCGGTTTGAAGAAGCCCAGTTCGAAGAGAGCGCGATGAAGAAGCTGGAAGGGCTGGGGTATATCTCTTGAGGGCGAATAGGTCGTGACAGCCCTCGATCAAGTGGCGTTCCTCCCCCCTCCTTCCTGTCTCCCGCTCGCCGGATTGTGCGCCGTGTCGGCGGCGACCGGTATCCTGCTCCTGCTGGTGTTCCGCTACACGTCCAACCAGGCCGGGATCGGGGCTGCAAAGGAACGGATCAAGGCCCACGTGTTGGAGATCCGGCTGTTCAAGGACGACCCCCTGCTGGTTCTGCAAGCGCAAAAGGCGATTGTCCTCTCGACGCTCGGGTATTTGAAGTTTACCCTCGTGCCATTGGCCGTAATGCTCATCCCCGTCGTCTACCTGGCGCTGCATCTGGACCTTGTCTTTGGCTATCATCCGTTGCGCCCGGGCGAAGTCACCATTCTGGGGGTGACGCTGGCGGAGGGCGTTCCATTGAACGGTCCGGCAGTCGAGCTGACGGTGCCGGAAGGCCTGACCGTGGAAACGCCGTCCTTGCGGATCGGCGCGAAAAGGGAGGTGGACTGGCGAGTGAAGGCCGTCAAGGAGGGAAGCTTCACGTTGACGATCAAAGTTGCCGATCGCGTCTTTCAGAAGGAGCTCAAGGTAGGTGAGTGCCTGGCGCAGGTGACTCCCGAGCGGAGGCGCGGCGCCTCAATCGAGCGCCTCTGGTCTCCGGGGGAGTCGCTTCTGCCCCCGGACTCACCGGTTGACGCGATCACCGTGCGCTATCGGCCGCGGACGTTTGAACTGTTCGGCTGGGAGACCCATTGGCTGGTGCTGTTCTTTCTTGGTTCTATGGTTGCCGGGTACTCCTTACAGGGCCTGTTCCGGGTGAGGCTCTAGCCATCCGTCCATGGCGCACATGAAGAACCGCGTGCTGATCTTGTTGCTGCTCGGAACGCTGGTGGTCCTGGGCTTCGTCCTGGCCAAGCTGGTCAACCAGTCGAAGCCGTGGAACGTCATTCTCATTACGGTGGACACGCTGCGGGCTGATCACCTGGGAGTCTATGGGTACGCGAAGAATACCAGCCCGAACCTTGATCGGTTTGCGAAGGAGAGCCTCCTGTTCCGTCGCGCCTACGCCCACTACCCGGCGACCGTTCCTTCAGTGAGCTGCCTGATGACCTCCCACTATGCGCACGAAACGAAGGCGCTCACGAATGATTACATCCTGCCGCCGGAAGCCGTGACACTGGCGGAAATCCTGAAGGCCAACGGTTACCGAACCGGTGCGGTGGCCAGCAACACGGCGCTCCTGAATGATGCGGGACTGAACCAGGGCTTCGATGACTACGATGATGACCTGGAAGAGAAAACTGTGCTGGGGTTGGAACGGAACGCTGAGCAAACGACGAGCAAGGCGATGGCCTGGCTGGAGCGCCACCACCGGGAGAGATTCTTCCTGTGGGTTCATTACATGGATCCCCATGGGCCGTATACTCCACCCGCCCCCTATGACACGATGTTTGTAGACGGGCGGATGCCGGTGGGGGCAGCCCTTCCCGTCAACAAGGGGGTTGACGGCAAGGGCGGCATTCCCGAATATCAGGTTCTGGGCGAGCATCGTGATCCGGCTTTCTATATTGCGCAATACGATGGCGAGGTCCGTTACTTCGATCACTGGTTCGGGGAGTTGCTGCAGGCCCTCGGCAAGTACGGGCTATGGGAGAACAGCCTGCTTGTCTTCACCGCCGATCACGGAGAAGGTCTGGGGGAACATGACTACTACTTCGACCATACCGATTTTCTCTACGATGAGCTGCTCCATGTGCCCCTCATCCTCCGGTTACCCGGACCCTCTGCGGAAGGCCGCGCGCTTCACGAGTCGGTGGGACAGATCGAAATCCTGCCGGAAATACTCCGGAGCCTGTCCATCCGCTCCTCGGAGAAGTTTGAGGACACCGGTCTCCTGGCGGGCGTGACGGACAAACCGATCTTTGCCGAGACATTTTACGGGAGCCCGCAGTTTTCCCTTTTTACCCCGGACCTGAAGATCATCCGAAGTCAGAGTGGTTACGAGATCTATGACCTGCAGAACGATCGGCGCGAAGTGACAAGCCTCACGGACGGCGCCCTGGAGGGGGTCCTGAGGGAGAAGGTCTCCCGGCTCAAGGAACGCCTGGACTCGCTTCGCGCCCAGGATCGACTTGGGTTGGGGGCGCCGAGGGTCCGGCTGTTGGCGGAGATGCTTCATGACAGGATGAAGGCGCTGGGCTATGTCCAGTGAGTGGCGAGAGCTTGACACTGATCCCGGCCATACCACGTGATCCAGGAAAGTTTCCCCGTCGCCGTTTCCTGACGGTGGTCGTGCTGGTGCTGGCTGGACTTCTCGGTCTCGCGCTCATCTTCTGGCGGCCGGTCAGCCGGCCCCCCTACACGAATCTGATTCTGATCACCGTGGATACGCTCCGCGCGGACCATCTCGGGGTCTACGGCTATCCGAGGAAGACCAGCCCCAACCTCGATGAATTCGCCAAGGAGGCCTGGCTGTTCCGACGGGCCTATGCCCATGCCCCCGCCACCACGCCCTCCCTGAGCGCCCTCATGACCTCGCACTATCCCCACGAGACCAAGGTGCCGACCAATCATTACCGGTTGCCGGAGAAGGCGGTGACGCTGGCCGAGATCCTGGGAGCGGACGGCTATCGGACCGGAGCCATCGTCGGCAACCTGGCGCTGAAGCGCGACGCGGGGTTCGACCAGGGATTCGAGGACTATGATGATCGATTGGATCAGGACACCCTGATGGGCGCAGAACGGAAGGCGGAGCAGAATACGAGGCAGGCGCAGGCCTGGCTGGAGCGCCGCCACCAGGAAAAGTTCTTTCTCTGGGTCCACTACATGGATCCCCACGGACCCTACGCCCCTCCACCCCCCTACGACCGCATGTTTGTGGAACAACGGCCGGGCCAGAAACCCGCGCTCCCGGTCAACAAAGGGCTCAGCGGCAAAGGCGGCATTTCCGAGTATCAGGTCCTGGGCGAGCATCGGGACCTCGACTACTACGTCTCCCAGTACGACGGCGAGATCGCGTATGGCGATTATTGGCTCGGCGAGCTGCTGCGGACGATTCGCACGCTCGGTCTCCTCAAGAACACCCTGATCGTGTTCACCGCCGATCACGGGGAAGGGCTGGGCGGACACGACTACTATTTCGACCATACCGATTATCTGTTCGAAGAGCTGCTTCATGTGCCGCTCATCGTCCGGTATCCGGGGACGAGCGGGGAACACCGTGAAGTGGAGCGGCTTGTCGGGCAGATCGAACTGCTGCCGGCGGTGCTCCGGACCCTCTCGGTCGCGTCCTCGGAGCAGTTCGAAGGGAGCGGGTCTCTCGCCGATGGGCCGGAAGCCCCGATCTTTGCGGAGACCTTTTACCGGGTGGTCCAGAGGACTCTGTTCACCCAAGACCTCAAACTCATTCGAGAAAAGGACGGCTTTGAACTGTACGATCGGAGGGCGGACCCTGGCGAACAGCAGAATATTCTCGACAGCAACATGGATGCAGTGTTGATGGGCCAAGTCTCCCAGTTGAAGGAGATGCTTGAGGCCACGATGGGCCGGGACCGGCTCGCGTTGGGCGCTCCGACCTTGCGCCAGATGTCGGAGGAGATCCGGCGGCAGTTCAGATCCCTGGGCTATGTCCAGTGAGTCGCTCGCGAGGTTCTTTCACACCGGTAGTGGTCGGCATGGTACTCGTGGTCATGGCCGCAGGCCTCGGTATCGGCCTATGGGTTTGGAAGCAGGTCCGGTCGGTCCGGCCCACCAACCTTATCCTCATCACCGTGGACACCCTCCGCGCCGATCACCTGGGCGCCTATGGCTACCGGCGGGCGACGAGCCCGAACGTCGATGCCCTGGCCAAGGAGAGCCTGCTCTTCCGCAGAGCCTTTTCCCAGGCGCCGGAGACCAATCCCTCCTTGAGCAGCCTCATGACCTCCCACTATGTCCACGAGACCCAGGTGCGGCGCAACTTCCATCAACTTCAGCCCGGAGCAAACACCCTGGCGGAAATCCTGCAGGCCAATGGCTGGCGGACCGGCGCGGTCGTCAGCAATTACAGCCTGCGCCGCGGGTCGGGGTTCGAGCAGGGCTTCGAGGACTACGACGATCGGATGGAGGACGTGGCGACGCCGACATGGGAAGGGATCGAGCGTGTGGCGCCCAAGACGACGGCTGCCGCGCTCGACTGGCTCCGGCGCCATCGCGAGGACCGGTTCTTCTTGTGGGTGCATTACATGGATCCGCACGCTCCCTACCACCCACTGGAACCCTATAACGCGATGTTTCTCGAGTCGGCCGGAGGCGAGCGGAAGCACTTGCCCTTCTTGTCCCTCGAATCGTTCGAAGCCGGCAGTCAGGTCGGAGGCATCCCGGTGAATGCTCGGCTGGGGGACCACGCTGATCCCGAGTACTACGTCTCCCAGTATGACGGTGAGATCAGCTTCCTCGACCACTGGCTGGGCGAGTTGCTCAAGGAAACTCGAGCGTTGGGGCTGCTCGACAATACGCTCGTGATCTTGACCGCCGATCATGGAGAGGGGATGGGTGAGCACAATTTGTATTTCAACCACACGGAGTTCGTCTACACAGAACTCATTCACGTTCCGCTCCTTATCAGGCTTCCCGGGGCCTCGCAGGCCGGCAAAGCAATCGAACTGCCCGTGGGTTTGATCGATCTGCTCCCGACGATCCTCCGGGCGCTGGCGCTGGAAAGCCCTGGGCCGCTGAGGGGCCAGAACCTCTTGAACCCGCAGCCGAAGGCGATCCTTGCCGGCGCCTTCTTTACCCCTGGTCAGGTCACGGTGATCTCCGGCGAGATGAAGCTGATCCATACCGCAGGGAGGTACTCACTCTATGACCTGGGGAGGGACTTCTATGAGGCGCGGGACCTCATGCAGACCGGCGATGTGGCCGAGTTGGATGCGGCCCGAGGCCTGAAGGAAACGATGTTCGCCATCCGAAATCAGGATGAGCTTGGGCTTGGCCTGCCGGTCGAGTGGGTAGTTCTGCCGGAGGAGAAACGGAAGTTGAAGGCGCTTGGGTATGTCCAATAGCTCCCCTCGACGGCAACGATGGGCCTGGATTCTGTTGCTGATCGGCATCGTGGCCTTCGGGCTCGGTGGGGTTCTCTGGCTTGATCTGGGCCGGGGGCCGGCGCCGAACCTCCTCCTCATCACGGTGGACACTCTCCGTGCCGACCATCTGGGCGCTTATGGCTACCGGCGGGCGACGAGCCCGAACGTCGATGCCCTGGCCAAGGAGAGCCTGCTCTTCCGCAGAGCCTTTTCCCAGGCGCCGGAAACCAATCCCTCCTTGAGCAGCCTCATGACCTCCCATTATCCACACGAGACGAAGGTGTTCCGGAATTTCCATCAGCTTCAGCCCGGCACGGTCACCTTGGCGGAGCTGCTGAAGAGCCATGGCTGGCACACCGGGGCGGTCATCAGCAATTACAGCCTGCGCCGGGGGTCGGGGTTCGAACAAGGTTTCGAGGACTACGATGACCGGATGGAGGACCTGGCGACACCGACGTGGGAGGGGATCGAACGCGTAGCCTCCAAGACAACGGCTGCCGCACTCGACTGGCTGCGGCGCCATCGCGAGGACCAGTTCTTCTTGTGGGTGCATTACATGGATCCGCATGCTCCCTACACCCCGCCATCTCCGTTCAACAAGCTGTTCACGAACGAGCAACCGGACCAGGTGAAGCATCTCCCGATTCTCTCCGGCTTCGTAGGTGGAGTGGGAACCGGCGGGATTCCGTTCTATGCACAGTTGGGCACCCGGACGGAAGCTCAGTACTATGTCTCGCAGTACGACGGAGAAATCGCGTTGTTCGACCATGGGCTGGGAGAGTTGATCCGGGAGGTCCGGACCCTAGGGTTGCTGGAGCGGACCATGGTGATTCTTACCTCGGACCACGGCGAGGGCATGGGAGAGCATGATTATTACTTCAACCATCCGGAGTTCGTCTACAGCGGACTCATTCACGTTCCCCTGCTCATCCGGCTCCCCGGCCGCTCCCCCGAAAGCCGTGAGTTTTCTGAACCCGTGGCTCTGGTGGATGTGCTACCCACTATTCTGAATGTGCTCTCGTTGGAGGTGCCCAAGGCAATCAAGGGGCAGAATTTGTTGAATCCTCGGCCGAGGCCCATTTGGACCGAGACCTACTTTGCGACCACCAAAGCCGCGTTGATCTCCAACGGTCTGAAGCTGATCCTAACAGGGGACATTCTGTCGCTGTATAACCTGGACCAGGACTTTTATGAGACCAGAGATTTGTTGGCGGACGGCAGCCTCACGGATTTGGAGGCGGCGAAGCGAATGAGGGAAGAACTGGAGGCGATCGGCCAGCGCGACGAGTTGAGCCTCGGTCCCGCTTTGAAATGGGACGTTCTCCCTGAGAGCCTGAAGAAGTTGAAAGCACTGGGGTATGTGCAGTAGGCCCGACCTCGTGCAGGGGTTGGGCAGGAGGCACTCGGCAAGAGGCACTGGGTTGAAAGAGTCAGAGTCCCCATCGGTTGTCTGTGACCGTTGTGCTTGTGCCGCGGCCAGAAAGAGTGGCAGGATTGCCGAGCGAACCGCCGCTTGTATAGAATGCTGAGGCTGGTTATCAGGGGCGGGAGATCGGGACTGCCGAAGCCATTGGAAAGGCCGAAGCGCCATGCCGGACAGAGCCAAGATCGCGCTCG
>Ga0187893_10009280_pt1 | contig 15161 bp, 11 predicted proteins | sample MA1701074metaG_FD_139574 | JGI IMG/M metagenome (GOLD analysis project Ga0187893, IMG submission 139574) | White microbial mat communities from a basaltic lava cave in the Kipuka Kanohina Cave System on the Island of Hawaii, USA - MA170107-4 metaG ... | reverse complement strand
GGCTTTCTGCTCAGCCTCCGCGGCACCTTCCCCGGACTCCTCATCCATCGTAGGGATTTGACCTACCTGGGTGGGGAAGGCGGCGATGTGCTGGCCAAGCTCGAGGCTCCCGTGTTAGGCGGGGGAGTTTCATTGCTGGGTTACCTTCAGGACAACGAGATCACTGTCGCAGCGGATTCCACCGGGGCCTGGCGCAATCAGTGGGAGTGGAGCGGTTCGTCGTTCGGCGCGAGCTGGGCCGGTACCGTGCGGGGGGGGGGACGTTTCCTGGAAGTGCGCGCCTGGCGGTCGGAGGCCGATGCAGCAGGACTCTGGGGCGACGCCGAATCGACCGCCGCCCGCCTGGGCTCCAGCCGACGTGACTACGGCGTCTCAGCCCACCTCGAATCGGGAAACGACCCGGGCCGGACCCTGGCGGGAGTCCGGATGGAATGGATTCGCACCCGTTACGCGGTTCAGCCGGCGGGCGAAACCACCGCCCCCTTCAGCCTGCAGGCCGCGACGCCGGTCGCCACAGCTTTTGTGAGTCACTTCCGCCGCGTCGCCCCCGGGCTGCGGGCCGAAGTGTCGCTGGTGGGTTCGACGGGCGGGGGCGGATTTCAGCTCGGTCCGGTTGGGGAGCTGCACTGGAGCCCCTTCCCGGCGGTGTCGGCGAGCGCGGGGATTTCACGCCGGCATCAGTTTGCCCAGTCCCTCCGTAACCCGGAGTCCGTGGTGGCCAACATCTTTCCCGCAGATCTCCTCGCCGGCGCGGGTGATGATGTTCCGATCGCGCGAAGCGACCTGCTCCAGGTTGCGCTCGAGTATCGCCCCGTGGCGGGAGTTCGGATTGGCGCCGAGGGGTACGCGAGCCGCCAGCGGTCGGTCGTGCTGGTCGCGCCGCGGAGCACAGATCCCTTCGCGACCGCCGGTTTTGAGATCGGGCGTGGATCCGTACGGGGCATCGTCCTCGACGCGGCGGCCCATGGGGCGCGTTATGGTGTCATGGCGAGCTACCGGCTCCAGCGGGTCCGCTACACGCATGGCGCCCGGCACTATGCCCCCGAGCACGGAGCCACTCACGGGATCGATGCCGGTTTCAATATCTTCCCCTCTCCCACGATTTCCGCCCGCCTGGGCGCTCGTGCCCTGCTGGGCCGCCGGGGAACTCCTCACGACGGCGCCTTCGAGTGGGAGGCCTGCAACCTCTATGACTGGGGCTGCCAGTTCGTCGGGACGCCGAAGCTCCGCTCCGATGCACTCGGTTCAGCCTCGCTCCCGGCCTACCTCCGGTTCGACCTGACCCTTCGGAAGCACTGGCATGTCACCGTCCTCGGCCGGCGCGGACAGATCGGAGCCTACGGAGCAGTCACCAATCTTCTGGCTCGAACCAATGTCCTCACTGTGACGGCTGTTCCCAGCCCGGAATCACCGTCCGTGGCCATGCGGCCCCGGTCTCCCCTGGTCGTCGGAGTTGACTGGCGGTTCTAGCCGGTGATCTGTCACAAAGCCACGGCTCGCCGGTTCCCTGGGTTGGCGAGATGACCTCCCGACCGTTCCATGACGAGTTCGTGGCGCTGTTCGAGGCCCACTTTGCTCGCCTCCACCGCTACTTCGACCGGCTCTCGGGAGACCCGGATCTCGCCGCCGACCTGGTCCAGGGGGCGTTCGTGAAACTGTACCAGCGCGGGCAGACACCCGACAGCCCTGGTGCCTGGCTGGTCACGGTGGCCGCCAATCTGCTCCGTAACACGCATGCAAAGAGGCAGAGGCGGGCACGACTGCTCACCGAGGAGCGGGCCAGGTCGTCCCTGGGGGATCCCCCTCCCTCCCCGGCCGATGCGGGCGATGCCGCCCTAACCCGGAGCAGCGTCCGCCGCGCGCTGGCGCGGATGCCGGAGCGGGAGCGCAGCCTGTTGCTGCTCCGGGCCGAGGGATACAGCTACCGGGAGCTTGCCGCCGCGCTGGCGCTCGAAGAAGGAAGCGTGGGCACGCTGTTGGCCCGGGCCAAGCGGGCGTTCCGGGAACTCTATCAGGAAGGTGCCCATGCACCTTGACGACGAACAACTGCAGCGTCTCTTGCATGGCGAGCCCGGCACCGGCCGCGAGCACCTCGCCGAATGCGCCGAGTGCCGGCGTCGGCTCGAGGAAGCCCGCCGGGACGAAGCCGGCATCTTCGCTCTGCTCGACACCCTCAACCACCCTGCCCCTCGCCATAACCCGCAAGCAGTCATGGCGCGCGCCGGGGCAGGCAGCCGATGGCTGAAACGGGCCGCCGTGCTGTTCATCACCCTGGGAGCGGCCGCGGCCGGCTACGCCATCCCGGGATCCCCGCTCCGGGCCTGGGTGGACCGGCTCCTCCGCCCCCTTGCCGATACGACGTTCATCGCTCCGCAACCGGGCGAGGCTCCTGCTCCCGGCCAGCCGATTACCGCGGGCATTGCCGTTCCGCCGGGCAGACATTTCGTGATCCGGTTCCTCGCCCCGGAGGAAGCCGGACATCTCCTCGTCTGGTCGACTGGGGACTCCATGGTCGCGGTCCGGGCCCGCGGTGGAGCCCCCCCCCCAACCTTCTCGATCGAATCCGATCAACTGGTGATCACCAATCCCGGTTCCGCCGCCGCATACGAAATCGAGCTACCCGAATCCGCTCTCCGGATCGAAATCCTGGTCGGTACCCGGCGCCTTCTGCTTCAGCAGGCAGGACGGATCTCGGCAGACAGCACGTGTCACAAACCGGTGCGGTCACCGGTTCCTCCTCCAGACCCTTCTGGAGATGAGCGTATGCGTCGAACCGTCAGGCTGGTTGCCACCCTCTCGCTCGCCGCGGCGTGCACCGGGAACCCGACCGGCCCGTTTCAGGAGAACCTGGACATCGCGGTATGCCACCAGTCGGCGGGACCGTTCTCAGCCGACGTAACGAATCCCTATTTCCCGCTGCCTGTGGGTGCCCGCTGGGTCCTGGAAGGGGTCGAGAACGGGACCGCGGTCAAGCTCGAGGTCACGGTACTGGCCCAGACGGAGCTGGTCGCGGGCATACCCACTCGGGTCATGGAGGAGCGTCACACCGAAGGTGGGACGCTGGCGGAAATCTCCCGGAACTTCTTTGTGCAAACCCAGGACGGCACCGTGTGCTACTTCGGTGAGGACGTGGACATCTACCAGGGTGGCGTGATCGTCGCGCACTCCGGCGCATGGCGCGCGGGCGTCGACGGTGCGGTTGCGGGGATCTTCATGCCCGCGTCGCCGGCGGCGGGGATGGCCTTCCGTCAGGAAGTCGCCCCCGGCGTGGCGGAGGACCGAGTCGTGATCAGCGATGTGAACGAATCGGTGACGGTCCCCTTCGGCACCTATAACCAGACGGTCGAGTTCAGGGAAACCACCCCACTCGAGCCAGGAGTGGTCTCCACCAAGGTGTACGCCCGGACGGTCGGTCTGGTCGTGGACGACGTGGTTCGGTTGATTAGCAAGACTCCGTAGCTATTCGCTATTGGCTATTCGCTATTGGCTATTAGCTGCGGGATATTGGTGCAGGGACGTGAAGCCCGCCACCAGCAGCCAATAGCCAATAGCTAATAGCAATAGCCGTGATTTACTCCCGCATCTACGCTATCGTGAGCCGCATTCCCCGAGGCCGGGTAGCCACCTACGGCCAAGTGGCGCGTCTGGCTGGCTCTCCGGGGCGCGCCCGGCAAGTTGGATATGCCATGCATGCGTTGCCAGCCGGCACGCGGGTGCCATGGCACCGGGTCATCAATGCCCAGGGCCGGGTCAGCCGCCGCCGGGTACCGGGGAACGAGATCACTCAACGGATTCTGCTTGAGGCGGAAGGGATTCGATTCACCGCCAGCGGAAAGATCCCGTTGGAGCGATTCGGATGGAACGGAGTCCGGCGGGGTTAGCGCCGTTTCCGGGTTCGCTTCGCGTTCCGGGCTACCGCCACGGCCTTCTCCACCCACCACCGGAGCTCGTCCGGCTCCTCCACCACGCCGTCGGGCAGCCGGTAGTACTGCATCACCTCGCCGCCCTCGCCGAAGGGCCGGAACGGGCCCATCCCGCGGGCCTCGAAGTCTCCCCGATTGCTATCGTCCACCTTGAGGTAGAGGATGTCGTCGTCCACCAGAGCGAAGAAACAGTCGCCCGAATAGATCCCCAGTCCCCCGAACATCGCCCGGCCTCGCACGTTGGCCGTAACCCGGCCGAGCTGGTCGAGCACGAAGTCGCGATAGGAAGGCGTGACCGGCACGGCTCAGACCACCGCTCTTCGCTTGAGCCGGTCGTACAGCGCCACGACTGCCCGTGCCGCCCCGTCGGGCAGGACATCCAATACGACCACACCGCGCGACCGAAGATCCGCGAGCGCCGCGGATCGTGCTTCGAGCAGCTCCTCCGCGGCGGCCCGCTCGAACGCCAGATCGTCGCCTCCGGGCCGAGTCGCAGCGAGCCGTTCGATCGCCGGATCACGAAGCGTCACGGCCACGGGAAGATGCCGCGGCCGCAGGCTGCCGGCATGTCCGAGGAGCGCGTCACTCGCCGTCCGGTCGATCACATCGGTGAAGAACACCGTGAGCGCCCGTTTCCGGCTTCGTGCCGCCAGGTAGGCGAACGCGGCAGGATAGTCGGGCTCGACCAGCCGCCCTTCGATGCCGGCGAGTGCATCGAGCACCTGGCGAAGTACCCGCCGGCCCCGGGCCGGTGGCACGTACGAGAGAATCTCATCGGCGAACACCAGCAGCCCCACATTGTCGTCGTGCCCGGCCGCGGCGTGGGCCAGCTCGAGTGCGGCATCGATGGCGTGCTCGAGACGGGGTCTCCCCTCGGTTTCAGCGGTCAGCATGCGGCCCGCATCGATCGCGATGAGGACATGCTGGCGCCGTTCGACTTCATATTGCCGGGCCATCCACTTCCCTCGCCGCGCGGTTGCCTTCCAGTCGATCGAGCGGGTGTCTTCGCCCGGCACCCACTCCTTGAGGCTCTCGAACAACCGGCCCTCGCCGAGCCGGCGCAGGTTCCGTAGCCCGGCCTCACGACGCCGCTGGCTCTGAGAGGGCAGCGCCCGCAGGGCCGCGGTCCGGAGGTTGGGATAAACGACGACCGACCACGGCAGCTCTCGCCTGCCCTGCCGCCAGCAGAGGCCCAATGGCCCCAGCGCGCGAAGGAACAGCCGCCCCCCCCCCCCCCGGGCCTTCCCGCGCCGCTTCGGCGAGTACACGATCGCTTCGGCTCGTGACTCCCGGGGCCGAAGCACGAGGAGCCGGTGCGGTGGGGACTCCAGGAGGCCGGGCGTGTCCTCGCGCACTCGCAGTGAGAGGCGCCGCCGCAGCGGATTGGTCCACCGATAGGTCACCGGCAAAGGCCGACCGACCGAAAACGCCGGCGGGGCTTCTCTCGCCACTGGGAAGGCGGCAAGGTCGAGGCGCGCCACCAGCCACGCATCCAGCACGAACGCCAGCACCCATGCTGCGTCCGCCAGGAACAGAAGCGACCCGGCAACCGGAACCAGAAAGGAAAGCGGGGCGAGGATCGCCAGGGCTCCGGCCCCCGCGTACCACCGGCGGGATGGAAGGATCATGCCCGCGGGGCTTCGACTCGGTCGATGAGCGTGGCGAGCGCCGCGTCGGCCGTCACGCCTTCGAGCTCGAGTTCCGGTGCCAGGATGACCCGGTGACGAAGCACTGCGGGCGCGAGTTCCTTGACGTCATCCGGAATCACGTAGTCCCGCCCATCCAGCAGCGCCGCCGCCTGTGCCAGCTTGAGAAGCGCGACGCTGGCTCTGGGGGAAGCGCCGAGGGTCAGGACCGGAGCACCCCGGGTCGTCCGCACGATGGCGGTGACATACTGCACCAACGCCGACTCAACCCTAACCCGCTTCGCTCCCTCCCGGAGCCGGGCCAGTCCACCTGCATCCAGCACCGGCGTGATCCCGAAGCTCGCCGATTCGGCCGCGTCGAAGCCGGTGAGCACCTGCTCCAGAATCCCTCCCTCGGTCGCCGCATCCGGATAGCCGATCGTGCTCTTGAGCAGAAACCGGTCCAGCTCCGCCTCCGGCAGGGGATAGGTGCCTTCGAACTCGATCGGGTTCTGGGTGGCGAAGACCGTGAAGCTCGGCGCCATGGGATACCGCGTCCCGTCCACCGTCACGCCGCGTTCCTCCATCGCCTCGAGCAGTGCGGCCTGCGTCTTCGCGGGAGCCCGGTTGATCTCGTCGGCGAGCACGAGGTCGGCAAACAACGGGCCGGCCCGAAAGGTGAACTCGCCCAGGCCGGACAGAACGTTGACGCCGGTGATGTCCGAGGGCATGAGATCCGGGGTGAACTGAATCCGGCGAAACTCGAGCGACATCGCCCGGCTGAGCGCACGAACCAGGAGGGTCTTGGCGGTACCGGGAGGTCCTTCGAGCAGCACATGCCCGCGGGCGATCAGGGCCAGCAGCGCTTCCCGCAGCACCGGCTCCTGGCCGAGAACGACTCGACGGATCTCCCCGAGGACCCGGCCGGCCGACTCCGCAAAGGACCGGACCTCCTCCGGTGTCAGTGGGAGGGGGGGGGGCGCAGTTCCTGCCACAGATCCTCCACAGCATTGGCGGCCCGGCGCACGCTCGAAGCGGGCTGCCCGGACCTCGTGAGAGTACGGAGCGTGTCGAGGGCCTCGCGGGCCTGCGGCGAGAGCGCCTGCGATGGCAGGCCCTCGAGCCAGACTTTCCACTCGGAGCGAACCGGCATCCCCGGCCCGAGCAGCCGTCGCCGAAGCCCTCGGACCATCGCTCCGATGGCCTCGTCGTGCCCCCGGGCCGCCGAGAGCGCCACCGCCAGCGCTCGGACGTGCTCGAGCGGCGAGCGGCGGGTGCGGGTTATGCCCGCCCGGGCCGGCCCGAATCGTACCGCGCTGAAGAGCAGTCCCACCATCCCGACCGCGGCAAGCTGCCAGGCCAACCATCCCCACGGAGATCGCCGGCTCCACTCGAGCGCGGCGCCCGCGAGCGACCCCGAAGCTCCAAAGAAATGATGGTACTCCTCAAACAGGACCCGGTTGTATCCGTCCGCGATGAGCGAGAGAACGAAGGGGCCCGCCGTCGTCTGCCGCAGGGCCCGATTCCGGATGAGATCCACATCCCCGATCAGAAAGACCCGACGCACTCCTCCCGAAACACGTACCTCGACGGCTCCCGCCTCTCCGCCGGGCGTGACCAGGAGCCGCCGTTCCTCCTGGACCTCCGGAACATCGCACCCAAACGGACCCCAGTCGGAAACCCGGGTCGAATCGACTGACCGCTGTTCGAATGTCCGCACCAGCACGTGCCGAATCGCCGGATCGTCGGGTCGCGGAGACGTGCCAGGACGGACGACCGGCACCGGCTCGGCGAACCGCCGGTCGACTCGGTAGCCAAAGCATCGCATCAACGGCTCTGCGCTCGGCCCCGCGAGGAGAAGATCGGCTCGCAGGGCAAATCGGAGCACCACAGACCGGTCCGATGGAGAAAGCGGAGCGGTCGGATCCAGGATGACGAGCAGCTCGGGCTCGCCCGGAGAGAGAGGCAGCGAATCAAGCCCGATCGACCGCTGCCGGAACCGCCGGACCGCCAGTCCCATCCGCTGCAGTGCCTCGAGCAACCCCCGCGATCCATCGGGTCCCGCCAGGAACGTCGAAGGGCGTCGATCCACCTCGGTCGGCTCGCCCGACGACCGCCCGAGCAACGCGGCGACCACCGCGGCCCCGATCAGAATCACCACGGCAATCGACGCTTCAGCCCGAGGCCGCATGGTTCTCCACTGCGTCCAGGCCGAGTCGTTTCCGCCAGGCGGCGAATTCACCGGGCCCGCATGGCCATCGCGCAAACGCATGGCCATACAACGTGCTCACGAGTTCGCGAAGCCGGGTCCGCTCCTCCGCCGGCAACGCCGGCTCGTTCAGGTACTCACGCGGGGTTTTCGCGGGATGAAACCGGAGCGCCCGGGAGGCATCCAGCGCCAGTACCAGGGCCAGAAAGTCGACTTGCATCGCCTCGACGAACCGTCCGTCGGCCGCAAGCCGATCGGCTTCCCGGAGATACCAAGCCCGATCCCGCCTGACGATCGCGGGGGCGGGCGGCCCGGCTTTCCCGGTCGCCGGACGAATCGTTCGCACCAGCACCCAGCCCGCATGGATCAGGATCACCACCAGCAGGGCGACGAGTGCCGCGAGCAGGACGCGAAACCCGATCGGGTTGTTGTCGCGGAGCTCGGCAAGCCACCGGGAAACCTCGACGAACCACTTCCGCACCACCGCAAGCGGGTCCGGTCGCTCGACCCACCGGTATGGAGGCCCCGCGAACACGCTGTCCAGAACCGCCCGCAGGGAATCCTGCGAGACCTGCTGCCAGGACTCCATCATGCCGGGAGGCTTTGGGCCGCGAGCAGCTCGAGATCGAAGCCTTCCTTGCGGATCCGAAGGTCGTAATAGAGCAACGTGAACACCGTGTACACATACGGATAGATCAGCACCTGAATCACTGCCGTGATGACTTCCGCCATCACCGACCCCGACACGCGCCCTGGCTCGAGCGTGCCCCAGATTGCAGCGATTGTGATCACCGGAACCATGAGCAGCAGAAACGCGAGCAACAACGCGCCAAAGACCTTCCCCCGGAATCCCAGGGTCAGCTCCCACGATCGCGCCATCGCCGCCGTCGCTCGGCGCGGCCGCTCCACCACCATCGCCACCGAGCTCAGGAGCAGGCCCGAGAGCAGAATGATGCCCGGCACCAGCAGGAGGATGAATCCGATCCCCACCAGGAGCCACGTCAGGAGCGAGATCACGATCAGGCGCAGGAGCAGCGGCACGGCGCGGGTCAGCGCAACGGCGGCGGAAATCCGCCGGCCGAGATATGCCTCCGAGACGATCTCCGTCGTCGCCGCGACCCCAAGGGAGCTCAGGATCGCGACCAGGAAGAGATAGCCGATGGTAAGCGGCCAGAGCGAGAACATCTGCCCCGAGGTTTCCAGGTAGATCCCGATGAGCGTCGGTAGGATGTGCACCGCGACGGCCACCACCACCAGGCTGAAGAACATGGAGCGGTAGAGCCCGAACGACACGTCGAGCACTTCGCCGAGGGAGAGCGGACGGAGAGGGGGAGGCACGGGCGCGGTCACGGCATCGAGCTCCGAATGAGGGGTACCCGCGATTCCCGAAGCCCCTACATTAGCCGGAAGGAGGAATCCCGGCACCCCCAGGCCCATGCCCAAACCCGAGCGACTGGACTACCGGCAGCACCTCGAGGTCGAAACTCCCGAGCACGTCGTCCTCGACTACGAGATCGCCGGGATCGGGAGCCGGACGCTGGCGGCGGCGCTCGACTGGCTCATCCTCGCGGCCCTGGCCCTGATCTCCGTGCTCGCGCTGGGCCTCTGGCGGGAGATCGCCGGCTGGCTGGCGGCGATCCAGATCCTGGTCCTGTACGCGCTCGTCTGGGGATACTTCACCTGCTTTGAAGGGTTGCTGCGCGGCCGCACCCCGGGAAAACGATGGATGGGGACCCGGGTTATCCGGGATACCGGTCACCCCGTCACCTTCACGGAGGCGGCCGCGCGGAATCTCCTCCTCCCCCTCGACCTGTTCGCCCTGCTCGGTGTGTTCCTGATCGCCATTCACCCGAGAGCCAAGCGCTTGGGAGACCTGGTGGCCGGAACCGTCGTCGTGCGGGATCACCCGGTGGTTCGAGCCGCCGCCCTGCAGCCCCAGGCTACAAGTGATGTGGCGCCGGCCGCCGCGCCCGAGTTGAGTGATCCGGAATTCCGGTTGTTGAGGGAGTTCGTCCAGCGAGCAGCGGATCTTCCTCAGGCCGCCCGGGTCCGGCACTCCCAAGTACTGGTTGCCAGGTTGGGGCCCCGCTACCCGGCCAGACCAGCCGAAGACATCGTGTTCTTGCGGGATCTGTACCAGGACGAGCTGGCCAGGAGGCAGGGCCGGTTCGGGGGAAGGGCTGGAAAGGCCGGCGCCGGACCAGCCGGTGGATCGGTCGTGGAGCGCATGGTTGCGAGAAAACAGCCGCGCTGGGGTGCGTTCCAGGCGATGACCGAGCGAGTGGCCCGTCACGGGCTCGATGCCCTGAGTGCAGGGGAGCTCCCCGACTTCGCGGCACGGTATCGCGAAGTCGCCGCTGACCTGGCCCGGGCCCGAACCTATCGAGCCGATCCAACCACGTTGGCCTGGCTCGAACGACTCGTGGCGACCGGTCACAATGCGCTCTATCGCGACGACCGCCGGACCTGGCGCCGGGTGTGGGCGTTCATATCCCGGGATTGTCCGGCAGCGGTAGTCGGTGCGTCCCGGTACGTCTTCCTCGCGGCGGCATTGTTCCTAATCCCCGCCCTTGCCGGCTATGCGGTCCTCCGGAGCCGGCCCGACCTCGCTCCCGAGCTGCTCCCCGACGTCGTCCTGGAGCGAGCCGAAGCGGGAGGACTGAGGCAGTCGGCAGGTCAGGGCTACGTGGTGAGCTCCGCGCAGGAGCGCCCGCTCGTCGCCTCCATGATCATCAGCAACAACGTGCGAGTCGCATTTCTCTGCTTTGCCGGAGGAATCGCCTTCGGGGTTGGCTCTCTCGTCCTGCTCGCCTTCAATGGCCTGTTCCTCGGAGCCATATCGGGGCACTTCGCCAACGCCGGCCTACTTGGTTACCTGTGTACGTTCGTTGTCGGGCATGGGGTGCTGGAACTCTTCGCCATCTGGGTGGCAGGGGCGGCGGGGTTTCTGCTCGGCCGGTCGCTGATTGCACCGGGCGAGTTGACGCGCAGAGATGCGCTGGTTCTCTCCGGGCGGAGGGCGATCCGGATGATCGGGGTCGTGGTCGTAATGCTGGTGATTGCCGGCGTGATCGAGGGGTTCGTCTCGGCGAGCCAATGGCCCCTCTCGGCCCGGGTTGGAGCGAGCGGCGGAAGCGTGGTTTTTCTGATGTTGTATCTCTGGAATGGCTCGAGGAGGATTGCTTGAAGGGTGCGCCTGATGGAACTGGCGGAAGCCAGTGGCGCCAGATGGGTCAGGGGATTCCCTGCAACGCTCCCCGCATGGCGCGGTAGGCCGGTTTTGGCTGGTAGTTAGCGTCGAACGGCAACGCCCTTCCAAACCCGGGAAAGTAGGCGGGAATCCAGGAGTCCTTGTCGCTGAATCCCCAGGTGGTGACCCCTCGGCACCACGCGTTCTCCCGGCATGCCGCCACGACGTCGTAGTAAATCGCAGCCTGTTTGTGAAGATCCTCCGGCGGCCCCTCATCCGGAATGCGCACGTCCAGCTCGCTGAATCGCACCTCGAACCCGCTCGGATTTCCGCCCCCCCCGGCCCGGCTGAAGAAAGCCACGGTCTCGCCGAGCTGGACCCGCGAAGGCGCGTTGAGGCCGAAGTGGCCCTGAAGCCCGATGCCGTGAATCGGGATCCCCGCGTCGCGAAGCCGCACCGCGAGGGCCCGCACCCGGTTCATCTTGGTCGCGTCGTTGAGCGGGTCTTCGATAGCGAAGTCATTGAGATAGAGCTTGGCATTGGGGTCGGCTCGCGCTGCCCAGGCGAAAGCCGAATCGATGACGTCGGGCCCGATGATCTGAATCCAGAACGAATTCCGGAGCCCGTTGGAGGTTGCAGTGCCGTCCCCTGACTCCGCCACGACCTCGTTTGCGACATCCCAGCTTTCGATCCGGCCGCGGTAGCGACCCACCACCGTCTCCACGTGGCTCTTGAGCGCCGCCAGCAGGGTCGCCCGGGTCCAGGTCCCGCCGGTGATCCAAGCAGGTTGCTGCTCATGCCATAGGAGCGTATGGCCGTGAACCGCCATGCCGTTCTGCTCAGCGAACGCGACCAGCGCATCTGCTGCGGCAAAGGCGTATGAGTCGGGCCCGGGATGAATCGCCTCGAACTTCAACACGTTCTCCGCGACAACCGCGTTGAATTCAGTGGAGAGGACTTCCCGATAGCGCGGATCTGGTCTCGAAAGCTGGTCCGGGTTAACCGCGGCCCCAACCCGGAACGTGCCTCGGGCCAGATCTCGGAGCGTATACTCGGGACGCATGATCGCGTAGGTGCCGAGCGAATCCAGAGCGCCGGAAACCGGCTGGTCCGCCTGGTCAGCCGCTTCGAGCGGCCGCCAGGTCCCGGCCACCAGGCGGCCGAGCCTGAGCCCGGGCACGAGGTTGCTCGCGACGCCGCCCGGATACCGGAGCGCCAGGATTGCCCGGCTGGCAAACTCGGTGCTCAAGGGGCTCAGAGTGATGGCGGTGTTGAGGAGGACCCGCGGGTCCGTCGGCACCCCGGTCGCCCGGGAAACTCGGATGGCGGTTCCCGCAACCAGGGCGCCGGGCGGGACCTTCAGCCTGACATCCCCGTTCACCGCGGAAACGCTTCCCCCGGAAGGACCGATGAATCCGCCCTCGGCTACGGTTAGGACTGCATGGGCGCTCTTTCCTTCCGAGGTGGCGGTGATCTGTGCGACGCCAACACTCGCGGCGGTGACCAGACCGGTCCCACTGACGCTTGCCACCGCCGGTGCCGATGAGGTCCAGACGATGATCCTGCCGGTCAGCTCGTTGCCGTGAGCGTCCCGGAGGGTCGAGGTAACCTGCATGGTCTCTGCCGGGACCAGGGTGTCGGCCTCGGCGGACAGGGTGATCGAGGCCACTGCGATCGGCCCTTGCGGGGGCGGCGGTGGAGGTGGCTCAGGCGGAGGCGGCGAGATCGGGGCGACGGTGATCGTGGCGCCTGCGCTCACGCTCTGGAACCAAACCGTCTGCAAACTCACCGCCACTGTGGTCAAGCCCGGGCTCAGCGCGGTGACGAGAGCGGTGCCACCAGTGTCAGGGGCGACGCTCGCTATGGTGGGTACGCTGGAAACCCAGGATCCTTCGAGCCCGGGCAGGGCCATGCCGTTTTCATCCAGGAACGTGGAGCTCAAGCGCCAGTTCTGACCGAGCATGAGCGAGACGTGAGGCGGGTTAACCCGCGCGACAACGGCATCGCTGGGAACGGGTTGGAACCCAATGCCATAGCGGTCGAGGGAAGTGATTTGCACAGAGGTGGTTCGAGTCGTCAGGACTGTGGTGCTTCGGCTGCGAAGCCCGGCCCAGGCTTGGCTCTGCCACTGCCGGATCCGGTAGAGCAATGGATTGGAGCCTGGGGGCTCCGACCCAGCCCGGTACCTGATCCACATGGTGACAGGATGATGGAATTGGGTACCGGCGGGACCGAACTCATAGGTGGTGCCCGGGACGATGGCGCTGCCAGCGGGCTCTGTTACCGACATGACGGTGATTGCCGTGGGCGACTCGAGAGCCCCGGCGGGAACCTCGAGCACTACGTCTCCCGCGGCGGCAGTGACCAGTCCACCGGCGGGAGTGACCCACCCACCGTCGAGGACGGTCATGGTGGCGGAGGAACTGCGGCCCTCGGAGGTCGCGGTGATGGTGGCCACCCCGACTCCTACCCCGGTGACCAGCCCACTCGGCGTTACAGTGGCGACGGCATGCGCCGAGGTGGACCAATCGATGCTCCGCAAGGCAAGGGGATGGCCCAGGGCATCTCGGGTTGTGGCGCTGAGCTGAAGCGGTTCTCCGGGGACCAGGCTGGCCTCGCCTGTCGAAAGGGTGACTGCCGCGACCGGCGCCAAGATGACAGTGACAGTGACGTGTCCGGTCGTCCCCTCGCTTGTTGCGCTGATCTGGGCTTCTCCGGGAGACACCGCAGTAAGGACACCGGTGGCTGAAACGCTCGCTACGGTCTCTGCGGAAGAACTCCAGGTCACCACGCGTCCGGTGAGTTGGCTCCCTTCGTTGTCAAGGAGCACGGCGATCAGCTGGTGGGTGGTACCGGTCACCAGGCTCAGAAGTGGTCCAGAGGTCACCCGGACCGACGCTACGGGAATCGTATGGGGCGAGGATACTGTGGACTCGGGCGGCGGAGCGGGCGCTGGCGGGGTTGGGCTGGTGGCTCCAACGCACGCGGTTGCCAGGCTGGCGAAAAGCAGGGGCGTTCGGCTCCGATGCATGGTTCAGTATCACCGACTCCAGGCCCGGCGTCTAGACTAGGTCACCGATACCAAGATGGCCCGCCGAGGGCGATCGCGATCACGACGATGCTGATGGTAAGGGAGGAACACCACCGCGCCGAGCTCATCGGCGATCCGGCGCAGCTTGCGAAGATTCCCCGGGGGTCTTTCGGAAGGATGGGTGCCGCGTTCATCCCTGAACAATAGCCCGGCGGCTTACTCGAATCCGGTGAGGAACTCCTCGACGGCCGCAAGCACCGAAGAGCGGCTCAGGTTGGGATACTTCGCGTACGCCGAGTTAGGGACTTGCCGGACCAACTCGAGAAACTCGCGCGGATCGACCAGATCACGCCGCACGAATTGCTCGGCGTCCAGCAGATCCTTTCGGAAGCCGCGAACAATCTTGGACAGGAGCTGGGCGTAAGGATCGTAGTGATAGAAGTCCACCAGACCCACCCGTTCCACGAAGCGGTGCCGGTCGGCGCTGCCCGCGAGCGCGGGAACGAACTGCTCCGGCCGGGCGAACTCGATATTGAGCTGGAGTCGTTCCTTGATCCCCTGCACATCCCGGAAGACCTCCTCGCGCTCGGAGTAGAGATCGGCGTCGATCGTCGCAGCCCGCCATCCCTCCAGCACCGCGGTCCCTCCTCCAACGATGTAGACCCGATACTGCTCGCCGGGCGGCGCGGTTCGGGCCAGCTCCCGCATCAGCTCACGCATCAGCGGGGCCGAGAGCTCACGTCGCACGATGGCGCCGATCAATGCGCGCGAGCCGGCACGCGTCCGCGAACGAAACGAGCTGGCGAAGCCAGGCGGAATAGCGGGCATGGGCCAGATCGCCATCGGTTTGGGAGAGGAGCTGGAACAGGCGGCGTTCCGGGTCGTCGAGTTCCTGGCCGACCGGGATGCCTTCCCGCCGGAGCCTCGGTGCCGCGACGGACACCGCCAGGCTCTCCGGTGTTGTTCGTCCGGAGACCAGGTCGGCCAGGCCGGCATCGATCGCCCGGCCGCCCGGCAGGCCCAGACGCTCGAAGCTGGTCGTGCCGAACCGGTGCCGAATCCAGCGCACCGTCGCGGCGCGGCTGGCCACGGTCCGGCGGGTCTCGGGCGTCATCCGGTCCGCACGACGCCGGCCGCCCGACCTTCCGTATCTGCGGAAGCGTTCGCGGACCTCCTCGGGGAG
>Ga0187893_10009279_pt1 | contig 15161 bp, 8 predicted proteins | sample MA1701074metaG_FD_139574 | JGI IMG/M metagenome (GOLD analysis project Ga0187893, IMG submission 139574) | White microbial mat communities from a basaltic lava cave in the Kipuka Kanohina Cave System on the Island of Hawaii, USA - MA170107-4 metaG ... | reverse complement strand
TTGCGGTCGCGGGGATACACGAGAAAGTAGAAGCCACCGTCATCGTCCTGCATCTTCGCGAGGAAATCGGCTTCCCATTTCGCTTCCTGCAACAGGTCACTTTTGCCATCGCCGCTTTCGGGCAGGCCGAGGTTGTCGAGTTGACCGACGCCGGGCAAAGCGTCCGCCGCGAAGACGATCGCGTGAAGCAGCGCGGCGCTGTTGAGGGTGTATTTGCTGTAGTCACCGGCATCGTGATGGCCGCCGGAGACATCCACTTTGCCCTGCTTCACAAATGGATAGAGGCCGGCCTCGAAATCCTTAAGCTGCCGCGCGACGTGACGCGGATTATTGGTGCAGTCGGTTGTGACCTCCGTCAGAAATTCCAGGGTATTCGTGAAGCGCGCGTTCGGCACTTCAGCGGGCGCCCCGTGGCAAAGCCCGTGAACAAACCGGGTGAACGGCAGCGCGTTGCTTGTGCCGCAACGCTGGTGGTAAAGACCCAGAGCGTAGGTGCGGGCCATGGCGGCAGCGGCGCCGTCGTCGATGAAAAAAGGAAATGAAGCGCCCAGGTCCGGAACAACGAGCCGATACTCGCCCGGCGTTTTGAACTCCGTGAAGTCCGCAGCCAGGACTTTCTGATACGGCGGCGGTTTGTATTCGTAGCCGATGTCGCGGCGGGGCCTGAGTTTGCCGTGAAAAACCGGCGAGCCAGTGCGAGTATCGATCAATTTGAAACCGCCCGCCGCCGGCACATCCATTTCACCACGGCTGCCGAGGAAATAACCGACCATCGCCGTCTTGGGGAAGGCGGGAACGTAGCCGGCCTGATTGACATGGATTACTGGACTGAACCGGAGCGGCGCCATCGTGGCGCTGAATTGGAGGTTCGTGGACCAGAGGTTTGCAGCGGGGTTCAGCGCCTCGACGAGTTGGCCTTCGGCGATGGGCCGGGCCAGTTGCAGATAGAGGTAGTTCCCCAGCCGAAGATCACGTTTGGCAAGCGGCGCATAGAGCACGCGGCGCTTGAAGCCAACGGCTTTTACCGGAATGCTCTGCCCGCCCGCGCGCACGGCGAAGTCCGACGTCTTTGGCAGGCGCATCCGCCCCGTGTCATCGACGAAATCCCATTGACTGACTCTGGCCGGGTCGGGCGCTTTCGCGGCAACCAAGGTCAATTCCAACACGTCCGCGGACAGAATGCGCAGTTGATAGCTGCCCGGCGGCGGCAATGCCAGCGGGTGATCGTCCGACAACCGCTCTTGGCCGACCACGCTGCCGGCGAGCAGCAGGGCGCAACCCAGTTGGAGAGCCGGGAATGGGGTCGCACCCGCAGCCTTGAATCTTGAATTGAAAAAAGGGTAGAAAGTCAGCCAGTCAAAAAGTCTGGGCCCGAGCCTGGCGCCATTTGATGCAACCATGAAGCTATTGGACCCTTTTCGCGTTCACCCAAAGATAGGGCATTCACCTACTATGCGCCGCCGGTCTATACCCCACACTCGACCCAAAGTTTTGAAACGTGAACAAACGAACTGTCAAAGTGCCTGCGGAGGAATCAATGAAACGCAAAAATAGAAATGATGACCTGGCCGTGCCCTCAACGTTGAGAGCTAATCCCTTTATGGGCGAGATCGGCCAATCCGGCGGGGAAACCGGCGCGGCCATGCTGCGCGAACTGGTGTCGCACTTGCGGCAGAACCGGACCCAGCTCCGCGAGGAGTGGGCGCGACGCATCACCGACGCGCAGTTGCTCACCGCCATGAGCCAGGAGGAAATCTTCTCCGAAGCCACGTCGGTGTACGACAACTACGTGGAAGTGCTGGAGACGGGCAGCGTGGAAGCGCTCCAGGCCTACGCGCGCAACCTGTCCGAGCGCATCATCCCGCGCGGCGTCGAAACGCACGAAGTGCTGGGCATCGTGCTGCTGCTGCGCGACGTGCTGGCCCGTTCGCTGTTCAAGAAATACCAGGCCGATTTCGAATTGCTCAACCAGGTGCTCGACGCCTACGAGCCGGCCGCCAACCGGATCGCGAACACCGTGGGCGTGAGTTTTGTCCAGGAACGCGAACGCATCATCCGACAGCAGCAGGAGGCCATCCGCGAGTTGTCCACGCCTGTGTTGCAGGTGCGCGAGCGTCTGCTGATTCTTCCGATCATCGGCGTGATCGATTCGCAGCGCGCGCGGCAGTTGACCGAGCAGTTGCTGCGCGGCATCCGCAACAACCGCGCGAAGGTCGTCGTCGTGGACATCACCGGTGTGCCGACGATTGACTCGACGGTGGCGAACCATCTGGTGCAAACGGTGGAAGCCTCGCGGCTGATGGGCGCCAGCGTCATCATCACGGGCCTTTCTTCAGAAATCGCGCAAACGCTCGTCACCATTGGCGTGGACTTGAGCAAGATGAACGCGGTCGGCGACCTGCAAGGCGGCATCGAAGAAGCCGAGCGACTGTTGGGCTACAAGGTCATGCTCATGGGCGAAGCGATTCCGACGGAACAAAAGGACTGATTTCGAATGCACGTTCCCGTCCTCAAGCAGGGTGACTACCTGATTGCGAGCGTCCAGTCCGTGCTGTCGGACGCGGACCTGCTGCAATTGCGGGATGACCTCGCGGATCGGGTCGGCCAGTATCGATCCCGCGGCGTCATCGTCGATGTGACGGTGCTGGACGTCATTGATTCCTTTGCCACACGCACGCTGCGCGCCATTGCGCATATGTTGAAACTGCGCGGGGCGGAAACGGTGATTGTCGGCATCCAGCCCGATGTGGCCTTTGCAATGGTGCAATTGGGGTTAACCTTGGAAGGAGTCGGCACGGCCCTGGATCTCGAGGAGGGGCTTGCTTACCTGGACCGTCCGGCCAAGAGAAACCTGCAGCATGGAAAGTGAAACACGAGTCCCAATCAGTTCGGCCACGGACATCGTAATGGCGCGTCAGAAGGCCCGTACCCTGGCGACCGAACTGGGCTTCGTAGGGTCGGACCTGACCCTCATCGCCACCGCCATTTCCGAGGTGGCGCGCAACATCGTGGACCACGCGAAGGAAGGGGAAATCCTTTTGGCGCCAACCAATCACGGCAGCAAGCGCGGCATCTCCATTACGGCGCATGACGAAGGCCCCGGCATTCGCGATGTGACCCAGGCCATGCAATATGGCTTCTCCACGCGCAAAGGACTGGGCGTGGGTCTGCCCGGCGCGAAATGGCTGATGGACGAATTTTATATCTATTCCAAAATTGGCAAGGGAACCACGGTCACGATGAAAAAGTGGTTGAGATGAAATGAGCGCCCGCATGGATCGGCAAAAAGCACTGCTGGACTGGAGCGTCGCCGCCCGGCCCCTGTCGGGCGAGTCGGTTTGCGGCGATCTGCACCTCGTCAAGCGGTTCAAGCACGGCGCTCTCCTGGCGGTCGTTGATGGCGTCGGGCATGGCGAAGAGGCGGTTTCGGCGGCACAGATTGCTGTCGCTCTCCTCGAAAAAAACGCGGAGGATTCTACCATTGCGCTCGTCAAATCATGCCATCTGGCCCTCGCCAGCACTCGCGGAGTCGTCATGACCCTCGCTTCACTGAATGAACAGACCAATAAACTGACCTGGCTGGGCGTCGGCAACGTCGAAGCCCGCCTGCTGCGGGCCGCGCCCGCCGGTCAGCTCCCTTCCGAAAGCGTGCTCCTCCGCGGCGGGTTGGTGGGATACCACCTGCCGGAGCTTCAGTTTGGCGTCGTGGACATCCGCCCGGGCGACTTGCTGATCTTTGCCACGGATGGGATTCATCCGGATTTCGATCACCGCGTTAACCGGACCGAGTCTTCGAAACAAATTGCCGATGGAATCATGAGCCAGCACTTCAAAGGAACGGATGATGCGCTCGTGCTCGTGGCGCGTTACCTGGGGAGGCAGCCATGAGTAGCCGCTCTCTTCGCGAATTTGAGCGGCGTTATGCGACGACGTTGCGGCGGTTCCTGGCGAACGAGGCCGAAGCCCTTCTCGAAGAGGCCTACGAACTCGGCCGCACCGCGATTGCCAGAAGTTCAGGTGTTCTGGACATGGCCCGCGTTCATCAACAGGCCATTCAGGAATTGCTGCGGCAGGAGTCTCCGGCGCACAAGCAAGGCTGGGCGTTAAAAGCAGCGGAGACATTCTTTCTGGAGTCACTCTCACCGTTCGAAGCCACGCATCGCGGCTTTCGCGAAACCAACCTCAAGCTGCAGCAACTCATCGCCACGCTGGAAAAGCGCAACCTGGACCTGGCCGAAGCCAACCGGGAGTTGGAAGTGGAGATCGGACAGCGCAAGCGCACGGAAAAAGCGCTTCGCAAAAGTGAAGAACATTTCCGCGAGTTGTTCAACGAGGCCCGCCGCATGGAGGAAAATCTCCGCAGCCTTTCAAACCAAATCCTGCACGCCCAGGAGGAAGAGCGCAAACGCATCAGCCGCGAACTGCACGATGAAGTCGGCCAGGCCCTCACCGCCGTCAGTGTCACCTTGGCGACCCTCAAGAATGATCGCACGGACAGCCTGTCGTTGATTGGCCGGAAAATCGGCGATGCCCAGCAGTTGCTCCAGCAATCCATGGAAGCGGTGCATGGTTTTGCCCGCGAGTTGCGCCCGACGATTCTGGATGAACTCGGCCTGGTGCCGGCGCTTCGTTCCTGTCTTAAGGCCTTCGCGGAGCGCACCGGATTGATCGTGCGCCTGCGCGCCAATCCCGTGGCGGAACAATTGAACAGCGAACAAAAGACGGTGCTGTTTCGCGTGGCCCAGGAAAGCCTGACCAATGTGGCCAAGCACGCCGAAGCCAGCCGTGTCGAGGTCTTGATTCGCAAACTGGGGGACGGCATCCGGATGGACGTGGCGGACAACGGCAAGTCATTTCGCGACAACCCGCGGCAGCGGGCCAAAGGCAAGAAGCGGCTCGGACTGCTGGGAATGCAGGAGCGCGTGCGCCTGGTCAACGGTACGTTTGCCGTGAAGCCCGATCCCGGCCGCGGCACCACCATTCGCGTGGTGATCCCTTTCAAGTCCCTTAGCGCCCTCTTGCTTTCAAAACAAATTCGGGATGGCGGCCACCGAAGGCTCTCCTTGAACGGACGCAAATCACATATAGCCGACGGCTAAACCCAGAAAGGAACATTATGGAAAAAATAAAAGTACTACTCGTTGATGACCACACTGTGGTCCGGCAGGGCCTGCGCGTCCTGCTCGAAGTTGAACCGGACATTACCATCGTGGGCGAAGCCGAGACCGGCCGTCAGGCCGTGCAACTCGTCCGAAAACTTTCGCCGGATGTCATCGTGATGGACATCGCCATGCCCAACCTCAACGGCCTCGAAGCCACCCGGCAAATCCTCAAAGAAACGCCTAACGCCAAAGTGCTTGTGCTCTCCTCCTACAGCGATGACGAGTATGTGCATCAACTGACCGAAGCCGGCGCGGCGGGCTATCTGCTGAAACAAACCGCCGCCACCGAGTTGATCAAGGCCATCCGCGAAGCCCGCAAAGGCAACGCCTTCTTCAGCCCGTCGATCTCGAAGCGGTTGCTGGACCATTATCGGGAGGCGTTTCTCAAAGGCGTGCCTGTCAGGAAACGAACGGAATTGCTCACGTCGCGCGAAGCGGAAGTGTTGCAGTTGATCGCCGAGGGCAAGCCCAACAAACAGATCGCTTCCGACCTGTGCATCAGCATCAAGACCGTGGAGAAGCACCGCCAGCAACTCATGAACAAACTGAACATTCATGAAGTGGCGGGACTGACGCGCTACGCCATCGCTCGTGGCGTCATCGAAGCCAATCCAGCCTTGACTGGGTGACGGGCGGCGACTTGATGCGCCGTCAGTTGGTCTGCGACACGATGTAGAATCGGAGCGCCGACCCGCCGACGGTATTGTCGGTCCAGGAAGTTGATGTGCCAGTCGCGGTGATGGTGGAGTTCACGTGAGTCCAGGCTGCCTCGGTGAGCTTGTTCTTGTAGGAGACGCGATAGTTCTTGCCCACAATGCTGGGCCAGGTCAGCCGCATTCCGCCAGCCACCTTGCCAATGGACAGGGTGATGGATTGGCCAGCGCCTCCGCCTTGCGCGGAGGATTTGCCCGCGTAATCCCAAGTCGCACGCCCGCCGAAGAGCGAGAACCCCATGCCCTTCACCGTGCGGCCTTCGAGACCCACCTGGCTGGCGGGAACTTCCAGACGCACCCACTGACCGGCGGCCGGCAGGGCGCCCATGTGACGGCGGCTGGCCGTGCCGTTGTTGCCATAGGAAATCTGGTTCGCGCCCCAATACGCACGGTGTTCCCAGTTGCCGTCGTTCCACATGAGCATGATCTCACTCGGCACGTTGGCCGGATCGAGATAGACGTAGGCAAAGAGGGTGTCGCCCGCCGCGATGTCGAGCGTGGCGCTGGCATTGTCGAAGTAATGCTCGTGCAAACCGGCGCTGAGGGAGGATTGGTGCGCGACGCTGCCGTGATACGGCGCCGGGCTGCTCACCCAGTTCCACGAGTCGCCGCCGCCGGCATTGGGCGAAGCGCTTGTGGGCAATGCGTCGTCCACCCAGGCCACGGTAGGGCTGTTTGCGTAGAAGCTGTTCGTGGCGAACACGCGGCGGCCATCCGGCCATTGGATTTCAGCTTCCACCCACTGTGCGCCGTTGTTCTTCGGCGTGAAGGTAAACGTCGTGCCGAAGGCGGGTTCCTGATCGCGGCCTTCCCACAGAATGCGCGCGCCACTGAGGTTCAATCCGCCCGCTTGCAGCGAAATGGTCGTCGGCGCATCCACGGGCACAACGGTAGCCGGCGCGATGATTTGGGCGGTGCCCGAAGTCCAGGCCTGCGACTTCGCGGAAGTCTTCGAGGCCAACACGGCGAGCATCGCCAAAGCGCGCGCCTGGTTCAGATGCACGAACTCCGTGCGCACGTTGTAGCTGTCACCCCAACGGTCGTAGAGCGGGAAGAGCGGATTGGCCTGCTCGTCCTGCGGATAACACAGCGCCCGCAACTCGCTCTTGTAAGTGTCGAGATAGGCGAAGCCCGACTGGATGTTACCGAGCGGAATGCCGATGGGCGGCAGCACGCGGCGGTCGTTCTGCGCGTATTGATGCACAATCTCCCGCTGGCGCTTCCAGCCGAGGCCGGTGACGTAGCTGACGTTCACCGGATTGCAACCGGCTTCGTAGTTCATGTTCGCCACGACGACATCGAGATACTTTTGTTTCGGGTCCAGCAGGTAACCGATGGCGGCATCCGAGGCGTGATCGCTGGAGAAGAACCAGCCGGCGGTGTTCATGCGTTTGGTGGCCGCTGGGAAGCTGCTGCCGTAGGCGTTCTCATCAGACCAAGTGACCGCATCGTTGCCCGCGGCGAAAATCTGCGCTTCGCACTTGGCGAGGAATGCGGCATCAAGCTGCCCAGCCGACAGCCGGCCGGTCCGCGCCGCGAAAGCATAGCTGCGAATGGCGTTGCCGTAAGACTCCGACATGCGCCACCAACCCCAGCGCGTCGTGTTCGGATCCGCCGGGTCGAACCACTCCGTGAGCTTCTGGTGATACTGCGGTTCGCCCGTGGCGAGGAACATTTCGCACGCCGCCCACGCCAACTCGTCGTCGTGCATGTAATTGTCGCCGTAGTGCGTGATCTTTTGATATGCGCCGTCCTTGCCGTGGCGGTTGATGGCGTTGATCAGGAATTGCCAGCCCAGCCGGGCCTTCTGAAGATAAGCCGCCGCTTCCGCTGGATAACGCTGCTTGAAGCCGGGCGAAGACGCCGCTTGCGCCAGCGCCGCCACGGACGCTGCGGTGACCGCGGTGGTCTTCGGCCAAACCACCTGTGGATCGCCAGGGTCGGGCGTGACGTTGCTTTCGTAACGTCGGTCGCGCGGATAAACCAGGAAGTAGAACCCGCCGTCCGAGTCCTGCATCTTCGCGAGGAAGTCCGTTTCCCATTTCGCTGTCTCCAGCAAGTCACCGATGCCGTTGCCGCTTTCAGGCAGGCCGAGGTTGTCCAGCGCGCCCGCGCCCGGGATCGAGTCCACCATGAACGTCAGGTAGTGCGCGAGGTTGGCGCTGTTGATGGTGTACTTGCTGTAGTCACCCGCATCGTGATGGCCGCGCGACACATCAATCTTGCCCTTGTTCACGAACGGATAAAGCTGCGACGCCTCGTCCCGGAGCTGCGGCGCTGTGTGACGCGGGTTGTTCGCGTAGTCCGCGCTGACCTGCGCGATGATGCCCCAGGTGAATCCGAAAGCGGATTGCGGCGAAGGCACGTCGGCCCTGGCGTGGTGACAGACATCGTGAGTGAAGCGCGTATGGGGCAGGACGTTGTTCGTGCCGCAACGCTGGTGATAGAGGCCAAGCGCGTAGGCACGTGTAAACGCCATCGCCACGCCGTCATCAATCAGAAACGGATAGGACGCTCCCAGGCCGGGAACGACGAGCTGGTATTCGCCCGGCGTGGTGAAGCTGCTGAAGTCCGCGGCGACGACTCTCTGGTACGGCGCAGGCGAATAGGTATAGCCCACGTCGGGCCGCGCGGTGAGCGAACCCTGATGGACCTGCGCGCCGGTGTGGGCATCCACGAGCTTGAAAGTGGTCGCCGGCACGTCCATTTCGCCGAAGCTGCCGAGGTAGAAGCCGACCATCGCGCGCTTCTGGAACGTGGGCACGTAGCCTTCCTGGTTGACGTGAATCGCCGGGCTGAAGCGCAGCGGGTCGGCGGTGGCAATGAACTGCTTGCTCGCTGGCCAGAGCGCGCCGCTGGGGTTCTTCACTTCCACGGTCTGATTGTCTGTGATGGGCGCAGCCAGTTTCAGGTAGAGGCAATTCTCTATGCGCAGGTCGCGAACGTAGTTGGGCGCGTAGGCCGGGCGCCGCTTGAAGCCGACCGATTGCACGGTCACGGTCTGGCCGTTCACCTTCACCGCGAACTCCGATAGCGCCGGTGCTTGAAATTGATTGTTCGCATTCACGAAGTCCCAGTCGGTGACGCGCGCGGGATCGGCGGCTTTCGTGTTGATGCAAGTCAACTCCAGCACCGTCGGCGACAGGATGCGCAGCCCCGTGTCACCGGCTTTGGGCAAGGCGAGCGGCGGGAAATCTTCCATGGCCACTGGCGGCGGGTTCGTGGGGGGCGGCGTGACGCTGTCATTGTCCGCAATGGTTATCGTGGCGGTGGTCAGCGCGCCGAGCGTGTAAGCGGCGTTTTCAGCGAGAGTGAGGGTAACGGTCTCGGATGATTCGACAGTCGAGTCGTCCACCGGCGTGATTGTCACGGTCGCCGAGGCGGCGCCCGCGGGAATCGTCACGGATGTGCTCAGCGAATTGTAATCCGCCGCCCTGGCCGTGCCGCCGAAGGTGAGTTGCACTGGCAACGCCGCCGTCGTGAGGCCCGTGCGAGCGATAGAGAAAACGCCCGCGTCGCGGCCCGCTTCCGCGGCGTTCGCGTCCGTGGCGGTCACCGCCACCGTCGGCAATGCGGGCGGCGGCGCGGATTGCGTGGACTTACCGGAGTAATCCCAGGTCGCGCGGCCATCGAACAACGAGAAGCCCATGCCCGTGAGCGTCTGCCCTTCGAGGCCGACCTGGCTGGCGGGAACTTCCAGCCGCACCCACTGGCCGACCGGCGGCAGCGGACCCATGTAGCGGCGCCCGGCGGTCCCATCTGTGCCGTAAGAAATAAGGTTAGCGCCCCAATACGCGCGATGGTCCCAGTTGTCCGCGTTCCAGCACAGCATCACTTCGCGCGGCGGATTGGCTGGATCAAGATAGACGTAGGTGAAGAGCGTCTCGCCCGCGTTTACCGTGAGCGTGGCCGTGGCCCAATTAAAGTAATGCTCGTGCAGACCGGCGCCCAGGCTCGATTGATGCGCCAGCGAGCCGGAGAACGGAGCGGGATTGCTGCCGACCCAATTCCACGAATCACCACCGCTCGCGCCGGGGCCTGCGCCCGTCGGCAAGGCGTCCTCAACCCAAACCGTCGGGCTGCCGCCGCCACCGCCGCCAGCGTTGTTCACCGTCACCGCGATCGGCGACGCCGTGGTCTGGTTACCCGCGAGATCGCGCGCGACCGCCGTGAGCGTGTGCGACCCATTCCCTGCGGATGCGGCGTTCCAAGTCGCGCTGAACGGTGGGAGCAAATCCTCCGAGCCAAGATTCGCGCCATCGAGTTTGAACTGCACGCCGACGACGCCGAGATTGTCCGAGGCGTTGGCTGAAATCGTGACGGTTGCTCCGGAAACTGTCGCGCTATTCGCGGGCGCCGTAATTGAAACGAGCGGCGCGGTTGTGTCGGTCGGCGGGATAACGCCGCCCCCGCTGCCTGTCGTCCAGAAGGCGGCCTGGCTCGCATTTATATAGGTTCCGCTGCCTGACGTTTCGAGTTTGACTGCGCGCACCATGTAAGTATTGGCACCAGGAAGTGCGCCGGTATCGCTGAAGCTGTTGCCGGTGACGGGCGAAGTGGTCAGGCGTGTAAACGGCCCCAGCGGATTGGCTGAGCGATAAACGTGATAACCGGCCACTGTGTCCGGCGACGCCGTCCAGGTGAGATTGACGCTCGTGAGATTCGTCGTGCCGTTGAGCGCGCCCGCTGGCGCGACCGGATGCAGGCGCAATGTGGGGTCGCCCATCAACGCGATGAAAGTTGCGCCGGCGGGCGCGTTGGCCTGGTTTCGATAGAGTCCGCCGTTGCCGTTGTTCTGTGTGAGGCGCGCGGCGGCCCCGATGGTTTCACCCAGCGCCATCTGGTGAACAAACCAATGCGGCCGGCCTGACCACGCGCAAGCCAGGCCATAGGTCGAAGTTGCGAGAGGCGAGCGCAGGATGCTGTCTTCATGATCCCAGTCGCCATTCCAACTGCCGAAGAGGAAGGTGAACGCCGCGCGCACGTCGTTGTTCACGATTTCGACTGTGCTGCCGTCGTTGTACTGGCCGGCGTTGCCGAGGCCACCGACGGTCCAGTAACTGCCCGCGCCGCAGCCGTAGGCCCAGAGATAATCGTTGGCCGCGAGATGCGGAATCCACAGGCCCTTGGTGTCGTTGTAAAGCCGGTTCAGGTTCGTGACGTTCGACGCGCCAAACATCGGCGCGAAGCTGCGAAAACCGCTGGCCGCGAACGCCTCACCGTCCCGTGTGCCGAAGTAGTCGCCCACCAGCGCGCGTCGGCGCGGGTTGATGATTTTGTGGCGGAAGTTGTGGTCCTTGTTCAGGTAGCGCCGCAGCAGCTCCACTTCGCTCGGGAACGTCGCCGGCCCACCCCATGTCGCACGGCCCGGCATGCTCGACAAATCGACGCGGCCGACTTGCAGTTCCACAGCGGACGGAACCGTGGTCTGGTCGAACTTGCCGTCGCCGGGACGATTGCTCAAACGCGCCCGGTCGTTCGCGTCGGAATTCTGGGTCTGCGAGTAGTTCACGGAACTGTCCGTCCAGTTTCCGTCCATCTCGCCGTAGTAAACATCGGCCGGCCAGGCGCCGTAATGGTCGGAATGACCGTCGGCATCCTGCATGCCGGAATACGGCACGGGCACGCGCCCGAAAAGGAAGACTGCCTTCACGTTCGCCGGGTCAGCGTTGTAGTCGGCGCGGATGAGGTTCTTGACCGTTACGGGCGAATCAGTGCGCGACACTTCATGGCGCAAGACCGTCCAACCGTCGCCCGTGAGGTCTTGTTGCAGGCGGGTCAATTCAGTGGCCAGTGCCGTGGCATGGGTGTTATCGACAATGAGCACCACCTTGCCGCGATTCTCGACCAGTGGCGCGTTGATGCCGGCGAGAATGTAACCGTAGCCCGTGTAGCCTGAAGCGGCCTTGACGATTTGATATTCGTAGGCCGCGCCCGCCGAAACGTTCGAGTCCGTGTAGGTGGTGGCGCTGCCGGACAATGTGGTGCCCGCGCCCCATGAGGTTGCGCCGGGCGCCTTGCGGTAAACCGTGTAAGAGCTTGGAGTTCCCAGGCTATCCTGCGGCCACGTCAGGATAATCTGCGGCGGCGCCGTCTGGGCCGTCGCACTCACCTGCACGGCATATTCCCATGTAGGTTCGACCGCCCAACCGACCTGGACGGTGGATACCAACAATAAAAAGCCGAATACGGCACTTTGCAGTTTTTGCATCGTGCCGAAAGGGTAAGGTCGCAAGCCCCTGTAGCTATCTGGGCTTGCTCTGAATCCCCCGTCGGACTTACGGGACTATTGCGTGTAGGAATTTGACTGACAAAAACGGCGGCGAGCGCAGCGGGGATTGAGGAAAGTGTTCAACGAAGTCGCGGTTAACCCTCCCCTGCCCTGTTCTTAATCGTAATCCTCCCTGGCCCTGGGCAGACCGGAGTCAGATTACGATTAAGAGCAGGATTAGGATTAAGAACCGAAGGCGGCGTTCTATTACGCCGCCACCCACCGAGGAAACAAACTCTTCAGCGGATGTGACGGCGCATGATTCAACACCGCTCCGACAAGTCGGCAACGCCCCTGGCGCAACGTCTCCACCTGGGTCCGTGTGGCAGCGGCATCGGCCCGTCCGCTGTCGGTGATCCAGATCAGGTTCGTCAATTCCTCGGCGAGCAGGATGGACTGGGGTTCGGAAGCCGGCGGAAGGTTGACCAGGATGACGACGTTGTCAATGGTGCGCCAATGGTCCAGTGCCGCCTCCAATTGTTTGCGCCGTTCCACACTCCAGGACCAGTCCGGCAGCGAGATGTTCACCACCACCTGCGGATTCGGGCCAACCAGCCGGTGCGCCACGTCTCCCGGCGAGGCGAGCACGTTGGCCGTGACGGTCGCCGAATCCGACGAGACGCCCAGTTCGTTTCGCGAGCCATTGCCGAGGGAACCATTCGGGGAAGCGCTAATGGTCAGCACGCGGTAGCCGTGTTGACTGGCCGCCCGCGCGAACAGTTGAATCAACGTCGAGCGCCCCTCGCCATCGGAGGAGGAAATAATCCCACACACGAGGCCGCGGCTGGACGGTGAGCTTAACTTTGCTTGCAAAGCCGTCCACGTCTGGAAGGCCCACCGCTCGCGTGCCGCCTGGGACATCCTTCGCAGATTGCCGAGCGAGGCGATCACGGGAAGGCGCGTCACGCGGCGCACATCATCATCCGTCTTCAACCGCCGGCCCATTGCTTCGAACAACAACACGAGCGCCACCATCGCGATGATTCCTACAAGGGCGCCGAAGACACCCAGCGACGCCATTTTGATCTCCCGGCCATGCCTGGCCACGCTCTGCGACCGGGCTGGAATCAGCACTTGCAACTGGCCCGGAGGATTATCCACCAGATTTTGAAACAGGCGCTGACGGCCCGCCAACGGAAGACGGACCGCTTCAAACGAAGCCAGCCGGCTTCGCGCCACATCCAGATCCATTGTCCGTGGCGCAACACCGGCGGGCAAAAGATTGGTTGAGGAAGCCAGTTCAGTTTTTGACGAAGCATTGTCGGAGCCGGCGGCCTTCGCTTCGGCGGGCTTGTTTGTGACGCCAATAGCTGGCAAGGCGGCAAGGCTGTCCTCGAATTGAACTTCCAGACGGGCCAGTTTCATCCGCTGGGCTTTGACCAGGGGGCTGGCTTCGGTGTACTGGCTGAGCAGATTGGCCAATTCCAGTTGGGCCGTGCGCAACTGGTCCACCAGAATGGAGCGCGTGACCGTTGAGAGTGCGTCCACGGGCGTGGCTCCTTCCAGCGGAACAGGCTGGCTCGCTTCCAAGGCCGGCTGGCGCAGTTGTTCAGCCAGGCGCGCTTGCTGATCGGTTTGGAGACTCTGCCAGGCCGACTGGCGCACTTGTTCCTCGAGTTGGTGAATTTGACCGTCAATGGTTGTCAGTTGCGATTTCAGATGTTCGTTGAGAGTGGCGGCGTCTTTGGATTGAAGTTCCTTGGTGAATCGAACCGCCTCGCGGGCGTAGAGGTTGGCCAAATCAACAGCGAGTTCCGGGGAAGCCGCTGTCACCGCGATGTTTAGGCTTTCCTTGTTTCGCTCTGGCGTGATCACCACTGTGGAAGCCAGGTCTTCCACCGTCATTATCGGGTCCGCCGCGGCGCCAACGCGTTGGAGGAGTTCCGGTGTGCGCAGCAAATCCGCGAAGGTCTGCATCGGCGTTTCGCGATCGCGCCACACTTCGGCCAGGGCAGGTGAGTCGTTGCGGATCAACTGCGCCGTGGCGGTGTAGGCAGTCTTCCACAGGACACCCCCGGCCAGCACCGCGAGAATGCCGAACGCGATGCCTCCGAGCACGAGCAAGTACCACCGTTTGACGACTGCTTCGGCGATGGGCCACGGGTCAATTTGCGGCGAGGGCGCCTGGCTGTCACGGAGACGGCCGTCGGGCGGCGATTCATTCTGAGGCGGGTTGGCTGGACCCGGTCGGGCGGGCAGCCGGGTCAACCCATAGGCTCCCGGCGGATTGGCGTGGGGGTAGGATTCCGGATCCAGGTTCAGATCATCGTTCGTTTTCATGCGCATCACCATTTGGACATTCGGTCTGCCTCCGGCAATGTTCCGGCAAGCCGACAGGTTCAACAATCTGCGCGCAGAGTAAGCGGCTGCTCCTGACCCTGCGAAGTGGGTGAAGACCTAAGACGCGGTGGGCTTGGACCCCAGCGTAGAGGAAGATTAAGAATATGAAGATGATTAAGACCCCGCGACCCACGGGCCTTCCCCTCAAAGCGGCGTCGCGTCCGACTTGCCGCCGCAGTCCAGGGCGTGTTGGCCAAACGGCGGGAACGAGAGCGGACGGCGAGCCGTCCCGGCTCGCAGCGTGTCACCCGAAGAAATTCCTTTGAACTCGCCATGTCACGCCTCGACTCAACGCGCTGCGACCGGGGACCGGGTCGCGGTCCGGGCATTTGGGCAACAAGCCCTCAAGTGCGCCCAATGTGTCGATCCGAACTGAATTCCCGTTGACTTGCCGGGGACGGTTTCATACTTTCCGTCTCCCCGTTCGCGGGGGCGTAGCTCAATTGGTTAGAGCGCTGCCCTGTCACGGCAGAGGTTACGGGTTCGAGCCCCGCCGCTCCCGCCATTTGGCCAATACTCAGGATCTCCTCATCCGCTCAAAGAACCCAGAACCCCCCCAAACCTTAGCCATTGCCTGAAGTGCTGCACCGGCGGGTGAAGTTTTTGGTGAAGGCCTGAACATTTCGGTGGGTTTGGCGTCGATGAGCGGTGCCCATCACCAAACGCTCGCCCAAG
>Ga0187893_10009278_pt1 | contig 15164 bp, 11 predicted proteins | sample MA1701074metaG_FD_139574 | JGI IMG/M metagenome (GOLD analysis project Ga0187893, IMG submission 139574) | White microbial mat communities from a basaltic lava cave in the Kipuka Kanohina Cave System on the Island of Hawaii, USA - MA170107-4 metaG ... | reverse complement strand
TTACCAGCCCCGCGCACAGGCGCAAGAATTCATTGCGGAAATCTTAACCTCCGGGGCGCAAATCAGAATTTGAGCACAAAGTTTTCTTGCGCGCCAGCCCGCCGCCGCCTACAACGCCCGTGAACTTCAGCCTCTTAACCCGCATGGCGGTGTTGCGTGGGCGGATGGTGTTCGTGGCCCCGCGACTTGCCTGCTCAAACGAAAGGCAACATGTCGGCAAGCAAAGATTCGCCCGGCGTTTCCAGCCCCGCGAGCGTCTCACGGCGCGGCTTTCTCAAGGGCATCGGCGTCGGCACGGCGGCGACCGGCCTGCTCACGGCGGCAAGATCAGCCGAGGCGGCGGAAAGCGAGTCCGGCGTCCGCGGTCCTGGAGAATTCTCCCTCACCCTCCAAGTCAACGGCCAGGCGCGCCAACTCAAGGTAGAGCCGCGCGTGACGTTGCTCGACGCGCTGCGCAATCGGCTCGACATCACCGGCCCGAAGAAGGTTTGTGACCGAGCGACCTGCGGCGCCTGCACGGTGTTGCTCGACGGGAAGCCGGTTTATTCCTGCACGATGCTCGCCGTCGAAGCGGAGGGCAAGGCCATCACCACGGTCGAAGGACTCGGTACGCCGGAGCGGATGAATGCGGTGCAGGAGGCGTTTGTGCAGCACGACGCGCAGCAATGCGGTTTCTGCACGCCGGGCTTCGTCACGGCGGCGACGGCGTTAGTGCGGAAGAATCCCAACGCGAGCGTCGATCAGATTTGCGCCGGACTCGGCGGCAACCTCTGCCGCTGCGGCACTTACGCGGGCATGTTGCTCGCCGTCGCGGACGCCGCGAAGAAAGGAGGCGCGTAGTTATGGCAAAGGTTGACTGGCCCGCAGCAGAAAAGCGCAGCGTCATCGGCAAGCGCATCGACCGTGCCGACGGTGCCGTGAAGGCGACCGGGGCGGCGAAGTACTCGTACGACATCAACCGCCCCGCCATGCTCTGGGCGAAGGTCGTCGCTTCGCCCCACGCGTACGCGGAAGCGGTGAGCATCGACACCAGCGCCGCCGAAAAGATGCCGGGCGTGAAGGCGGCCTGGAAGGACGAGAGCCTTCTCGGACGCGACACCAACGGCGACGGCAAGATCAAATACGCGGGGCAAATCCTCGCCGCCATCGCCGCCGAAACCGAGGAGCAGGCGACGGAGGCGATTCACCACGTCAAAATCGAATACAAGGTTCTGGAGCATCAGGTTCGCGACAACGACGTGGCGCTCGCCAAAGGCGACCCAAACAAACGGGAGAAGGGAAACGTAGAGGAGGCGCTCACGAAGGCCGAGGTGGTTCACACCGGCAACTACGGCGTGCCAGTCATCACGCATTGCTGCCTGGAGCCGCACGGACAGGTGACGGAGTTCCGCGACGGCGAACTGTTCGTCTGGCCTTCGACGCAAAACGTTTCCGGCTATGCCGACCGTTCTCTGGCCCACGCGACGTGCGTGCCGCAGAACAAGATTCACGTCGATTGCCAGTACATGGGCGCGGGCTTCGGCTCGAAGTTCGGCGTGGACAAGTGGGGCACCATCGGCGCGACGCTGAGCAAGCAGACCGGCCGGGCCGTCAAGCTGATGCTCGACCGCGACCTTGAACTCGCCATCGCTGGCAATCGCCCGTCGGCCTTCTCCACCATCAAAGTCGGAGCGATGAAGGACGGCACGATGACGGCGATGGACTGCGAGATTTGGGGCACGGCCGGCATGGGCGGGCGTGTCCCCGACGTGATGCCGTACGTGTTCACGGGGCTCCCGAATCATCGCTACGTGACGAAGCGGATTCCGACCCATCGCGGCTCGCAACGCGCGTGGCGCGCGCCGAATCATCCGCAGAACTGTGTGCTGACGATGGGCGCATTGTCCGACACGGCAGCGGCGTTGAAGATGGATGAACTGGAGTTCTTCCTGAAGAACCTGCAGTTCGCCGCCGGCCCGCCGAACGCGGCGGAAGTGTACCGGGAGGAGTTGCAGAAGGCGGCGGAGTTGATCGGCTGGAAGCAGAAGTCCCGACTGCGCGGCGCTCCCCAACCGGGTCCCGTGAAACGCGGTCTCGGCATCGCGCTCCACACCTGGGGCGGGCGCGGGCATGATTCGCAGTGCGACGTGACCATCCACCCGGACGGCTCGGTGGAAGCGAAGATGGGCACGCAGGACCTCGGCGTCGGCACGCGAACGTGCATCGCACAGGTGATCGCCGAGACGCTCGGCCTGCCGCATACTGCGGTGAAGGTCGCCATCGGGAGGAATGATTATCCGCGCTCCGGCGCATCGGGCGGGAGCACCACGATTGGCGGCATCTCGGTTTCATCGCGCAAGGCGGCGACGGACGCGCTGAATGAATTGCTCGCGAAGGCGGCGCCGCGGCTGGGCGCCGGGGCGGAGGCGCTCGAGGCGTGGGATGGTTCCATCCAGGTCGCTACCGACCCGGCGAAGAAACTGTCGTGGAAGGAAGCTTGCGCTGCGCTCGGCGTGAACTCCGTAACCAAGCGGGGCATCTGTGTGCCGGCGGACGCGGTGACGGCAGGGCTGATTAGCGCGCAAGTCGGCGGCGTGCAAATCGCCGAGGTGTCCGTCGATGTCGAAACGGGCGTCGTGACGCTGAATGAGTTGGTCGCGGTGCAGGATTGCGGCCTCATCGTGAACCTCAAGCTCGCCGAGAGCCAGGTCTTTGGCGGGATGATCATGGGCATCACTTCGGCGCTCTACGAGGAAGCCGTCTATGACGCGGCGACCGGCACGATGCTCAACGCGGACATGGAGTTCTACCGCCTCGCCGGCATCAAGGACGTGGGCAAGCTCACCGTCCACATGATGACCGGCAAGGGCTACGACGAGCGCGGCGTCATCGGACTCGGCGAGCCGCCTGTGATTGGCCCTGCCGCCGCCATCGCCAACGCCGTGGCCAACGCCATTGGCGTGCGCGTCCCCAACCTGCCGCTCACGCCCGATCGCGTGCTGGCGGCGCTCACACAGAAAGGAGGAGTGGCCTGATGAAATCCTTCGAATACGCCGCCCCGAAAACGCTCAAGGAAGCCACGGAGCTTCTCTCCGATTCGTGGGGCAAGACCGAAATCATGGCCGGCGGCACCGACCTCGTTACATCGCTCAAGCAGCGCATCTCACAGCCGGAGCGTGTCGTGAGCTTGCGCAACATTCCCGAACTGCGCGGGGTCAAGCCAGAGTTGGGCGGCTACCGCATCGGCGCGATGACGACGCTTGAAGATCTGGCCTCGAACAGCGACCTCACCGGGTTCAAGGCCCTCATCACGGCCGCCCGTGGTGTCGTCAGCCCGCAGCTTCAATCGGTTGGCACCGTGGGCGGCGACCTCTGCCAGCGCCCGCGCTGCTGGTATTTTCGCAACGGGCACGGCCTGCTTGCGCGGCGGGACGGCAAGTCCCTCGTCCGCGACGGCGACAACCGCTATCACGCGATTTTCGGGAACGATGGTCCGGCGCTGTTTGTCAGCCCGTCCAGCCTTGCTCCGGCGCTGCTCGCCCTGGAATCGACCTTCACCCTGACGGGCCCCGGCGGAAAAACGCGCGTGGTGCCGGCGGCGGACTTCTTCCGGACGCCCAAGGCCGAGGGCGAACGCGAAACCGTTCTCAAGCCGAACGAAATCCTCACGTCCATTTTCGTGTCGCAGCGTTCCGCGCCGCAAAACGCCACCTACGAGGTGCGCCACCGCCACGGACTCGACTGGCCCTACGTGACCGCCAGCGTGGCGATGACGGTTCGCAATGGCGAAGTGGCCTACGCGAAAGTTGTTCTCGGCCACGTCGCCCCGACGCCGTGGGTCGCGACCGCCGCCGCGAAGGCGCTCAACGGTTCTGCGCCCACGGAGATTCAAGCCGCCAAGGCCGCCGAGGCTGCCGTCACCGGCGCGAAGCCACTCAGCGGAAATGCCTACAAAATCCAGATGGTCAAGGCCGCCGTGAAGCGCGCCGTGCTCGCGGCAGCGGCCAGTTGATTGGAGGACACCATGAACACTTCCGAAATCAAGAGCATCGAACAGACGCAAATCCCCTGCCGCTATCTCCGCTGCAAGGAGATGTTTCACAGCAGCCCGGACGACGACGAGTTCGCCAGCGGCAACTTCTGGTGTTCCGTCACCAACGAAGCCTTCGGCCCCGACGGCGTGGCGTGCGGCAAGAAAGAATGTTGCGCCGGCCGCGGCTGTTTCGTAACGTAAGCTCGAATCGCCGGAGCCGTTGCGACTGGCCGACCGAAGCCGTTTCAACGCCTTCACGATTTAACGGTTCAACGAATCAACCGAAACACACTTGTTATGAAAATGCGCCTTGCCTTCGTCCTCACCGCCCTCGCCGCCACGCTCACTCTCCCGGCCAAACAACCCGCTCCCGCCATCTCTGGCGACTACCTCGAAGTCCGCTCCTGCGACGTTTACACCGGCGCGTGCGTGGCGAACTCCGAGATGGGCCTCAGCGGCAAGGAAGGCATGCTCGTCTGGCGCGTCAAGAGCGGCAGTTGGAATGGCACGGCGCTCGACGGCCTCAGCGTGGTCGCGATTGTGCAAACCGATGTCACCCTCGGCGACGTGGCCCTGCATCCGGGCGCGGGTCGCGCGCTCCTGGTTGTCGATTCGCGCGCGAGTTCCCAGCAGCGGGAAGCCCTTGCCGACTTCGCCCGCGCCCAGGCCGGCAAACTCATTAAGGAAGTCGCCGTTGTGAAGACCGCTGCAATGGAAGTGACGATGGGCAGATGCTCCTCCGGCTCCTGCGCGACCGTGAAAGCCGGCGACCTCGTTGAAATCTCCACCCGCTGCCTCGGCGGCAAGGACCATCTCTGCGGCAACGAAGAAAACTTCTATCCGCCGCTGACGAAAGTGGACGGCGCATTCTCCGCCTACACCGAACTCGCCGCCTTCCGCGGACGCGACCTCAACGCCACTTGGGAACTCACCGGTCGCCGCAGCGCCTACCTCGCGACCTTCGCCCAGTGACGTGGCTGCGACGCCTCGTCGCAGAAAGTGGCCGCGGCGCCTCGCCGCGCGAACAGATCCGTAATCAAAGACACTCGCGACGAGTCGCCGCGTTCACCTGCTGCGACGAGGGCGTCGCAGCCACGCGTTCAACTGTTCAACACCTTCAACGCCTTCTTCGCGTTCGACACTCGCAGGATGAGCAGTCCCTTCTTCGCGTTGGGAGGCGTAGCGCAGTAGGCGTATTCGATGTTCACGTCCGCCTTGGACAGCCGTTTGCAGATGCGCGCCAGCGAGCCAGGCTGGTTGTTTCCCTCGATCATCAGCACTTCGCTCTCCACCACGAGCGCGCCGTGATCTTCAAAGAGAAGCAGCGCCTTGCGCGGGTTGCTCACGATGAGCCGCACGACACTGTGATCAATCGTGTCCGACGTGCTGATGGCGTAGATGTTGACCTTGGCGTCGCTGAGCGCGTCGCAGACGCGCGCCAGCGTGCCGGGTTTGTTGTCGAGGAAGAGGGCGAGTTGCGTGGCGAGTTGCATAACGGACTCCATTTCGTTTGTTCTCCACTGTCCGTGACAACTGTGCGCCGCGAGTCGCGCGGCGTCGATGGAAAAGTTGGCGACGCTGGAGTCCTGAAGCCCTGAACCCAGGCGAAGCTCGTTGTCCCATCGCACTCCGGCGTGTGAGGACTCGCCGCCCTACCCGACGGGGCGTGCCGGCTCGAACTTATCCTTGTCAGCGACGTATTTGAGCTTCGTCAGCCCGCGTTGTTTCGCCACATCGTCGAGGAAGGCGGCGATGAGGCGATGGAGGTTGCGCTTTTCCTGCTCCAGGAACCAGCCGAAGATCGGCATCGTGAGGAGAAGCATCCAGAGCCACGGCACGGCGCGGGCGACGACGCCGATGACGAGCAGTTCGAAGGCAAGGCAACTCCAGAAGGCGACTTTGGCGGGCAGCGACCAGTAAGCGCGCAGGCGGCAACGGAACAGGCGCTTGCCTTCGCCGAAGTCCTCGGTGGCGGTCACGAGTTGAAGCTGGCTCCAGCGGCTCCCGAAGATTTCGATGTCGTGCTCGCTCCAGCCAGTGTCGGTCTTGGAGGGCCAGCCTTGCTGGTCGAGACGGAGGACGAGACCGTTCACCCAGTCGATGCGGCTGAGGGTCTGCTCTCCCCAGTAGTAAAGGCGGTCGAGGGTCTCGCCCGTGTCGCGGGCCTGGAGAGAGGCGAGGCGTGCGTCGGCGACGTTGGGCGTGGGACGCAAGCCAAGGCGGCCCTGATAACGGGCGTAGCCGCGGGCGAGAGGCTGAAGAAAGTAAAGCAGCGCGACGAGCGGGCGGGACCACCAGCGGAGTTTGTTCCTCGGCAGTTCGGCCTGCCACGCAGCGGCGACGCAAACCGCCAGGGAAATGAGCAGGCTCGTGAGCGCAATGGGAAACAGGAAACCAAACGGGACGGACAAAACGAGCAGCGGCGCCGTGACGAGAACGTGGTATTCGAAGGAGGTAAGAAGCATCAGCGCCCACGATGGCTCCGCGGCGTAGAGGGTCTGGAAGCTGCCGGTGCCAAAGATGCCGTGGTAAATCATCGAGCGACCGAGGATGAGGCCGAACTTGCCCGCCGTGTAGATGCGCCCGCGCCAGACGCCGCCGCCCAGCGAGTTGAAGTATTCGGGGTGTTTGCGGACGAGGAGCGCCTCGGCTTCGCCGTAGCCGCGCTGTTGTTTGAGGTAAGCGGCGACGGTGCTGCGGCGGTAGTGCCAGACGAAGCCGGCGGGGTTGAAGCCGATGCGATAGCCGCGTTGCTGCAAGCGCCAGCAGATGTCCACGTCGTCGCCGGCCTTGGTGAACACGGGATCGAAGCCACCGGCTTCTTCGAGCGCACATTTGTAGAAGGCCATGTTGCAGCCGGGGATATGCTCGGCGACGCGGTCATTCAACATGACGTGCGCCGGTCCGCCGGGTGAGACAAGCACCGCCGCGGCAACGGGAGAGTCTTCGGGCGGCAGGAAGTTGTGTCCGCCAATGCCAGTGAATCGGCTGGTGAGGAGATCGCCGACGAGATAATGGAGCCAGTCCTCGTCGGCGCGGCAATCGGCGTCGGTGAAGGCGACGATTTCGCCGGTGGCCGCGGCGACGCCGGTGTTGCGCGCGACCGACAGGCCGTGATTTTCCTGGCGGAAGTAGCGGAGGGTTTTGTAGAGCGAAGCGATTTCGGGGGTGGTGTCCGTGGAACCGTCATCGACCAGGATGACTTCGTAGTCCGCGTAGTTGAGAGACTGGAGCGAGTCGAGGCACGCCTTCAGCGTGCGTGCGCCGTTGTAAGAGGCAACCACCACGGAAACTTTGGGCGTGTGCGATGCGGGGAAATACGGCGCGACGGCAAAGGCCCGTTGCACGGCGTGAAAGGACTCCTTGGGTCGTCGTTCGCGCGTCGTGAGGCCCATGAACCAGTCGCTCACGACGTGGCCGTTCACACACCAGTCGTCGGTGAAGCTGAACACAATCATCCCCGCCAGACCGCCGCGGAAGCCCGCTTCGATCTGCCACGCGAGCATCTCGCACTTGGCCGCTTCGCCCATGCTGCGGGAGTCCGCGCCGAATTCGCCGAGCACCAGCGGCTTGGTGTCCGCCTGCATCTGGAGGCGCGCGAGATAATTCTCGAACGCCCGGCGGTGATGCAGATAGACGTTGAACGTGAGGAAGTCGGCGTTGCGCGGCAGCAGGAATTCCGTGGGCGGGTAATTCGAGAACGTGCAGAGGCAGTCGGGATCGACGGACTTGGCGAGGTCGATCAGTTCCTCGATGAATCCCGTCACCTCGCGCGCGCCGCTCCAGCGCACGACATCGGGAGGAAACTCGTTTGCCACGCTGAAGGCGAAGACCGCCGGGTGCGCCGCGCACGCCTTCACCGCGTCGCGAACGGCCGCGCGCGCCCCCTGCATCGCCGGCCAGGAATCGAGGAAGCAACGGTTCTTGGCCCACGGGATGTCGATGAGCAGCCGCAGATCGTGGCGCGCCGCCAGGTCGAGCAGCCAGCGGGGAGGAACGCTATAGACGCGGACGAGGTTCCCGCCCAGCTCGCGGATGAGCGCGAAGTCGCGCGCCGTCTGTTCGGGCGAGGCGAAACACTCCTTCCCGTCGTGCGGCGCGAACGGCCCGTAGGCGACGCCCTTGACGTGGAATTTTCCCTGGCCGAGACGGAAGAACTTGCCGTCCACGCGCACGCGCGCCCGAATTGAGGATCTCTCAGCCATTGTCCGGCGGCAATAGGCTACCGAAGGCCGCGGCGAGGCAAGTGGATTCAGCCGGCGCAGTCGAATCGCACCGCGTCACTTGGACTGAACACTGATCTTGTTCCGCTCCAGGATGGTGCCGTCGAGGTAATACAACTCCGCAAGGGCCTTGTTGTAGATGGCCAGCGCTTCGATGTGCGCCGAGAGCGCCTGGATGTAAGTGTTCTGGACTTCGCTGGCGTCCACGAAGGTGCTCGTGCCGGCCACCACCCTGTCGCGCTCCGCTCGCAGCGCGATGTCGGCCGCCTGCGCCGCCTGCCAGCGCGCGCTGATGCGTTCGCGCGCGGCGAGGGCCGCTTCCATCGCGTCCTGCACTTCGACGAGGATTTGGTGCTTGAGCAACTGCATCTCCGCTTCGAGTTGTTTCGCTGCCTCTTTCGTCGCGCGGTAGCCGTAGCGCGCGCTCCGATTGCCCAGGGGATAACTGAGAACGAAGCCCACGTTCCACCGCGGATTCAGTCCGTCCCGAAGGTCGGCCACGGCGTTGTTGAAATGGGCGTTGCGTTGGGGAACCACGGTCTGAAAGAAGAAAGGCGGAGGAGTGGGATTGGGGATGCTGTTTGTCAGGAGGGGAGAGAAGCGGCTCACGGCGCTCCGGCCGTAGCCTCCAACCAGATTGAACTCCGGCAAGACTTGATTCCGCGAAAGCCGCCGGTTCAATTCCAGCTTCTCGCTCTCCAGCCCAAGCTGGCGCAGGTCGGGCCTTTTGTTGTAGGCCGACGCCCAGCTTTCCGCCATGGCATCCCAGTCGAGGCGTTCCGGCACGGTGATCAGTTTGTCCGTCGGTTCGATGCGGGTATTGAGCCAGCTTTGGTAATCGTCTGTGACGAGCGACTTGAGCAAATTCTCGAACGCCCGGTGCTGCTGCTGGGCCTCAATCAGGTCGGCCTGAGCCGTCATAAACTCCGACAACGGCTGATTGGTCTCCACCGCTGCCCTCCGGCCAGCGGCCACCTCCTTCATCGAGGTGTCCAACAGAAGCGCGGCCAGGAGCACGTTTGTCTCGTTCACGAAAACATTCTCCCGCGCGGCGACCAGATCGTAATAGACCACTTGCACATCCCGGACGACGCGCCGCACTTCCTCCTCCACGGCCAGTTCGGAGATTTTAAGATCGCGCCGCAGAATCTGAATATCAGTCCGCGGCCCGTCTATCCAGAAGTTCTTGAGCAATGGCTGCTCCAGTCGCACCGCCGCATCCGCCGAGTAATCCTCGAATCTGCCGTCTTCATTCTGACCGCGGCTGTGCGAAAAATTCCCCGAAAAGGTGTATTCCATGCCGCTCGGCAAGTATCCACCCAGCACCGGAGCGAACGTATCCGACTCCGCCGCGCTGCTCTGCCTCACCAAGCCCTCGTTCGCGTTGAAGCGCCCTGCGCTGACATTGTCCAGATGCGCATAATCCAGCCCGAAGATCGGATCATAAACCCCTCGCGCCGCCATCAACTCGAACCGCGCGATGCGCGGATCGAACCGCCGCACCTTGATGCGCGGGCTGCGCTCCAGCGCATGGCGGACGCAGTCGTCGAGCGAGAGATGGCGGAGCGTGCGATTGGTGCGGAACAGGAAGGAATTGTCCGCGCCCGACGCGACGAGGGACACGAGAGCCAGCAGGAGGATCAGAGTGAATCGCATTGGGGCCGGAGATTGCCGAAAGCCCCCCGGCTCGTCAAATCCTCCTGTGACGGTTGTGTGAACTCGGACGTTCGCAACCGAAGGCGCCAGAGGACTGGCGCAGTCCACGACGCTGGCGCGCAGACTGGTTCCCCGTTCGTCGCGAAGCGTCCTGGACTGCGCCAGTCCTCTGGCGCTTTTTCCCGCGGCCATCGCAAAGAATACGACTGCTCAGTCGTCGTCGCGCGAGGAACTGCTTTTCACACTGACCACCGCGGTGCCGTAAGTCACGTTGCCCGCCGTGTCCTTCGTTTCGATCCGCAGAGTGTAGCGGCGCGTCGAGCTCGCCGGGATGCGCTCGGCGCGAAGGTTCACCGTCAGCGCGCCGGTGATCTGCCAGTCGTTCGGAACGTCCGTCGAATCGAGGCCGGAGTCGGCCTGGTTGCTCGTCACCGAGACGATGCGCGAAGTCACCCGGCCGCAATTGTCCGTCGCGGTGACATAGACGCAGACGGGCACCATCTTGTGGTTGGCCGGCCAGAGACAAGTTTTGCTGAGCCGGATGCAGCGAATGACCGGCGGTTGGGTGTCCTGCACGATGACTTTAAAGCTGCCCGTGGCGGTGTTGCCCGAAGCGTCGCGCGCCGTGCAGCGCACGGTGTTCGTGCCGATGGCAAACGCCGAGCCGGACGGCGGAGTGCAAGTGACCGGCGCGGCGGAGCAGTTGTCCGTGGCGGGCACGCGATAGGTGACCGTGTTCTTGTGGCTCCCCGGCTTGCAGCAGCCGGAACGACTCGCCGCGCAACCGCAGGGGACAACGATGTCCGCAGGGAGCGCGAGCACAGGCTTCTCGGTGTCCACGACGATCACGAGGAAGGAATTGCTGGCCGTGTTTCCCGCCGAGTCCCGCGCGGTGCAACGAACGATGTTCGTGCCGAGCGGGAACACAGTTCCTGACGGCGGAGCACAAGTCAGAGTGACACCGGGCATGTTGTCGATGACGTGAACTTTGCCTTCGTAGTTCACCGCCGCGTTGCACCGGCCGGTGTCGTTCCCCACGATAATCATGGGCGGCATGTCGAAGATCGGCGGCTCTCCGTCGGTGACGGTGACATTGAACGAGCAGGACGCCGAGTTGCCGGCGGCATCGCGCGCGACACAAGTGACGGGAGTCGTCCTCATCGGGAAGAGCGACCCGGACGGCGGCACGCACGCCACTGTGACGCCCGGCGCGTTGTCCGTGGCCGTCACGGTGAAATGAACGACCGCGACATTCGTGCCCGGCGCGGCGGGGTGAATGATGTGCGGCGGGCAAGTGATCGAAGGCGGCTGGTTGTCGGTCACAGTGATCGTGAAGCTGCCCCGGCCCACGTTTCCGGAAACATCAGTGGCGGTGCAATTCACCGTCGTCACTCCCAGCGGGAACGCCGAGCCGGCCAGCGGCAGGCAAACGATGTTGATTTCGCCCGGGAAATTGTCCGTCGCCGTGACTGTGTAGGTGACGACGGCCGTGTCTTTGCCCGGATCGGCAGGCGTGACGATGTTCGGAGGAAGGTTGAGGACGGGCGGGATGTTGTCCACGACGCGCAGCAGCGTGGTGGCATCGGCGCCCAGGCGTCCGTCGCTGGCCGCAAAAACAATCGTATGCTCGCCCAGCGAAAACGCATTCGTGATGGACAGCGTGCCGGAAGTCACCGGCATCGTCCGCGCGATGGCGCCCGTTTTTACCAACAGGCCGTCCATGCTGATGGCGGTGGTCAGCGCGTCGCCATCGATGTCGGTGACTTCGGCGTGAAGAACCACCGGGTCCGGCGTGTAAACGGTCATTTCCGGCTCGGCGATTACGGAAGGAGCATTGTTCGTCAGCTCCGGCCCGTTGGGTGGCGCCGCGCCCGCGGGCAGGTTGATCGCCGCGACGATCAGGCTCACGGAATCGCCGGCGGGCTGGAGCAATTTGTGAGTCAATCGCAGCGCGTTCGGGTTGGCTTGGAGAAATGTCGTCACGTTGATCGAACGGATGTCCCAAAGATCGCCGTTGTTGATTGGCCCGTTGTTCGCCGATGGCAGCGACGTGCCTTGGAAGATGGGACCGGCGGCAACAATCGTTCTCCCGTTCACCATGATGGAGCCGTCCTTGTAAGCCTGGCCGTCGGAGACGTGAAGCTGCATGTACGCCGTGCCGTTCGTGTAGCGAATGTCGTTCAGGCGCACGTTCCAGCCGAGCATGTCGTGCGGATTGGGCGTGTTGGAATCGTTGCCGTCGAAGAGCACGATGTCGCGGTCGTTCGCCAGGTTGGCGTCATTGAAGAAAACGAGGAGCGAAGCGCCGTTGGCATTGATATTCGTGCCCTGCTTGAGCGCGCCGGCGATGACGTAGGCGCCGTCGCCCTTCAACGCGACGATGTCCGTCACGTCCGCACGATACGCCTGGCTGTGATCGAAGCCCCAGCCGTTGTCTGAAGTCAGACCGCACGGCGCGCCCTCAATGGACCGGCCGTTGAACGTGATGCTGGCGTTCGCCGATTCGTTGGTCGAGTTGCTAGGCCCGGCCCAGTAGAGCAACGCCCGATGCAGCTTGCCGTTCATGCCGCGCAGCGTGATTGTGCCGCTGCCGACGTTACGCAGCCCGCCGACGCCGGCGGCGATGTAGTCCGTCCGGCGAATCACGTCGCGGTAGGCGATGTCGTTGGCCCAGACCTGTTCACGTGTTCCCCCGATGATGCCCAGAACGCCGACCACCGCGGCCAGCCAGCTGCGCCCGCCCATGCCTTTGATGCCATTCAATTTCATAATTCAAGACCGCTGAGTGGCGCGCGCACGGCACGCCACCGCTGCGGTCACTCTGCACAGGCGGGAGGCGGAACTTAATTGAGACAGTTACAGGAGAGAACGCCGGGAGAAGTGCATTGGCGAGTGTAGGGGAATCCCCGGAGAAACAAGCTTGGAGTTCCGCCTTCAGGCGGTTCGGGCGCATTGCCGCCTGAAGGCGGAACTCCAAACAGTGCGTCGTCAGCCCAGAAACGCCCCGTGAACGGCCTTCATCGCCGTTTCGCCTTTGGCAAGGTCGATGACGACGCTGATCTTGATCTCACTGGTGGAAATCATGTCGATGTTCACGCCGGCCTGCGCGAGCGTCTCAAACATTTTCGCCGCGACGCCCGTGTGGCTGCGCATGCCGACGCCGACGATGGAGAGCTTGCCGATGTTCTCAGCGGCGATGACCTCGCGAAAACCGACCTCCGCCTTCACGCCTTCGAGGATTCTTCGCGCCTTGAGCAGGTCGGCCTTGTCCGTGGTGAAGCTGATGTCGGTCGCGCCGCTCGTGCCGTGACTGGCGGTCTGAACGATCATGTCCACATTGATCGCGGCCTCGCCGATGGCCTTGAAGATGCGCGCCGCCGCGCCCGGTTTGTCGGGCACATGGGCGAGCGTGACTTTGGCCTGGTTTTTGTCGAGGGCGACGCCGCGGACGACGACGCCTTCCATGTTGGCTGTTTCTTCTTTCACGAGTGTGCCGGGATTTTCGTTGAGACTGGAGCGGACTTCAAACACGACGCCAAACTTCTTGGCAAACTCCACGGAGCGGCTCTGCATGACCTTCGCGCCGAGTCCGGCGAGTTCCAGCATCTCGTCGTAGGAAACTTCGTCGAGCTTCTTTGCGGTCGGAACGATGCGCGGGTCGGCGGTGTAAACGCCGTCCACGTCCGTGTAAATCTGGCAAAGGTCGGCCTTGAGCGCGGAGGCCAGCGCGATGGCCGTCAGGTCGGAGCCGCCGCGGCCCAGCGTCGTGATCTGGCCCTCGCTCGTCTGCCCTTGGAAGCCGGCAACGATGACGACGTTGCCCGCGTCGAGCAGCTTGTGAACTTCCTTCGGCGTGATGTTCTGAATCTTCGCCTTCGTGTGAACGCCGTCGGTGACGATGCCCGCCTGCGCGCCGGTGAGGCTGGCGGCGGGAATGTTCAGCGCGTGAAGGGCCATCGCCGCGAGTGCGATGGTCGTTTGTTCGCCCGTGGCCAGCAGCATGTCCATTTCGCGTTCGCTCGGCAGCGGCATGATTTCCCGCGCGAGCTTGATGAGTCCATCGGTGACGCCGCTCATCGCGGAGACGACGACGACGATCTGGTCGCCCTTGGCGCGATGCCGGGCAACACGGGCGGCCACGCTCTTGATGCGGTCGGGATTGCCAACCGACGTGCCGCCGTATTTCTGGACGATGAGGGCCATCGGAGACTTGCCGCTTTCGGCGACAAGGGCGCGCACGCTAGCCGGTTCGGTTGTGTTTGCAAAGGAGGGAATTCCGGGAATTCTGTTCGGCGCTCCGGCCCATCACCAAAGAAGGCTGGGAAGGCGACAACTTTGTGGCGAGCATCGCTCGCGGCATGGAAACCATCTTTCAGGAACTGTCCGCCGGCTGGCCGGACGGCACGCAACTCGCCCGAATGTTGATTCGTCTGACTGCCGCCGCGCTGCTGGGCGCCGTCATCGGATTCCAGCGGGAAAGCGTCGGCAAGGCTGCCGGTCTCCGCACGCACATGCTGGTCGCGGGCGGGGCGGCCTTGTTCGTCGTGGCCTGCCTTGAGTTCGGGATGTCGTCCAGCGATTTGTCGCGTGTGATTCAAGGGCTGGCCACCGGCATCGGTTTCATCGGCGCCGGCGCCATTCTCAAACTGACCAAGGAACGCGAGATCACAGGCCTGACGACCGCGGCCAGCATTTGGATGACCTGCGCCGTGGGCGTGGCGGCGGGCCTGGGCCGATGGGGATCGGCGGCGATCAGCGTGGTGCTGACGTGGATCATCCTCGCGGTCCTCGGTCGGATGGAATTCTGGATGAGGCAAAGACAGCGCGGCAACCCGTCCGATTGAACGAAGTGGTTCCCTTGGGTCGAACAAATCTTGCCCCCGGCCCTGCGAACTCCGAACAATCCGCGCGCATGTCGCAGCTTCTCAAGTCGTCCGGCGCGCTGAGCGCCGCCACGATGGTCAGTCGCGTGCTCGGTTTGGTGCGCGAAACAGTTTATGCGGCCTTCATGGGCGACGGCCGCGTGGCCGGCGCGTTCATGCTGGCGTTCATGGTGCCGAACCTGTTCCGCCGTCTCCTCGGCGAAGGCGCTCTCACGGCGGCCTTTATCCCCATCTTCAAAGAGAAGGAAAAAACTTCCGGCGAAGCGGACATGTGGCGCGCGGCGAATGTGGTCTTGTCCGGGTTGATCGTCAGCGCCTCGGCGGTCGTCGCCGTGGGAATGTTGGGCATCACGCTCGTGCTCTGGCTTGCCGTTCCGACGCAGGACACGA